>ERZ889078.303-NODE-303-length-44767-cov-41.615047_pt1 | contig 44767 bp, 47 predicted proteins | sample MGYA00521266_ERZ889078 | MGnify/ENA primary metagenome ERZ889078 (study PRJEB32303, sample SAMEA104408618) | aquatic metagenome | biome: Brackish water; feature: Pelagic; material: water | place: Baltic Sea | collected 2014-06-16T06:34:00 | depth 76,534 m ... | reverse complement strand
AAGACCACTGAAGATTATATCCTCCGCATGGACCGTCTAGATTCATGATTTCACCGCAAAAGTAAAGTCCCTCTATAATTTTACTTTGCATTGTTTTAGGGTCTATTTCTTTTAGGTTGATGCCGCCTCGTGTAATCATTGCCATTTTAAAGCCGTCGTGTCCAGTTATAGTTAAAGGTGTCCAGGCAAGGAGTTGTGTAAGATGTGCTTTGTTCTTGCCTTCAATCTCTTTGTTTGTAGCCTCTGGATTTACATGGGCTATATTACAAAGTTCTAAACTCAAAGCTTCTGGGAGGAGGGTACTGAGTATTTCTATCATTTTTACTTGTGGATTTTTTGAGATTTCACTTTTAAAATGTTGTGAAATTTGTTCCTCATTCATCCCTTTGGTCATATTTAAAAGCAGGGGTACTTCACCGTACTTTTCAAGTAATGGTGTTACTTCTCTTGCAAAGTCTAAGATAACAGGTCCGCGTAAACCATTTTTTGTAAAAATTAAATCGCCTTTTGCACGAAGCTTTTTATACTTTTTCAAATCCACTCGTAACTCAACTTTGGCGATTGTATCTGCTCGACAGTTTGCAACCCATGTTTCTTTTGTGCGTAATGGCATCATTGCGGGAAAAAGTTCAGTGACTTTGTGACCGAGTTTGTTTGCGATGGTGAAGCCATCTCCCTCAGCGCCAAGGACAGGATAGCCAAGTCCGCCGGTTGCTAAGACCACTTTTGGTGAAGTAAAGCTTTGGGTCTTTGTTTTAAGTCCAATAATTTTGGCATTTTCATATAAAAGTTCTTCTACTTTTTGACCTAAAAGAATTGTGGCACCTAGTCTTTGCATCTCTTCATGCAAAGCTGTAATGATTGTAACAGAGGAATGGGAAGTGGGAAAGATACGAAAACCATCAGGAGCATGGGTGGCAACTCCTATTGCATCAAAAAAGTTCACAAGCGCTTTATGATCAAAAGCTTTGAGTGCATCCTGCATAAAACGCCCATCTCGTCCAAACTTAGCCATAAAGTCTTCATTTGAGAGGGTGTTTGTTAGGTTACAACGTCCACCGCCTGTGGCTTTGAGTTTTGATGCGAGTTGAGAGAGTTTTTCTAAAAGTAAAACAGATTTTCCCTCTCTTGCTGCAACAATAGCTGCAATAATCCCAGCAGCCCCAGAACCAACAACAATTAGGTCAAAATCAGTTTGTATATTCATGCTGAAATTGTAGTATAATCATGCTTACAAGGCGGTGTGGATGCGAGTGTTTTTCTTTTTATTTTCAGCTCTGCTATTTTCAGCTTGCACCTCTAGCTCCTTACTTGTTTCACCTCACAACACACTTGATTTACAACATAAGAACACTAGCGTGAAAATCGCTTCAAGTGTTTTAGAAAAACAAGTGCAAAGTTATGAGAATATAGAAATAGCGCAGTATAAGCTTAAAAGAGATGAGAGCGTATTGTTTTATGAGCATGTGACAACTGACATTAACTGGGAGTTTAGATATGGGAGTGTTTACAATCTAAAGTATATATTTGATGGAACCAAAGCAAATATTGTGTATAAAGATTCTCAGGTGACTTTTTTACAATTAAAAATATCAAATGAAACATATATAAATATCTTTGCTGAGTCTAGCGGATTTAAGGACTTCTCTTATGTGTATGGTTTTTCAAATGAAGCTTTCAGTGTTCTAATAGATCAAGTTTCACAAACTGAAAAAAATGCTCAAAGTTTGATATATAATGTGCCTGCTTTTGATGATAAATCAACTCCTATGAGTAAATGGAGTGTAATAAAGTTGCTTTTAAATCCTTTTTTAAAACCGGATGTGAGAAGTGTGTCAGGTTTATAGTAAATTTATGTTAGACTAAATGAATAAAAATTAAAATAGAGAGTCTTATGAATATATTAGTAGTGGATGCAAGCTTGACTGTGCGGATGAAGATACATGATCTATTAGAAGAAGTAGATTCTAAAAATATACATGTAGAGTGTTTTGAAGATGCTTCAGAGGCTTTAGATTATATTAAAGAAAGTGAAGTGGACCTGGTATTTTCAGGAATAGAGACAGAAGGCTTAGATGGAATTAGTTTTGTGGATATGATCTTAAGAGATAATCCAAAATTTGTTTCTAAACTGTTTATTGTAACCTCTCAAAAAGACACTGAGCATTTTGAAGATATAAAAGGTGTCGGCGCAAAAAGGTTTATTAGAAAGCCTATAAATGAAGAGTATTTTAAACATTTTGTAATTCCAGAAGTTAATAAATTTTTACGATAGTCAGACTTTTTTATTGTGACATATTATGGTGATAGAAAAAAATGTTATAAATGTTTTAGACCTCAAAGTTCTTGCATGTGTGAATATATTAAACCTTTCACTACTAATACAAAGTTTATCATTCTTATGCATCCAAAAGAGTTTAAAAAAGTTAAAAACAACACAGGTTATTTGACAAAAGAAAGTTTAAGTAATGCAGAGCTTTTTGTAGGGATAGATTTTTCTCAACACAAAAGAATAAATGAGATAATAGCCACGCACGAGAGCTATATACTGTTTCCAAGTGCAGATGCAATCAATCTTTCAAAAAACAATCCGCAGGCAAATATCCAAAATAATAAAAATATGGCTATTTTTTTGATAGATTCAACTTGGGCTTGTACGAAAAAAATGTTTAATGAAAGTTCTAATTTAAAAGTACTTCAGCATATGAGCTTTGAGAGTTCACGAGTTTCGCAGTACGATATAAAAACACAACCTCAAAAAGAATATCTCTCTACTATAGAATCCACACATGTGGTACTAGAACTTTTAGATAAATGGAATATAGAAAAATTGGAAAGTGAAAATTTGGACAGTTTTCTAAATCCATTTTTTAAAATGATAGAATACCAAAAAGAACTTATTGCTAATCCAAAAAGTCATGCAGTGAGATTTAAAAAAAATACAAATAAAACAAGAGAGGTTAGATAATGGCATTAGGCGGATTTTTCGCGGTATTTGATGATATTGCAATGTTGTTGGATGATGCAGCGGCTATGAGTAAGGTTGCTACAAAAAAAACTGCAGGTATTTTAGGGGATGATTTAGCGGTGAGTGCGCAGCAGGCGTCAGGCTTCGCTTCTTCTCGTGAAATACCCGTTTTATGGGCTATATCAAAGGGATCATTTAGAAATAAACTGATAATTTTACCGTTTGCATTTTTGCTCAGTGCTTTTGCGCCTTGGGCAATTATTCCCATCTTGATGCTTGGTGGAGTGTATTTGGCGTATGAAGGTGCTGAGAAAGTATATGACTACTTTTACCCGCATGAAAAAGTACATGAAAAAGAGTTTAAAATTCTCTCACAAGAAGAGGTTTTAGAGATTGAAAAGGAAAAAATAAAATCAGCAATAGTGACTGACTTTGTCCTTTCTGTGGAGATTATCATCATGGCGCTGGGCACAGTGATGGAACAAACGATACAAATCCAAATCTTAGCTGTAAGTTTTGTTGCAGTTATCGCCACTATAGGTGTGTATGGAACAGTTGCCGTTCTTGTTAGAATGGATGATTTAGGTTTTAAGCTCATTGAAATGGGAGATAAAAAAAGTAAAATACTTCAAAGCATTGGTAATGTATTGGTACAAGGACTTCCTAAAGTCATTAAGCTTTTGACGGTTGTTGGAACTATTGCGATGCTTTTAGTAGCAGGAGGCATCTTTGTACATAATATTCACCAATTACATGAGCTACTTCAAAGTCTACCAAGTCTATTTGCTGAGACTGCAGTTGGCTTAGTTATTGGAGCTATAGCTGTATTGCTTAAAAAAATTATATTTAAGAGTGAGTAGAAAGATAAACTTCTTTATTCTTGTTTTTTGAGTTTTTTATAAAGCTCTGTAGCATTGTGGATTTCTTCTTTCGTTGGAAGTCCTCGTATGGAGAGGTAAGTTATATTTCCACTTGCATCAACTTTCTTAAGCACAGTTGCTTTTACCCAGTAGTAACCACCATCTTTGCGTAGGTTCTTGACTATACCTACCCAAAATCCCTTTTTTTGAACATCATCCCATAGGCTTTGAAAAGCTACTCTTGGCATATCTGTATGTCTAAGTATATTGTGGGGTTCACCTATAAGTTCTTCTTTTGTGTAACCCGCTAGTTCGCAAAAAGTATCGTTAGCATACAAGATAATTCCAGCGTAATCAGTTTCGCTAAGTATGTAATATTCTTTTGGAAAAAACCATTCATCACTAGAAGGATCTTTATATATTTTATTCATAGAGCTACTCCTTAAATATAATTTATTTTTGTGTTAAATTATTTATTAAACATAATAGATCCAAGACGAATCATATTAGAACCACATGCAATTGCTAGTTCAAAATCTCCACTCATACCCATAGAACATATTGTAGCACCATTAAGTTGTTTATAAAGATTATGAGTAGTTTCAAAGCTTTTTTTGATGATAGCTTTATCATCTGTATGTGCACCAATGCTCATGAGGCCTTTTAAATTAATATTTGGGCATTCTTCTTGTATTTGTGTATAAGCTTGAAGAGTTATTTTTGGCATGAATCCATGTTTTGAGTCTTCTCTTGCTGAGTTTACTTGTAGTAAACAATCGAGTTTCATATCTCTTACTTGAAGTTTTTGTTGTAACTCATAAGCTAACTCTATACTGTCTAGCGCATGAAATAGGCTAGGATTAATATCAAGAAGGTTATTTATTTTATTTTTTTGAAGATTTCCAATAAAATGCCATTCAATCGGAAGTTCCTCAAGTTCTTGAGATTTTGTTTTAAGGTCTTGCACCTTATTTTCACCATAAGCGCGTTGTCCAATATTGTAAAGCTTTTGTATCTCCTCAGATGTTGAGTACTTGCTTACTGCAATAGTTTTAACTATATGATGGTCATTCACTTGAAGTCTAGCAAACTCTACACGTCTTACGATAGCATCTATATATATTTTATATTCTGTTTCTGTCATTTATTATCCCATTAATCTATTAATATCATTAAATAAACCTAGTCCCATGAGTGAGAAAAGAACCACCCACCCGGCTATGGTAAGTTTGATTACCACAGCTTCAGTTGGAACATGTCTCGTTATTAGTTCATAGAGATTAAACATAATATGTCCACCATCTAGAGCAGGGATAGGAAGTAGGTTTAAAACACCTAAATTAACCGATATAAGTGCCGCAAAAAACAAGACACTCATCCAACCAGCGGCACTTGCATCGGATGTGATTTTAACTATGCTGATGACCCCACCTAATTCTTTTGCCGGCACTTCACCAAAGAGTAGCTTTTTGACACCTGTAAAAATCATCGTTGAGGCAAAGACAGTTTGTTCGGTTGCATAACTAAAAGTCTCACTAAATCCTAAGTCTAATGTATGAGTGATTCCAGCACTACCAATACCAATCATCTTTTTTTGGATGATTTCACCGTACATATTTGTGCTTTCTTGTAAAGTTGGCGTCAGTATTTTAGATTCTATGTATCCGTTTCTTATAATTTCAAGATGCAAGCTTTTCTTAGATGAAGAGATAATCTCAGCCATATCTTTCCATGTACTAATCGGAATTCCATCGATAGAACGTACTACGTCATTCGTTTGAAGACCGGCTATGAAAGCAGGCGAGTTATCTGCAACTTTTCCAATAACCGGTGAAAGTGCTGTAGGACCTCCAATAGCAATAATAAAATACAAAACAAATGCCAAAATAAAATTAGCTGCAGGACCAGCCAGCAAGATAAAGATTCTTTGTGCTGGAGTTTTTGTATTGTAACTATCATCATCTGAACTTATTTGTGTGGGATCTGCATCATTTTGACCTTTCATTTTTACATAACCACCAAGAGGAATCATAGCTATACGCCACTCTGTTCCCCACTTGTTAAAAGATGCTATTTTTTTACCAAAACCTATACTAAATACTTCTACATAAACACCCATAAGTCTAGCAGCCATATAATGACCTAGTTCATGAAAAAATATAAGTGCTGAGAGTACTAAAAGTGAAACTATCATTCCCATTATTTATTATCCTTTGAAAGGGCATTTTTAAATCCCCATAGATATTCTAAACCAGAATATACTGTCAAAAATACCGCAAACCATAAAAGTTCAGTTGCTAATGGCCAATGCATAAGTAAAAAGCCTATAGCTATCATTTGTGCAACAGTTTTAACTTTTCCAGCCCATGATGCCTTTACAGACAATCCTTCACTTACAGCGACTGTACGAAGTCCTGTAATAAAAAGCTCACGAACGATAATAATATAAATCGCCCAAGCTGAAGCTGCGCCCATCATCATTAGACCTAAAAAAGCAGCAAGCGTTAACATTTTATCTGCAAGTGGATCTAAAATAGCACCAAGCATTGTCATTTGATTCCATTGCCTTGCGATATAACCATCAAAAAAATCAGTGGCAGATGCTAAAACAAATAAAAGTGAAGCAAAGTAATAATTCCATGATATATGAAAGCCATTGTCGGTGAAGACTTGCGGATTTAAAATAATCCAAAACATAATGGGTGCTAAGAGTATTCGTAGTGAAGCTAGTGCGTTTGGCAAATTTAGCAAAAAAATCCTTATTAAGTATTTATTCTTATTTTATCTATTTATTACTAATAGCAACTTAATGAATCTGATTGAAAAAATTAAGGTAAAATATCCAAAAAGGAAATATTTATGAAACTAATCTCTCTAACAATAACAATATTTTTATCTGTTATGACTTTTACATCTTGTTCAAAAACTCCAGAAGATCCATACTTCGATAGAGCAAAACAAGCATCTAAAGATGCACAAAATCAACTACGAAAAGACTAAAGTATTTAATGCAAGCTCTTTGCCCACTTTGTGCAACTTTAGGTAAAGTATACTACGAATCTAAAGATACATACTATAAATGTCCAAAGTGTTACGGTGTTTTTGCTGATGAGAAAAACAAACCAAATAAGATAGAAGAAAAACAAAGGTACGAACTTCACGATGATGATACAAATGATTCTGGATATAGAAAGTTCGTAAACCCTATCACATCGTCCATTACAAATGATTTTACTCCAAAATCTAAAGGCTTAGATTTTGGAGCTGGGACTTCTGCTATTATATCTGTAGTTTTACATGAGCAAAACTACAATATAAAAAATTATGATCCATATTTTCATAAGTATCCGGAACTTCTAGAAGATAAGTATGATTATATATCTTCTTGTGAGGTAATCGAGCATTTTTATAATCCATGTAAAGAATTTACACTTTTAAAACGTATGTTAAAAAAAGATGCAAAGCTTTATCTGATGAGTGAAGTGTATGATGAAAAAATAGATTTTGCTTCATGGTATTATAAAAATGATCCAACACATGTGTTTTTTTATTCAAAGGAAACCTTTGAGTGGATAAAAAATAATTTTGGATTTAAAACTGTTAGTATAAATAAAAAACTTATTGTCTTAGAAAACTAAATATTTGTATGTTCTAGCCGATACTTAGCAGATATAACACATAAAGGCTAAAAAATGTTAGTTAAAACACTTAATCACGTAGCAATGCAGTTGTTTTTCTTTGTCTCTTTAGTAGTGGTCGTTACGTACTTTTTAAAACCGTACGTAACTTTATAGTTCTACTGAAAAGATGTACCACCATCTATAACGATAGTTTGTCCAGTTAACCATGAAGAATTTTCTTCACATAAGAAAACACAAGCTCCAGTTAGGTCTGTAGCATCTCCCATTCTTGAGAGTGGTGAACGTTTAACAACTTCTAATTTTACCTCTTCATAATTTGGAAATGCTTTGAGTGCATCTGTATCAATTGGACCACCACTTACTGCATTAACACGAATGTTCTTTTCACCAAGTTCAGCTGCTGCGTACTTCACCATAGTCTCAACTGCAGCTTTGTTTGTACCATGACCAGAATAGTTTGGAGTGTAGACAAGGTTTCCTGTAGAACTCATAGAAATGATAGAACCACCACCAGTTTTATCCATTCGCGTTGCAGCTTCTTGAGCACCAACTACAAAGGCTGAGACAGTTGCCGTGTAGATGTTTGTAAGACCTTTAGGTTTGAGTCTCATAAATGGAGCAAAACCACCAACAACAGCACGACCAGAGATAATTGCATTTGAGATGAAAAAGTCTAGTCTGTCAAAGTCTTCATCAAACTCTTTATAGACATCTTTATAAGTTAATGGCTCTAAGATGTCTAGTTTGTAAGCGCGGGATTTTACACCATACTGAGCTTCAACATCTGCGATGATTTCATTCGCTGTATCAGCACTTGAAGCATAAGTGAATGCTACATTACAACCACGTGAAGCAAATGCATACACGATAGCTTTACCTATGCCACGAGTACCACCAGATACAAATAAAGTTTTACCATCCATAGTTCTTTGTTGCGTTTTTTCCATTTTTTATAGTCCTTTAATTTCGTAATTTTTCATAACTTCTTCGATTCTTTTCATACTCTCCATACTTGGAGGAGTGAGAGGAAGTCTATATTCTAAAGTTGGGATAAGTCCGGCAATGTACATTGCAGCTTTTATGGGAATAGGGTTTGCTTCACAAAACATTACTGAGTTAAGAGGGTAAAGCTTATCATTGATAGCTTTAGAAGCTGTAAAATCTCCAGCTAATGCCAGTCTAACAAGCTCTGATTTTAAATCAGGCATAAGATTTGAAGTAACAGAAGTGATTCCAGCTCCGCCATTGGCTAAAATAGGATAATCAATCGCATCATCACCTGAAAATACCTTTAAGTCAGGTCTACGAGAAAGAAGTTCTACTGCACGTTGTATGCTTCCAGTTGCTTCTTTGATTCCGTAGATATTTTGAATATCGTCAAAAAGTCTGATAACAGTGTCTGCACTAATGTCAACAACTGTACGACCAGGAACATTATAAAGCATAAATGGAAGATCAGGTACTGACTCAGCAATAGCTTTGTAATGTTGGTACAGTCCTTCTTGTGATGGTTTTACATAGTAAGGTGCTACAGAAAAAATGGCATCAACACCACATTCCTGAGCATTTTTTGCAGCAATAATTGCTTCAGATGTTGAGTTACTTCCAGCACCAGCAAGCACTTTGGTTTTACTACCTTTACAAACTTCTACAGCTATCTGCATACATCTTTTATCTTCATCTGAGGATAAAGTAGCACTTTCACCGGTAGTTCCAACAGGACAAACTGCATCCATCCCATTGTTTATTTGTCTTTGTATAAGTGCAGCATATGTCTGCTCATCAAGTTTTCCATTTTTAAATGGAGTTATAAGTGCTGTTGAAGAACCCGTTACTATATTCATTTATTTTAGCCTTGTAAAATTTAATGAAAAATTATATCGAAATATAGTTAAAGTAAAATAATTGAGGTGTATACTCCCTTGAAAAAGGGAGTTATGAGGTGTGTAAAATGCTTATTTAGCTTCTACAGTAGCTATTAAATCTTCTTGTGTAGAGATAGTTTTAATCTCAGAAATTACGCCATTATTTACATAAGCAAGAAGAAGTTTTGTAGTGTCTACTTTTGCTCTAAAAGGTGCTGAAATTTCTTTTTCTTTTAAAAGTAAAACTGTATGTTTAAAGTCTTTAAGACCTGGAAGGATAAACATACTTTTTATAAGAGAAGGTGCTCCACTTATATCTGCTATATATTGTGTATTGTTATCACTTAAGTACGATGCTTCTTTTGTTGCGAAGTAGTCATTTGATAAATGACCCATATCATCAGAAAAAGCAAAAAGCACTTTTGTTGTTGTTGCATCAAGTGTATGTGCTTTGTCAAATTGATCATTTAACTTTAAATCTGCCAAAGATTTACCAACTACCAATGCAGGTTCTACATTTACATCGAGTGCTTTGTCTGAACTACATCCTATAAATACTAATGCTGCAAGGAATCCTAAGATCGTTTTTTTCATGTCTATCTCCAATTTTTTTAGAATAATACAAAGTTAAGATTGATAGTATGGTATTTATGAAATTTAGTTGTTTAGATTAATAAATTCTAAAGATGCTATTAATTTTGATTCCTTATTATGCTAAAGTACGCTAATTATTTATAAAGAGTAGCTATGCATTTTCACCGCGTTCACATCGAAGTTACAAACATCTGCGGTCTGGCATGTAGTTTTTGTCCACCTAAACTTCAGCCTTCAAAGACAATGCCACTTGCATTTTTTGAAAAAGTTATAAAGCAGTTGCAGCCTTTTACAAAATCACTTGCTTTTCATGTTATGGGTGACCCATTAACGCTTTCAAACCTTCAAGAATATTTAGAGTTGGCTCATAAGTATGGCTTTGAAGTAGAGCTCACGACAAGTGGATATTTTTTAGACAAAGTTGCCTTTAGTACACTGTTTCATCCATCTGTACGTCAAATAAACATATCACTTAACAGCTACAATAAAAATAGTTTAAACCTGAGCTTTGATGATTATATGAGCAAAGTTTTAAAACTGTGTAAAGAGAAGCTTGCAAAGCATCCTAAACCATTTATAAACTTAAGACTATGGAACTTTGATGAGGCATGTAGTGAAGTTGAATATAATACTCTGCTCCTTGAATCTTTATCTTCTTTTTTCGATATGAGATTAAGTAGTGAAGAACTTTATAAGACAAGACCGAAGTCTCTTCGTTTAGCTTCAAAAGTATTGCTGAATTTTGACAGTTATTTTCAATGGCCATCGATGCACTCAACTCATTATTCTCAGGGAACATGCTATGGTTTAAAATCTCATATAGCTATACTTGCAGATGGGAGAGTTGTTCCATGTTGTTTAGATGGAGATGGTGTCATTAATCTAGGAGATTTAAATACTACAGCTTTAAGTGATATTTTAAACTCTTCTAGAGCCCAAGCAATGATTAAAGGTTTTGCCGAGGGTAAGGCAGTTGAAGAACTCTGCCTTAAGTGTAGTTATAAAGATAGGTTTAGTGATTCTTAGAAGAGGATTTTATTTTTCTATACTCTGTATAGTTTGAGATATCTTTTTAATCCTATTATCATCACTAGGATGTGTAGATAAAAACTCCATTGGGGCATTTGGATTTGCCGCTTTCATATTTTGCCAAAACTTTGGTGCTTCGTGGATATTGTAACCAGCTTTTTGCATAAGATGGATTCCTATTTCATCAGCTTCATATTCATGATTTCTGCCATAAGGAAGCATAACTCCATACTGCGTACCAACACCATACGCTAGATTAAAAGCATTTGTGTATTCTGGAGCAGTAGCTCCTAAAAGGATATTTGCAACTTGTTGCACACCTGAGGAAATTTCCTGATGACTCATTCGTTCAGCTCCATGACGAGCAAGAGCATGAGATACTTCATGACTCATTACAGTGGCTAGTTGGTCATCATTTTTTGCCATTTTAAGTATTCCGGTATAGACTACAACTTTTCCACCAGGCATACACCAAGCATTTACTTGAGGATCATCTATAAGGTTGAATTCCCAGTTAAAATCAGGTCTGTTGGCTGCTTTTGCAATTCTTTCACCTATGCGTTTTACACGCTGAGTTTGCACTTTGTCTGTAGAGATTTTTGCAGTTTGGAGAAACTCATGATAGCCTTTTGCTCCAACAGCATTCTCTTCATCAGCAGACATGAAAACAACTTGACTCCTCCCTGTGACTGGAGCCTGACCCATACAACCTGCAAGCAAAAAACCAATAAGTGCTAGGTAAATATATCTCATTTTTTTAGAATAACAGTTGTTGATTTATCAAAATTAAAATACTTTTTCGCCACTTCTTGCACTTTGTCTGCAGTGATTTTTTTGATATTTTCTTCATAAGACATTAATGGCGCAATATCGCCACGTACAAGGTAGCTTCCATAAAGATTTGCTACGGATGTTGAACTCTCTAAAGAATAAATAAAGTCTGATTTTGTATTGACCTTCACCTTCTCAAGTTCAGCATTTGTAACCTTTGTTGTTTTCATAAGCTCAATCTCTTCTATTAACTCTTTTTCAACATCTTCTGCTTTTACATCAGGATTACATACAGCCAAAAAGACAAATACACCTGGGTCAATATTTTCCATATTGTAAGCATAGACAGTATTCACCATTTGTTTTTCATCTACAAGTCTTTTATATAAACGAGAGCTTTTTCCAGAGTAAAGAATCTCACTAATCACGCTTAATGTAACTTGATCAGGATCTTTAAAGTCAGGGATGTGAAAAGTAATTGCTACAATTTCAACTTCAGAATCTTTTTTAAGGATTGCTCGTCTAGCGCCATTTTGTTCAGGTTCTACGAATTTAAACTCAGGAATTTTTGCTTTGTTTTTTATATCTTCAAATTCTTTTTTTGCTTTTTTAAATACATCTTTTGCTTTTACATCGCCAGTTACGATTAAAATAGCATTGCTTGGTTGATAATAAGTTGTGTGAAAATCTTTAATATCATCAATAGTCCATGTTTGGATATCATTCATAAAACCAATCGGTGTCCAATGGTATGGATGGTAATGGTAAGCATTGTTAAACAGTGCAAAGTAAAGGTATCCAGTAGGATTGTTCTCAGTGCGCCAACGACGCTCTTCTGCAACCACGTCACGTTCAGGTTGAAACTCTTTATCTTTAAGATTAAGATTTTGCATAAGTTCTGCATAAAGTGAAAGAGATTTTCCAAGGTTTTGTGTACTGGATTTGATATAGTAATGTGTATAATCAAATGAGGTTGAAGCATTGTTCAAGCCTCCGATGCTTTTCACCTCTTTATCAAATTCACCCGCAGGAAGGTTTTTTGTTGATTTGAAGTTCATATGCTCTAGCATGTGAGCAATTCCAGTTTTACCCATAATCTCATTTCTACTTCCAACTTTGTAGAAGATGTCGGTACTAATTACTCCAGTAGAGTTTTCAAGTGGAATAACAACTATTTGAAGTCCATTTTTTAAAGTTTTTGTTTCGTATGTTGGTAACGATGATGCCATGAGTGTTCCTAAGGTTAATGTTATTGTAAGTAGTGTTTTTTTTATCATTTTCTATCTGCGCCTATTGCCTCAGTGATATTTTCATATCCGTCAGCTTTTATAAGTTCTATCAGTTTTTTGTTGATATTCATAATCATATCTGGACCATGAAAAACAAGCCCGCTATAAATCTGCACCAAAGATGCTCCAGCTTTTATACGTTTGTATGCTTCCTCAGCAGAGTCAATCCCACCAACAGAAATAAGCACAGTTTTACCGTAAAGCTCTTTTGCAATAGCTTCAAAAATTTTAAAACTTTTTTCTTTAAGAACCGCTCCGCTTAAACCACCGATATCTTTAGGCTCTTTTACTAGAGAATAGTCTATGGTTGTGTTTGTTGCGATAATACCATCAGCACCTTTTTCCACTGCCATTTTTGTGAGCTTCACCGCATCTTCAATTTCCATATCAGGAGCGATTTTTAGTAAAATTGGCATTTTTGTAAGGGCTTTTGCTTCTGAGAAAAGTCTGCCGATGAACTCTTCATTTTGCAAATCTCTCAAACCTGGAGTATTTGGTGAAGATATGTTTATAACAAAGTAATCACCCAAGCCGTCAAAAGATTTTATGAGATGTATATAATCATTGATAGCTTCACTCTCCGGAGTGATTTTATTTTTACCAATGTTGATTCCGATTGGTGTTGTAAATGGAAATCTTTGTTTGAGTCTTTTGATGACTTTATAAGCGCCTTCATTATTAAAACCCATAGCATTTTGAAGTGTTTCTTCTTCAACATGACGAAACATTCGAGGTTTTGGGTTTCCATCTTGAGGTTTTGGTGTAACGGTACCAATTTCGGTGAAGCCAAATCCTAAAGTCTGGATACCTCTAATCATTGTTGCATTTTTATCAAAACCTGCACCTAAGCCTACTGGGTTTAAAAACTCTCTTGCAAAAATTTTTTGAGTCAGTGAGTCATCAGTAATAAAATGGGATTTTAAAAATGGATTAAATGGGATTTGGCAAATATTTGGCAGTCTTAGAACACATGCTGCTACATGGTGTGCATTTTCTGGATCTAGTTTAAAAAGTAATGGTTTAATGGATTCGTAGTTTATCATTATGTACATTTTGCCTTGTTGTAAAGTTTGGATATTATACTAAAACAATATAAATTAAAAGTAATGGAGTATAAATGAAAACAGTATTAGTGCCATTGGCAAAAGGTTTTGAAGAGATAGAAGCAGTAACTATTATAGATGTATTACGACGTGCTCAGATTGATGTTATTGTAGCGTCGTTAGACCATGTGGCACTTGTTCAAGGAGCTAATGGGATAGTGATTGAGGCAGATGTTTCTATTGATAATGTTGTTATAGATATACTTGATATGATAATTCTTCCAGGTGGTTGGGATGGTACATACCTATTAGCAGAGGATAAAATTGTACAAAATGCTTTAAGAGAGATGCAAGCTCTTGGAAAAAATATAGCAGCAATTTGTGCAGCACCATTCGCTTTATATAAAGCTGGAGTTTTATCACAAAACTTCACCTGTTATCCATCCGCAGAAGATCAAATACGAACAGATGGATACCAAGGTGACAAGGCAATGGTTATAGAAGATGGAAATGTTATGACATCTCGAGGACCTGGAACTGCTATGTGCTTTGCACTTGAAATTGTAAAAAAACTACAAGGTGAAGAAACATATGAGATGTTAAAGAGTGGACTTTTAGCTACGTACTGCAAATAAGTAATTATTATATACTACTTTAAGTCTAATATAATAATTACTTCTGTAACATAGTTCATATAAAAACAAAGGAATGTTCAAATGATAAAGAAAATAATGATAGGTTTCGTTGCAGCATCTGTTTTAAGTACAAGTGCAATAGCATGCCCAAAAAAGCAGGGGGAGAAGGTTTGTGAATATCAAGCTGGACATTCTACAGTTTCTAAAGTTATCCATGCAGTTAGTAAAACTGGTTTAAGTGCAGCACAAACACGAAAAATTGCTGAGGGAATAGCTGAATATGAAGCTATGGCAGAAAAAATTAAACAAATGCAAATCTTTCCCGTGGATTCTTTTATTAATGAAGAGTTTGATGAAAAAAGATTTATCAGTGAAATGAGTGAAAAATATATATCAGCAGTAGCAGCAAGAGCTACACTTTTTAAATACGTCTTTGCAGTTTTAGATCAAGAACAAAGAAAAATATTTAAAAGAGAATACGCAGCACCTCTAATTTCTCAGATGATTAAAAGTTATTAACAAAAAGAGGGGTTAGTAACCTGACCCTTCTAAAATTCTTACTTCCTTGCAGCCTAGGGCACTATTGAGTTCGCAGGCATGATTAAATTTTTCTTTTGCTTTAACATAGTCGTGCGTTAATGATTTTGAATCTCTATAATATCTTCCCATATATATACATGAGTCGGCATTACCATATTCACAAGCTACATCATAAAACTGTATAGCCATTTTTTTAAGCGCTTGGTTATCACTTTTTGAGTAGTACACAGCTACATTATGACAACCTAAGGCGTCTCTGCCACCACAAGCTTTTGTATAAAGTTTCAATGCTTGTTTCCTATCGAGTTTGACATTTTTTCCTTCTTCGTATAAAAAAGCAGCTTTGCTACAGCTTTGATAATGGTTCTTATCACAAGCTTTAGTGTAAAAGTCTATAGCGATATTGTCATCTTCAAGAACTTCACCATCCCCGTAGTCGTGCATAAGCCCCATATTGTGGCAGGCTATAGAATTTCCTGCTTCACAAGCTTCTTTAAATGAACTTTTGTCTAGTATATTCTCAACACCATACAAAAGTTTGAAGTTATAGCAGGCTACAGGATTTCCTATTTGGCAATCCTTACGTAATTTGTCTTTTTTTGTATCTGTAGCTAAGACATTTGTATGTGTGATAAGTACAGTACATATAATTAAAAATAAAATTTTCATATCAGTAGTATACTAAGCTATAATAAATATAAGCTGTAAATTTTTTATAGCTTTTCTCGTTTAAAAACAATATTTTTCAAAATAAAACCTATATTTATTATGGTCAGGAACTTATTAGTTTCTCACTTCTATGTCAGATACTTTTACACCTTTTGCATTTAAAATTGTAGGTGTTGCATTTATTCCAATCTTGTTGCTCTCTTGAATAGATTTCTCGATTTTGTCATTTAAAATATTTAATTCCATTGAAGAGTATTTTGCAGATTTATATTGAGTATTTTTGTTTGCTATCTCTTTCATTGCGCTAGCTCTTGATTCATTGTTTTGTTGATTAAGAATATATCTAGACATGCTTTTCGCATTTTTATGAAAACTTAAAGGGTAGAGTATGACATACAGAGTTACATTTTTTTTGATGGATGTAAGTTTATGCTCTAGCCGTTGGCAATAAGGACACTCTGGATCTGTAAATAGAAAATATACATCTTCACCATTTCCAAGGGTATAGGCTGCTAGATCTTTTAGCACTGCAACATCTATATCATAAGGGATACTCAGCTGAGCTCCTGTTTGTGCATCAAAACCTTGACCTGTGACAATATTTTTGAAGTCTTTTGTAATAAACCCCTCTAATACTCCTGGACGAGGACCCATCACTTGAGCTTTAAACTGGTACAAACTATGATGTATTTGCACATGGGTCACTTTTGCATTTATATTTTTAATCATTGGTACTTTTTCGATAATCATCTTAAGTGCGTCATTTTCTGCTAAGAGTGTAGTACTTAAAAAAAGTGTGATGAGTATCAGTTGTTTAGTGTGTTGCATTTGTATTCCTTATATCTTCATCACTTAATGAGTGAAGTATCTCTTCTATTTGTGTAAGCTCTTGCAGTAGGTGTTGAGAAAAACCTTCGAGTTCTTTAAGGTATGGCTTTGCTTGTTTTAGTTTTTCTGGATCAATATCTCTTTTTGTACCAAAGAGTTTAGTAAGTATGCTCGTTTCGTATGTCGCATAAAATATTTTATATATTTTTGCGTATGTATCATGAAGCTGTGTGTGAAGAGATTCTATTGTAGCAATAGTATCAGCTGGAATTATTACGCAATTCTTTAACTCTTTACAATCTTCATAAAACCAAACACCAAAGGCACATTCTCTTTCACTTACTGGAATAGCATCTATCTTCATGTCGTAACCGTCTATAAGTAATTCAGCTTTTTTTACCCATTCTCTATGAGCTATTTTAGCATCTGCTAGTTTTATAAGAATTTCATCTTTGTTCATGTTTGAACCTTATATTTAAATATTTTTATAATTTTTCCCAAAAAGTACCAGCCGGAGTATCCATTAAAGAGACTCCGAAGTCTAAGATTTCATCACGAAGTTTATCTGAAAGTTCAAAATCTTTGTCTTTTTTTGCTTCATCTCGTTTAGAGATAAGTAAACCTAGTGTCTCTTTTGTAGCATTGTCTATTCCAAATTGAAAGTATTCAAATGGATTTTTTACACCAAAGCCTAAGATATTAGTAATATATGCAAGGTTGGAAATACTCTCACGCTTAAGAACTTTATGTTTTCCTGGCGTGTCTAAAGTCTCATTTGCAGTAGTAATCATCTCGTCTATCAAAGCAAGAGCTGAAGATACATTCATATCATCACTTAAAGCTTTGAGAAGTTCTTCTTGAAAGAGGGTTTTATCATTATTTTGGGCTAAATCAAAAAGACGTTTTTTCAGTCTGTAAATCTTATCTAATCGCTTTTTTGCAACACTTAAATCTTGAGTATTAAAGTTAAAGTTACTTCTATAATGTGTATTAAGCAGATAAAAACGCAATACTTCACCATCATATTCCCGTAGCGCGTCTTTTAAAAAAAAGCTGTTTCCTAAAGATTTTGACATCTTTTCACCATTTATATTTACAAAGCCATTGTGCATCCAATAATTAGCAAGAGTATGATTTGTTGCACATCTTGTTTGTGCAGCTTCATTTTCATGGTGTGGAAAAAGTAAATCCGCTCCGCCGCCATGAATATCCACAGAAAATTTATTTTCAGGTTTTGCAAGATGTTTTTCTATCATCGCAGAACACTCTAAATGCCAACCTGGACGACCTTTACCAAATGGTGAAGTAAAAGTGATTGTATCGTCATTTATAGATTTCCAAAGAGCAAAGTCAGCTGGATTTTTTTTAAGAGAAGAACTTTCAACTCTTTCTTGTCTATCATCTTCGTTTTGAACTCTTTGAGAGAGTTTTAAGTACTCACTGTCGCTTGAAGTATCAAAATACACATCTCCATCAGCTGTTGCATAAGCATGTTTAGAATCTATAAGTTGTTGGATAAGCGCATACATGGCTTCAAGAGATTCTGTAGCTTTTGGTTCAATATCTGGCTTAGACACACCAATGGCCTCCATCTCTTTATGAAATGCCTCTGTGTAAAATTCAGTGATTTCTTTTATCTCTTTTTTTTGTTCTATCGCTTTTTTAATAATCTTATCATCAATGTCAGTAATATTCCTAGCATAAGTTACCTCAAAGTCATTCGCTCTTAAAACACGGGTAAGTAAGTCAAAGACTAAAGCAGATTTTGCATGACCGAGATGTGCGTCATCATAGACAGTTGGACCACAAACATATAGGGTGACTTTTCCTTCTTCTTGGGGAATGAACTCACGTTTTGTTTTTTGTACAGAATCAAATATAGTCACTGATAAAATCCTTCAAAAGTAATAATAAAATTGTAAAAAGTATTGCACCTAGTATAAGGTATATAGTATTTTTGGAGCTAAGTATATCTAAAAAGTTTTTTACTCCGAAGGTCTTTATAGTCAGTGAAAAGCTTACATAACCACCTATAGTACTTGCTAGGGCTAAACCACTTACACCCATTGGCGTGATAAGAGCAAGGGCTATTGTTATATAAGTTACTAAAGAATAGGTCGCTATAAGTGCAGCTTTGCCCTGCATCTCTTTTGCATAGAGCCACAAGACAAAAAGTTTTTGTAAACCAAAAGGTAAAAGTCCGAGCATATACATTTGCAACACTGCTGTAGTGTTTGATGTATCATCGCTCGTGAATGCCCCACGTTCAAATAAAAGCCATGTAATCTCTTGTGCGAGTATAATTCCTCCTATTGTACTAGCAGTCAGTAAAAATGCTAAAAACCAAAAAGCTTTAGACATGAATGCCTTTGCTTGAGTCTCATCCTTGTTCTTAATGTAACGTGCCACTCTTGGAAAAAGTGCCACTGCGGTTGCGATTGCAAAAAGCGCAAGAGGGAGTTGAAAGATACGGTTTGCATAGTAAAGATAGGAGATAGAGCCTGTTACTAAAAATGAGGCTAAAAAGGTGTCTAAAAAAGCACTCACCTGTGCAGTTGAATTTCCCCACATCGCAGGAAAAAATTGTTTTTTAAATTTTTTTGTATCTTTTTTTATGATTTTTGACTTCACCCTTAGATGTTTAAATCCACCAATTAAAAGTCTTGAAAGTCCCATTTTATGAATTGCAATAATGTGGACTGCAAGTTGTAAAATACCACCAACAACGACACCCCAAGAAAGATAGTACACTATTTCACCTTGTGTTTTATCTTGGGAGAAGTAAAGAGCACCTATAAGGGATAGATTAAGCAAGGCAGTAGAAAAAGCACTTGTTGCAAAATGGTGTTTATATTGAAGCATTGTACTCAAAAAAGTCATAGCAAAGACAAGAGGAAGATACCAAAAATTGATTGCGACAAAGGGCGCTGCCAATTCTATCGTTTGTTTGTCAAAACCCACTGCTATAGCTTGTGTTGCTAAAGATGGAAGTAAGTTTACAAGAAGAGTAAGAAAAAAGATTATAGATAAAAAGACTATAAAGATATTTGCTGAAAATACGCCTTTATGCTTTGTTTTTGCAAAAGCAGGAATAAACACTTGTGTGAAAGCCCCCTCAGCGAAGATTCTACGAAAAAGATTTGGGAGTTTAAAAGCTATGAAAAATATATCGCTATAGATGTTTGCACCCAGTACAGATGCTGTGAAAAGGTCTCTGATAAATCCTAATATGCGCGATATTAAAATTCCAAAACTGTTGGTAAATATTGCTTTAAACATGGGCTTCTTTAAGTAATCAAGATTATTTTTACAAAATTTTAACAAAAGTTTAGTTAAAATGTAGACTTTAAAAATTTAAATATTAATTTGGTGAATATAATATGGCATTATTTGGATCAAGCGAGAAAGACTCTACAGCATCTAAAAAGATTCGTCCAACCGTTTTGCGTGTACAAAATGTTGCTAAAGAATTACTTGCATTAGCTAAATCGTACGATGTTAAAGTGAATACAATTGATTTTAATATTTTAGAGGTACAAACATACACACGTATGTCTGATGGCACAAAAGAAACAGAATGGGAAGAGATCTCTCAAGATGAGTTATGCGAACTCGATGATGCAAGTGCTTTACTTAATCCACATTTTCAAATCAAACAAATGTATGAAGTTGAATTCTTTAGTAAAAAAGAAGATGTTCCATATAAAGATTTTCATCTAGCTATTGGAGCAAATGCAACAAAGTGTAAAGTCTACCTCAGCATTAAAGAAGGTTCTGAGATTAGTTATAACTCTAGGCTAGAAAAAGAACTCCAAATACTTATAAATAAGCAAAAAGTTCGTGCAGGAATTTTGATTTATATATTTGATGAGATGATGGATGAGGTTATTTCTAAAATTTGTGCGCACATTAGAGTACAAGAAAAAGTTACATATGCAAAAAATGAAACTATTTTAATAGCAGAATCTTATGAACCTACCTTAACGCTTAATGATAAACTTATTCTTCATTACAATAAAGAGGAAAAAATAGATGAACACCATAAAGTTAATTATGCATCCCGTGGATTTATCAAAGCGGTTAAAAAAGATGAAATTCTTATAGAATATGTAAAAGCCCAACTAGGTAAAGCCGGAAGAAATTGTCGTGGTGAATTTATGGCACCAAAAGAGATAGAAGGAGATTCCTCGCCTAGCTTCACAGTGGATGAAACAATCAGAGAAGAGGATACTCCAAAAAGTATTTGCTATATTGCAAATGAAAATGGATATATTTCATTTGAAAATAACGTGTATGCAATTAAAACTGATGTGGCTATGGATGAAATTAGTTTTAAGAAAACAGGAAATATTGTTTCAGGTCTAGATTCTGATGTAAATATTAGTGTTAAAGAAGCAAATTTTGATAAAGATGCCATTGGTATGGGGATGGAAGTTGAAGTTAGCGAGATAGATATTGAAGGTAACGTAGGCTCCAATGCAAAACTAAGAGCTCTAAGAGCGACTATTAGTGGTCAAACACATAAAACTGCCGAGGTTAGAGCAGATAAGCTAAGCATCAATGTTCATAAAGGTACTGCGTATGGGAAAAATATTCATATAACACGTTTAGAACATGGGGTAGTTGATGGGGATGTTGTTGAGATCTCTCAAGCTCTTGGTGGTGAAATTAGAGCTATGGAAATAAATATTGAGATATGTGCTTCTCATGTAAAAGCTACAGCTTCAAAATTGATTGAGATTCAAAAACTTCAAGGAAGTGAAAATACTTTTATTATAGACCCGTTGTTAAAAAGATCAGTAAAACAAGATTTACATCAAAATACAGAAGCAATTGAAAAATTTGAATTTGAGATAAGAGATCTTAAAAAAGATGTGCAAAAATATAAAGACTTAGTTCAAGGTGGTATGACTTCTTTTAATGATGTGAAAAAAAGACTTGTTCATTATAAGAAAAATGGTATTAAAATGCCTGATAGTTTTGTGAAAAAATACAAGCAATTTCAAAAAATTCAAGAGCATTTAAAAGCTCTTGAGGATACTCTTTCATTTAAAAAGAATGAGTTAGAAATCGCTAAAAGTAAAACTTCTGTTTTTCAAGATGATATTATGGATGCACGTATTATAAACAGAGATAGTTGGAGAGGATATAATGAAATTATCTTTAAGATGCTTGAACCACCTGTAGATCTTGTTTTTAAACCAAAAGAAGGATCTTCGGCAAAGATTTTTGGAGTGGTTGAAGTGGATGATGGCGAATTTGAAATACAGGCTTTAGATGCATGAGAATAATATAATATGATAGTAGGATTAAAAGGTACTATTGAGTACAAAGAACCAACCTTTGTTCATGTAAATGTCCAAGGAGTTGTCTATGAAGTCTTTATCTCATTACAAACGTTTTCAGCGATTGGAAATGATGAGCTTAAGCTTTTCACCACGCAGATTATCAGAGAAGATGCACAACTACTTTTTGGTTTTTTAGATATGAGCGAAAAGAAAATGTTTGCAAGACTTATCAAAATCAATGGAGTTGGTCCAAAAGTTGCGATGGCTATTTGCTCAACTTATACACCAAGTCAATTTGCTACAGTCATTAATAACAAAGATATGAATGGCGTAAAAAAAGTTCCAGGTATAGGTCCTAAGAGTGCTGGTCGTATTTTGGTGGAGCTTAATGGTTTTGATATGGAATTGGTCTCATCTACTGATGCCCCTCAAAGTTTAGCTTTTGCACAAGCAAGTGAAGCCTTAGAATCCTTAGGATTTACAAAAGCAAAAATATCAAAAGTTTTAAGTACATGCAGTGGTAGCGATACCTCTTCACTAGTCAAAGAAGCTTTACGATTACTACAAACAATTTAAACAAGGAAGTATATTGAAATTAACTATTTTATTTGGCGGTGCAAGTTTTGAACACGAGATTAGCATCGTAAGCGCTATTACTCTTAAGGAAAAGCTTAAGAATTTTGATTTAAGTTTCATTTTCTGTGATCAAGATCACTCATTTTATTTAATACCAGCGCAAAAAATGAAAGCGAACACTTTTTCAAAAGCTGAGCATAAAAAAATGCCTAAACTTAGTTTAGGAAATGGTGCATTTTTACAAAAGAAAATGTTTTCTACAATAGAACATAAAAATACTGTTTTAAATCTTATTCATGGTGCTGATGGTGAAGATGGAACAATTGCATCGCTCTTAGACTTCTTTTCTATCAGATATATTGGACCACGTGTCAATGCAAGTGTTTTTTCCTATGATAAACGATACACAAAATGGCTTTGTGAAGCTAAAGGTATTAAAAGTGTTAGATATGAAATGCTAAGTTCCCATGAGCACAAAAATATTACTCTTGAGTATCCTGTAATTGTGAAACCTGCAAGTTTAGGAAGCTCTATTGGTGTAAGTATAGTCAAAGATGAAAGTGAGTTAGATTATGCTTTAGATGTAGCTTATGAATATGACAAGTCTATTTTAATAGAGCCTTTTATAAAAGGGGTGAAAGAATACAACCTTGCTGGATATATGGCAAACAAAAAAATGGTGTATTCCATTGTCGAAGAACCGCAAAAAGAAGAATTCTTAGATTTTGAGAAAAAATATATGGATTTTTCACGAAGTGAACAGGTTTTAAAAGCTGATATAAGTACTGAACTTGAATCAAAGCTAAGAGCAAATTTTGATAAAGTGTATAAAAACATGTTTGAAGGTGCATTAATTCGATGTGATTTTTTTGTGGTAAATGGTGAAGTACTTTTAAATGAAATAAACCCAATACCTGGTTCTATGGCAAACTATCTTTTTGAAGATTTTGCAGGTGGAATAGAGGCTCTTGCATCTTCGCTTCCGCATGCGAAACGTGCTTCAGTTAATTATGACTATATTCATTCTATTTCATCAGCAAAAGGTAAATAATGGCTATAAAATCTCTACAGTATAAACAAAGTACTTTTGGTATAAGTTATGAGATTGTTAATCCAGAGGCAAAGGTTGACTTGATTATTCTGCATGGTTGGGGATCAAATAAAAACTTAATGAAACAATCTTTTTCACCCTATATGAAAGGTTTTCGTCATATCTATATAGATCTTCCAGGATTTGGAAAAAGTACTTGTTGTAAGGCTCTTACTACGGCTGATATTACAAGAATTATAGAGATGTTTATGGTACTTATAAATGCTTCAAAGGATGTGATTGTTGGACATTCATTTGGTGGAAAAGTAGCACTTTTACTTGAACCAAAAGTTTTAGTACTTTTAAGTAGTGCGGGGATTTATATCAATAAGCCTTTAAAAATAAAACTCAAAATTGCAATATTTAAGACTCTTAAAGTATTTGGCTTTGCCAAGTTTCGTTCTTTTTTTGTAGCACAGGATGCTAAAACGCTTAGTGAGCCTATGTATCAAACATTTAAAAATGTTGTAGATGAAGATTTTTCTGAGAAATTCAAGGCATATAATGCAAAAGCACTGATATGTTGGGGCAAAGAAGATACGGCTACACCTTTGTTTGCAGGGAGACAAATGCACTCACTTATAAAAGATTCTCATTTTGAAGTGTATGATGGAGATCATTATTTCTTTTTAAAAAATGCACAAGATATATCAGAAAAAATTGAAAACACTTTTTTAAGCACTTTAGGTGAAGAGTAATGCAAGAATATGAACTTTTAATAGCATTTGTTACAAATGTGCTTTTTGTGACCCTGCTTGGTTGGTATTTAATAACAAATCTGCAATGGTATGACTATAAAATATCGCGTGTCATTTTAAAACATCATAAACCTTTTTGGCATGTTTTTTACTTTCTAATCCCTTTTGTTGCATACCATACCACTGGTCATTTTTTTGTAATATTTTTTTATTTTGCTGTACTTCCATCTATGCTTCTTTGGTATAAAAGATTAGACAAAAAACTTGTATTAACATGGCGTGTAAAAAGGTTTTTAATTCTTTTAGTATCTTTAACTTTATTTCAAGATATTCTTTGTACTTTAAAAGATGCATGTGAAACATACGGTGTTTTTATGCCTTTGGCACTTGCGTATATTGGAAGTGTGATGATGGAAAAGTTTCTTTTCTTGACTTACAAAAAAGAAGCGAGAAAAAAACTCTCAGATATGAAAGACTTACAGATTGTTGCAATCACCGGAAGTTATGGAAAGACAAGTATTAAAAACTTTGTAGCACAAATTTTAAGTAAAAAGTTCAAAGTATACGCAACGCCAAGAAGTGTAAATACTCTTGGTGGCATTATGGGTGATGTCAACAATTCCTTGCCAGAGGACACAGAAATTTATGTTTGTGAAGCAGGAGCGAGACAAAAGGGGGATATATATGATATTACCACCTTTATTGAGCCTCAAACAGTTGTCGTTGGAAAAGTTGGAGAAGCTCATATTGAGTATTTTAAATCTTTGAAAAACATCATCGCCACAAAACTTGAAATCATGCAATCACCAAGATTAGAACGTGCTTTCATTCATACTTCAGTTACAGATGAACCTCACGAAAAAGTGACTTTTTTTGGTGAAGATATTTTAAATGTGAATGCGACTCTTGATGGAATTGATTTTGAATTAGATGTAAATGGTGAAGTACTAAAGTTTCATACAGATATTTTAGGTGAATTTCAAACGATGAATATTGCAGTTGCTGTAAAAATTGCAAAACATTTTGGTATGAGTAATGAAGATATAATCAAAGCCGTTAGTGAGCTTAAACCGGTAGAACATAGACTTCAAATGATTAAAGCCGGCGGAAAAATCATACTTGATGATGGCTACAATGGAAACATAGACGGAATGCTTGAGGGTGTGAGACTCTGTTCTTTACACGAGGGAAGAAAGGTTATTGTCACTCCGGGTTTAGTGGAAAGCACAGATGCATTAAACTTAAAATTTATAAATGCAATCAACGAAGTTTTTGACATAGTGATTGTAACAGGCGCATTAAATGCTCAGTTATTCGAGAAGAACCTAAAGGTGCACAATAAAATTATGCTTGCAAACAAAGCTATTCTCACAGAAGTTTTAGGAAGTCAGACCAAGGCAGGAGATATTATTTTATTTGCCAATGATGCTCCTAATTTTATATAAAGAATAGGCATATGAACCTAAAATCTATACAGAAGTTTGATACACTCATACAAAAACGACCAATGGAAGATTGTGGAGGAATTTATAGCTACAATGAGATAGTCCAAGCGATAGAAAATCCAACTCTTCAAAACCAACATCACTTAGGTGAAGATGGTGAAAACTATTATGAGGGTTTTGTACCGAGTCATTTTGATAAAGATGAAATAAACCATTTTTGGAAAACTAGTAAAGACGAGCATTGAGTGGGTTTTGCATATATTATGTTCTGATTGTAGGAACTTGAAGAAAAATCATAATTTATTGGAGGTCTTTCAATGAAAGAAATATCAAACTTTGTATTTTTTAAGATAGATAATTCAAAAGTGAATATAGATGTTATATTTGAAGACGAAACATTATGGCTTACTCAAAAAAAAATATCAGAACTTTTTGAAACGACACCTCAAAATATAACATTGCATTTTAAAAATATTTATCAAGAAAATGAGTTAGATGAACTCTCAACTTGTAAGGAATTCTTACAAGTTCAAAAAGAGGGTAATAGAGAAGTACAAAGAAAAGTAAAAATTTATAATTTAAGATCTATCGTATCTGTTGGATATAGAGTGAATTCACATAGAGCAACAGAGTTTAGAAAATGGGCTACGAGCGTTTTAGAAGAGTTTATCATCAAAGGTTTTGCTATAGATGATGAACGAATAAAAGAAGTTAAACATTTTGGCGTTGATTACTTTGATGAGATGTTAGAGCGTATTCGTGAGATACGACTAAGCGAGAGAAGGTTTTATCAAAAGATAACAGATATTTATGCTCTTAGTGCTGATTATGATAAAAATGATGCCATAACAAAAGAGTTTTTTACATCAACGCAAAACAAAATGCATTGGGCTATAAGTGGAAAAACGGCAGCAGAAATCATTTATAGTGAAGCAGATGCCCAAAAAATTTATATGGGTTTAAAAAATTGGAAAAAATCTCCTGAGGGTAAAATACTAAAATCTGATGTTGTTATTGCTAAAAATTATTTAAATGAAGAACATTTAAGTCAGCTTCAAAGAATTGTATCAGCTTATTTAGACTTAGCTGAGAATAGGGCAAGTCGTGGAATTGTGATGAATATGAAAGATTGGATAGAGTTTTTAGATAAATTTTTAGCACTATCTGATTATCCGATACTTATGCATAAAGGCAAAATATCAGCATTAGAAGCAAAGTTGAAAGCTCAAATCGAATATGAAAAATACAGAGTTGTTCAAGATAGAGATTATTTATCTGATTTTGATAAATTATTACTAGAAGGTAAGTAGATGTTTGTAAGAAATGAAGTTAAAGGTTTGTTATGATAGATAAAACAATAAAACACCTAGGTCACTTCACCGCTTTTGTAGTGCTTGTATTGGTTCTTTTAGTGGTGTATGATGCGACAGTTCGTTATCTTTTTTCTGGTGGTTCTATTGCCTTGCAAGAGTTGGAGTGGCATCTTTTTGATGTGATTATACTTTTTGGGATTGCCTACACCTTAAGAGAAAATGCACATGTGCGTGTGGATATATTTTATACTTCTTATAGTCAAAAAACAAAGGCACTTTTAAATATCATCTCGTCACTTTTTTTCATACTTCCTTTTTCTTTTTTGATTGTATATATAGGTCTTGATTTTGTTACGATGAGTTTTGCTCAAAACGAAGCTTCATCAAATCCTGGTGGTTTGGAGTATCGCTTTTTGGTGAAATCTCTTTTGCCTTTGTCTTTTATGTTTTTATCGCTTCAGGCTTTGAGTGATGCTAAAGCCAATTTCACCATTTGGAAATCCTTATGATAGCCTTGTTTATGTTTGTAGTTGTGCTTATCCTTCTTTTGATTGGAATTCCTGTTGCTTTTGTATTTGGAACTGTTTCTATTGTTTTTGCTTTTTTGATTCCTGAACTTGGATTTGAAGTTTTTGAAGTGCTCCCTTTTAGAATATTTGGCATCATGTCTAACACCACACTTATGGCGGTTCCTCTTTTTATCGCGATGGGTCTAGTTTTGGAGAAATCAAAAATGGCAGAGAGACTGCTTATCTCTATGAGTGCTTTGTTTCGTGATGTCCGTGGCGGTTTGGCTGTGAGTGTGGTGCTTGTGGGTGCTATGCTTGCGGCTTCTACGGGGATAGTCTCGGCTTCTGTTGTTATGATGAGTGTCATAGCTCTTCCTCTTATGCTCAAAGCTGGATATGACAAAGGTTTAGCATCGGGAACTGTGGCAGCGAGCGGAACTCTTGGTCAGATTATTCCTCCATCTATCATCTTAATCATTTTAGGTGATGTGATGAGTGTGAGTGTTGGGGATTTGTTTAAGGGGGCCGTTTTACCAGGACTTGTACTGGTGGGACTTTACTTGGCATATATCTTGACAGTCTCTTACCTCAAACCCGAAGTGGCTCCTGTGGCTAAAGATATACAAGATGTGAGTGCCAAAGAGATTATCCTTTCAATAGTTCCGCCATTGCTTTTGATGGTGGCGGTTTTAGGGAGTATATTCGCAGGGATTGCATCGCCTACAGAATCTGCTGCATTTGGAGTTGTTGGTGCCCTAGTGCTCTCAGTGCTAAATAATTCGCTTTCGTTTTCAATGGTGAAGTATGCAAGTTTAGAGACGGTGAAGTTAAGCGGGATGATTTTTATGATTCTCATCGGTGCGACTGCATTTTCACTTGTTTTTAATGAGCTTGGCGGTTCAGATTTGATTTTAGAGTTTTTTGCGCATGACATTGCCAATGTTTGGGTCTTTATCGGTGTGGCGATGTTGAGTATATTTATACTTGGTTTTTTTATAGATTTTATAGAGATATCATTTATCATCGTGCCAATCTTAGTGCCGGTAATGGCTGCTTTTGGCATAGACCCGATATGGTTTGCGGTGCTTATAGCGCTTAATCTCCAAGCTTCTTTTTTAACCCCGCCTTTTGGACTCTCACTCTTTTTTCTCAAAGGTGCTGCCGGAGATACGATTAAAACCCTCGAAATCTATAAAGGGATAATCCCTTTTATATTTTTACAGCTTCTAGCTCTTGGACTTGTTGTGCTTTTCCCAGACTTGGTTTTTGCTTTTTTATAAGAGAGAGTTGTAAATGATAAAATCTTTTTTATTAGTAGCATTTTTATTTAATCTTGCTTTTGGCTGTGCAACCTGTGTGTTAATGACTCCATCTGTTGAAGTCAACACTAAACTTCATATCGAAAAAAATCAACTCAAAAACATTCACTTTATATGGAACTTTTCAGACACCTATACAAATGAGATGGTTCAGCAATATGACAAAAATAGAAATCAGCAACTTGATAAAGAGGAACTAAACAAGATACTTGAAGCGATGCTTGAGTACCTCATACCAAAAAGTATGGTAAGCTCTATTGGATATGCGGATGATAATCTATCTGAGTCTCTTGTTTTAGAGCCAAGATATGAGAACTTCACCATCGATACAGTGGATGGTTTTTTGATTTTTTCTTACGATGCAAGAGTTCAAAGAGAGTTGTTTGAGAACTCCAGTTTATCTATAGCGTTTGAAGATGATGAATCCTACTTCGCTTTTATAATGACAGAGCTTAGTGTAAATGAGAATGATTTTGAGCATACAAAAAATCTTTATCTCTTCACCGCCTCAGTGTTGTTTAATGAGAAATCTCTTAAAGGTGAAGTGACAGAACCGCAAGCTGTGGTGAAAGTCGAACAAAGTTCAGAACCAGAGATAATGAAGAACACACAAAGTCCACAAGTTAAAGAAGTTGAAAAAATTGAAGAAGGGCTTCAAGAGAGTTTTTTAAAAGAAAGCATGGAGAAAATCAAATCTCTTTTTGCATCCATAAAAGATGAAAAAAACCCGATGACCTATCTTTTTTTACTCTTTTTTGCCTATCTCTACGGAGTGGTTCATGCTATGGGGCCAGGGCATGGAAAGACGCTTGTGGCAAGTTATTTTCTCTCTAACGAAAGATCGTATGCAAAAGCTTTTTTCATCTCGCTTGCCATAGGTGTGGTGCATACATTCTCAGCTTTTATTTTAACCATCGTGATTTATTATCTTGTGAACACATTCTTGGCACAGTTTTTAGATGACACTGTTTTTTACACTACAAAAATAGCAGCACTTATTATGATCTCTATCGCTGTGTACTTACTCTATAAAAAATATCGGCTTTATAAACAGATGTCGCAAAAAGATAGAGCTCCGCAATTTTCATTTGGCACTTCACCTATTCATGTATCAACTTGTGGCTGTGGATCGTGCAAGGTGGATAAGAACTCCACAGATATTGCACTTATCATCTCGGCAGGTATCATTCCATGTCCGGGAACCACTACACTTTTTATCTTTGCAATCTCTACAGGACTTTATTACGCAGGGTTTATCTCCGCTTTGGTTATGAGTCTTGGAATGAGCAGTGTTATCTTTGTCTCAGCGCTTTTGAGTACGTTCGTACGTGAAAAAGCACTTGCATCCAGTGATAGACTGAAAAAATATTTAGAGTTTGCAAGTTTAGCTCTTATTTTTATCTTAGGTGGAGTTTTACTGTTTTTGTAAGAGTTTGGTGAAGTGAGTTTCCAAGCTTTTATGCTTGGAGTTTTTTAGAGCGGATTAAAACAATCAAAGAGCTTAGCAATGCACCTAAAAAGACTATAGTGTATCCGGTTGGTAAATCATAATAGTATGAGACGATAATCGCCACAATCCCAAAAAACCATCCGAAGTAAAAACTATAAAGAAGAGGTCTTTTGAGCTCTAGTGAGAGTGCAACAAAAGGCGGAGCTATGAGAAGCACAAAGACCACTAAAACACCAGCCAACTGCACAGATGATGTGACAGTCAGGGCCAAAAGAGAGAAAAATACAAGCTCTTTGACAAAGCCGTTTAATCTTGGATAGACTTTCCAAAGAACGAGGGCTATAAAGGCATAGATAATAGCACTTTTCACCACAGATTCAGGAGTGGTGAAGAGTATATCGCTGGCTAGAAGTGACTTGAAGTGTTCCATCCCCTCGGCGGAGTGTGCTAAAACCATCATGATTCCACTCGCACCAAGCACATATAAAAGCCCTATAAAAGCTTCAAGTTTTATATTTCTTTGTGAAGCTATGGAGATAAGAAAAGCACTCAAAAGCGCAAAGCTGAGTGTGAGCAGATAAAAATACTCTTCATGGAAATAGCCCAGACTTATAGCAGAGCCAAGCGCTGCAAACTGTGCAATCGCCAAGTCGGTGAAGATAATGCCTCTTTTTAAAATGCCAATCCCAAACCATGAATGCATCATCACAAGTATGACAATCAAAGCTATGGGAGTTAGAAGTATTTCTATCATTGTATAGCACCTGTGAGGTAATCAAAAAGAGAAATCAAGTCGTGTATGTCATCCATAGCCTCGACATCATGCGGCATGAGAATGAGTTTTATACCCGTTTTGGATACAATGAACTTTGCTGTTTTGGTTGAGTGGTACACATCATGCAGTATGTAAGAGGGTTTTTCACTTTTGATCAGTTTTATGAGACTAAGTGTATGTTTCGCACTCGGAGGAATCCCCGGAAGAGGTTCTATTGTGCCTATATTTTCAAGTCCATAGGCTTTGTTGAAATACGCCATATTGTCATGAAACTGTACGACTTTTATCCCTTTTTTATCCTGCATTTTAGCATTCCACTCTTGAAGTTTCTTGTTCCATATTGTAAGAAAGTTTTCATAGTTTTGCTGGTATGAGTTTTTATTATCGGGATCCAAGTAAATGAGGTATATCTTAATCACTTCGGCTAAACGCAGTATATTGTTTGGGTCAAGCTGAAAATGGGGATTTCCATCGGGGTGAATATCCCCGCAGGATCTATCAACAAACTGAGGCTTGTCGATAGGCTCTATATGTTCAAAAAGATTTAAAAAACCTTTGCCATTCACCTTTACATTGTTGTTTGCCGCGCGATCAAGCAGGGGAGGAAGCCAGCCTATCTCAAGCTGTCCACCATTGATGATGATTCCGTCTGCACCACGCACTTTTGCTATAAGAGAAGGACGGGGCACTATAAAGTGCGGATCCCAGTTTCCTTTTGCTAAAACAATGGCATTAATGTTCTCCCCGCCGATGCTCTTGGTTAGAGCACCGATATAGGGATAGCTTACTGCAATGTTAAGATTTGCAAAAAGCGCAAGTGGCGTTACAAGTAAAAATAGTTTTTTTAGCATCTAAATATTCCTTAAAATGAGTGAGCTCCATGAGCGCCAATAGCAAAATTTGCTTGAAGGATTATAGAGTTTATATCGTTTCTTTGTCCGTCTTCATTATATAAGGCCTTGTTATGATTGTATTGAAGTCTTAAACGTGCAAACTCACTTGTATAATACTCGACCATTGCTGAGTATTTGTTAAGGTTGTCCGGTTTATCTTGATTTACACCATTTGCAATAACGTCATTTTTGAAAATGCTGTCAATTCTTGCTCCCATTCTCCAGCTTTTGTTTGGTGCATAGAGAAGTTCTGAATAAAGACCGCTTTGTTTTTTTGTCATACTCGGTGAAACTAAAGCGTCGCCAGCAGTGTTGAGTGCATATTGAGTTCCCTCCATCTTTCTACTTAAGATTTCACTTTGCCACTCTAGTGAGCTATACGAATCAAAGTAGTGTTTCACTTTTAAGTCTATCCCATAAAGTTCACTATCCCCTGAAAATGCATGAGGTCCTTCTTCATCTCCTGTATGATCAATTCGAGAGCTTCCCTTTGCATACGATACACCGCCTAGAACAGTTGTGTCACCAATATCAAAAGAAGATTTTATATACCCTATAAACAATGAAGGAGCTTTTTTTGCCGGAGCTGGGTCAATACCTTCGAGTGCAGTAATATTCATATCCTCTAAGTGAATCTCACTGTTTCCAAACATCTGCTCGTTTTCACCTTGAAGCGCTTCTAAACCAAACATAAGGTAGTTTGAAGTCGGAGCTGTCCATTGGAGTTGTAGACCTTTTTCATTTATACCGTGCATACCTAAAAATGACTCATACACTAAAGGCATATCTGCAAAGCTCCATGCATGGTGGTGCTTAGAGTTTAAGTAACCAAAATCAGAGTTGAATTTACCACCTTTTACCCTAGTGTTGTATCCAAGAGCTGTTGTTGTAAAGTAAAGCTCTTCTATCTCCACACCTGATTCTGAGAAGTGAAAAATCGAGTTAAAGCTAAAGAAAGGATCCACTGATTTTGAAAGTCCAAGTTCTGCATAGTTCAGGTTGAATCCATTCTTTGCATTATAAGGTGAGTGTGAGTCTCCATCATGATTGTGAGATGCTAAAAGACCGTGCGCCACACCGGGAACCTCAAGATGTTGCAACTCGCCGTCTTTTCTATCTCTGCTTACATAAGACATATCTCCCACCACAGAAATATCCGGAAGGTATGCAGCTTGTCCGAATGTTTTGGTTCTGTTTGAATAGTGTTTGTATTCTCTCGTATCTTTTTTCTCTTGCACTAAAGCTTTTTTCGGTGCATCTTTTTGCGTGCTTGTCTGCTCAAGTTTTTCTATTTTTCCTAGAAGTTTTTGAATCACAGCTTGTTGCTCATTCATCTGTTTTTGTAAGAGTTCCATATCTGAATCTGCTACAAGCAGTGAAGATGCGACCATAGATATATATATTAATTTTTTCATAGTTTATTCCTATTGTATTTGTATTTTGTAAAGTTTTTTTAATTATGAGTGATTAGGAATAAAAAGGAGGTGCGCGGTTTGAGTTTGATTTGTCTTTTTGGTGAAGTGTAAGGACTTGGGTGACGTATGGGATTATTTGGGGATATAAAACGAAAACATTTTGAGAAAAATCTACAATAGCAACAGAGGACATCTTGTCATTAATATGATACACAAGACATGATGCATCATTATCGTTATCATGTGTAATATGCTTTAACTCATGTAAAGCAGAAAGTGTTGTAGTGATGACAAAAAGTATTGCGAGTAATATTCTGAGTTTCATTGGCGGAATTGTAGCATATTAGGGTTAATTTAGATAGTATTACAAGGTAAAGGAAAGGTAAAGGAATTACATATGCCAAAGCATCATCATAAGGTAAGTGCTAAGAACTTGTTTATTGCAATTGTTCTGAATATAATTATTACTATCGCTCAGATAATAGGTGGTCTTGTATCTGGCTCTCTTGCATTGCTGAGTGATGCTATGCACAACTTTAGTGATGTGCTTTCTCTTTTTATAGCCTATGGTGCCAACAGGCTATCGGGTAGACCAAGCAGTAGTGAGAAAACTTTAGGGTACCATAGAGCAAAAATTATAGCTGCTTTATATTCCTAGAAATGTTACAATTCTAAGCAACCTGTAAGGGACTGTAAATAACTTTCTTTACCCCTACTAATTTACCTAGTCATACCTGAGAGTTCTTCTATCTCGCTCTGGGGTATTGCTTCACTAAATAAAAATCCCTGAAAATAATTAATCCCTAATTCCTCAACTATAGTAAAAACATCTTCAGAATGTACATATTCAGCAATTGTTTCAATTTTAAGAAGTTTGGTGAAGTTTATTATGGCATTTGTAATAATGTAGGAATTTCTATCTGTATCTATGTTTTTTATAAGAGAACCATCTATTTTGATAATATCTGGGTTTAACTCCAGCATATAAGAAAAGTTAGAGTATCCAGCACCAAAATCATCAATTGCTATACGAGAACCTAAAGCCTTTACATAATTAACAAAGTCAAAAAATTTCTCTTTATCTTCTAAACTTTCATCTTCAAGAATTTCAAATATGATGCGTGTTCCAATATTTCTTTGCGCTAAACTTTCTAATATGTAGTCGACTATATCATTATCTAAAATATCAATTTGAGAGATGTTGATTGAAAAATCATAAGAAGGATGTTTTGAAACAGCTTCAAATATTTGTTTGAGCATAATCAGTGTGAGTGTTTTATAGATTCTACTCTTTTTAGCTATATCTAAAAAGAAAAATGGTGAATGTGCTTTATTGTCTTCACATAAACGCATTAAACATTCAAACTTAATTATTTTTCCATTTTTGTCAACTATTGGCTGAAAGTAGGGCTTTATATTATTAGTTTTAATAGCTAGATCTATTTTATTAACCCATTTAATATCATTTTCATATGTTTTAGCACAATTGTGTTCTTCTTTGTAGAGGAGATATTCTTTTCTTTGTTTCTTAGCAATTTTTAAAGCCATATCCGCAGTTTCTAAAATATTTTTTTTCTCAATAGAAACACCAACAGTAACGCTGATATTAATTTTAATGTCATGATCATGGTTATATATATGAAAGTTTTTTAACTTTTGAAAAAACTTTTGAAAAAAGTTATTGCAATACTCTTCATCTATATTGTTGTAGACTAAAAATGCAAAGTCATCTGATCCAACTCTATATAGATCCCAATTATCGATTTTTTGATGTGTTAAGAAGTGTGCAAATTCTTTGAGGGCAAAGTTACCAATTTCAGCTCCATACAAATCATTAATAACTTGAAAAGCATGAATATCTATTAAGAGTAAAGCGAAATGGACATTTTTTTCTAACTGTAAGTCAAGAGCTGAACGATTTTTTAGACCTGTCAACTTATCTATATAAGCTTGTTCGAGTAAAGCTTTTCTTTGTGCAAAGGGTAGAATTGTTTTTTTTGTAATTTTGAGGAGTTGCATAATATCAATGGGTTTTTCAACATAAGCATCAACTCCAATATTGATAGATTCAAAAAGGTATTTGGAATCAGAAAATGCAGTGGTGAAAATAATGGGAACTTCGTAAGTGATTTCTCTGATCTTTTTTGCCATTTCAAGACCTGAGAGTATTGGCATTTGTATATCAGAAATAATGAGATTAATATGTTCTTGTTTTTCAAGAAAAAGGCTATAGCCTTCTTCACCGTTTCTAGCAGTAAAAATGTCTTGACAAACATCTCGAAGCATATCGGTAATATTTTCTCGAATAATATCTTCATCTTCTACATAAAGTATATTTATATTTTTTAAATCATTAAAATCCATATGTTCACCTTTGAGCTCATCAAATTAATGAATATATGATACACTTTTACTCTAAACAGTTATTGAAAAAAGATATAACAGTAAAAAAAATATAGTATATGTGTAAATAAGGAAAAATTATGCTGAGAAAAGAGATTCCAGTTTTAATGTCGGTATGTGAAGCACTCGAAGCACAGCAAGAAGCGATAGTGCGCTATTGGGTGAGTACAGACACTGTTATAAATGTTTTGGATAAACATGACATAGATTTAGAGTGGTTTAAATCAGAATATGCATCAAAAATTTTGAATTATTTCTTTGGAGTTGTGAAGCAGGTTAAAGAGGTAGGTGATTGTCCTGTGATGGCTGCATTTTTGCAAATGTTAAAAGAACATGATATTTCAGCTGATGAGTTATTTGATATTTGTACACATGCCAGAAAATCAATGGTATCGGTTACTTTTGATATGGGAATTGCATCAAAAGAGCTTTTTCGTGATATATCATATGTGTTTGATTTAAATTTTAAAGGTGTTTTACAACAGTATTCAAATACTGTATATAGACTTGAAAAGCAAATAGCACAGGAGATTGAAGAAAGTAAGAAAAAAGATGCTTTGATGTTTCAACAAGCTAGATTAGCCCAAATGGGTGAAATGATTAGTAATATCGCGCATCAATGGAGACAACCACTATCAATGATATCTGCTATTGTGCAAAACCAGCACATGAAGTATAGTTTAGGCAAACTCGAAGCAAGTTTTTTTGATAAAAGTACAAATGATATCAAAGATATTTTAAAACAAATGAGTCAAACGATTACAGACTTTCAAAACTTTTTTGAACCAAACAAAGAGAAAGAAAAATTTTGTATAGAAAATTCAATAACTAAAGTGCTTGAATTACTTAAAGATGACTTGAAAAAAGAAAATATAAACATAGTGCGATTTCATTATGAAATAAAAGAAGAGGTACTTGGATACCCAAACGAATTTGCACAAACATTACTCAACATACTATCCAATGCTAAAGATGCTTTAATAGCAAATAATGATAGAGAAGATAGAACGATACACATAAAAACTTTCAATGATGAAAATAATATCTGTCTAAGCATCCGCGATAACGCAGGAGGAATTCCTGAAGGTATAATTGAGAAAATTTTTAACCCCTACTTCACCACAAAAGAAGAGGGAAAGGGAACAGGAATAGGTCTTTATATGAGTATGCAAATCATAAACAATATGAATGGAACTTTAAAAGTTGAAAACTCTGAATTATTTAAAAAAAGTGCTGGAGCTAAGTTTACAATTGAACTTCCTATTTGTTAGAATCCAGAGCTATCCTTAAGACAAACTGACTATAATCAACCTAATAATTTATACTATATAGGTAGACTTCATGAGCGTACAACCTTTTACCCATTTACATCTTCATACAGAATATTCTCTTCTTGATGGAGCGAATAAACTCTCCAATCTAGTACCACGTCTCAAAGAGTTGGGAATGACTTCTGTTGCTATGACTGATCATGGAAATATGTTTGGTGCGATAGACTTTTATCATCAAATGAAAGATGCAGGGATTAAGCCAATTATCGGGATGGAAGGCTATATCCATAACGGTGCAACGCTCGATGATAAGTCCACAAAACAAAGATTTCATATCTGTTTATTTGCTAAAGATAAAAAGGGTTATGAGAACCTTATGTATCTTTCTTCTAAAGCGTATATTGAAGGGATGTATTATTTTCCACGTATCAATAAAAAGGAACTTCGAGCACATAGTGATGGACTTATTTGTACCTCTGCATGTCTGCAAGGTGAAGTAAACTGGCACTTAAATCTCTCAAATGAAAAAAATGTACGCAATGGTGCCTTAGGTTATGATGGGGCTCTAGCAGTTGCACGTGAATATCAAGATATTTTTGGTGAAGATTTTTACCTTGAACTTATGCGTCATGGTATTGGCGATCAGCTCTTCATTGATGAACAAATACTCAAAATCTCACAAGAGACTGGGATAAAAGTAGTAGCAACCAATGACACGCATTATACTTTTCCTGATGATGCGCAGTACCATGAAGCATTTATGTGCATAGGGATGAATAAACTTTTTGATGATCCAAATCGCATGCGTCACTCTGTGCATGAGTTTTATCTTAAATCGCCAGAAGAAATGGCTCTACTTTTTGCGGATATTCCAGAAGCTATAGCACATACTCAAGAGATAGTTGCAAAAATAACAGATTTTCCTTTAACGGTGAAAGAACCTATCCCACCTAACTTTAAATTTACTCCTGAATATGCGACAAAAGATGGACTTACAATCAATCATGAAGATGATGCCCCTTTAGCAGCGGGTGCGAGTGAGGTAGATAAAAAGAAATGGTTTAGCAGAATTGATAAAAATGATGCTGAGTACTTTAGCTACAGGTGTAAAATAGGTTTAGAAAATAGACTCAAAATTGTTCCGCAGGAAAAGCATACTGAGTATAAAGAACGTTTAGAATTTGAGATGGGTATCATTAACTCTATGAAGTTCCCCGGATATATGTTGATTGTTTGGGATTTTGTGAAGGTTGCAAAAGAAAAAGGTATCGCAGTCGGTCCAGGACGTGGTTCTGCAGCTGGAAGCTTAGTTGCCTATTCGCTTGATATTACCGACATTGACCCGATGAAATACGATTTACTTTTTGAGAGATTTTTAAATCCTGAACGTGTATCAATGCCTGATATTGATATGGACTTTATGCAAGCAAGACGCGGTGAAGTGATTGACTATGTAGTTGAAAAATACGGTCGAAATCAAGTAGCACAGATTATCACTTTTGGTTCACTCTTAGCAAAGGGAGTTATTCGTGATGTTGCTCGTGTTTTAGACATGCCTCTGTCTCAGGCTGATAAGTTAGCAAAGCTTGTCCCAGATGAGCTTGGAATCACACTCAATGGTAAAGAGAAAAAAGGTGAATTTATCGATGGCGCTTTTCAAAAAGAGCCTAAAATCGCAGAACTTATTGAGGGCGATGCAAATGCTTCACGTGTTTGGGAGTTTGCTAAAAAGCTTGAGGGTTTAAAGCGAAACTCGGGAATTCATGCCGCAGGTGTTGTAATATCCAATGAAGAACTTTGGTATAAAACACCTATTTATAAGCCATCAGGCGAGGATACTTTTGTTACGCAATACTCACTGAACTTTTTAGAAGATGTTGATTTAATTAAATTTGACTTCCTTGGATTAAAAACACTCGATGTTATTGATAATGCTATAAAACTTATAAAACGACGTTACGATAAAGATGTAGTTTGGCACACGATAGATGAAAATGATTTAAAAGTGTATGAAGTTATTCGTGGTGGAAATACGGTGGGAATGTTTCAGATAGAGTCTTCTGGAATGCAGGATTTGAACAAACGTTTAAAACCTGATAATTTTGAAGATTTAATTGCCGTTCTTGCACTTTACAGACCCGGTCCGATGGAGTCTGGAATGCTTGACAGTTTTATCGAACGTAAACATGGACGTGAAGCGATTAAGTATACCTTTGATGTTATGGAGCCGATTTTAGGAAATACTTACGGGGTCATTGTGTACCAAGAACAGGTTATGCAGATTGTTCAAACTGTTGGTGGTTTCTCACTTGGGTATTCTGATATTATCCGTCGTGCTATGGGTAAGAAAAAAGACATGGCAGCCTACAATGCTGAGTTTTCCGAGGGTGCTGCAAAGCAAGGACATGATTATAAAGCTGCAAGTAAACTTTTTGACTTGATTGAAAAGTTTGCCGGATATGGTTTTAATAAATCTCATTCAGCGGCTTATGCGATGGTAACTTTTCAAACTGCATGGCTAAAAACTTACTATCCAAACGAGTTTATGGCGGCACTTTTAACTTCTGACAAAGACAACACAGATAAAGTTGTCCGCTATATCGATGAAGTTAAACGAATGGGGATAGAGCTTTCACCTCCTGATGTGAATGATTCTTATCTAGAATTTTCTGCTATAACTAAAGATGAGAGAGAGATTATTTTATTTGGTCTTGGAGCTATTAAAGGTGTTGGACGTTCTGCGATAGAGTCTATTATAAAAACTCGTGAAGTGGATGGTTCCTTCACCTCAATAGAGAACTTTGTAAACAGAATAGACCCTTCAAAAGTAAATAAACGTTTTATAGAATCAAGTATCAAATCTGGTGGATTTGACAGGTTTGGCTATTCAAGAAAGGCCTTGCTCGATCAAATAGAGCTCATTTTAGAAACTGCAAAAAAAGCGAGTGATGCGAAGAAAAATGCAGTTGGTTCTTTGTTTGGAGATGATGAAGATATTACTTCTGTTAGCTTAAGTTTAACTAATTGTGAAGAGTTTGAACTCAAAGAGATTTTAGAGTTTGAAAAAGACACCTTGGGCTTTTATGTATCAGGGCATCCACTTGATGCATTTCGTGAAAAGCTTGATGAATTAGAGTATACATTATCTTCTGAGATAGAAGGGGTGAAAGACGGTTCTTATGTGATATTTATAGGTAAAGTCGAAGAGATTACTAAAAAAACATCTAAAAAAGGAAATCAATTTGGGATTGTAAATCTTATGGATTTTCATGGAAATATTGAGATAATGCTTTTTTCAGATAAGCTAGAACAGTTGGCTGAAATGCACTTAGGTGAACCAGTTGCATTTAAAGCAAAAATTACTCATACAGAGATGTTTACACGTATGGGCGTTACTAAAATTATGACACTTAAAGAAGCGAAAAAAGAGTGTAAAAAGGTAAAAAAAGAGGTTCGTGAAATACCTGAAGAACCACTAAGCCTAGCAATAAAGTTAGACAGCCAAGCAAAGATTTTAGATGAACTTTATAGTCTCATACGACAAAATCCTGGAAGCCGACCTTTAAAAATCATCATAACAGCAAAATTACAAAATGTTGTGATAGATTCGGCAATACGAGTCAATAGTAATCTTATTAAAGCCCTAGAAGGTAATGAATTTGTGGATATATTAGGATAAGTTTGTATGCAACAGATTGAGCTTAGTAATGCTATAAAAAAGTTTATGTACCCAACTGTGTATACAGGTGTGAAACCTATTTTACTTATTGCTGAGGAGTTGGTTACAGAGCAAGGAATCGGTCAAGTTGTTGAGGCGGTTTGGGTTGGCGTGAACTCTAATAAAGAGTTTAGTTATATATCCAAGTTTGCTGTGAGTGGGAAAATAATTTTAGGACAATATTATCAAAAAAGCGAGATGGAACCGTTTCGTGGAAGACTCGCACTTGTGAGTGATGAAAACTTAGAAAATGTAGTTTTACATCAAAATTCTATACAAATGATAAAAAATATTCAGAGTAAAAGAGCTGCATTACTTAATGCAATTGAGAAAGACTTTGATAATTTGTTGGATTTATATTCACAAAACAAAGAAGTTTATCTTTTTAAAAAAAAAGATGGAGATTGGAAAGAAGAACTTTTTAGTGATCTAAATATAAATGCTCCTTATAAGCTACTGGGCGTTGAAAAAAAGTTGACAGAGCTTCACCTTAGTCTTGAAAATCCTAAAGAAGCTAAGATACAAATGCATAGCAAGGTAGATAAGTTTTATGGTTATTTTGTAGGTTCTAGAGCAGATATAGCTGGTTTAAAATTAAAAAGTGAAAGTTATCTAAAAAGTATACTCTCTTTAGAAGATGATGCAAAAAGATTCATGAAAAAAATACAATGGCTGGAATTGGATGATGCACGTATAAAAGAGATTTCTCAAAATTTACCTAAACATCCTTTTGAAAATTATTTTGTATATGTTAAAAAAGAAGATGTTAGAAAGCTAGAGGTTCCAGATAAGCTAGTAGAGAGCCTTAAAAAGATTATATTAAAACATATGCCTGAGAATAATACTCCCTTAGGTATGGAGTATATCCCTATAGATAAATTACTGTATCTTTTTCACATGATAATCTCTAGGGATGAAGCACTCAGAGCTTTGGAAGCTTGTGATATAGTGTATGAGCCTCCTGTCATATTACTAGGTCTTGGAGGAGAGCGTAAACTTCCACCTAAGTATTTAGTACCTATTAGTCATGTAGCTAGTGCTTATCAAAAATTTCCAAGTTTTATGAGTGTGTGTGAAGATTATATGAATGAAAAAATGTAGTAAATAATTGAGCTATAAGTTTTTAATATTTTTTTATGTATTATATCTACGAAAAATGAAAAAAATTATACTAATAAATGAAAGAGAGTTATATGAATAAACAAGATTTTAATGAAGGACTTTTAGGTTTTTTAGACGCTTCACCGACACCTTTTCACGCTACACTTAACATGAGTATGATGCTAAGTAATGCTGGATTTATTAAACTGAGTGAGATTGATAAATGGGAACTGGCGCAAGGGAAAAAGTATTATGTTACACGTAATGATTCTTCTATTATTGCATTTACCTATACACAAGCAAAAAATTATACTATGGTTGGGGCACATACTGACTCGCCAAATCTAAAACTTAAACCAAATCCAGTAATAAAAGAGCATGGAGTGGTGAAGTTTGGAGTTGAGCCTTATGGCGGGGTGCTTTTAAATCCTTGGTTTGACAGAGATTTGTCTCTAGCAGGTCGTGTGTCTTATCTTGATAGTAATAACACAATCCAAGATACACTCATCAATGTTCAAAAGCCTATAGCTGTAATTGCATCTCTTGCAATTCACTTAGAACGTGAGGTAAATGAGGGAAAAAAGATTAATGCGCAAACAGATATCTTACCTATTTTAACAACAAATGAAGATTTTGATTTTGATGATTTTATAAAATGGCAGTTATCAAAAAATGAGATTTTAAATGTTAAAGAATTGTATGCAAATGAGCTTAGTTTTTATGATACACAAAAAGCTTCCTATGTTGGTTTACATGATGATTTTATAGCATCTGCAAGGTTAGACAACTTACTTTCGTGTTATGTTGGACTTTTGAGTATTTGCAGTGTGCAAGAAGATACTCCTATGCTTTTTATCGCCTCAGACCATGAAGAAGTTGGAAGTGAGTCTACATCTGGAGCAGGGGGAAGTTTTTTAGAAAATACGCTTCGTAGAATGTATCCAGATTATGATGCGTATATGCAAATGATAAGAACATCAATTTTGATAAGCGCGGATAATGCACATGCAATTCACCCAAATTATCCATCCAAGCATGATGTAAAACATTCACCGTATATTAACAAGGGTGTAGTTATAAAAGTCAATGCAAATCAAAGGTATGCCTCAAATACAACAACAATCTCTAGGTTTATGAATGTAGCAAATACACTTAAAGAACCTTATCAAAAGTTTGTCACAAGAAGCGATATGGGATGTGGTTCAACCATAGGTCCAATAACAGCTTCAAGACTTGGAATTGATACTTTAGATATTGGACTTCCAACGCTTGGGATGCACTCAATTCGTGAGCTTTGCGGCAGTGATGATGCACATTCTTTATATAAAATTATTCTAGGCTTTACAAACTAATGTCCCTGATTACAGCCGAAGAATTAAATGTTTTAATAGAACAAACTTACAAGGTTGAGAGTGAATTTAATGAGCTAAAAGCCTCTTATAATCATTTACAAAATACAGTCGAAAAGGTAGTTGAGTTTTTACCAAATGCAATCTGGATTGTAAACGATGACAACACTGTGTTTTTACAAAATTCCAAAGCAAGAGAATTGTGGAAACTTTTGGTGTTGTTAGAGCTTAAAAATGATGATTATGAAATCAACTTTGAATCACGTGATTATCTGGTGAAGAGTTCCACATATCAAGACAAAATAATGTTAAGTGTAATCGATATTACTGAGAGAAAAAGAAAAGAAAATCTTGCAACTATGGGACAAATGGCGGCGCACCTTTCTCATGAGATACGCAATCCAATAGGCTCTATTTCACTACTGAGCTCCACTCTCAAAAAAAGGGTAAAAGAAGAGAATATCCCCATCGTAGAAGAGATTCAAAAATCTGTATACAGAATAGAGAGAATCATTAAAGCAACACTTATGTTCTCTAAGGGTGTGCAGACAAATAAATCTAAAGTGCATTGGAGTAAGCTAAAAGAATCGATTCATATGGCTATGGGATATTATAGCTATTCCAAAGATATAACTTGTAGTTTTCCTGAGAATGATTTTACTATGAATGCCGATCAAGATTTGTTAGAAATGCTTTTTTCAAATTTTATAGCAAATGCAATTGATGCAATTGAGTTGGATGATAACGAGAGTGGTGAAGTAGAAGTTGTTTATGAGGTGGATACAAAATTCCATAAATTTTATATATATGACACGGGCATACCGATAGAAGATGAAAAAGGTCTTTTTGAAGCTTTTAACAGCACAAAGGTGAAGGGAAATGGACTTGGACTTGTGCTATCTCGCCAGATTGCAGAAGCACATGATGGATATGTAAAACTAATTCAGGGCGATAGAAAAGGTTTTGAAATCGCTTTTGCTCTATAAAATGAAATTATTTATGGTATTATTTTTGATTCTAAAAAGATATCTTTGGAGCTCAAGATGAGGGTACATAAAGAAGCAATTCGTTCATTAATAGAGTCTATATCTGTAGATGGAGATTCGGTTGTTTGTCATTTTCGATGTCGTGTTAAAGATAAAATTGTAAGTTCAAGAGTACCCTTTGAACCTTATCATGGAAAGATAGAATTAAAGTGGCAAGAGATACTTTTTCACCCAATTCGTTCGTATAATCGCTACTATCATACACCTATCATGATCTATGGAAACAACTGTGATGAGACCATAGTATTAAAAGCTTTTGAACATGTAGCTAAGCATTTTGTATGGAATGAAAAAGAGCAAAAATATATATATAATTATGGTTTGTAATAAAAAATTTTAATATTTTATCTTTTGAACTAATGACGTAACTTAAGTT
>ERZ889078.301-NODE-301-length-44889-cov-14.421332_pt1 | contig 44889 bp, 28 predicted proteins | sample MGYA00521266_ERZ889078 | MGnify/ENA primary metagenome ERZ889078 (study PRJEB32303, sample SAMEA104408618) | aquatic metagenome | biome: Brackish water; feature: Pelagic; material: water | place: Baltic Sea | collected 2014-06-16T06:34:00 | depth 76,534 m ... | reverse complement strand
ACCACGATCTTTCCGGTCCAGGTTCCTTTCTGTCCCTGAACAGTCATGACATAAATCCCGTTTGGGATAGTTGGGAGCGAAATTGTCTTATCCAGTTTGTTGTACACTGTTACGGCATCTTCCGTATAAACCAGGGATCCCATGGTGTTGAAGATCTTCAGGCTGACCTGGTCCTGTTCTGATGCTGCCATACGTAGAATGAATGTCCCATTGTTGGGGTTTGGCAGCAGGGTGCATTGGAGCGAACCATTTTCAGTTGAGAGCCCGGTTGCAAAGTCGACCTGAATGTAGTCCGTTTTGGTTAGGGTGTTTACACCATATCCGTCACTTACCGTGAGGGTTACATCATATATCCCTGGGGTATTGTAAAATACTACAGGTTCTGCCTCTGTTGATGTTTCCGGTGTACCGCCTGGGAAAGACCAGTCATACGTAGACACGCCGCCGGTAGAGAAGTTATAGAAGCTTACACCCTCACCAACGTTAATTTCTGTTGGATACCCGGCAAAATTGGCCGCCAGTGCCGGAATATCGATACCGAAAAAGGTGAGATACTCGACCATCAGGTTCTGTTTGGTGGCAGGAAGTGTGCCATCAACCAGGCCACCGAATTCAAACGACTTCCCAATTGTTTTATAAATCCCTGCATCGTAGGCAACAGCATTACAATAGGATGGGTTTTGGTTTCTGAAGATCTGAAAGCCCGTCCCCTCATTGGTTATATGATCAATGAAGTTATTGTCACCATTATAATCAAATATCATGTCTTCTGTAAAGGCGCCATTTACTCCCTTGATCGTTCCTAAGTCGCCGCTTCCGTCAGTTATTCCCAGGATGCGGAACATCGGATGAACCGAAGTTTGCGGATCAAACTTCCAGGTATCACCACCTTCCATATAGGCTCTTCCCCCATTGTCAAGGAAGTTCTTCATCCGGGTACCTTCAGTCGTAGACAGGACATGTTTGTCCGGATAGATCCCCAGGCATACGAAGATGGAGGTATAATCTGTCATATCATCAGGCACAGACTGCATATAATCAGCTATCAGACCCAGTGAAGAAGCTGCATCAACCAGTGACTGTCCGGAATTCAAATTCCCATCCATGTCAATAACAAGGACCGGAGTTTTTCCGATAACCAGGTCGAAGGTTATAACCTGGGCCAAACCACGGTCAGCTGTAACCTCCATCATAAAGGGAGCCGTCTGTCCTTCAGGTGCATTAGGATCCACATTCACGGCAAATACCTGGGAACCGGATGCACCGCTTTGCAAGTCCCCATAGTTCTTGAAATCAGATACAACTGACACGTACGGACTGATCGAAATCAGGTCGCCGGTCACATTGTAGGCATCTGAAGAGCCGTAGTTAATCAGAGTGATGTCGAGGTCAGCGGTCTCTCCCGGGTCAAGGCGTCCGTTGTTGTTTCCGATTGGATCCACTACCTGGCAGTTCGACATGGTCAGGTTCGGCGCATGAGCTATGATACTGAAATTGGATATCCAGCTCGCTGTATCATCAGTTGAAGTCATCTCAAATTCGATGCTGGTTCCGTCGGAAATGTTGCTTGATACATGGAAGTAGTAGCCATCCTGGACCTCTTTACTTTCGCCTGGAAGAACCACACCGTAATTCTCCGTATCATCAGTTTGATTGATATACGGATTGGAAGTGAAAACCTCCACAACCAGATCGCTGGTTGCTTCTACACCCAGGTTCTTCAGCAAAACTGCAAGATAGATATCCTCACCGTAGTCAACCAGTTGGTCGTTGTTCCAGGCCTGATCGTTAACCGTGTTGCTGATGTACTGAATGTATGGTCCATTAGGTGTGATGATCTGGATGTCGACGATGTAAGGGATGTAGTTATAGGCCGTGACAACTAATCTGACAGTGTCTGTAGGAGAAGTCAGTGCAGGAAATGCAAGCACAACACTGCCGCCGGTAACTAGACTTGTAGCCAGCAGTTCTCCGTTCATAGAAGCGGTTGCTCGTGCGCCGTCAACATTACACGATACTGAGAGACTCGTAGAACCAACAAAAAGCGTTGGATCGTGCGAAACAATCATGGTTCCGGGATTATCGGTCCGTACAAATACGGTAGGATCGCCAAAAACGGTCCAGGTGTCTGTCATGTCGTTGCCACCACCACCATACGTATCATTCATTTTGAAGCAGCCATTGATGGAGAGGCCGGCAAAGGTGCGTTTGATATTACCCGAATAGGTCTCAACCAGAAGATCCACCATCTCATCCTGACCCTCCATCGGAGGGTTCCAGCTCTGGTTAATGGTAGAACCGAAGAAAGCGATAGCTCCTGTAGGTTCTCCATTGTCCGTGGCACGTAGCCACGCTTCAGCAAAACAGGTAATATTCTGAAAGTTTCCGTTTACACAGGCAACCGACCAGATGAAAGGAAGTTTATCCGTGTTGGTCAGGTTGTTCACGTTGTTATTGTTGAATCCGGATGTGCTCCAGGCAGTATTGCTTCCGTGGCCGGTATACAGGATCAAACTAGCACCATCATTCACTCCGGTAGCAACAGCAGCGGCAGATGGATTTCCGGGAGCGTCATTCCCCCCCTGTGAGCCGTCAAAATATTCCGGGTTCCACGTATAGGTATAGCCAAGGCAATCGGTCTGCATGTTCCGGATATGCTGGTAGTCATATTCTCCGTCATCGCCGGGACCCTGATCTGAAGCGATGCCAATCACAGAGGTATACCAATCATCCGTAAGCAGTTGCGGATCCATTTCGTAATTGATCGTCCTGGTTACCTGTGTCTCAACATGGGCTACATTTTCTGCTGAAAACCGGCCGATAAACAGCTCCTGGTAGTGGTCGTTCCCGAGAATATATCCGTATGCATTGTCGGAGGGTCCCCCCAGTCCTCCTCCTGTATTTGTCGGGATTTGTGGACCATCGCCAACCAGCAGCACATAACTAAGTCCATTTGTATTGTAATAGTTGGCGATAAAGCTTTTAATCAATGTAGCTGTGGATCCGATGGTTGAGACATCCACTATCTCTACCGGGAAGCCGATTGATGTTTTCCAGTCGGCATAAGGCTGAATGGCATCCATGAATGGGCCATGACTGATGATGAGGAGGTTCCCGTACTCTTCAAGCGGTGTGTATGTAATGGCATCAAAGTTCATAAACTCTTTAGAATAGATTTGGGCCCACTCCTCTTCAATCCTGATCTCACTATCCTTCCTGATCAACGGGTTGATTCCATTTTCATTTTCCTGTACAAGTTCAACCGTTACCTCATGATAGACCCGCAGGATTTTCGTTACCGGGTTATACTGGAAGGGTGAAACAATGATGGTTTGTCCCCTGAGGTCCCTTACAATAAAGGGGTCGCGGGTTGAAACCAGGCTTGCAGGATAAAACCTGTCGTTCATATAACCATCACCATAGGTATATGGCACGGTAGCCGGATCGACTGTTCGAAGCAGGTTTCCTTTAGAAGGAGCGATCTCCATATCCGGAAAATCGGTGAAGCTTGAAGCAATAACCTGTGCACTCATGCCCGCAAGGTCTGGGATAATCAGGGTTGATGTCAGTTTTGGCAGGTCAGGTGCTCCGGCTTCCAGGATTGGTGTTCCCTCTTCGACAGAAGGGATGAATGCCACTCCCCTGGATGTCTCCACCTGATTCAGGTAAAACCCTCCGAGTATAAACGTAACAGTCGATTTATCAATTGTAGAATTGACCAGGGTTGTTTTAGCCGGGACGGGGTTTCCGGATTTAATCTTCACCCAGTTTGCACTCATACCGGAAAAACTGATCGCCAGTACCAGGATAATCGTAAAAATGTTTCTCATAGTGGTTTTGGTTGTATTTATTTGGTCAGTTTATATTGTCTGAATTTGGTTTTATCTTGTTAAGATGATTTTCCTCACAACAGTAAATGAGTCTGTCTGAATCCTGCAGAAATAGATCCCGGGCTTCATCTCCCCACTCTCCAGCACAAGGCTGTATTTCCCGGCAGACACCTGGCTCTTCTCCTCTAAAATCCGTATCACCCGTCCAAATGCATCAGTAAGGATCACCTGTAACCCCGAAACCCCAGGCAGCATAAATGAGATATTAAGCCTGTCGGTAAAAGGATTGGGGTAGATAGTCACCAGTCTCTCTGCATCAGCCTGATCAATTGCGGTGACATAATAAGCGATGTTGTTGGAAGGTGCCGATTCACAACCTGTAACCTGGTCTGTGACAGTCACATAATAATCTCCGGAGAGTGCTGGTTGATACGTAACCTGGGTTGCTCCGGGGATGAGAGCTCCGTTATAATACCACTGGTTCCCGTCAGTTACACTCGATTCCAGCATGTCACCATTCAATGAGGCAACGGGAGCATCGGGGACTGGAAGTACAGTGACTTCAACAGGAGCGGATGAAAGTGTTGTACTTCCATCATTTACGGTAACGGTATAGGTGATATTGGCATCCGGTGTGCAGGATGGAAATTGGCTTGTCGGATCATCCAGGTACATTGCGGGTTCCCAGAGATAAGTGTAGGTACCGGTGCCCCCTGAAGGAATGACTGAAAGGTGACTCGCAGATCCCAGGCAAACTGAAGAGGGAAATGCATTGGCCATCAGTGTTAGTGGTCCTCCGACACATCTCAAAAGGGCAGCCCAGCCTGAATAGGTTTCGGAATAGTCGGAATGGAATTTGAACGTAAGCGAGCCGTCGGCAGCGGTCGATTCAACCGTGCCAGGGGAATCATCTCCGCAGAAACTTCCGATGACGGGCGAGCTGATACTGTTCCCGTTGTAAATAGTCAGGTAATCGTAGTTGCAATTGGCCTGCGGTTCCACATCAAACTCAGTAAATTCGGCCTCCATGGATGCGCCTGTGGCACCCGGAGTGAAGGTCATGGTAAAATCCTCATTGTTGCTGTAATTCTGGGCTGCGTTCCCCGAATCAAAGAACTTCGCATTGCATGAGGTCATCGTTCCGTTTTGCATTACGTAAACAGGAGCCACACCTATCTCAAGTTCAAACCCCTTTTGAGCTGAATATTGATTCTGCTGCCCTGCCGTTTCACTATAGTCGAGGCCGACTATGGTTCCAACCGGGGTTATTCCATTGGTAATCACCGAAAAATCGACATTGAGTATGGTGTCAACCGGAAGGATCCCGATAAGGTAACTGGGATTGTTTACGATTATGTATGGTGCGGATGACAACTGGATCGTCAGGCTGCCAATACCATTCCCCACATCTGCATGTCCGCTGTTTTTTGTAGCAATCGAAAGGATGGCATTTTCGCCCGGATCAAGAACACCATTGTTGTTACCCCCGGGGAGAGGGTCAGTAACTGTGATGGCGTCTATCGTGAGTACAGGGGCATTCAATGTAAGTGGCAATGTGGAGGTCCAGCTCTCCAATCCATCGCTGAAGAGGACATCACAGACTACCTTATGCTGATCATCCACAAAATTGTTGATTGTCAATGCAAAAGCATCCGCACAGATTACAGTACCACCTGCAGCAACCGAATCAATCACGCAGAAGTTGTCCGTTACAACAACATTTGTGTCGGTGGTGTTGAGTGTGGCTGATACATTATAGGCAGTCATGACTCCGATGTTGCTGACCTCTACATCAAGTGTGATGGTTTCACTGAAGTCGCTTTTGTTGTTGTTATTCCCACCAATCGAATCGTTCACCGCAAACGAGTTGATGGCGAGGTATGGTCCGGTAGCCGGAATCACCGGGATGGAATCTATAAGAGGCTTAAAGTTTTGTTTTGTGATAACAATGTCAAGGAATCCGGGATCGGAAAGAGCATCAAATGTCAGCGTAGCATCACCGGCATCATCCGCGCAGGCTGCGGCGATAAATGTATCTCCATTTTTCGACAAACCAATGTAAGCGTAAGGTTCTGTGGAAACATCAAGTGAGGTTGAACCAACCAACAGACCATCAGGGTAAATCGCGGTTATTGGTTGTGGAATAGACATATAGACCATCAGGGAGGGATCGCCCATCAGGTGGTATATTTCCCAATAGTAGGTTTTCTGGTTGTTGCCGGTGTTTGATTGCTGTACGGCAAGATTTCCACCCACAACCATCTGTCCTTGTGTTACGTACCAATCGGCTATGGCCTCCCCATGATCGTGGAAAGTGACATCGTAGGCTCCCAGGTGGGCAGGGTTGTAGGATGGATTGACTGAAACAGCTTCAAAACCAACCCCCCACCAGTAATCTTCATCCCAATAGGTGTTGTTGGTTCCGCCAATATACCCTAAAGCTCCTTTGTTAGCAGCCCGCAACACCTCCTCAGCGAAACATGTGGTACTGAACCTGCTGCTGAGACAGCAATTGCCAACCATCAGGCAATATTTCTGATCATTCTGCAGGTTGGGGATGTCGGAAATTTTAAAAGAGGGATCAGCCCATCCATTTTCGCTGCAATGTGCCGTATAGTTGGCATAAGCAACCCCATCGGAGACATTTTGTTTGACCAGGGTCGAATAATTGCCTCCGGGAGGTTCAGGCTGAAGGTAAGTGTGTGACAAAATGCCATGCATTGAGTTGAAGTAATTGGTTGTTCCGTAATTGATCTGACCGTTGCCATGCAAGGGTCCGAATGTGGCATCGGCACCAGCTGCCATCATTACTTCCCCCAAATAGGATTCGTCGGGGAAAAGGTACTGTTCATACTCCAGTGTTTTGTCAATCTGTGGTTGTAGTTGAGTAAGATTGTTTGCAGAAAAACGTCCATAGTAGCATTCAGGAATTTTATCTCCGGTATATTCAAAATAGTACAAATCTGTAGGATGGCTCCCGGTTGTCCCGCTGAATGCGGGTATCTGGGCAACATCACCCACAATCAGGACAAAGCTCTGGGGCTCGTAGCCGGTTGGCGGGGTGTTGTAAAAATTCTGCAGGTAATTTTTAATAGAAGTGGTGGTAGTTCCTACGGCAGGGTCGCTGGTATAGGCCTCCACAACGTTGAATCCTTTCTGTGTTTTCCAGTCGATAAAAGGTTGCAACGCGTCTTCAAACATTTCATCAGAGACAATGATGTAAGTAACCGGTGCCATCGTTATCAGCTCATCTGAGAGGGGTTTGTAGTTCGCCAGCTGACCGTATGCCTTCTCGAAGAATGGGGAGTAGAGCTCTTGTTTCCTCGAAATACTTGCCTGCTCACTTCCGTTGGTGAAGGAGATTGTAGCTTCGATGGTATGATATATGCGCAGGATTCCGGTAACCGGATTGTATTGAACGGGAGCGATATTGAGGCTTCCAAGCGTCACAGCACGCATGGTGCCTGCATCAGATACCGAGACCAGCGGTGCTCCCAGGAATTCATTCAGCATGTATGTCTCCCGGTTGATCACGAAAGGGATCTCTTCAGGGTTTGTTATTGCTTTACTAACGGAAGCCTGCTGAGGAATAATCTGTAAACTGATCCCCAGTGCTGACATTGTATAGTCTGTGTATTCTGCATGGGTCACAAGGATCTCCGGTGTGGCATGCATAGGGATCTCAACCAGGGTGCCGGATACCGGTAGTTTGGGATCACCAACACCACTACTGTAGCTATATCCATGGATATACAACTCGGTAAATTCTCCCAGTTTTGTTTGAACATCCCGGAATAACATGGACGAGATGTCGCTGGTAAAAGTTAGTTCCTGGTAATTGTTTACATTGATGCGAAGTTCAGTTTTCGCGATGGGAAGCTGGATCTCTCCGGCCATCAGGATGGCAGGTACACTTAGCAATAGAATAACAACGGTAACCCGCGTGAGTAAAGATTTTATCATTCTGAAATGTTTTGTGAATTATTACACAGGGCCAAATTTAGCAAAATCAAGCAATTAATTAACTATCAAAATAACATTTATTAACTATGTCAGGTTTATAAGTCAGATCGTTAGTCTGGCTTTACCATTGATGTATTGAGTTTTCGGATGTTATGCACTGGATACCAGGCTGCAAGATACCCTATCAACATCACGGTAATAAAGACAAGCAAGAAGTCGAGGGGTTGCATTTGCACGGGGTAGCTGTCAACAACGAATGTGCTGTTAGGACCACCCATCCGGATCAAGCCGTAGGTCTGCTGAATCCAGCATACAACTCCTCCCAGGATCATCCCCGAAAGCGCTCCTGTAATTGAGATCAGCATTCCTTCGGTCATAAAAATTCGTTTGATAAGCTTCATGGTAGCACCCATACTTTGCAGTACTGCAATATCTTTCTTCTTATCAAGGATCAGCATCGAGAGTGAGCCCACCACGTTAAACGTAGCGAGCAACAGGATAAATGTCAGGATCAGAAAGATGGCATATTTTTCCGATTTCATGATGTTATAGAGAAGCTCCTGTTGCTGAAACCTGTTTTTCACCGTGAATTTCTCCCCTACAGCTGCTTCAATCTGTTGCTGGATCTTTCTTTGATCTGTTCCATCTGCCAGTTTTATCTCTATGGATGTGATCTCATTATTATAATCCAGAAGTTTTCTGACAAAGCGGATAGGCATCAGGGCATATTTTATATCGAACTCCTGCTGAATGGAGAAGAATCCGGTGGGAAAGATAATTTCCTGACTGAATGCCTGATCAAGAGCACCGCCGATGTTTCCGGTACGTGTTGGGACGAAGACTGTAATGGGGTTGAGATAATCGCCCAGATTGGCATTCAGATAATAAGCCACCCCATAGCCAAGGACGGTAAAATCATGTTCCCCGCTTTCAAGCAGGAACCTCCCTTCAGCCATCATTGTATCGACTCCTGTCATCCGCTGATAATCAGCACCAACCCCTTTTAGCGTAACGATTGCCTGCTTATCCTTATACTTCATAAGCGCATTTTCCTCGAGCACCTCCGTGAGGTATAGCACACCAGGGATCTCTCTCAGAAGGTCCTGAGGGATATCAGTGGCAGGGAAACCCTTACCTTCCCGGATGGTAATCTGCATATCAGGATTAAACGAATTGAAGAGGGAGACCACCAGCTGTTCAAACCCGTTGAAAACCGAGAGTACGACAATCAGTGCCATAGTTCCTATGGTTACCCCCGCCACAGAGATTGCCGAAATGATGTTGATCACATTGTGCGACTTCCTGGATTTGAAGTACCGGCGGGCTATGTAGAAGGAGAAGTTCAAGATTCAAGATTCAAGATTCAAGGTTCGAGGTTCAAGGGTCGAGGGTCAAGGGTCAAGGCTAATTACGAATTCAAATAGGATATACAATATTGTTAGGATATTCTGCATCTCACCACCTCACAATCTCACCACCTCACCATTTCACCATCTCACCATTTCACCATCTCACTATCTAACTACTTCCAGGCTCGTACAATCAAACCTGTCCCGGTTTTATGTATCAGCCACAGGTCCAGCGTGTTGCAAATCAATGCAAAAGGAAATGTGAGCAAGTAGTAGAACGGGAGTATTATGAAAAACAGTTTACTGGCATTAAGCATCTTGATCGGGTATTTCATAGACAGTTTCCAACCCAGCTGACCAGGTTTCCCATAGGTATATTGCACTTCGCTCTTTCCAAATCCGGCACACTTCAGTTTTTCCCGGATATCATGAATGCCGTATCCATCCCTGACATGTTCGTCAATGAACGACTCCTCTTCATCATGGTCGTGCACATCAGATCCACCCTGGTCAGATGGAGTTGATATCAGGACCAATCCACCGGGCTTCAGGGATTGGTAAAAGTTTCTGAACACAGCCTCATCTTCCAAAATGTGTTCCATCACGTCAACAGAGAGTATCAGGTCGTACGAGTCAGTTTTGGTGTAGGTAGTCAAGTCGGCCAAAGAAAAATGCACGTTTGTTTTTCCTATTGAACCAAAAAACCGATTGCAGTCTTCGATCTGTTCCTCTTTAACATCCACGGCTTCAATTTGAAAGTTGGGATTCATCCGGGAGAGGAAGTAGCTGTATTGACCGAACCCGGATCCGGCGTCAAGGATCCGCGATCCGGGATCTTGGATATATCCTTCTGCCAACTGCTGACTGCCAACTGCCAACTGGTTTCTTTTCCAATCTTTCAAGGCTTTTTTAACATGCCACGTACGCAGCAAAAGAATATCCAGCAAGCGATAAAAGAGGATCCGCAACCAGGGCGTTTTGTTGAAGATTGTTCCGAGGGATCGTTTTACAGGATCGTATTGCATATTTTTCGTTTTGTAGAGACGGGGCATGCCCCGTCTGTACGGGGGCATGTAGAGACGGGGCATGCCCCGTCTGTACAGGAAATCGCATGCCCCGTCTGTACATCAGGGATTATCATTAGGGTCGTGCAATAGGTTATCAATATTCTCAATGTAATCGAGGGAATCGTCTCCGATGAAATGTAGTGCGGGTATCACCCGAAGCTGATGTCTGGTGCGCTGAGCAAGGAGGTGGCGAATCTCTCGTACATGATGGTGGATCCTCTCCATCAGTACCTCTTTATCTTTTGTAGCAAAGAGGCTGAGGTAGACTTTGGCCACAGAGAGATCCTTTGTTACATAGACCTTGGTGACTGTGATTATAGCCCCGTTGAACTTGTCCCTGCTTAGCTGCTGGAAGAGGATTCCGAGATCTTTTTGGATGAGTCTTGCAATTTTTTGCTGACGTGTAGATTCCATAACGCAAAGTTACGTTATGTTGTTGAGTTATCCATCAATTATTCTAACTTTGCGATAATGAAAAGCCTTGGCAAGATCTTTCGCTACTTAAGAAATTACTGGCTGTTTGCTTCATTGAACGCCCTTTTCAACATCCTCTCAATCCTCTTTTCCCTTGTCTCATTTGCACTGTTCATTCCCATCCTCCAGATGCTGTTCAAAACAGCGGAGATTCCTGAAACGGCCGGTCCGCTGATCTGGACCAATATGGACTCCCTGCGAGAGAACTTTTACCACTTCTTCGGCCAGATGATTCGTAATTTCGGGGAGGATGAGGTGCTGGTCTACATTGGACTTTCGATTATTGTACTCTTCTTCTTCCGGAATTTATTCCGTTACCTGGCGATGTTTTTTCTGGCGGTGGCCAGGAATGGTGTTGTGAAAGACTTACGTAACGACCTGTATCAAAAGATCCTGATCCTCCCCCTGGGGTATTATTCTGAACAGCGTAAAGGGGATATCATTTCACGGATGACTTCCGATGTTCAGGAGGTAGAACATTCTATCATGAGTTCATTGGAGATGATCTTCCGTGATCCGGTGCAGATCATCGCTTTCGTGGTTACACTCTTTATCATCAGTCCCCAACTGACCATCTTTGTCATGGTACTTCTCCCTGTTAGCGGCCTTATGATCGGTCGGATTGGGAAAAGCCTGAAACGTACATCCGCAAAAGGACAGAAAAAGATGGGAGAACTTCTTGCCGTAATAGAAGAGACCATTTCCGGACTGCGGATCATCAAAGCTTTCAGTGCCATAACTTTCGCCGATAACCGGTTCAAAGAGACCAACCGGAGCTTCTTCCGGATCATGGTAAGACTCTACCGGAAACGGGATCTTGCCTCTCCGTTGAGTGAATTCCTTAGTGCAGTAGTGCTAACCATCCTGTTGTGGTATGGAGGAAGGCTGGTGCTGGCTCCTGAACACAGCCTGGATGCCGCAGTTTTTCTTGTTTATATAACAATCTTCTCACAGGTGATCCCTCCTGCAAAGTCTATCACAACGGCTTACTATAACATCCAGAAAGGAGCTGCTTCAATGGACCGCATCAACCACGTACTCAACGAGCCCGAAATCATAGTACAAAAGGATAATGCAATTCCCAAGAAGGAGTTTCTGGAACGAATTGAATATGTTGATGTTTCATTTCGCTACGCTGCCGAACCGGTGCTTAACCACATCAACCTGGTGATAGAAAAGGGTAAAACGATTGCGGTAGTGGGACCTTCCGGCGGTGGAAAATCGACCCTTGTGGATCTCCTTCCCCGGTTCTATGACATCCCGGAAGGAGAACTTCGCATCGACGGAATCCCAATCCGCGACATGGTTATCGATGACCTGCGGGGGATGATGGGAATTGTATCACAGGAGACCATTCTGTTCAACGATTCTGTTTTCAATAACATCGCATTCGGGATGGAGAACATGAGTGAGGAGGAGGTGATCTCAGCTGCCAAAGTAGCCAATGCACATGAATTCATCATCCGGATGCCAGATGGCTATTACACCAATATCGGTGATCGTGGAATCAAACTCTCGGGTGGCCAGCGCCAGCGACTGAGCATTGCCCGGGCTGTCTTAAAAAACCCCCCGATCCTTATCCTTGATGAAGCTACCTCTGCTCTCGACACCGAATCAGAACGTCTGGTTCAGCAAGCCTTGGAGAACCTGATGAAAAACCGCACCTCCATTGTGATCGCTCACCGCCTTTCTACCATCCAGCATGCACACGAGATCATTGTCCTGCAAAACGGGACCCTGGTGGAGCGTGGCCCTCATACTGAGCTAATTGAATGGAACGGGGTTTACAAGAAGTTGTATGAGTTGCAAACGTTTGTTTAGTAACAAGTAGCGAAATAGCGAGATAGCGAAATAGCGAAATAGCGAGATAGCGAGATAGTGAGTCGTAAGTGATATATGTTGCTACTGTACTTTTTACAATTCGATCATCTTTATCAGTACGCGGTCCATCTTTTTCTTCAGGAGTGAATTCCGGCAGGTATAATTATTTACAAGGATAGCGAAAACGATCTTTCGCCCCGAAACGGTAGAGGCATATCCGGTCAGGGTTTTGATGGCTGCAAGGGTGCCGGTTTTAGCCCGGATCTTGCCCTGGGCAATGGTTCCTTTCAGGGTATTACGCATAGTTCCTGATACCCCGGCAAGTGGAAGTGAGCTGTAGAAGGTACCAAAGGTCGGCGCTGTTGTTTCGTATAACAGGATATCAACTAGCTGACGGGCTGTCAAAAAATTATCGTAACGGCGACCGGCGCCATCGGCCAGGTGAACACCTGTCATGTCGATTCCTTTTGATTCCCAGAATTCAAGAACCGCTTTTTCTCCGGTGGCATAGGAGTGGTAATCATAAACGGCCTTTCCGATTTTCCCCAAAAACCTATTAGCCAGTGCATTATGACTTTGAAGATTACATCTGGTGACATCCTTTTTAACGTTATCTCCCAGGATCTCCAATGCCGCTCCTGTAACCAAAATTTTCAGTACGGAAGCCGGAATCAGAAGTTGGTTCGGATGAAATTCAGCCAGGATCACCGGTTTATCTTCCGAATCGTCGATGATCAAATAGCTGGTAGTACTGGAATCAATGCATCGGGCCGAAAGGAAATCGGCAAGTTCCTGAAGCAGGGGCATTAAGGCAATGGAATCAGTTTCGGCCTGCTTGACAGAGTCCCACCAGTTTACCGCAACCCGCTGGGTTTCGGTTTCGTGACAGGAATAATTTGTCAGAAAGAGGGCTATGACTGAACTAAGAAGGAATAATCGACGAAACATTTGATTATTTAGATATATGGAACAGGGGCAAAAATAAAAAAACGTAATTTCGTTCAGTGAAGTATCAGAGAAAATTAGTTAACAATTGGAGGCAACTTTTCACCAAATCTGATTGTCTTGACTTGTAGCACCTAAATCTTATTCAGACCATGGCCTTTTCTACCTTCAAACCTTTTTTATCCATAATCGCTGGTTTGACAATCTTCCACTCAATCCCGGTATTCTCACAATATCTTCCGGATCAGGTACGATTTTACTCTCCTGATCCCGCCCAAAGGGCTTTCGACTCCCTTACAGCCTCCCGCATTCCGGTCCTTACCTACTCAATGGATTCCTTTACAGAAACGCTTCCCGACTCACTCGACAACTCATACTATATCTGGTTCCCCGGGATCCTCGATCAGGACGGGTATTTTTCCTGCCAGCAATACTGCGCCTCAGCATATACTTTCGGTTATGAGATGAACCGGCTTCGCAACGTAGATGGCCATAACCTTGAAAACAAATACGCTCCGCACTACATGTGGCATTTCTTCAACCAGGGAGCACAATACATCGGTGTCAATTTCCTGCATACTTTTCACGCCATGATGGAGCAGGGGCATATGTCCAATGCCGATTACGGCGACGACCTGGAGCAAATGGAAAAAGGGTGGATCACCGGTTATGAAAAGTATTACCGGGCCATGAAAAACCGGATCAGAAACGTATACTCCATTCCTATCAATTCTGCCGAAGGGATCCAGGCGGTAAAACAGTATCTTTTTGATCACCTCGATGGATCATCTACAGGAGGAATTGCCTGCTTTACTGCCTCCAGCCCATCAAGTGTTGGTGGTGCCATATATTCATTACCTGATCAAACTCCTGAGGCTGGCAAGGATGTTCTGATCAACTGGCTCCCCTATCCAACTCATGGGATGACAATTGTAGGATATCACGACTCCATCCGTTACGATCTGAATCAGGATGGTCAGTTTACAAATGATATCGACATCACCGGAGATGGTATTGTGGATGCCCGCGACTGGGAGATTGGCGGCTTCAGGCTGGCTAATTCTTACGGACAAGGGTGGAGCGACGAGGGTTACTTTTATGTACTCTATCACGCAATGGCATCAAACTTTGAAGAGGGAGGTGTGTGGAACAACTGCGTCTATATCGTAGACCCCGATCCCGACTATTCCCCTCTCCTGACCCTGAAGATACACCTTGAGCATAACCAGCGTGACCAGGTGAACATTATGGCCGGAGTTAGCCAGGACATGGGGGACGATTTTCCCGACTATGTGATTCAGCCTCCAATATTTACTAATCAGGGAGGTCCATATTACATGCAGGGATTTGATTCTCTCCCTGAACAGAAAAACATTGAGTTTGGATTGGATGTAACCCCACTGATGAGTTATCTGGAGCCCGGGGTCCCGGCTAAATTCTTCCTTATTATTGAGGAACGTGACCCTTCAAATCAGGGACAGGGAGTAGTGCATGAAGCATCTTTCATCCATTATGGCAGTACTGTGAGTAGTTTCCCATGCAGTTCTCAGGGTGCATCCATCAGACATAACGGAACCACCATTCTTTCTGCTACGGGAATCGTGAACTACGATTCTCCCGTGATCCTTAATGAGGAGTTACCTCCCTTCTCCTCTTCCGGAAGCTGCTCCGTACAATTCCAGGCTGAGGATGGAGAGGCTCCCTATTCCTGGATTCACAATCAGCCATACATAAAAAAGAGAGGCGGCGCTGCTTACACTCCATTTAGTGACCAGCAACTTTCTCCACAAAGCACTAATAAACCATATGCTGCTGTTGCATTACCCTTTGCGTTTCCCTTTTTCGGCAGCTCTTACGACACCGTTTTTGTGAATGCCTATGGCATGGTTCAATTTTTGGAAAAACACCTCCCCTATCCATACTTGTGCAGCGCAACGGATATGCTTGACTATATTGCTGCCATTACTCCTTGTTTTTCATGGGATTATGTTATACGACAAGCTGATGGCGACGGGATGTGGATGAGCTCATCGCCCGATTCAGTAAGGTTTCGCTGGAAACTTTCACTTCTTGGGAAAGAGGCACAAACCAATGTTGAGTTTGGTGTCACGCTATTCCCCGATGGAAAAGCAACTTTCTGTTACGGACCAGTTCAAGTGGAGACAAACAGTCTGCTTACATGGTGTGGGATCTCATCAGGAGACAAATACAACACCCTTGTTACTCCCATCTTCGACCTGAATGCTGAAGCTGCAAACTCAAGTACCTGGATACCCCCAATAACACCTGCAACAGTTTCATTAACACCTGAAGGACTGTTAACTATAACAGGTGCTGACAGTAGCATGATTTATGATTTGCCTGTAAGGGTTACCGATATGCAGGGAATCAGTACCGATAAAAATTTCCAGCTCTCTGCCGCTTTGGCTATCCGGCATAAATTAACCAGTAACTCAGGGTATCTGCAGTACGGAGAGCCTGTAACTCTGGATGTTGAAATCACCAATATCACACCAAATCAACTCGGCGAAGTCTCTTTGCAATTTTTCTGTGAGATGCCGGATTTGATGATTACTGACAGTTTAGCTTCAACAGGAACACTGACACCAGGTCAGTATGTAGACCTGGCTGGAGCGTTTACATGTATCCTGCAATCCAATTTTCCCGATCAGACCTCGTTGCCCTGCCGGATTGTAGCAATATCAGACAGTGAAATCTGGGAGTATTGTTTTTCTCTTCAGGTATCTGCGATCAACCTACTGGTAACCGGGATAGAGGTGCAGGATGGTGTGAATGCATTACTGGAAGCAGGAGAGACTGCAGACATTGTATTCATTCTGTCTAACATCGGAAGTCTTCCCGCTGAAGACCTTATGCTCACTCTCTCAACCGGTGATGAGTTCTTCGAGATTCTATCATCTGCAACTCTTGCTATCGGGACTATTGGGCAGAAAGCGGTGCATGATGCCCTGTTTACAGTAAGAGCTTCAAGGACTACACCACCCGGGCATCTGGTCGACATGGAGTTATTGATTACCAATGGAGCTGGTCTCGAAATCGTTCATTCTTGTTCGCTTTCCACGGGAACCCGTCCCGTTGCTCTGATCAATCTTACCAACACAACAACCTCGGTTCCCCTGATGGAGAGTCTGATGGACAGCCTGTTGGTTGGATATGATCTATACACCTCCTTTCCTGAGAATTTGAGTAACTACCCGGCAGCCTTTATCATCCTCGGCACCGGTTATCCCGGGTCATACACTCTCTCAACTGAAGAGACAATGGCCCTGATCAACTACCTGAACAACGGGGGTAATGTTTATATGGAAAGTTATGCCGCCTGGTATTACGGGGCGGGTAAATTACTGGAAGAGGTATTTATGTTCACTACTGATCGTGTTAACTCTTACAGTTTCCAGGATATGGCAGGTTTAACCGGCACTTTTACAGAAGGGATGGATTACCAGTACCTCGGAACAGTTCCATATGCCATTTTCGAGGTTGTTCCAAAAGGAGAAGGATTTGCACTTATGAACAACAAGGGGGATCCGCCGAGGTGCCTTGAATTTGGCTATGCCGGGGAGCATTACAAAACCATCGGCACATACAAGGAGTTCGGACAACTTGTTGATTCGGATCCTCCATCCCAAAAAGCGATTCTCTTCAAGCACTACCTTGAGTTTCTGGAAGTAAACATCGATGGTCCTTTCCCTTTTTTCCATGCCGACACCACACATCTTTGCCAGTGGCACTCCATTCAATTCAACGACAACTCCTTCGATAATGTCAACTCATGGCAGTGGGAGTTTCCCGGAGGGACACCCTCCTCATCTGAAGAACAGAATCCTGTGATTCAGTACCATACTCCCGGAGTTTTTGATGTATTCCTGACTATTTCCGATGGTTTGAACTCCCAAAGCATGCATAAGAAGAGGTATATCCACATCAATGTATGTGCAGCCGTTGATGAGAATCAGTCACCTTCTGACGAGATCCGTATTTTTCCAAATCCAGCCGGGGATAAAGCCTATATTGTGTTTCCGGAAACCCTGGAGGGTACGATTATAATCGATCTCTTTGATCTTCGTGGAATTATCGTCAACCGCACTTCCCTATCCGTTTGCCCTGGCAATGGCCAGCACCCACTGAACATTTCAGGGTTGCCGGCTGGAATCTATCTCGTGAGGGTTACCGGAGAGAAGACAATTTATTCGAAGAAGCTGGTGATCTACTAATTTGGCACCTTTAATACCCTTCACACACCTCTATCAGCTTCTCAACCCCCCGGGTATCTCCCATGAACGGGCAGTGACGTTTTTCGCGACTCTCAAAGTAAAGGCCGGTTTGATTTTCAACCTCACCGGATGTAGCCAGCCAAACCGGCGTATCAGCGCCCTGTTCCGGTGTCTCACTTCCTCCGTACCCAAGGTCGCTGGACACCTTTGAGACCACATCACCAGGATGGCATGCATTTACCGTGATCCTGTCACTTTTCAGCTTTACAGCGTACCCTGCAGAAAGCATACGGTTTGCCTGTTTTGATTGCCTGTAGGCTTCATCGTTGTCGTAGTATCTGGTTTTAAACTCAAGATCATTGAAATTTAATCCGCCGGCCCAATAACTTGCTACATTCACAATACGGGCATCCTTCTGCTCTTTCATATGAGGCGATAGGTACCGAATCATCCGGTAATACCCCAGTACATTGGTCGCCCATTGCATTTCGATGCCGTCAGGTGTTTCAGTGCGTGCACGCGGACAGGTGGCGGCATTATTTACCAGCACCTGCAGGGATCCTTCCCAGGCATCACTGAATTCACGGATCGCTTTTTCGCTCGAAAGGTCAACAGCAGCGTAACCCAGCTGGGCATCAGGTAGTGTCTTATGCAGGTCAGTGACAGTTTGTTGAAGTTTCAATTCATCCCGGCCAACCAGGATTACTTCCATTCCGTATTCAGCAATTCCTTTGACGATTGCTTTACCGATGGCACCGTATGCTCCTGTAACGATTGCTTTTCTGAACATATTTGATTGTATTTGGTCATGAAGTTATGATGTGATGAAGGAGATAAGGTAATTTGCGATTTAAGAAATCTGGTATCTGGCAACCAGTTATCCAGTAATCTAGTTATCCAGTAATCCAGTAATCCAGCTTCTAGGATACAGATACTATTGCCTTCACAGCAGTAATGATGCCTTTTGCATCAAAACCGCAATCATGGTATAGTTCTTCGATTGAGCCCTGACCAACAAACTGATCGGGGATACCCAGTCGTTTAACTTTGACTACATAGTCATGTTCACTGATAAACTCAAGCACCGCACTCCCCAGTCCGCCTACTATTGTCCCATCTTCCACCGTGATTATCTTGTTAAACTTTTTCAGGATGGTATGCAATAAATCCTCATCGAGGGGTTTGAGGAAACGCATATCGAAATGACCCGCCTCAATTCCTTCCTTTTCCAGTTCTTTACAAGCTTTTACCACTTCATTCCCGATTGGACCAATAGAGAGAATTGCCAACTCATTCCCATCGCGGATCATCCTCCCGGTGCCAGGTTTAATAGCCCGGAAATCAGTTTTCCATTTTGGCATTACACCTCTGCCCCTGGGATAACGGATTGAAAATGGCCCCGTTCCATCCAGTTGTGCTGTATACATCATATTGCGCAATTCCTCTTCATTCATAGGTGATGCAACGATCATATTGGGTACGCAACGCATATAAGCAAGATCAAAGGCTCCATGGTGGGTAGGCCCGTCCTCTCCCACCAAACCACCCCGGTCAAGACAAAAAACGACGTGCAGTTTCTGCAGGGCAACATCATGGATTACCTGATCGTAGGCCCGCTGCATAAAGGTACTGTAGACATTGCAAAAGGGTATGTATCCTTCTGTAGCCAATCCTGCCGAAAAGGTGACCGCATGCTGTTCCGCGATTCCTACATCAAAGGCACGATCGGGCATTTTGTTCATCATAATATTCAATGAACACCCGGTCGACATAGCCGGAGTAATCCCGACAATCCGGGGGTTTTGTTCTGCCAGCTCGATGATGGTCCTTCCGAAGACAGTCTGGAATTTCGGGGCCTGATCATGACATTTATCCTCTTTGATGGCGCCAGTGTTTCTGTCGAAAACTCCCGGAGCATGATAACCAATCTGGTCTTTTTCGGCATGTTCAAATCCTTTTCCCTTGATTGTGCTAAGATGCAGCAGTTTGGGACCCTTTATCACCTTGAGGTCTGATAAAAGTTTGACCAGACGGATTACATCGTTCCCGTCGACAGGTCCGAAATAGCGAAAATTGAAAGCTTCAAAGAGGTTGCTGCGAATGAGGATGGATGATTTCACGGCATTCCCCAACTGCTTGACAACAGCGCGGGAGTTTTTCCCATATTTAGTGCCGCCACCCATGAGAAACCAGATCTTATCCCGGAGTTTGTTATAGGTCCGGCTAGTAACAATATCTGCCAGGTAATCTTTAATAGCTCCTACATTCTTATCAATAGCTATCTGGTTATCGTTGAGAATAACCAAAAGATTTGCATTAGACACACCAGCGTTATTGAGCGCTTCCATAGCCATACCTCCTGTCATCGCTCCATCCCCGATCACGGCTACCTGATGCTGGTTGGAATTCCCGCTGAGTTTTGCTGCCACACCCATGCCGAGAGCTGCCGAAATGGAGGTGGAGGAGTGCCCGACACCAAACGCATCATATTCACTTTCCGATATCTTCGGAAACCCACTTATCCCTTTATACTTCCGGATGGTATTGAAGAGTCCTTTCCTTCCTGTAAGTATTTTATGTGCATAGGCCTGATGTCCAACGTCCCAGATTACCTTGTCGTTAGGGGTATCGAACACATAATGAAGGGCAACCGCCAGCTCAACGGTCCCAAGGCTCGCCCCCAGATGACCCTGGTTAACAGATATCACATCAATGATCAGGGAACGAATCTCCTCACACAATTGCGGAAGTTCCTCAACAGACAGTTTCTTGAGATCTTCTGGTGTATCAATATTGGCTAATAAAGGACCGATGTTCGGCGTCATTAAATAGGTTTTGAGGGAGACAAAGTTATTAAAAAAAGGAATGCAGGAATGTAGGAATGTAGGAATGCAGGAATGCAGGAATGCAGGAATTTAGGAATGAATGCAAGCATCAAAATAATCGGAGATTGTATTAAAGCATCCCTAATTCTAATTTTGCTTCATCCGTGAGTTTGTCCATGTCCCAGGGTGGTTCAAAGGTCAATTCTACCTTCACCTCCCCAATGCCTTCAATTAGTTTGATCTCATTCATCACCATTACGGGCATATCCTCGGCAACAGGGCAATTGGGTGTTGTGAGAGTCATCAGGACATCCACGTTAAAGTTATCATCGATCTTCAGGTCATAGATCAATCCAAGATCATAGATATTAACCGGGATCTCGGGATCGAAAACCATGCGAAGCGCAGATATTACTTTGTTTTCTTTTTGGAATTTTATCAGGTCCATCGGGGACTCTTTCTGCAAAATTAACCATTTTACCGACGATTTCCGGCATCTCATCGAAAGGTGTGTTGGCCCTCTTATCGATTCCGGTTATCTTCGTGCCTCAAACCAAAACTAAAACCAATGACTGAGCAAGTAAAAAAATTATACAGGTCTGCAAAAAACAGAGTACTTGGAGGTGTTTGCGGGGGACTGGGAGATTACCTGAACGTAGACCCGGTCCTGTTACGGGTTCTCTGGGCTGTCTTTTTCTTTTTTGGCGGGATGGGGCTTTTAGCCTATATTATCGCCTGGATCATTATGCCTGAGGAACCGGCGGACCAGTAGGGGCGGGTTCCAAACCCGCCCATATGGTTGCACGGGCGGGTTTGGAACCCGCCCTTACAAAGATATGGGTAGGTCAGTGGTTATCGTTACTGATATTTCGTCTGAAAAACCACCGCGTATAGCTTCATCTGCTTGATCATGGAGTTGAGTCCGTTGGATCGGGTTGGCGAAAGGTGTTCCCTAAGGCCAATGTGGTCGATAAAAGACAGGTCTGCGTTGATGATATCTCCGGGTGATTGATCCGATAAAACCCGGATCAGCAGGTTCACGATCCCCTTGGTGATGATGGCATCGCTATCGGCAGAGTAAAACGCTTTCCCTTCTCTGTACTCGGCAAACAGCCATACCTGCGACTGACAACCCGAGATTAGGTATTGATCCGTTTTGTATTTCGGGTCAATTACAGGGAGTGATTTCCCAAGGTCAATGAGGTAGTTGTATTTATCCATCCAATCGTCAAACAGAGAAAATTCAGAGACGATTTCGGCTTCAATTTCAGGAATGGTCATAGACAAGGGCACTTTAAGTTGCAAATATACAATTTTCGCGATACGATGTTTTATCTTACCCCTAAATCCCAGTTTGCTTCGAGTCTGCTTCTCCCGAGTATGCGGGATCGCAGATTCGGCTCGCAAGGGGACTTACTTCCCCTTTAGGGGGGCGGGGGGGGCCTTCGTAATTTCGAACAGGTGGAATCCCCAACCGGGAAGATCAACATACAGACCGGTTTGACTCAGTTCAGTTCCATCCCGTTGATAGGCCTCATCATGGATCAGGTCCTGCAAGGAGAGTGTATATCCCTTTAAATCCTGAAGTGGAGGTCGGATACGGGATTGCCCCTGAAATGAAGCATAATTTACAATGGCCAGAACTAATTCATCCTGATAGGACCAGGTGAATGCAATGAAATTAATATAGGTTGGGTTGTCGTCCCAGGCAGGTAATGGCTCCACCAGGCACCAATCTCCTTCGTGAAAAAGAGGCCGGTTCAACACTTTCAGCAAATTTTTATAAAACGTATCAATTAGTGGATTGGGTGATTCATCAGGTCCACGTCCCAGGTGAGGAGAGACCTTTACCTTATGTCCCTGAAATTCTCCCCGGTGGAAGAACTTCAATCCGGGTGTCAGGAAAGTCAGAATTGCTGCAGCCTGATGGGCTTCCCAGGGGAAAACAGATGCCGCCCGCTGCTCATCATGATTCTCCAGGAACCTGGCCAGTTTCTCCTGATAATCCAAACTGGCTTTCAGGTGATCGCGTACAGGCGTGGCTTCACCTGTAAGCAAGCGGTCATATAACCGCTTATCGTAGGTATAGTCAAAACCCTGCTGTTGCATCTCATACCCCAGATCCCAGTATACTTCTCCCATCATCACAAAGCCGGGATTGTTCACTTTCACCCTGCGGTTTGCATCAGGCCAGAAAGGGTCGATCCCTATTCCCCAGGTTTGGTTGAAGACATCCGTAAGGAGCAACATTGCCATGTCACACCTCAGGCCATCACATTGGGTTGCAACATGCAGAAGTTGCTTTTTCATCGCCTCCTGGAGATGATGGTTCCCATAGTTCAGCTGGATAGTATCAGGCCATCCTGAAAAGTATGGATCTCGGCCATATGCCAGGATCAGTTCATCGTGGGTTCTGCGCACCCGGGCGAAGTTCTCCGGTGCACGATTGATATCTGCTTCAGCACCCCGGATGAAATAATCAGGATGATCCTGCACCCAGGGATGGTCTGGAGCCATGTGGTTGGGTACAAAATCGAGCATCAGTTTCATCCCGCGGGCGGCAATGCGTTTCCTGAAACGCTGCAAGGCTTCAGCTCCTCCGATGGCATCTGAAGCTTCATATCCTTTGATGGCAAAACCCGACCCGACGATGTCCTGCTCTTCCAGATCGATGAGGGTCTCTTCAAATTCTCTTCTCCAAATAGGATTTGTTCTGGAGATCTGTCTTCCCGCTTCCCCTGTTTGCCAAACGCTGAGAAGGTAAATCCAATCGAAGCCTGCATTCGACCAGCCGGTTATCTTTTCATCAGGGATATCGTCCAATGTGGCCCGACGATTGATCCTGCGACTTATTTCGTTCAGGAAAACCCGGGTATTGACCTGAAAAAGTATTGGATTTTTCTGCTTCATTATTCATATTTTCAATCCACCTCATCCCCCAACCCCTTCTCCTCAATGAGAAGGGGAGTTATTCCCTCTCCTTGAGGAGAGGGCAGGGTGAGGTGGTCTAGCTCAGCATCTCCTTCGCCTTCTCCACCGCCTCCACCAATCTGTCGATCTCCTCTTTTGTATTATAGAAGGCAAACGATGCACGGATAGTTCCGGGAATTTTCAGGTACTCCATCAGTGGCATGGCACAGTGGTGACCGGTACGAACGGCTACCCCCATTTTATCGATGATCATACCGGCATCATAGGGGTGAACATTATGAAGAAGAAATGAGATCAGGCTGGCTTTATGCGGAGAGGTTCCGTATATCTTAAGACCCTCTATTCCCAGAAGCCGTTGTGTGGCATAGTCCAGAAGCTCCTTCTCGTAGACTTCAATCTGATCCATCCCTGTTTCATGGATATAACGGATCGCTGCATGAAGTCCCAACACCCCTTCTACATTGGGTGTTCCGGCTTCAAACTTAAAGGGGAGTTCGTTAAAGGTGGTATGTGTAAAAAAGACATCTTTTATCATCTCCCCTCCCATCTGGTAAGGTGGCATCTCTTCCAGCCACTTTTCTTTTCCGTACAGCACACCAATTCCCATCGGAGCATACATCTTGTGCCCGCTGAAACAGTAAAAATCGGGATCCAGATCCTGTACGTCAACCGTCATATGGGCTACTCCCTGAGCACCGTCAATCAAAACCGGGATGTTACTCAGATGAGCAAGTGCAATAATCTCTTTCACCGGGTTGATTGTTCCAAGCACGTTGGAGATGTGCGTGATTGCAACAAGTCGCGTTTTTTCGGTAATCAACTCCCGAAATGCAGGAATATCGAGAGAACAGTCTTCGAGCAGCGGGATGAACCTCAGGGTGGCTTTCCGCTCCAGGCACATTTGCTGCCAGGGGACAAAATTGGAGTGATGTTCCATTACCGAAGTGATCACTTCATCTCCCTCCGCAATAAATTTTTTCCCGAACGAATCTGCAACGAGGTTTACAGCTTCAGTGGTTCCTCGTGTAAATATAATTTCATGAGCATGTTTTGCATGAATAAAATCACGTATCGCACATCGCGCATCCTCATAAGCTTCTGTCGCCTTCACACTCAGGAAATGAACTCCCCGGTGAATGTTACAGTTCTCTTTCTCATAATAATCAGTGATCGCCCGGATAACCTGTTTCGGCTTCTGGGTGGTAGCAGCATTATCGAAATAGACAAGAGGCTTGTTATAGACCTTTGTAGATAGAATGGGGAAGTCTGATCTAACTTTCGATTGCCATTTATTGCCATCTATTGCCATGGATTGCCATTTATATCTTGCTTACATCAATTTTAAAATCCACCGGATGATCCGGAGTATTGCAATGCAAAACACATTGTTCGCAAATCTGCAGCTCTCCCTGAAGGCGTTTCTTGACCATATCCTCGATCCGGTAGCGCAAGGGATCAATAGCTATCTTGCTAACCACCTCATCCGTGAAGGCGAACATCAGCAACATCCGGGCATTATCCTCTCCTATTCCACGCTGGCGCAAATAAAACATGGCAGTCTCATCCAGTTGTCCGGTAGTAGATCCGTGAGAACATTTGACGTCGTCGTTGTAAATCTCAAGAAATGGTTTGGAGTTGATCTTTGCAGTATCCGTCAATAACAGATTCCGGTTAGTCTGAAAAGCGTTTGTCCTCTGAGCATCACGCCGCACCAGAATGTGTCCGCTAAAGACCCCTGTGGCATGATCATCCAGGATTCCTTTAAAGAGTTCGTTACTCATGCAGTCGGGGGATGCATGGTCCACTGCTACGTTGTTATCAACATGCTGCTTGCTGTCCAGGAGATACAGGCCGTAAATATTGGCATTCCCATATGGGCCGTTGAACCTTACATAGGTATTGTTCCGAATAAGGGAGCCATTGAGAGAGAGGTAATGAGATTCCATTTTTGCCTCTCTCTCAAGGTGAAACCAGGTTGAGCTCACCAGCGTGGAGCTGTTATTCAGGTTCTGCAGTTTGTAATGATCGAGCAACGATCCTTCACCTACCACAATTTCTGTCACAATATTGGAAAAAGAGGGCTGATGATCATAGGAATCATCGCAATGGACTACTGTCAACTTTGCGCCCTTACCAAGGACGATAAGGTTCCTCGACTGGATGAAAATATTTTCCCGGTGCTGGATTACATTTACCAGCTGGACAGCCTTTTCGCTTCTAACCCCATCCGGAATGTAGATAAACGTACCATCAGTAGCAAATGCAGCGTTGAGAGCAGCAAAGCCATTAGCCTCCACATCTGTGTACTTTCCAAGGTGAGGTTCCACCAGTTGAGGATATTTTTTCATGGCTTCAGCCAGGCTTCCGATGATGATGCCATTGCCCAGCTCCATAAGGGGAACATCTTTTGATACATACCACCCATTCAGTTGTCCGATAACAGCTGTATCCATGTGTGGAATGTTGCAACGAAATACCTTCTGCTGGTCCTCATCTGCGGAAGGCTGCAAAGGGTAATCATATGTCAGTCTGAGGCTCGCGGCAAGGTCGGTATTCCGCCAATTTTCCAATTTTTTATCCGGGAAACCGAGTTTCTGAAAAGAGACTATCGCCTTCTCACGGTTGTCACGAAAAGCTGGAGTGTCGTTGGCAATGAGGTGCTCATGGTTCTCCTGGTAGAAATCCAGCAACCGCTCTCTTGTGATCGGATATAAAGCCGTTGTTTCCATTATAGCTGTTCTTTGATCCAGTCGTATCCCTTCTCTTCCAGTTCGATTGCCAGCTCTTTCCCCCCTGATTTAACAATCCTTCCTTCGTAGAGAACATGAACGAAATCGGGAACAATATAGTCAAGCAGCCGTTGGTAATGGGTGATTATGACAAATCCATTTTCCGGCGTGCGTAGCTTGTTAACACCATTGGCAACCACCCTGAGTGCATCAATATCCAGACCCGAATCGGTCTCATCAAGGATAGCCAGGGTAGGCTCAAGCATAGCCATCTGGAAGATCTCGTTGCGCTTTTTTTCTCCACCTGAGAAGCCTTCATTCACACTCCGGTTGGTGAGGTTAGAGGTGATCTCCACCAGCTTCTTCTTCTCCTCCATCATCTTCAGAAACTCTCCCGCAGGCAGGGGATCAAATCCGCGGTATTTGCGGATCTCATTCACAGCTGTGCGCATGAAGTTGGTAATACTCACACCCGGAATCTCAACCGGGTACTGAAAACCAAGGAAGATACCTTCCCTGGCCCGTTCTTCCACTGAGAGGGTCATCAGGTTTTTTGTATTGTATAAAATCTCGCCCTCTGTAACATCAAACACGTCGCGCCCGGCAATCACCGATGCCAGTGTTGATTTACCGGTCCCATTTGGTCCCATGATAGCATGTACTTCTCCTTTATTCACCTCCAGATTTATTCCTTTGAGGATCTCTTTTCCTTTGATGGAGGCGTGAAGGTTGGTTATTTTTAGAAGCATTGTTGGTCTTCTTACATGAGACGCAGCATGCTGCGTCTTTACTGGGTTATTGTTCATGAGACGGGGCATGCCCCGTCTTTACTTTATCCTACACTCCCCTCCAGGCTGATGGAGAGCAGTTTTTGTGCTTCTACGGCAAACTCCATGGGAAGTTGTTTCAGTACCTCTTTGGCGTATCCGTTTACTATGAGGCCAACGGCACTCTCCGTGTCGATACCTCGTTGCTGGCAGTAGAATAGCTGGTCTTCCGAAATCTTGGAAGTGGTGGCTTCATGCTCCACGATAGAAGATTTGTTTTCGGTTTGGATGTAAGGAAAGGTATGAGCCCCGCATTTGTCGCCCAGCAACAGTGAGTCGCACTGACTGTAATTTCTTGAGTTGATTGCATTTTTTGAGATACGGACCAGTCCACGGTAAGAGTTGTTACTTCTTCCGGCTGAAATTCCCTTGGACATGATGGTACTCTTCGTATTGCGGCCAAGGTGCAACATTTTGGTTCCGGTATCAGCTTGCTGGTAGTTGTTGGTAACGGCAACTGAGTAGAACTCCCCTACCGAGTTATCCCCCAGGAGGATACAGCTCGGGTACTTCCAGGTAATGGCAGAACCTGTCTCAACCTGTGTCCATGAGATCTTGGCATTGTTTCCTTTACAGATCCCTCGCTTTGTAACGAAGTTATAGATCCCTCCTTTGCCATGTTTATCTCCCGGGTACCAGTTCTGGACCGTCGAGTATTTTACAGAGGCATCCTTCATAGCTACGATCTCCACAACTGCAGCATGCAGTTGGTTTTCATCACGTTGCGGGGCCGTGCATCCCTCCATATAGCTAACATAGGCCTCCTCTTCGGCTACTATCAGGGTTCGCTCAAACTGACCTGTATTGGCCGCATTTATCCTGAAATAGGTAGAGAGTTCTACTGGACAGCGTACCCCTTTCGGTATAAAGCAAAACGAGCCATCACTGAAGACAGCTGAATTCAGAGCAGCGAAAAAATTATCGGTATAGGGAACCACTGATCCCATATATTTCTTTACCAGGTCGGGATGATTGTGAACGGCTTCGCTGAAGGAGCAAAAGATGATCCCATATTTTGAAAGTGTTTCTGAAAAAGTGGTCTTCACCGATACACTGTCTATCACAGCATCTACTGCAACACCAGACAGTTTTTTCTGCTCTTCCAAAGAGATTCCAAGTTTTTTAAAGGTTTCCAGCAGTTCCGGGTCAACTTCATCCAGGCTACTTAACTCCTTCTTTTTTACGGGAGCGGCATAGTAGATAATATCCTGAAAGTCAATAGGCGGGATCTCCAGGTGAGGCCATTTTGGCATCTTCATTGTCAGCCAGTGACGATAAGCCTTCAACCGGTACTCAAGCATGAATTCAGGCTCGTTTTTCCTGGCCGATATGTATCTGACGGTATCCTCATTTAATCCGATGGGGGCATATTCAGTTTCGATGTCGCTATGGAAACCGTATTTGTATTCACCCGTCGTGTAGGCGTCAAGTATATTGTTGGGTTCATTTCCCATCCGAGAGTAATTTAAGCAAATCCAGTGAATTTTCAGTGCAAATATACGGTTATTTAGGTATTGGGATACTTGTTTGTGCATATTATTTCCATCTGTGTAGGGGCGGGCGGGTTTGGAACCCGCCCCTATGCAGCCTGTGCGGGCGGGTTTGGAACCCGCCCTTACTAATATCGATTGTACGACCTGATCTCCCCCACAGGTTTCCGGATTTTCTTGCGTATATCGTCTGTTGAAGGATATCCGACTGAGATAATCAGCTCAGCGCGTTTTTTAGCCGGGATGCCCAGAAGCTCCTTCACCCTCTTTTCGTCAAACCAACCCATGATACAGGTTCCGAGTCCGTCGGAGGTAGCCTGCAGGCAGAAATGCTCAACGGCAATTCCAACATCCATTAACGGATACGGTTTATCTTTCAGCAAGGTTCCCAGTTTTGAAGTAAGATTGGCCGATTCTCTAACTATAACGACCAGGATCGGGGAGTCTTTGGTAAAATGGTTAAACCTGAGTAACCGGGAGTCGGCGGCAACAGCAATCTTACTTTTCAGTTCAGGTTCATCCACAACGATAAACTTCCAGGGCTGGGCATTGCATGCTGACGGAGCCAGGCGGACTGCTTCGATGCAGCGGTCGATCTTCTCCTTTTCTACCGGCCGGGCCGGGTCATAGGCACGGCAACTCTGGCGTTTGTTGACTAGTTCGAGGAAATTCATTTCTAAAATTCATTTTTTAGGATTGTTTTGACTACGCTTTTGAGATGAGGCAAATCATTTTTAATGGTTGTCCAAACTGCAAATGTGTTAATCTCAAAATATTCATGTGCGATAAAATTCCGGAAGGCCCGGACCTTATGCCAGGGATAATCATATTTTTTAAGTTTCTCGGATTCAACATGTTTTATTGCTTCTCCAATAACAGTAAATTGAAACAATACTGCATCTATCAACATTGGATCCATAGAAAACGAAGGTTCCTGGACCCCATCAGTGTAAGATTCAATCGAATCCACTGCATTCAGAATATGGTTCAGGCGCTCGAAGCTCTCTTCGTGATTATTTCTCATAGATAAGTTTCAGATCAGGTTTAACATGTTCGAGAATATATGGCTTAAAAGAGTCTATGAATCCCACATCAATTTTTCTACCAATAATCAGTTCCAGTTGATATTGAACTTCAGCAAGATCAAAATAGGTGAAATTAGTTATTGTTTTTATTGCAACATCAATATCGCTGTCAGGACCGTCATCACCACGGGAGAATGACCCATAAATCCATGCCTTTTCAATTGAAGGAAACTTTCTAATACCTTCTTTAATTCGAGAAAGCAATTGGTTGCGATCAACTTTTTTATACTCCTGATAGGCTACAATCTCTTCGGCCAGTTGCAGCGCCTTCAAGGCATTCTCCTCATCCTTTACCTCGTACACCAATTTATCAGAGAGCCATCTGACCAGCAAATCATCAAAATTCAGGTTAAAATACTCCGCAAAATTTGCCACCTGGCTCCTTGTAGCCACTCTTTTTCCCGTTTCAATCTTACTTAGAATGGCCTGATCCATTTCAAGGAATGCCGCAACAATTCGAAGCGGTAACTTCTTATCTGTTCTGTACCTTCTGACCTGTTCACCAAATGTTTCCATCTTTGACACAATCTGTTTTGACAAAATTAGTCAAATTTTCTATAAAGTACAAATTTTTCCGACCTTTGCCTGAAATAAATGGTACATGTACAAAAAGAAGAAAGTAAGGGCGGGTTCCAAACCCGCCCCTATAGACACCCATGCGGGTTCCAAACCCGCCCCTATAGACACCCATGCGGGTTCCAAACCCGCCCCTGATCAGAGGTTACTAACTTCGCTGGCCGAACTGGGGGAGTTTGGGTTAATTGACAGGTTAACCAAAGATTTCAGGACCGGTGATCCATCCACCGTTAAGGGTGTAGGCGATGATGCAGCGGTGATTGATTTTACGGTTGACATGGATAAAATATCCATCCGTAGAGACGGGGCATGCCCCGTCTCTACGGTATGCCTCATCTCGACCGACCTGCTGGTCGAAGGTATCCATTTCGACATGACCTATACCCCTCTCAGGCATCTGGGTTACAAGGCCGTGGTGGTTAATCTTTCAGATATTGCGGCCATGAACGGAACTCCCCGTCAGATCACAGTCTCTGTTTCCGTTTCCAGCCGCTTCTCTGCCGAAGCGTTGGAGGAGATCTACACTGGTATCAGGCTCGCCTGCGAGAAGTATCACATCGACCTGGTTGGAGGGGATACCTGTTCCAGTGTCACAGGATTGGTTATCTCGGTCACTGCGATTGGCAGTGCCCCAAAGAATGAGATCGTTTACCGTATTGGAGCCAAACCCGGCGACCTGCTCTGTGTAACGGGAGACCTCGGATCAGCATATATCGGTTTGTTATTGCTGGAAAGAGAGAAAAAGGTCTATGAGGCAAACCCAGGAATGCAACCTGAACTGACAGGCTTTGACTACCAGATTGGCCGGATGCTGAAACCGGAAGCCAGAACAGATATCAGATTACTTTTGGAGGGGACCGGTGTGAAGCCTACTTCCATGATTGATATCTCAGATGGTCTTGCCTCAGAAGTGCTGCATCTTTGCAAGCAATCAGATGTGGGATGCAAGATATATGAAGAGAAGATTCCAATGGATCCCCAGACTAAGGAGATTGCCATGGAATTTAATATAATACCCTCAGTAGCTATGCTCAGCGGTGGCGAAGACTATGAATTGTTGTTTACGATCCCGCAGGCAGACTATGAAAAAATTAAGGATGTTGCAGGAGTCACCATCATTGGTCACATGACAGACCGGGTAGAAGGGAAGAAAATGATTACACCTGATGGGAAAGAGGTGGAGATATCAGCGCAGGGGTGGAAAGCCTTTTAAATTACGAATTAATTTCACTTATCCCCATGACTTCATGACCTCATGGCCTCATGACCAAAAACTAGAATATGCCAACCCGAAAAACCGTTGACGACTGGAACAAACGCTATAGCGCTGAACCGTATGCTTATGGGAAAGAACCAAATGGATTCTTCAAAGAGTTTATTGACTCGCACGAAGCTGGAAAGCTACTGCTTCCGGCAGAGGGTGAAGGAAGAAATGCCTTGTACGCAGCTAAAAAGGGATGGGATGTCCTCGCATTCGACTTTAGTGAAGAAGGGAGGAAGAAGGCAATGAAAATTACCCGGGAAGCCGGAGTGAAAATCAGATATGATATTTCCGATCTATCTCAATTTCACTATACAGAAGGATCCTTTGATGCGGTGGGCCTCTTCTTCGTCCATATGCCATCACCGATGCGGGAAGCCGTGCATCAGGCTGTAGTCAATTGCCTGAAGCCAGGTGGTTATCTTGTCCTTGAGGCATTCAACAAACGACAGGTTAAGAAAGCCAACGGAGGGCCGAACGATACGACATACCTTTTCTCCATGGAAGATCTTCAGTCTGATTTCCTCGAAATGGAGATCCTGGTTCTGGAAGAGTTGGTCCAGGATTACGAAACCGGCATCTTTCATCGGGGAGAGTCGGAGACGATACGCCTGCTGGCGAGGAAGGCTATATAGAGCCGCCATGAATGGCGGCTGTACAGGGTATCCCGTTTCAATCCGGGGGAGCGCGATTAATCGCGCTTAAAGATAAGCAGATGGGCAATTGTAGAGCCGCAATTTATTGCGGCTGGTCAAATGAATATAAATCGTAAATCGTAAATTGCAGCGTGTCCTCCGCCAGGTCAAAATATTTCTCTCACCTCGACGGTATCGTCAAAACGTTGCCGCATAAACCTGGTGTATATCAGTTCCTGGATGATAAAAATAAAATCATCTATGTTGGGAAAGCCAAGGACCTGAGGAAACGGGTGAGTTCCTATTTTGCCAAAATCAATTCTGTCAGTGGGAAGGTACAAATGCTGGTGCGTAAGATTGCCGACATCAAATTCATCGTGGTCAGTACTGAGCAGGATGCCTTGTTGCTGGAAAATAATCTGATTAAAAAATACCGGCCCAGGTACAATGTTGCTCTAAAGGACGACAAGACATTCCCATGGATCTGTATCAAAAACGAACCTTTCCCACGTCTGTTTCCTACCCGGAATCTGGTCCGAGATGGTTCCCGGTATTTCGGTCCTTATGCCAACGTGCGGCTGATGCACACCCTGCTGGAACTGATCCGTCAGCTCTATCAGTTAAGGAACTGCAACCTGAAACTGACCGATAAAAACATCCGGGCAGGAAAATTCAAGGTGTGTCTCGAATATCACCTTGGCAATTGCAAAGGCCCCTGCGTAGGGCTGCAGGATGCCGGGGACTATAACAACGCTATACAGAGCATCCGGGATATTATCAAAGGGAATGTACATAGTGTTGCAAAGCAGTTAAAAGAGCTGATGATGAGTTATGCCGGGACGCAGGAATTTGAAAAAGCTCATCTGGTGAAGGAGAAATTCCTGGCCCTGGAAAAATACCAGAGCAAATCCACGGTGGTGAATCCCAATATAAATGATGTGGATGTCTTCTCAATCATTTCCGATGTAACCACTGCTTATGTCAACTTCATGAAGGTGATGAACGGGGCTATAATCCAGGTACATACTGTTGAGATCCAGAAAAAACTTGATGAACCTGATGAAGAGTTGCTTCCCATCGCTATAACTGAAATCAGGGAGCGGTTTGAAAGTATTTCGCCGGAGATCATCGTCCCGTTTGATCCGGGGTATGCGCTTGCACAAGTCATCTTCACAGTTCCGAAGATCGGTGACAAGAAGAAATTGCTTGAGTTATCGCAACGGAATGTCCGTTATTTTCAATTGGAGAAAGAGAAACAAAAGGAGCTGGTTGATCCGGAGCACAAGAGCCTGCGTATCATGGAGACTATGATGAAAGATTTGCGGATGACAGAACTTCCCCTACACATCGAATGCTTTGACAACTCCAACATACAGGGTGATTACCCCGTGGCTGCCATGGTCTGCTTCAAAAAGGCAAAACCGGATAAAAGCGAATACCGCCATTTCAATATTCAGACAGTAGCGGGATCCAACGATTATGCTTCGATGGAGGAGATCATTTACCGGCGTTATAAACGGCTTCAGGAGGAGAAGAAAGATCTCCCGCAGCTGATCATTGTTGACGGCGGAAAAGGACAACTCAATGCAGCCCTGGCCAGTCTGAAAAAATTAAATCTTTCAGGTAAGATGACGGTGATTGGCATTGCCAAAAAACTGGAGGAGATCTACTACCCCAATGATCCGCTTCCTATGTACCTCGACAAGAAATCCGAAAGCCTTCGGATCATCCAGCAGATGCGGGATGAAGCCCACCGGTTCGGGATCACCCATCACAGGAAACGCAGGGAAAAGGGAACAGTTAAATCTATCCTTACTGAGATCCCGGGAATCGGGTATTCAATCACGCAGCAGCTGCTCTGGAAATTCAAATCAGTCAAACGAATCCGTGAAGCCTCCCTCAAAGAGTTGCAGGCAGTTATCGGCAAAGCAAAAGGGATAACAGTATACGATTATTTCCAACGGACAAGTTGACGACCGGCCAGAGTATCAGGTAGGGGCGGGTTCCGAACCCGCCCCTACTTATCACCTTGCTACTATCCGTTATTCCTGGATGAGTTCCTTATATTGAGCCGGACTTAAAAGCTCGTCGAGTTCAGTTGAATCAGATACCTTGAGCCTGATAATCCAACCCTGATCATAAGGATCCTGGTTAATGATCTCTGGTTTGTTTGATAGCTCCTCATTGAATTCAAGCACCTCTCCGCCAATAGGCATAAACATGTCGGAGACAGTTTTAACCGCTTCGATGGTGCCGAAAACCGCTTCCTTGTCGAGGGTCTCTCCAACAGTTTCTACTTCAATAAACACGATATCACCCAGTTCATGCTGGGCATAGTCGGTAATCCCGATAAAGGCAAATTCTCCATCGAGCTTCAGCCATTCATGGTCTTTTGTGTACTTCAGGTTGTCAGGAACGTTCATGGGTTCTTAAGGTTAAATATTTTTATAAAAATAATCTATTTTTCATTATTGCGAAAGGGTGAACCTGAGAGCTAAACCACCCGTTGTATTGGAAGTCCTGTATTGGTTTGAAACATACGGAGTCATGATATCTTTATCGAAATAAAAGCGGATATTGAATGACGCACTCAGGTTGTAATCGGCTGAAAAGTTGATGGCAATTCGTTGCTGTCCACTCGACACCTGGTTGATTTCCTCATCAATGCGTCGGAGTACGGTTTTGTTTTTCCTGAGGGAGAAATCGAGTTTAAGGTTCAGGTCGCTGGTAGTTCGGGCTTTTCTTCCTCTTCCAAAGAGTCCGGAGAAGTTCAGTCGGATATTTTTGAACCGGTAGCCAATGCCAGCCACATACTCAGTATTCTTGATCTCAGTAAGCTGGTTATTAGCAAAACTGAAGCTTAGGTTCCTTGCTGTCCGGATTTCGAAAGTTGTTATAAGACTGTTTATCCATCCCATATCAATACGGATCAGGGGGCTGAACTGTTCCGTTATGGTGACAACGTTCAACTCTCGTGTTGGGATAAAATTGCCTGCTGCATTGAATGCGGTTGGGAATCCATCCTGCTCCTTGTACTGGATGTTAGAGACGTAGTTTCCTACCGAATATGTAGAGACATAGGAATGTGACAGGGTCAGGTTCCTGAGAAATCTTCGGAACAATTTCAGTTTGGATAATCCGTCATAGGTTATTCTCCAGTTCGGTAAGGGAATCTTTGGGAAAGCTGTCAGGCCTATCTTCGACGGATCCTGCCCCTTATATGCTGACAGGAAGGCTACAGCAAGTACCTCCTGATCATCAGGTCCGTAACCTACCGGGTATCCCAGCGAATCAACTCCCGTTGACCAGGGATTCTCCTGGGCAAACCGCTGTGCAATGATTAACCGGGATGACATCATTTTTTCAAACAGGACCGACATATTATTATCCCCTGCTTCATCTTTGGTGAAAGAGGTTCCTATGAGGATATACGACATCGTATAGCTTCCCCGGAATGACGGGGAGTAGGACTCAAAATTTCCGTTACGGTCAGCTTTGAAATACTCCTGTCGGTAGCTTCCCTGCTGTTTGGTTACTGTCACTTCAATCCGAAAATCCCGAAGAGGTTCAATACTGGCTGTAACGTTTAGGGCTTCGTTGAACTTCACGTTATATGCCGAGTTCAGGAGGGTATCCTTTGTCATCCAACCTCGTTCAACCGCTTTTAGCCGGATATCTTTCTGCTCTCCAAATACAAATCCCAGTCCGGGTGCATTCATTCCTAGATTGATCCCCATAAAGTCAGGCTCCGGTGTAAATCCGGGAAGCATAATCCCATGTCCCTGGGTGTATTGGAACTTCGCATTTCTAACGCCCATCAGAATTCTTAAGAATCCTTCAACCAGGAATTTTCCAACGTTGAATTTAGGCTTCTCCGGCAGCAGGCTGTCAGGAGCATTTGCCTGAGCCTTGAGATCTTTCCCTCCCCGTTGTCCCGGCATCCTTGAGAGTTGATCCCGTGATCTATTCTTCCCCTCGTTTATCTTCTTCAAGTACGGAAGCTTGTTGTACAGTTTAACCAGATTCACCCCGCCATTCAGAGCATAGGTAACATTGTTTTCAATCACATTCCCCAGTTTTTCCTGCACAGAGACAGGACTGGCAGACCAGCGGTAGCCTGACTGGTAACCGGCAGTCACGTTAATAAAGTTGAGGATGGGAATCTTGGCAAAAGGAAGCTCCCAGGTTATGGAGGCTTGCTGACTGTAATTGTTCATGGTACCAATCGAAAAGATCTCATTCCAAACCTCATCACGTGTAGATTTGTCAACCTGTCCGGGTGGTTCATTGATGAATGACCTCGCATTTGCTCCCCATGTGAGTCGAAGAGATTTACTGAAGTCGTATTTCAGGTCATACATCCGGGTCCAATCCCACTGCTTGACGTAGAATGTTTCCATCGGGACAATCCCCCTGCTTTTGTTTCTGAATTTCCGCTGATCATACTGACGGGTCATATCAGTCCTGAACGAGAAACTTTTTGGACTGTAATAGAAATTAAAATCCTTGATCAGCTGAAATACTTTGCTCCGGGAAAGGAATTTCGATTTCTTGAACGGCGTGACATTCTTCGGGGTTACGGAGAAGTTGTAGCCCAATCCACCGGAATACCGCTTCCGCAATTCGTATTCTATATCCGCACTCCGGTGGAAAACCTCCGAATAGGTGTAACTCGCATTAAAGTTCTCAATATCATATGGTCGTGGTTTTTTATCTGAAGTTCGATCTTTCCGGACATTCATCAGGTTGAAGTTCCTGCGTTCGGTATAATCGATAGCCAGACTGCGAACTGAGTCTTTCCGATACTTGGTATCCATTGCATCCATCACCGTGGTTAAATAGAGGTCGGGATTGAGTGGATCATACAGCGGGGTAATTTTTTGTAACGAATAATCAAAATGCATCGGGATCCTGATGCCGCTTCGTTCAGGAAAGAATTTCCCGAATTCAATATCTGTATCAAATCCAAGCAGGGTTGTCGCCTCCATAGGTCGTTGAGTAGTTTTCTGTTCGATCATTCCAAACCCTGCACTGCTGTAACTCCCGGTTAGCTGTATTCGACCAAGATCGGCCAGGTTGGCCGCTATCCGGGCTATTGCTGCCCATCCTCCTTTCTTGTTGAAGTCGCTCAGCCGTAACTCATCCACCCAGATCTGAGCACATTTTGCCTGACCGTCATCGTCGGGTGAGTTAGTCGTTTTCTTGGGATTCCTTATCCCGATCATAATCGCCCTGACGTCGCTGATCGTAGGAGATCCCACTACAGTAATCTTGTTCTTTCCATCATAATTTGAGTAGGGCATATTAAGGGTCAAGTTGCTTCCGGGCCTTTGCATTTCGATGATCCGCTCGTATTTAACACGGACTAACTGCTCCAGATCGATGTCAAAGTAGTTTGATTCGGGCCAAATGGCATCAGGATCGGTTGCATTCGTTCCCCATGGGGTGAATGCCAGTGGGATCTCATACTCGTAGAAGTTCTCCGTAAAGTCACTTCCAATCCGCATAAATACCGTTAGGTCACCGTTTTTCAGGTCCTGGCTCTGGATGGCCTGTTCGGCATGAACAAACATTTGAAGTCGCTTGAACTGGCGGAAGTCAAACTCAACAGTTTTATAGGCTGCCCGTGCATCTCCGTCAACTAGATTGCATATGTCGAGAGCCATCGACTGTTCATTCAGTTGCTGAAAATTAGTTGAAGCCCAGTTTGTCTCCCGCTCGATTCCCGGAGGCATCACATAAGGGATCGGCTTCTTGCTCCCATCCTCTTCTATGCTGACAGTACTGATGTCGAAGGTAGTCTGATTCTGATATTCATTGGGGATATATTCTCCTGGTGCGAGGAGGCTGAAGTCATATCGTCGCCACTCGCCCCGCGTCAATTCAAGTGTGGCAAAACGGCAAACGATCTCTTTTTCAAATCCTTTGAAAAAGAGACGCATGAATCGGATTGATGTGAATCCCTGGATATCCCCCACCACTTTGTCGGGAGTCCGGATAGGAATCTTGAACTGATACCATTTCACTCTCCCGCGGGATCCATCAGCAAGAGGTATATCAGTCGCTTCATAAACATTTGTAATGTAGTTCATCCCTATTCTCATCTTATCCGGACGCAGCTGAACCTTATACTGGTAGTATCGTTCGGCTTCACTGAGGGTATTGTCTTTATTGATATCCTCAACATTGGGAAGGGTGGTGGCAAGTGTCGGATAGTTTTCCGGTGAACTCTCTGCAGAAGGGGAGTTCCCTTCTGTGTTGTTATATTTCTTATAGCGTTCAAGCACACTGGAATACTTCGGATTGTTATCGTAATCGGTTCCCCGGAAGTAATGATAATTATCAGCTGAGGGGTCAATGGCTGCCTGCTGGTAAGCAGCAGAAGCAGGTCCGAACGCATTGTTAAGCTTTACAATGTAGGTTGTGTCAAAGAAGGAGAGCTCGTCAATATCTCCCAGTCCGTCGTATCCAACATCCTGGAAAGGACGGGAAGCGGGATTGTTATCAAATGCGTCAACCAGCGACTGAACAGTAGGAACACGTCCCCAGATGGTGGTATCGACATTGGTCACTAGTTCGTTGACAGGAAGTCCGTTCTCAAAACTTTTCCTGCCATCCTGAAGAATATCTTCACTGACATCCCCGAGGTTGAAATAAAGCTCACCGGAATTTGTTGAATCGTAAACAAAGGGATCCATCATCCAGAATTCGATATACTGGATATTGGCTGCATCGAAATCTGATGACTCAATCCGGCGCATGATCCCACCCCATCGGGTGTTAGGGTCGATTAGATTACCATCGGCACCAATCCCTTTTGAATAATTTGTGCCAAGTACATCGTAGTTATTGCTTCCCCGTTCAGACGGATAGTAGGCTAAATTAAGCACCGCCAGGTTTACAGGGACTCCATTCAACGGCTCCTTATTCGGGAAGACTTCTGATTCCCAGATCTGTCTGACATACTGGGAGGAGAGTTCTTCGGTATTCACATTCGATGGAACCAGGTTTGAGTTTCGGTCGTAGAAGAGAGGATCGATGACATACCAGTTCAGGTTTGCACGGTTATAACCGTAAGCAATCCCTGAACTGGGCGCCGCCTCCGGGAACATCGCAGCATCAGTCTGCCCTTGCGGTGTACTGGACATAAACCAGGTTCCGACATTCCGCAGGTCGATAGTCGATTTTGCACCTTCAAAATCATCGATATAGGTAGTTCCTGCTTTCCCAATCGCTTTGGAATGGCCTGGAATGAAGTGAGCAAACTCCCCGTCAATCGCAATGTTAGATACTGCTTTTGTTGAGATAAGGGGCAGTGCATCAATAATCCGTGTGAGCAGTCTTGATTCCGTGCGGTACATCAAGTTCACACCCCAGATGGTATTGGAAATCGGCTCATCTCCATAATTCACCCTCTGGGTAAGGGGTCGCTCATTGAGGTTCATGATGGTGGCTCCAGCCTGGAAATTCTTGTTCAGCGTAAAATCCACATTGGCTCCCATCAATCGCTTGGTTTGAATGTTAAAGAGCTCATTGCTTTCGAGGGAGATTTTAATCGGAGTGCCTGAATTCAGGATCCCTTCGTTGATGATCCGGACCCGACCCAGGGTGTAATCGACGAGGTAATCCGTATTTTCGGTAAGCAGGATACCACCGGCGAAGACACGTACAGAATTCTGTGGCACGTTGAGGGCATTCAGCGAGATTTCCGAACCTGTGGCTGATTTATAATATCCATCAAGAACAAACTTATTCTTGTCAGGAAACTGTCTGGCCATTGTTTTGGTAACGGTATAGAGAGAGTCGAAGCAATATTTATCAGCAAGCTCCAATGATCCTTTTGGATCGGCCGGATCAAAGATCGAGTCGCGGAGATCCTGCCCAAAGGGCTCCAGTACGGCAAAGAATATCCGTCCGTTCGACGATTCGATGGTTCCACCCTGGGTGGTAGCGTTATCAATGAAGTCGAATAGTCCGTCTGCGGGCGGGTTGAGCTGCTGGTTCAGGTTGTCCCAGTTGAGCACTTTGATCAGCGGAATCCCTTTGATGCGGGTCTCTTCCAGGTAGGCAGTTGGTACTCCGTTTGCATTACCGGAATAGAAGATATTGAGGGTAAAATCATTTGGCTGAACCTGGTATGCCCCCAGTGGATAAACATTCTTCATCATCAACTTCCAGAGGGGAACGTGAGTGTTCAGTGCGGTACTCTTGATCAGTTTTACAATAAGATTCTGTGGTGAGTTGATTCCTCCGTCAGAGAATTCCCCAACCTGATAAACTGTTGTATCGCCAATAATCTGGTACTGGAATGACACTCCAAGGATCTGATCGGGATTCAATGTAGTATTGAGTGAGATAAAACCCATCTTGGTATTGAATGAGAACTCTGTAGGCAGCAGCTTTCTGGCACTCTCCACCTTCTCAAAATCTATTCCCGAGGTGAGGAAAAACGGTGAGCCTTTGAGGTACTCAGAAACAACATTAATGTTCCGAACTTTCGCCATGTCAGCAGGGGTTGGCATAATTTTGCTGAAGAGGGTATTTGCGTCGTTATCCGGAAGGGTCCTGCCAGGGATACCTTCAAAGTTGGCTTTGTTGTACGGGTCATTTTCTCCAAGGTCCTGGAAAGCAATGATGTTTCTGTTCTCAGTGATCGCAGCACCGATGTTGGTAATCCATACCTCGAGTTTGAGGATGTTGATATTGCTGTTAATGATCGGAAGAGAACTGAGGGATTGATTGTAGGTATCCCGGAAATACTGGGCAATGAAGAAGTGGCGGTTCTCCTCATACTCATCAGCACGAATGGTGAATTCGGTTCTCTGGGCTGCTCCCTCTACAAGGATATCCTTGGTTTCGCTTTTTTGTTGAGAATAGAGGGCTGTTACCGTCGTTCGGCCAAACCGCAGTTTCGTCTTGACTCCAAACAAGGCCTCTGTCCCTCTGATCAGAACACTGGGCAGTGCCATGTTAACATCACCGGCTTCAATCAGCTGGATGATCTCATCCTCTTTTCCAACATATTGCAGCTTCAGTTTGTTCTCAAAATCAAATGTGGCTTCCGTGTTATAACTTGTCCGGAACTCAATTTTATCTCCGATCTTGGCGATAACGTTCATCTGTATCTTTTCATCGAAATCGAAGTTGGTTTGCCTCCGTTGACGGGTATTCAGGGCCGGGTCATCGCGTTTATTAGACACAATCCCAAATTTGATCTCTGCAGAACCCTGGGGACGGATATCTACGGTATTGTTACCAAAGATGGTCTCGAATACCCTACCGGGAATATGAATCTTGGGAATCAGACCTCCGCTGTTGTCGATACTGGCAGCTTCGGCCCTCTCCTTCCAGTAGCTCTGAACCATCGACTCCATATCTTCTTCCTGGTAGTCGTCGAAAGTGAGAGTAGTAGGGATCTGGTATGTCTGGTCTCCTATCTTATACCGCTTGACATATTGGCGTGTCTCGGGATCATATACAATCTCCGTAGTGATGTTGGAAGGATTTTGCAGGTAGAGTGGGTGAACTTCCGGGTTGGACGGATCAGTCATATCAGGGGTAAACGGGTATGTCAATGTAGTATCGGGGCCGGTTGAATCGGGCGGGAATACAGCTGTCGCAAACATACTACCCTCACCGGCTGATGCCTGCATCCACAACAGGCAACAGAATACCAGTAAAAGAAGTAAGTAGACAGAACGGTGTGTAATTAATTCAGTAAAGTTCCTCACAAATTAAAGCATTTGGAGCGCCATTTTTATCAGCTCTTCAACCGTTAAGTCTGTCCCTTCCTTGTCGATGATCTTGGTCAATGCTTTTTCCGCAAGCATCTTCGGAAAGCCCAGTATTATTAAACCAGATAACGCTTCTTCTTTTTTAGTATTGTGCAGGAAACCCATTTTTTCCTGGGGTATCATCCCTCTGGCTACTTTGTCTTTCAGGTCAACAACTATCCGTTGGGCTGTTTTGGCTCCTATCCCTTTAATTTTCTGTAACAGGGGTACATCAGCCAATCCGATAGCCTGGATCACCTCCTGCGGTGAGAGTGAAGAGAGAATGATCCGTGCAGTATTGGCTCCAACACCCGATACGCTGATCAGTTGCCTGAAAAGCTCCCGTTCATCCTGGTCGGCAAATCCGAAAAGGATCATGGCATCTTCGCGCACAACGAGATGAACATAAAGGAGGCATAACTCATCGTTTCCGATTCGTGAATAGGTATTGAGTGAGATGTTGAGGAGGTATCCAACGCCATGACTCTCAATAACAGCATAAGCCGGGTTCCGCTCCGCCAGTTTACCTTTGATATAATTATACATACATCAGGGTTTTGAGAAGAGGGCAAAGATAGTAATAAAGTCAGAAGTTAGAGGTACGAAGTACGAAAGCAAGTACGAAGTTAGAAGTACAAAGTTAGAAAGCAAGTACGAAGGTAAATGTACAAAGTTAGAATGGAAGTATGAAGTTCGAATTTGGATTTACGAAGTTTTTTTTTGAATGATAGTATAACCTTTGGGTGTTTTTTCTGATTAAGGAATAAAAACGTTATGGAACCAAAAGATTTAAAAGAACGAACCTTGAATTTTACTGTCCTGATTATGAATTTTATTGAGACTCTGCCGGATACAAGGGCTATGAGGATTATCTCAGATCAGGTGCTTCGATCCTCCTCTTCTGTTGGGGCGAATTACCGGGCAGCAAGACGAGCTAAATCGGGAAGAGATTTTATCAACAAGCTTAAAATCGTCGAAGAAGAAACAGATGAAACGTTATATTGGCTGGAAGTACTGGAAAAGCGAAAAAAAGGCTCGAAGGTTGTGCTCGGGGAGTTAATTGAAGAAGCTCATGAGTTACTGGCAATCTTTGTAACCAGCATTAATACTGCAAAGTCAAACCTCTCCTTACAAAATCTGAAAAAATAGTTCGTACCTTCCGGGTAGAGCGGTTCGTTACCTCCCCGCTCCCCCACAGTTCCGGACGAGCGGATTTCCCGCATCCGGTTCCTCATTTAACGGATTCGCTAATGATAGCTGTGAACTATTCGAGGAGTAGCCAACGGAACGTATTGGGAGATCAGTTTAGAAAAATGATCCCAAGTCATACGTTTGCCACCTCTCCGATTTAGCCATTTGAAAAGAATCCGCTTTATTGCTTCAAAAAAAATTCACTATTCCAATCATGTTAAAGGTAATGCCGTAATATGCATAGTGCCCTTTCAGCTTAAGGTTAATCGCCCGGATGATAATTCCCACCTTTTGATGGCGGTTTTTCACCATCCAGTCTTTTGCCCTCTTTATAGCCTTAGTCAATTTCTTTCGGCTGGTTCTGCGTTTAACTACAGGACTTCCTTTTCTGCTTTGTCCCCAGTAGTGTGTGAACCCAAGAAAATCGAAAGTGCTTCCTCTGCTCCCCGGCTTAAATTCGATTAACCGGGTTTTCTCAGGGTGAAGTGTCAGCCCATATTTGGCGAACCGCTTCCCTATTACTTTCATTACTCGTTGGGCATCTTCCTGCGTTTCAAAGCCAAGAATGCTGTCGTCAGCAAATCTAACCATAAAACTTCTTCCTTTCAGTAGTGGTGCAATTTCCTTGTACCACATGTCTGCTACATTGTGCAGGTAAATGTTGCTTAGTAAGGGCGATATTACTCCTCCTTGCGGAGTTCCCTCTTCCTCGTATTTCACATTCCCTTCTTCGAATACCCCCGCTTTCAGCCATTTGTCTACATGCCGACGTATCACGCCATCTTTAACCCTTTTGTCTAACATCCTACGCAGCTCCGAATGGACTATGCTACCAAAATAATCTTGTATGTCAAGGTCAAGTATATAGCGGATTCTCTTACTCATGATCTCCTTCCATATCCGCTCAAGTGCCTGATGCTGTGATTTCTCCGGTCGAAAACCATACGAAAAATCAACAAATTCCTGCTCGTAAATCGGTTCTATCACCTTCTTTACCGCATTTTGAAGTATTTTGTCTTCAATCGTCGGTATTCCCAATGGGCGTTGCTTCCCATCTTCTTTCGTGATATAGACCCTGCGAACAGGCGGCGCTTTATACCGGCCTGTCTTAAACAAGGTCAGCAACTCTGGTAACCTTTCTACCTTTTGGGCTTCATATTCCTTGTAGGTAAGTTGGTCTATTCCTGCTGCCGATTTCTTGTTCAATCCTTCCATACTCGCCTCCAACCACTCTACATCTATGTAGTGTTGTAGGGTGGTCAGCCCTTGTTCTGCGTGCTCTTTAGCAATCTTTGCTATCTGTAACTGTTTCGTTAACACTCCAGTCATGACTCTGGTTCATTTCGTGTTTCTCAATCACAGACCCGTTAAATGGTATCTCCCTTCCCTACTCGCCGGCTTTCCAGGGTCTGATTTCCCGGCTTTCAACGGTACTATGAAGATACTAAGACTGCCTGTAACCCTTCTCGCTTCCTTCGCTTCCGCTCGTCCGCGATTCCTTACCTGTCCTTGCTGTGTTCGTATCTCATCAGGGTGGCAATGACAAACTGCCCTGTTGCCCGGATATTGGTCAGCCAGTTATCCAATGCTCTGGCTCTTTCGATAAGGAGGCTATCAGGCTCTCCCAAGTTCCCATGATACCCCTTTGTGCATTTGCCCTGTTCTTAGACCCCGGTCTGGCTCCCTTGCATAACCAATCTCTGTAAGGAAGTGCTGTCCCCGTGATTACGACTACGAAGACCCATGACACAATTGTACCTTTCGAGGCTCAATAGCACGGCTTTTGCACTCGCTATCTACGCTTCATGCCCGCATTACTGCGAACTATGCAAGACTCGCTTCCGGCTGATGGTCAGTCTTTACCGTGTAGGATTGTTTACCT
>ERZ889078.300-NODE-300-length-44954-cov-25.626027_pt1 | contig 44954 bp, 44 predicted proteins | sample MGYA00521266_ERZ889078 | MGnify/ENA primary metagenome ERZ889078 (study PRJEB32303, sample SAMEA104408618) | aquatic metagenome | biome: Brackish water; feature: Pelagic; material: water | place: Baltic Sea | collected 2014-06-16T06:34:00 | depth 76,534 m ... | reverse complement strand
AATCCTGATTGCGTCGCTATGGCTTCCGCGGTTTGTACAAGTATTACGCCTGAAACAAGTATTGTCAAACTTGCGTACCCACTGTATAAATAGAGTGTTTTTGTAGTATGTGAGCTTTTTTCCATTTTTTCTTTTGGATTTGCTTTTTGCTTGATATCATCAGGGATATTTGCGACGCTCCAACCATTATTTTTACCATAGTTTAAAAATATAAAGATTGAAAATATGTATAACAAGGCTAATAAAATAGGGCTTAATCCTATGTGCCAAAAGAGAATGGTATCACCTAGCGTTGTGGCTACTAAAACAAATGAGAGCAGTAAGATTAAGACGACTCCTTGAAGCAGGTTAATAGACTTACGAGCCGCGTAACTTAAAGTCATCGAACCAATAACAAAAATATCCGCAATGGCGAGAACCGCCGTTTGCATAGTCATACCGCCAAACATGGCGTTTAAAACAAGTTCACCATTGCCATGTAAAGCGCCCGTAGTGTTTGTCACTATCTCGGGGAGTTGCGTAGCGAGCGCTAAAAATATAAATCCCATACTCGCTTTATCCCAACTCTTGCGATCAGAGATAATATCCGCATATATAGTCAAGCGCGTACCGGACAACCATACGGCGACTCCCGCTAAAAAGAATAGCGTTAAGTTCAGCCAGAGAGGAAATGTTTGAAAGTCAAGCATTTTTATCTCCATTATTATTCGAGATACCGGCAGTTGTTACAAATCTTAAAGCGTCTTCTATTTTCATATCAAGATGGGTAAGATTTTTTCTAGGTATAAAAAGAGAATATCCACCCATCTGATAGCTCATCTGAAGATAGACCATAACAGGATCTTCCATGTCAAGATTATGAAAATCTTTCAAATCATCCGCAGTGATAAAACCAATCATTTTCGCTTGAAGCGATGGGAGCTCAACTAATACTATTGAATTATTGTCATTTTTCTTCATATTGGATAAAAATCTAAAAAAATCCTTTATACCGCCATAGAGACTACTGAGTATGGGAGTTTCATCTATCACTTTTTCAAAAAAATCTCTAATCTTTTGAATAATCCAAAATTTTAAAAGAACGCCTATAATATAAACTGAAATTAAACCGAAAATAAATCCCATTCCGCTTATATAATACTCAAGAGGCGTAAATATTAGTAAAATATCTTTAAAGAAAAGTTCAGTTTGAGTTAAAATCCATATTAAAATATACAAAATCAGGGCAGTAGGAATTACCAGACTAAGACCACTTAAAAACGTTTTCATTAACACTCCTCGCATTCTTCGTTGAACAACTCCAATTATATAGAGATAAACTTATTCAGTAAAAACCTAATTTTGTGAAGCCTACTATTATATCTCTTTTCAAACTCATTTGGATTTTTTTAATTTTACGACAATTGATAGTGTTTTTTTGAAAATTTCTAAATAATAATTATTATTCGAATATTCGCGTATTAATAACGTATCTATTTAGTTTATAGGCGTTACAGTGTTTGTATAATAAATGGTTGTGTCTGGAAATCACTATGCAACGTTCATGTCGTGACGAGCGAGAAATCTTCGAGACGCGATTCACGAAAAGAGGTTTAAGATGATAAAAGAGATTCGGTGTGAAAAATGAAAATCGCGCCACGAAAGAGATGGCTCTTTGTCGCTGTGGCCAATCAAAGAACAAACCGTTCTGCGATGGCGAGCACGTAGCTTGCGGTTTTACGGATGCGCGTGGCGAGAACGAAGATGACGAGCGCTTGGTTTTTCCCGGCGATCCGATCGCAATCTGCGAAAACGTCGCGATTTGTTCGCATGCGGGCTATTGCCCAAGTGGAAAGCCGGACAAGTGGCGACCAAAAACAAATGAGAGCGGATTCACCGACGAAGAACTGATTGAGAAGATTAAAAAATGTCCTTCCGGCGCGCTCAGCTACTCTCATGGCGTGACAGAGCGTCGAAACCCCAAAGTCAGTCGTCCCCCGAAGATACGGATTAGCAAGGATGGGGGCCTTGAAATTGGGGGGATCCAATACCCAGAATAGCTTTGTATTCTTTGTGTGAATTAGTGTAGTCGTATCACTAACGCTAGTAACATTGTTTTCATTTTAAGCCTTTTGTATTAACAATATATAGTAAAAAATATTAAAACCCACTACCTATCAGGGATACCTTGGCTATTCGAGTATAATCAAAAAGATTCCCCCCCGACACTCCATTGGTCGCGGCGACGTATGCCGGCAAGATGGGAGTCCAAGAGTTGCTTTATTTTTATATATTTTGAAAATAATACGCTAAGGGTTCAAGCAACTCTTTATGGTTTTAAGATCGTTCATCGTTATTTTCTTTAAGTCCGGATTTCTTAGCAAATACTGAGGGTGATAGATGGGAACGAGCTTGTACTCTTTAAAGTCGATTACATGCCCTCTAACGTTTTCAAAGTTTCCGTAATCTTCCGTCATCTCGCCATACGCGTCTTCGCCAAGAGTCACGATGACTTTGGGTTTTACGAATTCTATTTGCGCGAACAGGTAGGATTTGCACGAGTTCCATTCCGAAGGCGACGGCTTGTTCGATTGCAAGGGTTTGCATTTTACCGCGTGCGTCAAATAGGCGTCGTCTATGTAGACGCCAAGCACCTTCTCGACCATATTTTTCAAAGTCACTCCCGATCTTCCAGCGTAATAAGAATTGGTCGAGTCCTGCGCTTGGGAAACGCTATAATCGACAATCATCAAATCCGCGTTCGCATTTCCGTAACCACTCATACTCTGAGTTCTCGATTTGCTCAAGTCGCACAAATGGCAAGTCGATACGTTCTGGTTGAGCTCGTCCAAGCCGCTTGGCTTCTCATAGTTTTTTTTGTCGTTTACGCTAAAGTGCTCGATATACTCAAACCCAACAGCTTTCAATCTGTACAAGTTTTGGAGGAGAACGAGATTTTGATACGACTTCAAATACGGGCCTTTACGCTCTTAAAGATTTTGGAGAGTATATTTAAAATGTGGTTTGGATTGGCTTAAAGTTTTGCAATTTATTTGCAACGAACCAAGGAATACGGCATCTCTGTAAATCTTTTTATATATTATATTTAAGCAATTTATATTTTATAAATAAGGGAACGGGGGCCTAACAAACGGTAGCGCGGCCGTTGCGGGCGCCGTGAGTTGCGACAACAACGCGCTTGCGCTTAATCTTTACCTTGACCTGGCCGCCAATACCAAATATACCGCGACAATCACTACTGGCGCCAGGTCTCTACGCGTGGGGAACGAATCTGTCAATAGTTGGGGATATCACACTCTCTGGCTCCGCAACCGACGTCTGGATTTTTCAGATAGCGAGAGATCTCACCGTCGCCCCTAGCGTCAAAGTAAGCCTAGTCGGCGGCACATTGGCTCAAAATATCTTCTGGCAAATAGCGCAAGGCGTCACTCTTGAAGAGGAAGCGAGTTTCAAGGGCGTAATATTGTCACAAATAAATATTGCGCTAAAAAGCGGCGCGGCAGTCAAGGGAAGACTCTTCACTCAAACGGCGGTTACCTTAATCGCGAGCACTGTCGCGCAGCCTTAATGAGACTAAGCGCGCTAAGCAAACAATCCTAATCCAAGCGCCTTAAATTAAAGAGTGGTTAAAGTATAATTCCAGCATGCAAGGGTACATAATAAATATTAACAAAGTCAAAGACGAGGATTTGATAGTCACCGTTTTGGGCAGAAATAGTCTGGACACGCTTTACAGGTTTTATGGAGCGAGACACGGAACTATCAACATTGGTTTCAAGATAGACTACGAAAAAGACCCCTCTTCCAAATCAACGATTTCGAGACTCAAAGACGTAATTCACATCGGTTTCAAGTGGATAAACGACTACAAACTGCTGCGTTTATGGCAGGATTTCTTGTCTCTTTTTCACAAACATCTCAAAGACTCGGAAGAAATTGGCTCTTTTTACTTCGACGTCGTTGACAACGCCGCCAATGAGTGGAACAAGCAAAACCCTAAACGCGTGGCCATAGAAGCTTACGTAAAAATGTTAGAGCACGAGGGTCGGCTTCACTCCAGATACGACTGCTTTTTGTGTTCGGCGCGAATAGAAGGCGACGTTTCGCTTATTCGCGCGTATCTTCCGACGCATTTTGATTGCTCGCATACCCTTGGCGTTGGAAGAGACGCCTTGAGCGAACTTTTCAAGAATAAATCCACTCTTTTTCTAAGCGACAAAGAGGTGAACCGACTTTGGAATATTTTGCTTGAGGGGCTTTAAGGGAGAAGCTTTGAACGCGAGCGCGTTTACGCTTTCCTGGCCACGATAGAGGCGACCCTGGTGTTTTCGCCTCGGAGGTTTACGTCTTCTTTTTCTTCGTAGTAAATCACTTCAAGGCCTATAAACGCGTGAAGCAACTCGTTGTTTCTTAGCAAAAACTCTTGGTTCGAAGGCTGGTTGAAATCCCCATGAGCCACGATAAACGTCTCAAAAATCAAAACGCCGCCGTTTTTTAGCGCCTCTTTGATTTGAGGAAAGAGTCTTCTGCTCAAATAGTTTACGTTGACTATCAGGTCATACTTGTTTTTCTCCAAGTCGTAAGAGTCCAAATCCACTTCGATTTTGTGGATGTTTGGCGAATCCTTCACTTGAGAGAGCGCGTAGTCGCTAAAATCCACCGCGTCCACGTTGAAGCCGCTTTTCGCCAAAAAATGGGTGTTTCGCCCCACGCCGCAAGCGATGTCGAGAGCGTTACCCGCGTTCGCTCTTTCTATATACTTTTGCACTATTGGCTCTATGTGGCCGCGCATAGGTTTTTCGACATGGCGTTTGTTCCAGCGCGCTTTGTCCTCAATCACGAAAGTCTCCCTTTGTAGTCTTCGTACCCAAACTCTTTGATAAGGTCCAACTCTCCACTCTTGCGTTTGATAACCAAGGATGGAAGTTTGATGCCGTTGAAGGTCGTGTTTTTTACGAAAGTGTAGTGTATTTGATCTTCAAATATTATCTCGTCGCCAATTTCCAAAGGTTTGTCGAACGAGTAGTCGCCCATAATATCGCCCGCCAAACAGGTGTTTCCGCCCAAACGGTAAGTGTGCGCCTTCTCGAGAGCGTTTGCGGAACCTCTCACCATCGCTCTATACGGCATCGCCAAAGTGTCTGGCATATGCGCTTCCGCCGATGTGTCGAGTATGGCGACGTTCATGCCGTTTTTAAAAACGTCTAGCACGGTTGAGACGAGACAGCCGGTTTCCCAACCAACCGCTTCGCCTGGTTCTAGGTATACGTCCAAGTCGTATTTTTTCTTAAATTCTTTGATTATCCAAACAAGTTTCTCAACGTCGTAGTCTTTTCTGGTGATATGATGACCGCCGCCAAAGTTTACGTACTTGAGATTTTTGAAATATTTTGAAAAGTTTTTTTCAAACGCGGCCAAAACTTCTTCGAGCGCGTCCGCGTCTTGTTCGCAAAGTGCGTGAAAGTTCAATCCGTCCACGTATTTTAGAACGCTCTCGTCAAAGTTGGCCAAAGTCGTGCCCAAACGCGAGTAAAGAGAGCATGGATTGTACATGTCGACGGGAGAGGACGAGACTTCGGGATTGATTCTGAGAGAAATATGAATACTGGGGTTAATCTCTTTGACTTTTAAAACGAATCTATTTAATTGGTTTGGAGAATTAAACACTATGTGGTTCGAAATCCTTGCGATTTCTTCAATTTCGTCGTCTTTAAACGCGGGAGAATACGTGTGGACTTCCGCGTTCGCGTCGAACTTGGCGAATTCTTCGCGAGCCAGTTTGGCTTCGTAAAGTCCGCTAGCGGTGCAGCCCTTGAGGTGCTTTGAAACCAAGTCGAAAGCGCTCCACATCGCGAAACCTTTAAGCGCCAGTATTATCTTGGCTCCGCTCTCTTTTTGCACTTTGTCGAGAACCAGAAGATTGTTTTCTAGAAGTTCTTCTTCGCAAAGGTAGTATGGAGTTTTTATAGCTCTTTTATCTGCCACGGTAAGCCTTGCTCGTTCATCTCTTTCATAAAAGGATCTGGATCGAGTTGCTCCATGTTGAACACTCCCGCTCCGCTCCAAACGCCCTGCAACATAAGTTTCGCTCCAATCATGGCCGGAACTCCAGTCGTGTACGAAACGCCTTGAGAATTCGTCTCCGCGTAACATTTTTCATGGTCGCTTACTTGGTAGATGTAAATCTTCTTCTTGACGCCGTCCTTGACGCCATCGACGACGACGCCGATGTTCGTTTTGCCTTTCGTTCTAGGACCAAGCGAAGCCGGATCTGGGAGCAAAGTCTTCAAAAACTCCATAGGAACTATCTTCATTCCCTTGTGCTCAACTTCTTTTATACCCAACATTCCCACGTTTTGTAAGCACTTCATGTGAGTCAAGTAGCTCTGTCCAAACGTCATGAAAAATCTTATGCGCTTGAGGCCTTTGATATGTTTGACCAAAGACTCCATCTCTTCGTGATAAAGCAAATAGCTGTCTTTTGGCCCAATTTCCGGATAATCCCAAACCTGCATGATTTCCATTGGCTCCGTTTCTATCCATTCGCCATTTTCCCAGTAGCGCCCCTTGGCGGAAACCTCGCGAAGATTTATCTCCGGGTTGAAGTTCGTCGCGAAGGCGTAACCGTGATCGCCCGCGTTGCAGTCGAGTATGTCTATCGAGTGAATCTCGTCGAAGTAGTGTTTTTGAGCGTAGGCGCAAAACATATTCGTCGCTCCCGGGTCGAAACCGCTTCCCAAAAGACCCATTATTCCGGCCTCTTTAAACTTCTCGTCGCGTTCCCACTGAAGCTTGTACTCAAACTTCGCTTCGTCTGGATGTTCGTAGTTCGCGGTGTCGAGATATGGCGTTTTAGTGGCGATGCAAGCGTCCATAATGGTCAAATCTTGATAAGGAAGCGCTACGTTTATAACTATGTCCGGCTTTACTTTTTCTATCAACGCGATGATATTTTGTGTTTTGTCGGCGTCCAAAGCGGCCGTCTCGATGTCCGCTTCTGGGAGTTCGTTTCTAATCTCGTCGCACTTGCTAAGCGTTCTGCTCGCCAACACTATCTTTCCAAACACATCCGCGTTCATTGCGCATTTGTGCACCACGACTCGGCTAACGCCGCCCGCCCCGATTATTAAAGTTGTTTTTTTCATTATTACTCTCCTTGAACTAAGTTAAACGCCACGGCCAAAACGCTCAGCCAAATAAGCGTCGTAATGATAAGACTTAACAAAACCATCGTCGCGCCAACGTCTTTGGCTTGTTTGGCGAGGATATGGTATTCGTTTGTGACCAAATCAACGACTCTCTCTATCGCGCTATTCGCCACTTCGGCCAAAACGGGGATAAAAAGAGATAAAAACAGTACGCTTGAATGCGTGAAGCCGATAGGCAGACTCCAAGCGACGCCGCCCATAACGAGTAACATGAAAAGCTGCCACTTGAACGAGGTTTCGTTTTTGACTATGTCTAAAAACCCCTCCAACGCGTAGCCTCCGTTTCGCCAAAGCGAGTGCTTTGGCTTGTTCAACTCATTGCTCATGACCATCCTTTAGTTTTCGTATTATATCTTTTAACTCGTCCGCTTTGGTTACGTTTGAAATTGGCTTGCCAAAACGCAGGGTAATAACTCTGCGTTTGAAAAAGTTTTTTTTATCTTTTGGTTTGTATTTTGAAAAAAGGCTTCCATAAATTCCATCTATAAAGTACGGAACTATCACTCCCTTGTAATCGGTTGGAATTATCTCATAACCACGATAAAATTTTCCTAATTCGCCATTTTTGCTTATCTCGCCCTCTGGAAAAAGGCCTACCATTTTTCCTTCTTTGAGTCTTTCGTGGGCGTCCGCGAACGCGTCCTTTGAGGCTTTTGGAGAAACGGGTATGGATTCGCCGGCTTTAAAGAAAAAATGAAAAATTGGCCAATAATATATGTTTTTGTCCATCATAAAGTTTATTCGTCTCTTCATTGGCAATTGAACAAAAATCCAATCTAGCCAACTCACGTGATTTCCCATAAGCAGGACCGCTCCGTTCTTTGGGACGTTTTCCAAGCCTTCGTACCTATAAACATGGCGCAAACTCGCGAAAATTGCCATTACCGCCCAAAAGGTTTCAACGCCGTATCTTCTAAAAGTCATATAACTCAAATAAAGTCCAACCAAACTCATCATAAAAAAGAGCAATTTGGAGTTCATTCCGTAGTATGCGAAAAGCGTCGTCACTAGCAAAAAGAAGAACATGAAAATATTTTGCAAGAAGTTGCTTCCCGCTATTATGGTTCCAAGGTGAACGCGAGGCGCCAAAAACTGTATTTGCGCGTTTAGAGGGACCATTAGAAATCCAGAAAACACTCCAAAAACCCCAAACATCATCGCCACAACAGCCATTGAATCGACGTACGGAATCAAAAACACGAGAATCGTCACGCCAATGGCTCCGATGGCCACCAAGCCCATGTTTATGAAATGTTTCGAGTATTTCGCCGCTAAAATCGAACCAATCACTATGCCGACTCCCGCAAGAGCCATGGCTCCCTGAACGAAAATGGCGTTGGTCACTCCGAGCTCTCGCTTGGCGTACTCTCCAAAAATCGCCAGAACGACCTGAGAAATCGACCAAAACAGCCCAAGAGCGACAATCGCGTCGAAAATCTCTTTTTTTCTTCTAATCGTTCTTAGGTTTTTAAAAAGGTAAGCGCCACTCACGTATCTTCTTAACTTAAAGTCGCGAGTGGAAGCTTCTAGCATTTTGTTTGGCAGTTTGCCCGCCAAAAACCACTCCACGACCGAGCCCAAAACCAAAAGCCAGCCTAGAGGGGCGATGGCCATCAAAATATCTTCTTTCGCGCGCAAATCGTCGCTGTATCCGCCCTCGAACAAAACCGTGTAAAATATTATGCCGCCCAAGATGGCCACGGTTGTGACGGCCTGAACCGCCGCGTTTCCATCGCTTATGTATTGCTCACCGACCAACTCTTTTATATAGCCATACTTCGCCGGCCCATAAATAGCGCTTTGCAGGGCGAGCAAAAACGTCATAAAAAAAGCGAATATGAAATACCCATGATAATACGAGTAGGTTATGACCAAGGTGATGACTACGGCGAACGCGGCCGAGTGCTTCATGATCGTATTTTTAGGAAACCTGTCGGCCAAAAAACCAGAGGGAGAAAACATCATGATGAAGGGAAGCAGTATGAGGGCGTTTACGACGGTTGTCAAAACGATTTGCAACTCTCCGTCGTAAACCTTGAAAATAGTGTTTTGAATGATAATTTTGTGTCCCAAGTCGGTGAAAGCGTTTAAAAAAACCACTATTAGGTAGTTGAGTACGCCTACGATCGCGAACATTTTATCCATGGCTAGAGCGTTTCTTCTTCGACTAAAACGGTGCTCCAGCCTTCGTAAAAACCTTTCTCTTTTTTTACGCTCGCGAAAAGCTCTTCAACCACTTTTCTCACCTCTTCGCTAGTTACGGAGTGTTCTTTCACAAGCGCGATTCCGTGTTCGAAATCTTCGCTTTCGATTTCGTCCTTAAAACTAAAACCTTCAATATCCAAAGTGTTGACGAAGCGATTTTTTTGAGTTGGAGTCTCAAACGAAACATAGTGTTCCACAGGCCTAGAAACTCCTATGGCGTCGCCCTCCTCCTCAAGTAGGAAAATAATCTTTTCACTTTGAATATGCGCCTGCTCCAACTCCGTTGGGGAAAGGTTTTTATAGTTGAAATCCCATTTGGCGTCTTTAACGACGTTGCTCTCATAGGCGTAATCGCTTGGGTTCAACATCTTCGCCACAATCAGATCAAGCTCTTTCGAGGAGGAGGCGTAAAAATAAAATTCGCTCCAACCCTCGACGATTCTCATTCCGGCGAATTTGGCTCTATTGCCATGCTCCAAAGCGATAATCAAAGACTCTTTAGTCTCTAAAAACTCTTCGTAAGCCTCCGAATTCTCCTCCAACGCGTCGTACTTCACGAAAACGCTAAAGAGCCATGAAAACTTTTCGCTGTACGCGAACGCGTTCATGTCAACTTCGATATTCACTTTAACGCCGTCTTCCATTCTTTGAAAATATTCTCTCATTCTCTCTCTATTTAAAAAATTTAGTTAATTATATCCAATTTTATTCCGATATTAAATTCACTTTCTATCGACTTATGCTCCAACTTGCTTCTCAGTCTATATATCAAGACTCGCAAAGAAGCGTTGTTGACTTTTTCGCCTTTCCATATAGTCTCTTCTATAATTGAAAATTTAACTATCTTGCCCTTTGCCGCTATAAGCAACTTCAACAAAGCCATTTCTTTTGTAGTTAGTTTCACTTTCGTATTTTTATACATAAGTTTGTCTTCTTGAGCGTTGAAAAAATATCCATAGCCAATGTCAATCAGCTTTTGACTTTTTTCAACCCGCTCTTCGTTGCTTCGCGTCTTGTAGCTAGCCAACTTTAAAATCGCTTTGAGTTCGTTTTCGCCATGGGGCTTTATCAAATATCCCAAAGGATTGGTCGATATCGCGTCCGTCATAGTCTTTTCATCGGAATACGCAGTCAAATATATGACGGAAACGTCGGTGTTGAGACTTCTATACAAATCTATTCCATTCGTTTCTTCGCCAAGATTGACGTCCATCAATATAAGATTGACGTCGTACGCCAGCAAAAACTTTTTCGCCATATGCGAATTCGTCGCGTACTCCACCACGTTATATCCGAGACTCTCGATCGACTGCTTCAACTCCATGGCCACCAAACTTTCGTCTTCGACTATCAGTATGTTCAATTTGCTAAATTCATTCATCTTCTTCTTCCCATTTTATAGTTATTTTAGTCCCATTGTCAGACTCTATCAGTATATCGCCAAGCAACTGTTTCGTCGCCAGCGTTTTTACGATTTCCAAGCCCAGCGAATCGCTTTCGCTCTGTGAGAATCCCACTCCGTTGTCTCGTACGATCAGATAAACTGTTTTGTCTTTTTTGTACAAATCTATACTAATCTCATCGCTACTTTTGGACACGTACCTTATGAGACTTTTTTCAAAGGCGTATTTCATCGCGTTCGTCAACAACTCGTTTAGGATTAGACCGAAATAAACTAATTTATCCACTTCCAATTCATGCGTTATTTCGCAAACTATGTTTACCTTTTTTAAAAAATTTTGCTTCAGGTTTTGGACTATATGCTCGCAATACTCTTGAGTGTTAAAATTGATTTCTCCATTTTGAGAGTTTAACTTTTCATACAAAACGGCTATGGAGTTCACCCTGCTTTTAGTTATGCTCAATTCGTCTTTGGTTCTTAGTCTCGCCCTGGAAATTTGCAGGTTTAGCAAAGATAAAATCATTTGAAGGTTGTTTTTAACCCTATGGTTCAATTCTTTGTATAGAATGTCTTTTTCCAACAGCGATTTTCGCAGTTTAGTCGTCTTCTCAGCCACGAGCTTTCTCAGTCTGTCTTGTTCGCCTCTTTGAAAATTAATCAACTTTTGATTGATATCGTTTTTTTCTTGAGCCAACAATTTAATGCGATGCGCGAGCGCTATGGAAAAAAGAAGCGCCTCGAGCACGAACGCGATCTCGTTTACGTAGTAAAAATACTTGGTAACCTCGAGTAAGCCGAGAGATTTTAAAACCGACACGAGTAAAGATATGATGACGAACGACCATCCCGCTATGTAAAATTTAGCTTGTTTTTCGCCATTGTAAAGCGCGTAAATAGCAGTGAATACGATTATCAATCCAAGAGGAATGAATATGGCGATAATGTTTAGGTTGAAGACTATGTTGTCGTAGCTTAGGATTATAATGATTGGCGAAACGTACAAATACGCTTTTAAAATTCCATCCAATCTTTCAAATTGAGACGTGTTTAAAAATTCTCTCGTAAAAAGCACGATTGGAATAACCAAAAAAGAGATGTAGGCGAAAGTCGCTTTCGTTATTTCTACGGACGCCGCGTTGCTTAAAAAGTACAACTGCGCGACGCCGAGATACATCGCTTGGAAAATGATAACTCCGAAAAGATATATCACATAGTACATATACGCGCGATCGTTTGTAAAGACGTATATCATGACGTTGTATAGCAGCAGGGTTATGAAGATGGTGAAAAATATAAAGATGTAAAGTTTGTGCGCTTGATCGTTTAGTAGAAATTTATTTTTTTCCCATATCACTATTTTCCCTATGAGATTGGAGATGCGCGAATGCGCCTTGACATAATAAGTTCTCTCTTCATACGCCTGCAAAGTCGTCTCGAAAATAGGGTTTATACTAAATCTATCGGGTCCAATATGGAACATTCCCTCTTCCGTTGTTTTTAAGCCATCATAAAAATATATATCTTCCACTTCTTGATTGTCGTACTCGATAATTTTAGTTATGGGAGAGTTCTGCGTGTTTTTGAGCGTAAATTTAATCCACAAAGCTTCCATATCTACAAAGCCGAGACTAATAACGTTACTGTAGTAAGGTTTGAATTCTTTATCCAGTATGGCCATTTTGCTAGGCGCGTTGTACTTGTCGACATATATAAAAGATTTCGAAAGCAAATCCACTCCGGAGGTGCTTTCGTCTACATTAATGGCGTAAAGATTTAAGCTTATAAAAAGCGCGAAAACTATCTTAAACGCGCTTGTCTTCAGAGTCGCGAAACTATTACTCATCAATTCCAAAACATATTTCTTTGGCTACGAACCAATCGGCTATGCCTTTGTCGTTATACTGGTACTCTCTTTGACTTGGCGGGATAACGCTGTTTCTAAGTTTGGACCTGATTATGCCAACGACGACGAAGGTCAGCAGAAGCGCCGCGATAGCTACGAAATAGTCGTACAGCCACCACATAAGCAGAGCCGTGAAAACCGTCGCGAATTGCAAAAAAATTCTTAACGCGAAAGCGGCGAGTTTGCATTTTTTCGAGCGCAACTTCGGCGTTGGCTCAATCTGTTCAATAAAATCTACATTCATGAAGAAAGTATATCAAAAAAAACGTTTTTTTTCACATTAGAAACGAATTGACTAAACAACCTTTAGTCTACAAGACTAATGTTAGTTGACAACGCTTTCATCTATTAACTTTTTTTCGCTAGAATTCCAAAATATTTAAAAAAAGGAATTAACAAATGGCAAAACATCAGTTTCAAACAGAAGCGAATCAAATGTTACAATTAATGATTCACTCATTATACTCAAACAAAGAAATTTTTATTCGCGAGCTAGTGTCCAACGCTTCGGACGCTCTCGACAAACTAAACATGTTGGTTTTAACGGATGAAAAGTACAAAGACGTAGCCTTTAACCCTCGTATAGATATAGTCGCGAACAAAGAAGCCAAGACTTTGACAATCAAAGACTCCGGCGTTGGAATGAACGAAGAAGACCTGATGAGCAATCTTGGCACTATCGCGAAATCCGGGACCAAAGCCTTTTTAGAGAATCTCACCGGCGATCAAAAAAAGGATTCAAATCTCATAGGTCAATTTGGAGTTGGTTTTTACGCTTGCTTCATGGTCGCTCACAAAGTGGAAGTCACTACTAAAAAAGCTGGCGAAGAGCAAGCCTTTTTATGGACTAGCGCGGGCGATGGGGACTACGAGTTGGAAAACGCGACTCAAGACGGACACGGCACGACGATAGTTATGTATCTCAACGACGACGAAGGCGAGTTTTTAGAGACTCGCAGAATAGAAACCATTATTAAAAAATACTCAAATCACATTCCATTCCCAATTTTCATGGACAAAGACAAATTCGTTCCAGCCGTGAAAGACGACGACGGCAAAGAATTGGAACCTTCAAGAACCGATGTAGAGAATAAACAGATAAACAAAGCCAACGCTCTTTGGACTATGTCCAAAAAAGACGTGACGGAGGACGAGTACAAAGATTTTTATAGCTCGATAGCTCACTCAAGCGAAGAGCCGTTGGCTTGGATGCACAACAAAGCGGAAGGCGCGGTTGAGTACACCACTCTTTTTTACATTCCTAGCAAAGCGCCGATGGATATGTTTAGAGTTGATTACCAAACCGGCATCAAACTTTACATCAACCGCGTTTTCATCACCGACGACGAGAAAGAGCTTATGCCTACGTACCTAAGATTTTTACGTGGCGTTATTGATTCCAAAGACTTGCCACTCAATGTGAGCCGTGAGATTTTACAGTCAAACAAAGCGCTGGCGAAAATCAAAAACGCTTCGGTGAAAAAAGTGCTTTCGGAACTTGCGAAAATCGCTAAAAACGATACTCAGAAGTACGACGCTTTCTATAAAGAGTTTGGTAACGTACTTAAAGAAGGTCTTTACAACGACTTCGCGAACCGTGAAAAAATTCTAGAACTCTTGAAATTCAACACCGTCAATTCCGACAAACCGGTAATGATAGAAGATTTCGTTAAAAACGTAAACGAAGACAAGAGAGAGATTTACTACCTAACGGGCAAAACTTCTTTGGCGATGCTAAAAAATTCACCCGCTCTTGAAAGATTCAAGGCGCGCGACATCGACGTTCTTATCTTAAACGAAGAAGTCGACGCGATCATCTTCCCAATGGTGACGGAGTACAAAGAGTACAAACTGATTCACGTATCCGACGCGAAATTCGAAGAGAGCGAAGAGGAGAAAAAAGCCGAGGAAGAAGTCGCTAAAACATACGAAGGTTTGGCTAAAGAGCTCAAAGACGCTCTTGGCGACGCCGTCAAATCGGTTGAAACCACTTCCGATTTGACAGACTCTCCAGTGGCGATTAAAATCGACAAGGAAGACCCTACTTACCAAATGGCTCAAATGATGAAGCAAATGGGACAAGGGATGGACACTCCGGACCCGGCTCCGATACTTATGATAAATCCTAAGCACGAGTTGCTTATCAAACTAAAAGATTCCGCCGATCAAAACTTGATCAACGACGCCGCGCACGTGCTTTTGGATCAAGCGAAACTGTTTGACGGCCAAGAACTAAGCGACACCGCAGACTTTATCGCCAGACTAAATAGAATCATTTCCAAAGCTCTGTAACGCTAAAAAATGAGCGCTTTCGTAGCACTCGTGAAACAAATAGCGTTATTTATCAATTTTACGCGAGCCGTAAAATAAAAAAACGCTATTTTGTTGTTATGAATGAAAACAACATAATCGACGAAGCGGAATTTAAAAATCAAGAGATTCGAATTCTTCTTCAAAAAGCGCGTAAACTGTGTTACGATTTTTTTAACGTCGATTACGTTTACTCAACCTTGGAAGCTTCGCAGCAATTGGGTCTCGAATCCGAGCTAATACGGCAATTAAGCAAAGAATACGTGACTCAAATAATGCATTCCCACACTCTTTTTCAAGAATATCTAAATATTCTCAAAAAATCGAAACTTGACTTTGCCGAACTAGACTTCATTCCCCTTAGAGAACTGGCGCATAGACATTTGGGCGTCGCTAGAAATCTTCGCATAAAGGACTTCGAAGACGTGCTTGAGAGTATGATGAGCGAAGACGATTTGGAGTATTTGCAACTTTTGTTGGATGTGCTAAAAGCGTGCGCTATCAGACTTGAGCCAGCGACGGCTTACGCCGCTCTGAAATAATTCTATTTTCTCAAGCCGTGGGAGATTTGTCCCAGTTTGCCTTCTGGCTTGGCTTCGATAATATTGTCATTGTCGCTAATAGGCAAAGCGAACGCCAACAATATAAATATAAATGAAAAAAACACTCCAGAGAGCACGCTCAAAATAAGTTTTAATTTAAAGTCTCGCACGGCTATCCCCGATTGTTGTCATGAGTCATATAAATCCAGAACTCTTTGTGAGTCAGACCTTTGTTCAAAAAATATATTTGAAGTATCGCCACCCTATAAAGGGTGATTAGCATCTTGGCGAAAGGCACGAATAGACTAACCCCAACTAAAATGGATTGCTCTTTGTCTCCCTTGGAATCTATCATCTCTTTCATGCCAATATTATTGCTTAGGTATATTCCAAAAAGAATTGAAAAGGCGAAGTTCAGTATTAATCCAAAAATTATATACGCTATAAAATCCTGTTCGTACATTCCAGCTATCATTTAAAATAATTTCCTTTTTTTATTGGCCTCATTATAGCGAACTTATTCATAGCTCTCTTTGATTCCATTCTCGCCCACGATTATATAATCAAATTGTAACAATGACGATGGTTTGAAAAATTAAAGAATAAAGTATAAGTTTCTTTAAACATATTTATATTATACTAATCGGACAAATTATGTAATAAAGGTAATTTATGGAGACTAACCTCGTATTAGAAGGGTTTAAATTTATGGGATTGGGAATGGGGACGGTTTTCCTATTTTTAATTATATTGATAATGTTCATGAACTTAACTGCGACGATCATACATAAATATTTTCCCGAACCCCAAGCAAGCGCGCCGACAAACGCGAAAAAAGACAATAAAAAAATAGTCGCGGCGATAACGGCGGCGATTAAACATCACATAGAAGGTTAAGAATTAATATGGCTAAAAAATTTATAGACGTAATGGACACAAGCTTCAGAGACGGATTCCAGTCGGTTTTTGGCGGTCGAGTGCTGATGGACGACTTTTTTCCAGCGGTTGAAGCCGCGAAAATAGCGGGGATAAACCACTTTGAATTTGGCGGTGGAGCGAGATTTCAATCTCTTTACTTTTACCTAAGAGAAGACGCGTTCGAGATGATGGACAAGTTTCGTAAGATTGTTGGACCAGAAGCGAACCTTCAAACGCTAGCGCGCGGCGTGAACACCGTAATGTTGGACACGGGCTCCAAAGAGCTTATCGACCTTCACGCGAAGATGTTCAAAAAGCATGGAACGACCACTATTCGCAACTTCGACGCGCTCAACGACATAGAAAACTTGAAGTACTCTGGCGAAAGAATAGTTCATCATGGACTTAAGCACGAGATAGTCGTCACGATGATGGACTTGCCTCCTAGTTGCCACGGCGCTCACGACGTTCCTTTTTACGAAAAGACTCTTCGCGCTATTTTGGATAGCGGGATTCCTTACCATAGCATCTGTTTCAAAGACGCGAGCGGAACTTCCAATCCTAAAAAAGTTTTCGAAACCATCACTATGGCTAGAAAATTGATTCCCGAAGACATGCACCTGCGTTTGCACACTCATGAAACGGCTGGCGTTTCCGTCGCTTCTTATTTGGCCGCGCTCGAAGCCGGAGTGGATGGTATAGATATGGCGGTTTCACCGGTAAGCGGAGGAACTTCCCAACCAGATATTTTAACTATGCTTCACGCGACCAAAGGTATGGATATCGACCTTGGCGGCTTGGAAATAGAAAAGGTGTTGACTTACGAAAAAGAAATGCAAGAATGCCTAAGCGACTACTTCGTACCGCCAGAGGCTACGATGGTCTCTCCAATCATTCCATTTTCGCCAATGCCCGGTGGCGCTCTTACTGCCAACACGCAGATGATGCGCGACAACAATATGATGGATAGATTTCCAGAAGTTATCGCCGCTATGACGGAAGTCGTTGAAAAAGGCGGTTATGGAACGAGCGTGACTCCCGTTTCTCAATTTTACTTTCAACAAGCGCTAAACAACGTCATGCAAGGTCCGTGGGAAGCGATAGCTCCGGGTTATGGAAGAATGGTTCTTGGCTACTTTGGCAAAACGCCAGTCGCTCCAGATCCTGAAATCGTGAGAATCGCTTCGGAGAAGTTGAACTTGCTACCGACAACGGAAAAAGCGCTTGATTTGGCGGACGCCGATCCAAAAAAATCTTTAGAGAGTTGGATAAATAGACTTAAAGAAGAAAACATAGAAATCACTGAAGAAAACATCTTCATTGCGGCGGCGTGTCAGGACAAAGGTATCGCGTTCCTACAAGGAAAAGGCGAGTTAAAAGTTCGTAAAATATCTCAAATGAAAAAAGATTGTGAAGGAAGTTCAATGGGTAATGGAAATTATACAGTAGTTGTGGATGGTCAAAAGTTTAGCGTTCAGGTTGCCGAGGGCGACGCGGATATAAAGATTATGGAAGTAAACGGCGAGGCGGTTTCAACGCCAACCACGTCGACTCCAAAGACGGTTTCTGGGAACGAGATAGAGATAAAAGCGCTTCTTCCGGGCAGTGTTTGGAAAATAGTCGCCAATCCGGGTCAAAGCGTAAACGAAGGCGACGTGATTATGATTTTAGAGTCTATGAAAATGGAGATTGACGTGATCGCGCTAAAAGGCGGGGTCGTCAAATCTATAAACGTCGCCACAAACGATAAAGTCGTGGAAGGTCAAGCCTTAGCGGTAATAGGTTAAGACAATGAAGTCTTTTGTAATTAAATTGCTTGCGCTATTTACGCTTCTGGCGTTTACTGGCGCTTACGCGTCGAGCGAAGCCCATTCGGAAAAAGTTTCGTCTCACCAAGAGGAAACATATAAAAGCCAGCCTTTTAGCCAAATGATTGGCGGCTTTTTAGAATCGACTGGAATCGCCGTTCTTATCAATCCCAATCCAGACGAAGTAAATATTCATGGCGATAAAATCAGCGATTTTAACAAATCGTGGGGTCGTATAATTATGATTCTTATCACTTTTTTACTTTTTTGGCTGGCCATCGCTAAAGGTTTTGAGCCATTGTTGCTTTTGCCTATCGCGTTTGGGGGTTTTTTGGTCAATATCCCGGTTGCGGATATGGCTGGTCCGCACGGCTTTCTAGGAGTGATTTACAACATGGGGCTCGCCAACGAGTTCTTTCCTATCATTATTTTCATGGGAGTTGGCGCCATGACGGACTTTGGTCCGCTTTTGTCAAATCCGAAAACGGCGTTGTTAGGCGGAGCCGCTCAATTTGGCATCTTTGGAACGCTAGTCGGAGCCGTGGCTCTTTCCCAATACACGGACCTTTTCGACTTTACGCTAAAACAAGCTTCGGCCATATCGATTATTGGCGGGGCTGACGGCCCTACTTCTATCTTTATAGCGTCAAGACTGGCTCCTGAACTTTTAGGCGCTATCGCCGTAGCTTCGTACTCGTACATGGCTATGGTTCCAATCATCCAGCCTCCAATTATGAAACTGTTGACAACCGACAAAGAAAGAAGAATGAGAATGACTACGCTTCGACACGTCTCTCGTTTAGAAAAACTCGTCTTCCCTATTTTGGTTTTAGTCTTGGCTATTTTGGTTTTGCCAGAGTCCACTCCTCTTATTGGGGCGTTTATGTTTGGAAACTTCTTGAAAGAGTCTGGAGTCGTCGAGCGCTTAAACGACACGCTTCAAAACTCCTTGATCAACATTACGACTATTTTCTTGGGTCTCGGAGTTGGTTCCAAACTAGCGGCGGATCAGTTTTTAATACCTGAGACAATGGCTATTTTAGCGCTTGGCGTCGTCGCGTTCTCCGTGGGCACGGCGTCTGGCGTTATAATGGCGAAAATCATGAACCTCTTTCCGGGACATAAAGTCAATCCACTGATTGGCTCGGCCGGAGTTTCCGCCGTTCCTATGGCTGCGCGAGTGTCAAACAAGGTAGGTATGGAATATGACCGCACCAACATGCTTTTGATGCACGCTATGGGTCCAAACGTTGCGGGAGTTATTGGTTCCGCCGTTGCGGCCGGAGTAATGATTTCTATATTTAAATAGTCGTCAAACGACTGTTTAAACGTCTTTGGACGCGCGCAAAGCGCGTCCTTTTTCACTTTAAGATATTTGAATTATTCAATATGGAAATAATCAATGGAATAATATCGTGACTTTTTGTTTTATCCACAAAACCGCTAGCTCCTAAAACTTCCGCCTCTCTTTTGTTATTCGTTCCAGTCATTGAACTGTTGACTACTATAGGTATATCTCTAGTGAATTGATTGGCTTTTAATGTTTGAATCACAGTAAAACCCGACATCTCCGGCATTTCTATATCCGTGACGATTGCCACTATCGCTGAATTGTCTTCGCCTAATGAGAATAAGTAATCAACAAGTTTCTTTCCATTGTCAAAAAGTTTCATATTAACGTTGGAGTGTTTGAAGATTTGAATCAAGGCCCGTTGAGCCGTTTTTGAATCTTCCGCTATCAAAACGGTTCCATTTTTAAGGTAGTCCGGGATTCCCGATTCGCTTAAGCCTAAAACGTCTTCCTCGACGTTCACCATTGCTTGAGGTATTACTTCGGATAGGAATCTTTCATAATCAAGGATAAGGCACAGACTTCCATCTTCGAGTCTAGTGTCGTTCATAACGAGACCATCGTCCTTTAGCCTGTAGGCGTCGGGGGCGTGCATCTCGTTCCAATTCTTTTTGATAACTCTAAACGCGGACATGATTCGAAGTCCAATGATAATCCCGTTAAAATCGCATATTAAAATATTCGACTGTCGCACCGCCTCTTTGGTAAGAGTGATTCCAAGCCAAGCGGGTAGGTTTAAAATAGGTATTTGTAAATTACGCAACATAATCGTGCCTTCGAGAAGCTTATGCGACGAGGGTATTTGCGTCATATGATGGTTTTTAGATTCTACGACTTCTCGAGTTTTAAAAACGTTAATCGCGTAATACGCCGATTCTTCATGCGCGCTCACTCTAAAAACTAAAAGCTGAAGTTCATTGTTTTTTGCCAGGTTTGTGGAAGCGTCAACATTATCCAATACAGACATAATCACCCTTTTGTTAAATATGCATTATAATATCCCAATTCAAATGAAATATGCTTTAATGTTAATAATGAAATGATAAAATTGTGGCATTAAATATAAAGGTGCCTTAAATTGAAGTTTATTATTGTCGCGTTATTGACCTACTCCGCCCTTTTTTCAAAAGTTTATTACTCCAAAATAGATCCTTACGAAGTTAGATATATTTCGTCCAACGTTTCCGGTTTAGTCGAGTTTATCGATGAAGACATGATTGGCGAGCGGCTGTCGGCCCAGCCATATCTGAAAATCGACTCCGAACTTGACGTCAAAGAAATAAAGTCCGTAAGGGAAAAACTTTCAATCTTAAAAGAGACCGTTGGCGTCAACGAGGACATACTAAAAAACCTAGAAGAGTCTCTTGCGAAAAAAAGAGACAATTACAAGCAAATAGAAAATCTAAAGATAAAGTCTAGAATCGAAAAGGACAAGGAATTCTATGATTTGGTGAGTAGCGAAAATTCTTATCTAAACACCCAAAAAGAGATTAACTCGCTTAAGACGCAAATAGCGGATTTGGAATTGCGAGAAGCGCAACTGCGAAGAAGCATTAGCGACAAAACCCTTAGCGCGAAAGATTTCGTTCTTTACTCCATCGAAGTGAAAGTCGGTCAAGTCGTAACTCCGTCGACGCCTTTGGCCAAAATCGCCGACACCTCGAAAGCGCTGCTCACGATTTACCTTGACGAAACCGACGCTTTAAGCGCAACTGGAAAAATCATCTACGTAGACGACCAAAAAACGGATTATAAGATTAGCAGGATTTTGAACATAGCCGACAGCAAAAATATATCCAAATACAAAGCTCAAATAATTATAAAGTCTCCAAAACTTTTCTCGAAACTCGCCAAGATAGAATTAAAATAAATATGAAAAGCCCAAGAACGGCTTGTCCTCTCGACTGCTACGACGCCTGTGAAATAGTTTACGTCAACGACAAGCCAACTCCTCGAAAAGACGGAGCGACCCAAGGTTTTTTGTGCCCTCATTTAAATCATTACGACAAATACGAAACTATCGCCTCCCCTAGATACAAGGGCGTCGAAATCGGCATGGACGAAGCTCTCTTGAAACTAAAAGAGATTCTATCCTCAACTTACAAAAGCGACATTCTGCACTATCGGGGAAACGGAAATTTCGCTCTTATGCAAGAGACCACCGATCATTTTTTCGCCTCTTTTGGAGCCACGCTAACCGATGGAACCTTATGCGACGGAGCCGGAGCGGCTGGAATCTTGGAAGGTCGCGGAAGCGACAAAAACATGAGTATGGGCGAGATAGCCAAATCCGAAGTCGTTTTGTTTTGGGGAAGAAACCCGCATACGACGTCCAGTCACCTTTTGCCGCTCATAAAAGACAAAACCATCATCGTCATAGACCCCGTTAAAACTCAAATCGCCTCGATGGCCGACTTACACATACAAATCAAGCCGCGTTCCGACATTTACTTGGCGATGCTGCTTACTCGATTTTTACACATAAGCGACGCGTGCGACGAAGAGTATTTAGAAAATTACGCGAGCGAATTTGAAGATTATTACGAATTAACGCAGGGTATACGGATTAAGTCCACGCTTGAAGACATAGACGTGACTCTTGGGCAAATCGGAAAAATCATTGAGCTGGTTCAGGGTAAAAAAGTGGCTATCGTTTGCGGCGTTGGAATTCAAAAATATTCCGAGGGAGCCGACGTTATGAGAGCCATCGACGCCTTTGGCGTCGCTTTGGGACTCTTTGGCAAAGAGGGATGCGGGGTGGCGTACCTGGGAGACAGCAAAGCCGGAGTAACTTCTCCTTTTATCACGAAAGCGAAAAGGGTTTCAAAGGTCGATACGGCGTTTGAGGATTTTAAAACCGTTTTTATCCAAGGCGCGAATCCTCTTTCTCAAATGCCCGATTCGCTTCGCGTGGAAAATTCCATATCTCGCAGCGAAAACGTTGTGTATTTTGGTCTTTACGAGAACGAAACAAGCGAAATCGCCACTCTAGTCATACCAGCCAAAAGTTTTTTGAGCAAAGACGACGTAAGAACGTCCTACTCTCACGACGCCATGATACGCATGAACAAACAACGAGAAAGCGACGTGGGAATTAGCGAATACGATTTGACGAAATTTTTGTGCGACGAGTTTAAAATAGACTTACGCGCGGAACGAGATTATTTAGATCATTTTGAAAGCTTCGCTAGCCAGAACGCGAACGACGGCTATATCGTTCAAGCGAGAGAAGAGACTCCGTACAAAGAAGGTTTTGACACTAAAGATGGCGAATTTTTATTTTTAGACGAGTTTGAAAAAGCCGCTAACGTCGAAGAAAATTCCTTTAACCTAATAACCCCAAAAAGCAAAACAAGTCTAAACTCCCAATTTTGCAGAGACGAATTTGTTTACGCGAACCGCTCATTGGGCTTAGAAGAAGGATCTTTTGTGAAAATATCTTCAGTGTCTGGAGACGTGGAACTTAGGCTCAAATATGACGACCGTTTGCGAAACGATTGTCTTTTAATATATAGCGGCACGAAAGGCTTAAATAGGTTAACTTCCTCAAAGCACTCGCTAAGCGGCAAAAGCGCTATATTTCAAGAGAATAGAGTTAAAATTATTTAATAACTTCAATCTTAATATAAGATTACAATTACATTGGTTATCATAACGACAAAATACTCAGTGGGGGATTCGTTATTATGGAAATTGACAACGCGTCTTGTTTAACTTTGGATTACGTTCAACTCGATGAAGTTAGTATTACGAACGAAGAATACAACGATATTTTAGACCTGCAACTAACGATACTCAATATGATAGCCTCTCGCGGCAACAGCGCTGACGTATTGGCTCGCCTGTGTTCCCTTGCCGAAAAGTTGTTGCCAAATTCCGTGGCTTCCGTAATGCTCCTCAATCCAGCGACTGGCCTCATGAGCGTACTCTCGGCTCCGTCCGTGCCTCAAGTCGGACACGACGCGCTCTCAAACCTAAAACCGGGACCTCGCGGCGGCTCTTGCGGTAACGCCGTCTTCCAAAACGAGCCTCAATACGTCATAAACGCGTTTGAAGATTCTAGATGGGAGGACTTGCGCGAAGTCGCGATTGATTTTAATTTGCGTTCATGTTGGTCAATGCCCATTCGCGACGAAGATGACAAAGCTATCGGAACTTTCGCTTTGTCGTCGTTCGAACATCGCTCCCCAGCGCCTTTTCACAAGAAATTACTTGAAACCGCGGCGTCGATCGTAAATATCGTGTTGAAAAACAAGGAGAACGAGCAGAAGATAGAGCTGTTTTCATCCGCGACGCAAAACGCGGTCGAAGGCATTATAATTACGGACGCGGATAACAATATTATAGAAGTGAACAAAGCGTTTACGGATGCTTATGGATATACGGAAAAGGAAATCTTAGGTAAAAATCCAAAAATGTTCTCCTCGGGAAGGCATGATGAAAGCTTCTACCTCCATATGTGGCAAAGGATCGCCAAAGAGTCAAAATGGTCCGGAGAAATAATAAATAAGAACTCCAATGGCGACGACGTCATTCAATGGATGAGCGTCAGTTCGATACGCGACGAACGCAACAACGCGAACAACCATCTCGCTATATTTAGCGATTTAACCGAACTTAAAAACTCTCAAAAGAAAATTGATCGGATGGCGTATCACGACTCCATAACCAATTTGAAAAACAAAGTTTATCTAGAGACTCTGCTTAAATCAAACGCCGTCAAAACGCTCATTCTTCTCAACGTTAACAATTTTAGTTATATCAACTCCGCCTACGGATTCGAAGTTGGAGACAAACTTCTCATAAAAATAGCCGACATTCTGCAAAACAACTTCCAAACGGAGGCCACATGCAGAATCAATTCCGACGAGTTCGCTCTTTTGTTTGAGGATAAGATTGACATTGAGGAAATGGTTTCGAATATAAAAAAATGTTTTTACTCTCAAAAAATTGAAATAGACACCATCGCCATCAACGTCTCCTTCTCTTATGGCGCGACTTTTGGAAGCCTCAACGCGCTTAGAAACGGGGCCTTGGCCCTAAAGAAAGCCAAGGAGAACGGAAAAAACAACTTGTGCGTTTACAATCAAGACGAAGAATTTGTCAACCATTCCAAACGAGAGTCTTTCATAGAATCGAACAATCTCTTGCACACCGCCATCAACCAAGATGGGATAGTCCCATTTTTTCAAGGCATTCGAGACAATAAAACCAACAAAATCATAAAGTTCGAAGCGCTCGCGAGGATTTTGAACCGTGGCGAAATAATATCCCCTTATAGATTTTTAGAGCCCGCCCGTCTTTCCGGACTATTGCCGGAAATAACGAAAGTGATGGTAGACAAAACTTTCAAAGTTATGGCAAAAAACGACTTTGCGTTTTCCATCAATATCACCGAAGACGATCTAAGCCAGAACTATTTGATTGACTATCTTGAAGAAAAATCATTGCAGTATGGAGTAAAAGCGAATCGAGTTATTTTAGAGATTTTAGAAGGCGTCAGCGCGAGCGGCAAAAAAAATCACATCAAACAACTTACGGCTTTAAAACAAAAAGGCTACGCCTTGGCCATAGACGATTTTGGAACCGAGTATTCGAATTTCGAGAGAGTTTTAGACCTTGAAATCGACTTTTTAAAAATTGACGCGAAATACGTCAAAGACATACATACGAACAAAAAAAGCTATGAGATTACGAGCGCCATAGCTTTTTTCGCTAAAAACGCGGGAATTCCCTGCGTAGCCGAATTCGTTCACTGCGAAGAGGTTCAAAAAATTGTAGAGAACCTCGGCATCGAATACTCGCAAGGCTATTATTTTTCCCAGCCAAACGAGAAACCTATCGCCGGATAGGTTTCCCATCTACCCCATAGGGTATAAAATTTCCTCGTGAACTTTATCGCAAGCCTTTAAAACTTCATCGCTTAAAACCAAATCCATGGCCGCCAACGTGGCGTCAAGCTGTTGCGGCGTCGTGGCTCCGATGATTGTTGAAGCTACGAAGCTAAACTGTTTGGACCACGCTATCGCCATAGTCACGGGATTCAGTCCCGCCTCTTGGGCTATTTTCAGATACTTTTGCGTCGAGAGAAGCGTTTTGTCGTTGACGAATCGAGCGGACATCATACGCTGTCGTTTGTCGGTCGAGTTGACGTAAGAGCTGAAGCGGCCCTCGCCATTGCCCGCTTGATTGTATTTTCCGCTCAAAACGCCGCCGCCCAAAGGCGAATACGCGAGCAAAGAGACGCTCTCTTTTTTGGCCAAGGTCGATAGCTCGTCCAAAAAACGGCGATTGAGCAAAGAAAAATTGTTTTGAATGGACTCGAATCTCGCGTAGTTTTTAAACTCCGAAGTCATGAGAGCCTTGGACGTTCCATAGGCCGTGTCGTTGGAAGTTCCAACGTAACGAACTTTTCCGCTCTGGACAAGTCTGTCAAAGGCCTTTAAACTCTCTTCCACGGGCACGACCGTATCTGGCCAATGCATTTGATAAAGGTCTATATAATCGGTCCCCAGCCTCTTTAAACTGCCCTCGATAGCTCTCTCAATGTGAAAGTTGTCAATAGCCGTCAATCCATGGCGGATGGGAGGAACGAACCAGCCGTTCGCCGCGCCCGCGATTTTCGTGGCGAGTATCACGCTGTCGCGCGGTTTCGTTTTTAGCCATTTTCCGACGATTTCCTCGGTGAGTCCGGCCAATTCTCCAGAGGGAGGAACCGGGTAAAGCTCCGCCGTGTCGTAAAAATTCACTCCGGCCTCGTAAGCTTTGTCCATGATTTTAAACGCGACCTTCTCGTCCGGAGTTTGCGTGCCGAAGGTCATAGTTCCCATGCATATAGGGCTCACTCTCAACCCACTTTTCCCAATGTATCTATACTTCATAATCAACCTACTTCTTGTCTAACTTAGTTATAATTTTACACATTCTACACAAAAGAGATAAATGACTACCGACTTAACCAAAGGCCCCATAAAAACGCATCTCGCAAAACTGTCAATTCCCGCCATTACGGGTTACTTTTTCCACACTCTGTTTAATGTGACGGACACTTTTTTCGCCGGACTAATTTCCACGCAAGCGCTCGCCGCCCTTTCCCTGTCCGCTTCCATATTTTTCATGATTTTGGCGATAGCCATCGGGATGAGCGAAGCCCTGACCTCTTTGGTTGGAAACGCTCTTGGAGAGAAAGACCTCCCAAAAGCTCGGCGAATAGCGCTGAACGGCATTGCGATGGGAATGTTTTTGTCTATATTTTTGGCGATTTTCGGGATTGCCAGCGCGCCTTATTTCGTTCAAGCGCTCGGAGACTCCAGTTACGTAGTTCAAACGCTGGACTACGTCAACGTCATTCTTTACGCCACGATATTTTTTATCGGCTCTTTTTTCTTCAACGCGCTTTTAAACGCCACGGGAGACACGGTCTCCTTTAGAAACGTTCTCATAGCGACCGCCGCGTTGAACGTGGCGCTTGATTATATATTCGTCGTTTATCTCGGGTTTGGCGTCAAAGGCGTCGCCACGGCCACCGTCGTCTCCGAATTCGCGACTATGGCCTATCTATTTTACAAACTTCGAAAAACGACGCTTTGGAGTGGTTTTCAAGCGTTTGAATACGACTTTGGAATTATAAAAGAGCTGTTCAAACAAGGGTTCGGGCCCAGTATGAATATGTTCATGATGGCGTTTGGAATGTACGTTATCACCTACTTCGTGGCGCCGTATGGAAAAGAGGCCGTTGCCGCGTTTGGGATTGGGATGAGAATCGAGCAGATCTTTTTAATGCCGGTGGTCGGTCTTAGCGTCGCCACTTTGGCGATAGTCTCCCAAAACAATGGAGCGAAACTTTACGACCGCGTTAGTCCAACGGCCAATTTGGCCATCAAGTACGGTTTTATTATGAGCGGAGTCGGAGTGGCGTCTTTTTATCTGTTTGGAGAGTTTTTCGCCTCTTTGCTTACAAGCGACGCCAAAGTGATAGAGCAAAGCGTTCTTTACCTTCGCGTTTGCGGCTTCGCGTTTTTTGGTTTCGTGATGATATTCGTCTATATTTCAACGCTGCAAGGAGTGGGGAAACCCGCCGTCATCTTTCCCATAAGCGTTTACAGACAGGTTGTGGCGCCCGTTCTTTTGTTTAGCCTCTTTGGTTTTTTCGATTTTAGCGTATGGTCTATTTGGTTGGGACTCGACGCCATCATCTTCTCAGCGGCGATTTATTTGCGCTGGCGTTTCAAACGCGAGTTGGAAAAAGTTATTTCAACTCTCCCCAGTGATCGCCAATATTGAGACTGGCTTTTAGCGGAACGTTCAACTCCATTACGTTCTGCATGATTTCCCTAAAACGATCGCCTAATACTTCCGCTTCGCTCGCGTCCACTTCGAAAATCAACTCATCGTGGATTTGAAGAAGCATTTTCGCGTTTAGCTTTTCATCTTTTATCAGCTTGTGGATTTTGTTCATGCTAAGTTTTATCAAATCCGCCGCGCTTCCTTGAAAAACGGAGTTAACGGACTCGCGCTCGTACGCCGCTTTAAACATTGGCGTCGCGTTTTCGTAGTCGAAATAACGACGGCGCTTAAGAAGAGTCTCGACGTAGCCGTACTCCTTCGAAGAGTCCACGATAGAGCGGAAATAAGTTCTGACGGTGGGAAAGGATTCAAAATACTTCTCTATGATTTCTTTGGCTTCTTTGGTCGTCGAGCCTATCGTGTCGGAGAGTTTTTTTTGCCCCATGCCGTAAAGAAGTCCGAAGTTTACCGTTTTCGCGACGCCGCGTTTCGACGGGGCTTCTTCTTCTCCAAAAAGAGCTATCGCCGTTTGGAGGTGTATGTCTTTGTCGTTTTTGAACGCGTCGATTAAAACCGCGTCTTGCGAGAAGTGAGCCAGCAAGCGCAGCTCTATTTGGGAATAATCGATGCCGATGAGCTTTTTGCCCTCGCCAGCCACGAACGCTTGACGTATTTTCGCCCCAAGCGGAGTTCTCGTCGGTATGTTTTGAAGGTTAGGATTTTTTGAGCTCAAACGCCCAGTCGCCGTTCCCGTTTGAATGAAAGAGGTGTGAACGCGGCTGCGTTTGTCCTCTTTGCTCAATTTTAAAAGCGGCTCTATATAGGTCGAGTAAAGTTTATACACCTCGCGGTATTCCATAAGTTTTGGAATTATCTCGTGCGAGTCTTTAAGAGTGTTTAAAACTTTCTCGTCGGTCGAGTACCCCGTCTTCGTCTTCTTGCCAACGGGCAAACCCAAACGCTCGAAGAGTATAACGCCCAACTGTTGGGTGGAGTTGACATTGAACTCCCCGCCAGCCATCTCGTAGATACTTTTGGTGAGGTGGGTCAAAGTCTCTTTCACTTCGACTAAAAAGGCCTCCAAAAACGCTCCATCAACCTCTATGCCCTCTTTTTCCATGCCCAAAAGCGTGGCGATGAACGGAATCTCCACACTATTCGCTTCGTCTATCAAATGCGTCGCGTTTTGAAGTTCCAACATTCGCAAAAAAAGTTCGTACAGCTTGTAAGTTATAAAAGCGTCTTCGGCGGCGTAATCGCAAGCGTCTTCAATGTCCACTCCGGCGAAAGTCTCGCCTTTTTTTACCGTCTCCTTAAACGCCACCATTTTGTGGCCAAGAAGCTTCTCGCTCAGTTTGTCGAGACTCAAAGCGGACTCCGTGTTTATAAGCCAAGCCAAAATCACGCTATCGCCATGAACCGCCAAATCGTCATCGTTTAAAAAACGCGAAACGAAATGCAAATCGAACTTTATATTGTGTCCAACGACCTTGCTTTGAAATATTTTTCTCATCGCTTCTTTGGCCGCCGCTTCGCTTATTTGGTCTGGAACTCCCAAATAAAAGTGGGCGAAAGGAACGTAATAGGCCTCATTTTCCTCGAAACAGAAACTAAAGCCGACAAGCTTGTCCTTGTCGTAATTAAGTCCCGTCGTTTCGGTATCGAACGCGACGACGGCCTCCGCGTTTAGCTTGGATAAAATCGACTTCAACTCTTTCTCGTCGGTTACGAGAGTGGCTTTGAACTCCAGCTTTTTATCTGCAAAAGAAGCCGCTTCTTGTTTGCGCGCGGAGCTCTGTTTCGTCTCGTCGCTCACCATATTTTTCGCGTGAAGAGTTCTAAGAATCGCGTTTTGCTCGTACTTCACAAGTTCGTCGTAGATGTTTAAAAACGGGTGCTCCACGTCCATCGTATACTCTTCGAAATCTATCGTATCGAAAACGTCGCATTTGAGCGTCACAAGCTCTTTGGACATGTAGGCCTGTTTTTTAAACTCTATGAGCTTTTTCTGGTTCGCGCCCTTTATCTCCTCGATGTTCGCGTAAATATTATCAAGAGTTCCATACTCTTTTAAAAGTTTTTCCGCGCCGACTTTGCCTATGCCTCTCACTCCTGGAACGTTGTCCGCGCTATCGCCCAAAATGGATTGGTAGTCAATGAACTGTTTGGGAGTCACTCCGTACTTTTCGTAACAACTGTCCTCATTTACGCTTTTGCGTTTGATGGCGTCGACTATCACGGTGTGGTCGTCGTCTATGAGTTGATAGAGGTCTTTGTCATGCGACACGACCCTTACGTTGTAGCCTTTGGCCTGAGCTAGACGAGTGACCGTCGCTATCACGTCGTCGGCTTCGTAGCCGCTCATCCCTAGAGTTTTATACCCCATCTTGTCTATCCATTCGATGGCGATTGGAAGCTGCATGGAGAGTTCTGGCGGAGGAGCGGAGCGATTCGCCTTGTAGTTGGGGTCTATTTCGTTTCTAAAAGTGTCGCCCTTGGTGTCGATGGCGAAAACGATATAATCGCTATCGTGATCCTTTCGCAGCGTCGCTATAAAATTCGTAAAACCCGTTAGAAGTCCAGTGGGAAAACCGTCTTTGTTTTTGAGGTGTTGGGGAAGAGCGTAAAAGCTACGGAAAAAAAAACCGAACGTGTCTATGATGGTAACAGTTTTAACCATTGTTCAACTTCATCGCTTCGGCCATATCCGCTATGACGCCCTCTATCAATTTAACGTCGTAGCCAGCGTTTGAAGCTTGTCTAATCCCAAAGTTAATCGCCTGCTCGGAAAATGGTTTGTTCACTGGAAACAACGTCTTCACGATATGAAGCGCGGTCGCGTACTCTTTGATTTCTTCGGGAGCGGCGGAAGGGTTGTCGGAGTATTTAATCATCTGCACGAATTCGTCGTCAAAATTCCAGTGCGAAAACACTTCCGAAGTGATTTCCGAACTCGTCACGTTTACGTAGGCTTTTTCAACCTCCGCGATATTGTTCGAGAGTTCTATTTCGGATTGAAAACTGGTGGTTTCGTCTTCTTGAATGATGTCGCTCGCTATGAGTATCTTTCCCGTTTCTTGCAAAAACGCGGCGAGATAGAGTTTATCGGCCTTTTGCTTGTTTATTTTTCCATACCATTTTGTCATAAAAGTGGCTTGCAAAGCGGATATCTCGGCGAATCTTTCGCTTGTGATCCCGTAAGGCTGCATATCTACGTTCAAAAGTTTGCGTATGGAATTGCCGAGAGCGATGGAGCGAGTAATGCTCATGCCAAAAAGGCTTACGGCCTGAGAAACGTTTCTTATCTCTTTTCCAAAACTGTAAAGAGCCGAATTGGCGGCTTTTAGAAGATTCGCGACAATCATTGGATCGGGCTCTATCGCTCGGACGAGATCCCCTATTCCAGAGTTTTCATCCGCGTATATTTTGTTGATATCCAAAATCGTCTTCGAGAGAGGCGGGAGCGACTTTATACTTTCTATGATAGAACTTTTCAAGGAGAAGGCCTTTTCTTTTTGAATTATTATATCACGTTAGCGCCTGAGTTAGATTAATGGCAATGTCGAACTTGTTCCTGTGGAGTCTTCACGAAACCGTAACCGTGATAGATGGTAAAAGCTCCGTACAGCAATACCGCGACCGAGGAAAGACTCATCATCATATTTCTAAAGCTCGTCGCCGACGCCAACGAAGCCAAAAAACCCACTCCAAACATCGCGGGGATGGTGCTCAAACCGAAAATCGCCATAACCAAAGCTCCATAAACTGGATCCGCGGTGCTAGCCGCCGTAATGGCGAAAAAGTATACGAATCCACAAGGAAGAAGGCCGTTAAGCATTCCGAGAGTGAAAAAGCTAAGGTTGGATTTCGAGTTCAATATCTTTCTAAACGAGTTGGTATAAAGCGAGGATTTCGCGAAGGAGTGCTCTATCAAAGTCAAAAATTTTATCTTCCCCATCAAAGAAAGACCCGCGAGAATCATTGCTACTCCGGCGACTATCAAAAGGACTCCGTTGGCGGTGTTTGAGAACCTTACAACGCTGCCAATCCCGCCAAATATCGCTCCTAAAATCGAGTAGGTCAAAACGCGACCGAAAGAGTAGAGCAAATGCGCGAAGCTTTTAGAGACTTTTGAGCCGCTTGGCTCTATTTTTATAGCGGAATACGCCAAAACTATACCGCCGCACATGCCGATACAATGTCCAAAAGAGCCCAAGAACGCGATGCTTATAATCGTTAATAAATTTACTGTTTCCATGATATTCCAAATGTTGTTATTGCGAGATTTGTTTAATTATATAAAAATATTGTTACGTGAGCGTTAAGGGCGCGATTATCTTCTCTTCTCGCCCTTGCCTTGGTCGTCATATATCAAAAATCTTTGCAAATCTTTTTGAGTCTCTTCGTCCAAAGAGTCCCAGATGGGCTGTTTTTCCGCGTATCTCGCCAAATTTTCTTTTTTGGCTTTTTTAATATCGCGAATCAAGTAGTGATAACGAACGATTTTTTTCGCGTAGTCGCTTACGAAACTCCAATCTTTGATGATTTGGTAGCTTCTCTCCTCGTGGTCGGTAAAGCTCCACTCGTTGAACTCGTAATCTTCCTCGTCTTTTTTGAAAGCGCAAAACGGTTTGCCAACGTCGTGCAAAAAGGCGGCGGCTAAAAATTTAAACTCTCCCGCTTTTAGTACGTAGTAAACCACTCTCAAAGTGTGGAGCAAGACCCCATGTTGGTGCCACTTGTTTTGAGTGCAAAAAAACGAATCTAAAAAGGCGCGCGAAAATGGTTTGTTGTTTACTTCCATCAAAAAGTCTCCTTGCTCATGGGGTGGCACGCTTCCACCGTCTCTTTTAAATCCTGTTTTTGGATATGCGTGTAAATCTGCGTCGTTAAAAGCGAAGCATGCCCTAAAAGCTCTTGAACGACCCTTAAATCCGCCCCTCCGGTTATGAGCGACGTCGCGTAGGAGTGGCGAAGAACGTGGGGAGAAACGCCGAGATATTTTTGAGTGATTTTATAAGCGGATATCCTACTTAGCTTGCCGCCCTTGTAGTTCGACCATATGAAGCTATTGTCGTATTCGCAAGCCTTAAGGTAGTCGTTTATGGCTTCGATCGCCACTTTCGCGATTGGGATCATGCGCTCCTTTTCGCCCTTCGCGCGTCTCACCCGCAACCATTCGCCGTCTATGTCGTCGCGCTCGATTTCGAGACACTCGCTGATTCTCGTTCCCGACGCGTATAAAAACAAAATGAGCGCGTAATCGCGAAGACCGAGCCAATCGCTCGAGTCTACGAGCTTAAGCGAGTTTTGAATTTTATTGAAAGTGAGGAATTTTGGCAAAAGCTTTGGTATTTTGGAGAGTCTCAGTTTTGTTTTTTCGTCATTAAATTGGCGTTTGTGGCAAAAATCGAAAAAGGCGTTCACCGCGGACAATTTTCTGTTTAGCGTGCGTTTGTTTTCATAAATCGAGAGAATGGAAAAAACTTTCGAAGAGTCGATAGTTATGATGGGTTTTCCGAAGGAAGCTTCCAAGCTTTGAAGATCGCTCATGTAAGCCTTTACGCTTTTCGAGCTTAGCGCCTTTACGACGCTAATATACTCTAAAAACGCTTCTAGCTCGTTTGACATTATTTGATTAGTATCTTCTCGTCTTCTATGTAAAACTCTTTGTCGCCGACAAAGATAAAACCGTTTTCGACGTCCGCTTCGCGCACTGTGAAATCAACCATATTTTTGTTAAGAACGATCATATATCCTTCTCTCTCCAATATATACAGCTTGTCTCCATCGGATATCATTCCAAGGAAGTGCGCGAATGGAAATTTGATCTTCGCGTTGACTTCAAGGTTTGGAGTGAGAGAAACGACTTCGCCCTGCTTCGTCGCGATAAAAATATTTTCGCCATCGTATACGATGCTTCTTATCTCGTATTTCGCGCGTAGCTCTTTGTCCGACATAGACAAGATTTTATAGCCCGTCGCCGCTATGATTTTGTTGTCGACCATGTTGAAATAAATAACGTTGTTGAAATTGTCTTCCGCGGAGACGATTACCGTTCTTAGTTTCTTTTTCAACTTGGAATTAACGATAACGACTTTTCCGTCAAGAGTGGAAAAAATCACCAAATCGTTCAAGAAGTGCGGATTCACTATTTTCGTGTTTACGGCGAGCGATTGGGAGCCCTGCTCTTTGAAAAACAACTCTTTCGTGGATATGGAGTACAACGCGAGTTCGTTGTCGGCGAACAAAACGGCCAACGTGTCGCCTTTGACGCTAGCGCTGGCCACCGTTTTTTTAAGCGCGAAGTTTTCCTTCAAGCTCTTGTCGTTGGCGTACGTCAAAGTCGTGTTTCCATCAAGAGAGGCGCTTATAATCCAGTTGTCGCTGTATGATATCACTCTGTCTTTTTCGCTTACGCTTACGTCCATGACGCCATCGTTCGTTAAAACTTTTCTATCTTCAAGCAACGCGACGTTAAGACTAGTGTCTATAATGCTCTCATCTAGAGTTCCGTATTTTGACCAATCGTCTCCCACAACGCTTGGCTTGAAAACTTCTTTCGTACTACAGGCGCTGAAGAATAAAGCCAGTATGGAAGCGAAAAATATATACTTTTTCAAAATATTATTCCACTCCGTAATGCATTAGAGCGTTAGCGACTTGGGACAAGGGAGATCCAATTCCGATATGGGACAACTTTTCGTGAGCTTCTTTTATTTTAGAGGCGTTCATCAACAAAACCGCCGCTTGAACTTGAGCGAGATCTTTGTATATCGCGTCTTGCTTGAGAGCGTAGGCGTCCAAAGCAGCCAAATCTTTGGATTCGCTCGCGAGATTGTAAGCGGCCAAATCCTCTATAAGCGGAGCTTTGGAATCTTTGAGCTTTTTAAAAGACTCGACGTCTCTATTGGCGACGGCTTGAGAATACGTCCAAGCGTCGCGCAACGCTGGGCTTAAAGATTCCAATCTCGCGACGAGCGCCGCGTTTGAAGGGTCGGACTGCAACTCCACTAGCGCCGCGTTCGCCGCTTCCATAGTGTTTTGTTTGTTAATATCGTACGACACGTTCGCGACCACTATCACAACTATGGCCGTAACGCCCGCAATCATCGCTTTTTTGTACTTCTTTACGAATCTTTCCGTTATAACGGCCGTCTCAAAAAACTTTTCTTCGGAGTTAAGCTCCTCTTTCACCATTTCTATGTTTTCTTTTAAGCTCAAAAAATATTCCTTATTTTAAAAAGTTTATAATACTACCCACAAGTAAGTTAAAGTTTCATCAAATATATTACTTATGTAAGCTTTTTTCGTTAAAATATTGACAAATTAATTTAGACAAGGATTTATATGCAAGTTGACGACGCGCTGCTAACAAGGTTGGAAAAACTCTCATTTTTAAAAGTAAGCGACGACAAACGCGAAGAGATAATCTCTCAGTTGTCGGAAATTGTAAGTTTTGTTGACAACCTAAGCCAACTCGACACCGCCGGAGTAGACGACAGCTTCGCCATGAGCGATATGGCGACTCCGCTGAGAGAAGACGTCGCCTCATGCGACGCGGAGGTCAGCGACAGTATCTTAAGTCACGCTCCTCACGGCGCCGACAACTTTTTTATCGTGCCCAAAATAATAGAGTAAACTCGAATGATAAAAGTTTACGGAATTAAAAACTGCGACAGCGTTAAAAAAGCGTTGAAGTTTTTTAAAGAACGCGATCTTGAGTACGCCTTTCAAGATTTCAAATCGCAGAGCGTTTCTTGCGACAAAGTTTCCTTTTGGCTCGAATCCGTTGACTTGAAAACGATTTTCAACTCGAAAAGCGCCACTTACAGAAACCTGGGGCTCAAAGAGAAGAACTTGACTCCAGAGGAACGGACGGATTTTCTTTGCAAAGAGAATCTGCTTATCAAAAGGCCCGTTGTCGAGTTTGACGATAAAATTATCGTAGGATTTGACGAAGAAAATTACAAAGGAGTTTTTTTATGAGTGAAGAAGTCAGTAAAACCATAGACGTCAAAAAGTTGCTAAAAAGCGTTTTGGCGTTTAAATCGTCCGACTTGCACCTTGTCGTGGGCAGCGAACCGCAGATTAGAATAGACAAAGAGCTTAGACCTTTAAACCTCGCCAAACTAACCGCGAAAGACGTCGAAGAGATGGCCTACTCCCTCATAGAAGACAAGCAGAAGAAAGAGTTTGAAGAACATCACGAACTCGATTTCTCTTTTGAGCTAAAGGACATCGGGCGTTTTCGCGCCAACTACTACCGCACGATTCACGGTATCGCCTGCGCGTTTCGTATGATTCCAATCGACGTGCCAACTCTTGACGAGTATGGAAATCCTCCTATTTTCAAGGAACTCATCAAAAGAGAAAAAGGTCTGATCCTCGTAACGGGTCCAACCGGTTCTGGAAAATCCACCACGCTCGCCTCGATGCTGCACGAAATCAACATGACCGAACGCCGCCATATCATCACGGTGGAGGACCCAGTCGAGTTTGTTCATAAAAATGAAAAATCTCTTTTCTCGCAACGCGACGTAGGAAGCGACACCCACTCGTTCGCGGCTGCGCTAAAGTACGCCCTAAGACAAGATCCCGACATCATTCTTATCGGAGAGATGCGAGACGCCGAAACCATTGGAGCCGCTCTAACGGCCGCCGAAACGGGTCACTTGGTTTTTGGAACGCTGCACACCAACTCCGCTCCGGGAACCATCAACCGTATCATAGACGTTTTTGACGGACAAGAACAGGCGCAAGTAAGGGCGCAACTCGCGACTTCGCTCGTCGCCGTGATTTCACAAACGCTTATTCCAAAGATAGGAAGCGGCAAAGTGGCCACCCAAGAGATTCTCATAACGAATCCCGCCATTCAAAATCAAATACGCGAAGACAAAGTGCACCAGATATACTCTCAAATGCAGCTCAATCAGCAAGAGACGCATATGACCACGCAAACGCAGCAACTTGTCGAGTTGCTGAAAAAAAGAATAATAAACAAAGAAAACGCGATCAAAAATTCAAATAGGCCCGAAGAGCTTATGAAGTTGATAGAAGGGCTTTAGAAGCGCTCGCCTGTTCTAGGGCGAGCGCTTTTTACGTTTGTCTCGTTTTGGACTCTTTCGCGTTAACGATTTTCAAAATACCGTCTTCATCCTCAACAAGTTTAAATATTTTTTCTTTCATACTATCGTCCGTGTTTAGCTTTATCTCTCTCTCGGGATTAGTCAATCTGTATAAAATATAGTTGTACCCCTTAAGCGATTGCTCGACTATGACGCGCGAGTCGAAAACGTTTAGGTCGGACTTGGACATTTTTTTGTTTTGTTTGTCTATTTGGCTTTTTTTGTACTCGAGTTCTTCTTTTAACTTTTTATACCGAACCTTCATTACGTTGCATATCTTGTAATTTTTGATAAACATTGACGAAATTTCTTCGCCTTGATTTTTCTTTTTAATAATTTCGACTTTTATTTTTTCGCATTGCTCCAAATTTTTATGAACCTTCGACTTGCTTTCCTTGAAGCTCGCCAACAGCGCTTTGAACTCCTCTTTCAGTTTATCCAAATAAGCGCCGTCGTCATCCTTTTCATGGTCCCCAAAACCGCTCCCAGCCGAAGCGTCGATAATAAATTTATTCTCCTCGCCCTTGGCCCGGTCGACTTTAATATATTGCGACGCCTCCATCGTTACGCGCGAGCCTAGCGTCGCTATCTCAATCGTATTGGCTCTTATTTTTCCGCGCACGGCGTTATGGACGATGGCCACGTCGGCTATTATTTCGCCGCCTTCGAGCGTATGAACCTCAACTCTTCGACCAACCGCCATCCCCTTGTGCGTTCCGATATTCGCGTTTACGCATTTGATGGAAGAATCCTTGTGAGATTGACCGCTTATCGATATGTCGCGCGCTTCAATCTCGGTATTTGGTCCAATACTTCCCGTTATCGCAAGTTTTTGCACTTTTACGCGCATTCCCTTTTCCACCGCGTCTTCCAAAGGATTCTCTTTTATTACGTTTATGGTTATTTCGGAATCAAGATCGGAATCAATAGTGCCCGTCGTCGTAAAAGATATTTCCTCCACCTCGACGTTGTTTGATATAACGTATTCGTTTCCATTTTGTTCGAGGAAACCGCTCTTCTTGGATAGATATTTTATATTTTCGAAGCTCTCCCGAACTTCGATGCCGTCTTCGACCGTGAACGTTGGTTTTATGTCCAAATTTACGGTTTCCACTTCAATGAGGTCTCCTCGGCAAGTTCTACCATGTTCTCCCTGTTGGGGTTTTATAAACTCGAATAGCTGTTCGCCTTCTACGCAACTTAGCAAAAAGCCTCTATTCGAGTAGTCCACTTTTCCCTTATCGTCTTCGGATCCAACCTCGTTGTTCGCTTCAACGTTCATGTACACCTCGGCTTTTATCGAGTCAATTTTATTTATTCCCTTTGAAACTAAAAACTTCTTATCTTCCTTAAAGGTTAGGCTTTTTATTTTTTCGACTACGTCCACAAGCTGTTTGACGCCGTCTTTGCAATCTACTTCAAAGAGATAAAGCATAACGCCCGCTCTTAATTTTCGCTCGGTTACGCACTTTAAAAAATCACTATAAAGCGCGCTTCCATAATTTAGTTTCGAGCCTTTTTTAATGACGAAATACGCGAGGGAGCCATTCTCTTCAAACTCTATCTCGCTTGTCATATCCTTGAACGGATATCCTTCGTCTTTGCGCGTAATATCTATATCGTATTCTTGTCTAAACTCGACGCTCTTGTCTCTTAGAATTTTTTCGTCTTTGTACTGATCTAAATCCGCTTTGGACAATTCGATAAAATCCGAATCACCCTCTTTAACGAATGTGGCGACGGAATTTATCTCAATATAAAACTCGGACGCGGATATAGAATTTATCTTCGCGATTCTTGACAACTCTTTCGATACGTCGCCAGTGACGACGCTTATAGGTCTTAACATTTTAAACCACCTCTCATGTCATAGACACATCGACTAAATGGGAATATTATATAGGAATATAAGCGTATATAATATAAATTTAAATTTCGCTCGCTTAAAATTAAGAAACCCGCTAAATTAAAACAAATAATACGATAAAATTTATTTGTTTCTGTTAATATATGATTGTTAGTTTATTTTTGTTTCAAGATTAAAATAGGATTTGATAGTGCGCAAAATATTTACGTCGCTCTTCGTTTTGGTTTGGTTAAATCTCTTCGCGTCCGACGCTCCCGCCCTGAGACAAAACAAGCAAGACATTATCGAGCAAGAAAAAAAAGAGATTGAGGCCAATAGCGAAAAAATAAAGTATGATTGGATTTCTCCAATTAAGCTTTCGTCCACCTATAGCAAAAGCGACAACGATATAGAAGTCTTTTTGAAAACCACTCAGTACGAAACCGGCTCTCTTGACGTCACCGAACTCAATCGCGCGCTCAGAGATAAAAACGCCATACGAAAAACCGAGCTAAACGCCAAGCAGACAATAGTCGAACAAGAGATAGAGCTAAAAAAACTAACGGACATTGAGTTTGAAGCTATAGAACCGCCAAAAGGCGAACTACAATCTTTTAGTCGCGGAGTTGAGCGGCCAAGAGTCCGCGCAAGGGTACAACGTCACAAAATCAAGCTATCTTCCGACAATAAGCGCGCATGGAAACTATGGATATTTGGACAATCCCAACATACTCTTCGATGATGACCGCTATACGATAGGCGCGACCATAAGCGTGCCGCTCGACTACAACGCCAACTCCGCGTTGCAAGAAGCCAAAGCCGCCTACTTGCGGAAAAAATTGGAGATAGAGGATAAAAAACTAGAAGAAACCTCGCTTTACGACAAGGGAGTCAGCAAGATAAAGAACTATGAAGAGTACAACAAGGTCACTAGGGAGAATATACGACTATATACGAAACTCATCTCCATAATCGAGAAGGCTTTTAAAGCGGGAGTCAAAACGGGATACGATTTGCAAACGTTGAGAAACACGAAAAAAATAGACGAGTTGGAGATAGAAGCGAACGAGATAAATATTCAAATAGAACTGGCGCGACTGCTGTTCGCGACTGACAAGGCAAAGGATTATTATGAGTGAAACTAGTAGTGACGATATTCATCGGACATTGGCGGCCGAGAGCGTGAAAAAGTATTCCAGAAGAAAGATTTTATGGATCGCGTTGTTGATTTTTGCGGCCATTGGCGTTTATTTCTTCTCCGCGAACAGCTCAAAGGAGGCTCTAGAGTACGAAACCGCTTCGCTAACTCGCGACGACTTGAGAGTGAGCGTATCCGCCACGGGGAATCTAAAGCCCACTAACGGAGTGGACGTCGGCATAGAAGTCTCGGGAACGATTTTGGAAATCTACGTAGACTACAATGACGTAGTCAAAAAAGGGCAAGTTCTCGCCACACTCGACACCAACAAACTCGAATCCCACGTTAACAGCGCCAAAGCCGCTCTAAACGTGGCCAACGCGAATCTTCGAGAAAGCGAAATAAACATCAAAGAAGCGAAAAGAGAGTTGGCTAGAGTGGTCGAGTTGTACAAAGCGACCAATGGAAACTACCCTTCGTCCAAAGAGATCGACGCCGCGTCGATCGCCTACGAAAGAAGCAAAGCCAACCATGAAGCGCCAATGGCGCAAAAAGAACAAACGCGAGCTCTGCTCGATTCGAACGAAGAGGATCTCAAAAAAGCCGTAGTCGTATCTCCAATGAACGGAGTCGTCTTAAATAGAGCCGTCGACATAGGCCAAAGCAAAGTTATTCTCAGCGTAAAAGAGACTGCCCAATGAGCCAAACGAAGCTTCCCCTAATCTCCTTTAAATCCATTTCCAAAATATATGGCGAAGGCGAGGCTCGAACCTACGCGCTAAAAGGGATAGACCTTGAGATAAACGATGGAGAGTTCGTGGCCATTATGGGCGCCAGCGGTTCGGGAAAATCCACGGCCATGAATATCATAGGCTGCTTGGACGAGCCCTCGGAAGGCGCTTATTTTTTCAAGGGAATCAACGTTGGAACGCTCTCGAGAAATCAAAAAGCCGTTCTCAGAAGAAACTATCTCGGGTTTATATTTCAAGGCTTCAATCTGCTTGGTCGAACCTCGGCCATAGAAAACGTCGAGTTGCCTCTCATATATCGAGGTTCCCCCTAAAAGCGAGCGTTTGGCTAGTTCAAAAGAGGCGCTCAGGCAAGTCGGCTTGGAAAACGTCGCCGACCACACTCCCACCCAACTCTCCGGCGGACAGCAGCAACGCGTGGCATCACGATCATCATGGTCACTCACGAAGAGGATATGGCCAAATACGCCAATAGAGTTATTGTCTTTAAAGACGGTTTGATAGAAGAAAAATCGGGAGAGGAAGTCTAATGTTGTGGAACGCTTTTCTACTCGCCCTTCGCGAGATTCGCAGAAACGCCATGCGCTCGATACTAACCGTCTTGGGAATAGTAATCGGAGTGGCCTCCGTCATCGCGATGGTGACGCTTGGAGACGGCACTACCGAGCAAGTCAAAAGAGGTATCGCCAAGCTAGGGAGCAACCTGCTTATCCTAGCGCCAGGTCAAGACAAACACGGACCTGGCTCGAATGACCAAAGCGCGAAGAAGTTCGACTTGGACGACGCCATAGCCATCAAAAGGGAGATTGTGGGCATCAAAGCCGCCGCCCCGATTAGTTCTAAAATAGCGACGGTTATTTACTCAAACGAAAACTACTCCACGACCATTTTCGGCAGCGACAACGATTATTTCATAGCCAAAGGATACGAATTCGAAGAAGGCGAAGAGTTTTCCCAAAGCGAACTCAAATCTGGGCAATCCGTCTGCGTTATAGGGCGCACGGTTCAAAAAGAACTTTTTGGCCAGCTCTCGCCCCTTGGAGAGAGAATAAGGCTGGGCTCGTTTTCCTGCAAGGTTAAGGGTCTGTTGAAGGAAAAGGGGGCGGCCACGTTTGGATTGGATCAGGACGATTTGGTCGTCGTTCCCATAAAAATGCTCCAAAGAAGATTGACTGGAGTTCAGGACGTTTCTTTTATCTACGTCTCGGTTAACGACAACTACTCGACCGACAAGGTGATTCAGAGCCTCAGACTTCTGTTTCGAGAAAGAAGAAACGTGAGAGGCGATGAGGAAGAGGACTTTTACGTGAGAGACATGAAAGACATCATTAAAACGCTCTCCTCCACGACGGGAACGCTAACCATGCTTTTGGGCGCGGTCGCGGTCGTTTTGGCGGCCCTTGGCGGCGTCATTGGAATCTTGCTGGGCTTGCTCGTAACGTATGGAGTCGCCATCTCGTTTGACATACCTTTTATTTTAAACAATAAAATCATACTTTTGGCTTTCATTTTTTCCACCGTTATCGGAGTGGTATTCGGCTATTTTCCCGCGAAAAAAGCGGCCACGATGAACCCCATAGACGCGTTGAGACACGAGTGATGGAACTCTCGCGATGTTTTCGCGCCTCTCGTTTAATAAATTTTTTCTTATAATACGCGAAAAGGAAAAACTATTTTGAAAAAGAGAAACGCTTGTTGGGCTCTTGAGCTCGCGCCTATTCCCGGTTTGGTTTTAGACGAGGGAACTTGCGACTACTGGATAGACAAAGAGAGCTTTCTAGGAGGCTTGGACGTTTTTCGCCTCAATGCGGTCCAACAGTCGCGACTGCTCCGCGAAATGATGGCCGAGAAGAACCTTCTGGATATGAAGAAGACGCTTCACAAGCTAAAAGGAAACGTAAAGCTCTATGGCGCGAAGCGTTTGTTTGAGAGCGTAGAGAAGTTTGAGCTCGTTTTGACTATGGACGATTCTCGCGCTATTTCCAAGGCTAAAACAGAATTCGACGACGCCGTTTTGGAGCTTGCCGCGCAATAGACGCGGCGGTTTATGAAATATTTAAAATTCTTATACTATAATTTCGCCATCATAAAAAAGGAGGCGAGAAGTGGAAGATTTAAATTTCAAGTTTTTAAAAAATCTCAACATACTGTACGTTGAAGACGACCACATCCTCGCTTCTCAAACTATCAGCCTACTCGAACATTTCTTCGAGAACGTATTCCATCTCGACAACGCGGAAGACGCGCTCGACGTTTTGGCTTCGCGTCCCATTCATATCCTCATTACCGATATCGGACTGCCTGGGATGAGCGGACTGGAACTATGCGAAAACATAAGAACGACCAACTCGAATATGCCTATTTTCATCACCACTATGCACGACGACAAAGAGAAGCTCAAGCGCGCCGTCAAACTCAATCTTATCGACTATCTCGTCAAACCTATCGGCGTCGAGTCCATTAAAAAGACGTTGTTGGAGTCTTTAAAAAGGCTCCAAGAAAGCAGCGCTCTGTTTGTGCGAATCAACAATGGCGTTTCCTATTTCCCATTGCGATGGGAAATCCAAGTGCTAAACGACCCTATCGCGCTTACGCAAAAAGAGGCCAACTTGCTGGACTTGCTTCTAAAAAATAAAAACCAGGCGCTAAGCCGAGAAAGTATCGAGCGCTCGCTATATCCGAACGAACCTTTGAGCGAGTCTGGGTACAAAAGCCTCATATACAGGTTGCGAAAAAAAATTGGAAAAGAGTCCATCGTTTCTCTCTCGGGAATCGGCATCAAGTTGATTACGACGACGCCATAACCCAACTTTTATATTTCGTCGTCTCGAAATCTGATTGTAAAGCAAACGCCATCTTCCGCGTTCTCGGCCTCCAAGCTTCCCTTATGGCGTTCTTGCACAATCGTCTTTGACGAGTAAAGGCCCAAACCAGTCCCATTCTTCGCGTCCTTCGTCGAAAAGTATGGATCGAATATCTTGGGTAAAATATTTTCTGGGATTCCCCCTCCGTTGTCGCGAATCGCGATGGAGTTCTTATTCGCGAAAACGCTTACGCGAGGGTTTTGAGTACCTTTTTCTTTGAAATTCTCTTGAGCGTTGTTAAAAATATTTAAGATCGCCCTTATCATCTCGCTAGGACGCATTTTATATTTTACGGAAGAATCGTAATTCTCGATTATTTCGATGTCCTTGCTTTGAAACGACACTCTTACTATTTTCAACGCTTTTTCGCATACTTCACTAAGACTCGTCAATTCATACGCTTCGTCCGACTTGCCAATGTTGCGAAAGTCGTCAATCGTGCGGGTGAGTTGTTTCACCACAGCGTCAATTTCGCCAAGTCCCTTGTTGACGTATTCTTGGTAACCCTTGAAATCTTCGTTTTTTCTAGCGCTAAAGCGTCCAAATTCCGACTGCATTTTCAAATCCATCGAGTTTGCCGCGATGGCTCCCAAAGGCTGGCGCCATTGGTGGGCTATCATGCTTATCATCTCGCCCATTTGAGCCAAACGCGACTGCTGCAAGATAAAGGCGTCTTTCTCGCGGTTTCTTTTGAGCTCTTCGTCCACCTGTTTTTGCAGTTTGTAAATAGTGTTCGCATACTGCTTCAACACCCCGCTGAAATTCAAGTCGAACAAAAGGCTCACTTCGGAGATAAGCTTGTAGGAGGCGATTTTTTGTCTAAACGTCTCGTCAATCATCGCTTTTCGAGCGTGCGCGCATATGATAAAGAGTTCGTCCGCGGAAACGTCTTTGCCTTTGAGATAAAGCAACAGCTTGTCTATAACTGGGCATGCGCCTACTTCTTTCTCTTTTTTAACGACGCCAAAAAAGTATTCAAGCACTTTCGTCGCATATTCGTCTTTGAAGAAAGCGGGAGATATGTCGTGCGTCTTCATAACGCTTAAAACTAACTCCCCGCCAATCCAGCGCTCGGCTATATGGTCCAACTGGGCTTCGAGAACCTCTATGTTTTTTATAAGAGAGGGTATGAAATCGGTTATATTTTGGATGCTTTCTAGCATTGCTTCAACTCCTTACTCAATCTTATCGTAAAGAGAACGCCGTCCCCTTCGTTGCGCGCTTCCAACCTTCCATCATGATGTTCCTCAACAATGGTCTTTGACATGTAAAGCCCCAATCCGGTTCCGTTTTTTT
>ERZ889078.299-NODE-299-length-44959-cov-17.972296_pt1 | contig 44959 bp, 43 predicted proteins | sample MGYA00521266_ERZ889078 | MGnify/ENA primary metagenome ERZ889078 (study PRJEB32303, sample SAMEA104408618) | aquatic metagenome | biome: Brackish water; feature: Pelagic; material: water | place: Baltic Sea | collected 2014-06-16T06:34:00 | depth 76,534 m ... | reverse complement strand
TTCCGAAAGAACTTCAGAATGGCTTCGGTAAATAGCTTTTGCGTGGGATAGGCGCGATTGTGGGTGACGTGTTGGTGCATCACGGCCCAGAGCCTTTCAATTGGATTTAGGTGCGGGCAATAGGGCGGCAGCTGGATCAGGTGGATGCGGCAGTTTTTGCGCGCCAGAAAAGCCCTGACATCCGGCCCTTTGTGGTAAGCGGCGTTGTCCCAGATCACGTGGATGATGCGTTTATCTTGATTGCGGGCCTCAATTTTGGCCAGCAATTGCACGGCACTCACGCCATCCACTGTGATCGGCGCGACGAAAGGCGTATCAAAGGTTTCAAGGTTCAGCGCGCCGTGAATGTTGACGCGGGCGCGGCCTGCCGTGGTTTTGAGCGTGGGGTTTGTACCCTTCTTCACCCAACCAAAGGCAGGTTTGCTTTGATATTCTGGATGCACGGCGTCTACGAAGTATACCGCCTTATCATCCAGCAGCAAAAGCGCATTCGCCCGCCGCGCAACGCCATGATCCTCACGCTGACGCTTCACACACGACAGAAGTTCACGGCGGTCCTCACGGGAAAGAAAATTGGAACGGATCATACGGAAACAAGAATCCATTTACGCGCGAACATCTACAACTTCTTCGGGTCCTTAAGAACTCGCAGTATATGATAAAAGGTATTGGAACTATCCACCAAAAAAAAGACGTCCCCCTTAGTTTAAGACCCACTTGGAAAAAGAATTCCCGGTCGCTAAAAGGCCTTAACTAGGAACAGTGCCGAACCAAAGCCTCGGCAAGGGAGCCAACCCTGCTTGTGGTTTTGGCCTAGGACCATTATGCTAAACCCCAGAGGCCGAACCAACGGCGCCATTTTTTGGGCTAGATAATGGTTTCTAAATCTTTTAATCGCATACTCTCATTTGGTCAAAATATGGTTTTGATCAGCCTAATTAGAATTGTTTTACTCCTGCCTTATAAATGGCGCGGAGCTGTGTGTGGTGAAGTTTTATCGCGCCTTATTAGCCCCTTAGCGGGCTATAATAGACGTATCAAGAAAAACCTTAAGCTGATTTACCCCGACCTAAGCGAACAAAAAGTGGCCTATTTGATGCTCCAAGTTCCTAAGAATGTTGGACGCACCTTGATGGAGGTTTACTCTGGCACTACGTTTAAAAATCATGTGCGCAACACGCAAATTTTGGGCACTGGCTTGTCCGCTTTACTCGCAGCGCGTCAATCTGGACAGGGGGTGATTTTAGTTTCGGGCCATTTTGGCAATTATGACGTGCCGCGCGCAGTTTTATCAAATTTGGGTTATCCGGTGGCCTGCCTTTATAAGCCCTTTCGTAATGTCTATTTTGATCGGCATTATTTTGATACCATCGGTAAAATTGCATCTCCCATTTTTCCCACAACCCGAAATGGCTTGGCGCAGATGGTGCGCCATATCAAAGGCGGTGGGTTGATCGGTATTTTGGTAGATCAACATATAAGCCATGGCACGCCCTTAGACTTTTTGGGTCGGAGCGCCAAAACCGCTCTGTCTGCGGCAGAAATGGCACTTAAATACAATTGCTTACTGGTGCCAACTTACGGTGTACGCCATAAAAATGGAAACGATTTTGACCTAATAATCGAAGACCCCATTCCTCATAGTAACGCAAAATCCATGACACAAGCGTTAAATGACAGCCTCGCCGCCCAAGTACGTGCCCATATGGATCAATGGTTTTGGATACATAATCGCTGGAAATAGCCTAAGGCAAACGTGCCGCTGCCCAAATGCGCGCGGGGCCGGGTTCTTGCAAAACTACTGCTGTTTGATCGCTCCCCTCAAGGTCAACAGACATGTGCAAATCGGCAGCTCCTGTCCAGTGACCTACAACTTGCCAGGACGTAACGATATTAGCATAAGAAATTGTTTTATTACCGTTTTCGCCGTATTCAATCGTGACTATTTCAACTGGTCGATAACGGATAATCTGCACCATCAAATCGGGAGACTTCGCGGTTTTCCGTATGGCGCTTATCTCTAGCTTTTCGTCTTTTTTAGCCAGCGTTAGTCTCAATTCGCTTTGTGCGGTCCGAGCCTCCCCGATCAATTGCAATATCCTTGGGCCATTAGCCCCTTGGGTTTGGCCTATGCCATTGACCACCATTTGTGGCGTGTAGAGTGTTTTTTGGTTGTGCAACAACACATAAGAACGCTGGCGGTCGCTAAAGGCCCGCTGGCCAAAACTATCTTTCCACCCAATATAATCCCAATAATCAACATGCAGCGCCAGAGGCAAAAGTCTAGGATCTTGCACCCATTTATGCAGCATCGCATCGGCCGGCGGGCAAGAGGAACAGCCCTGTGAAGTGAATAGCTCAAGCACAACCAAAGGCTCGGCGCGCGCGCCCATGGGCACAGCCAAACCAAGGACAAAAGCAGCATTGCGCAGATATGTTAAGCACTTGGTCATCGTTAACCCTCTATCATCGTATATCTATACTTTGCAAAAACGCCAAAATCCAATCACCCTATTGCGAGCGGGCTATTATCTCCAAGCCAGAACAAAAAAACTTTGGCCAAGCCCATCATAGGGCTAGATATTCTGCATACAACTGCATACAGATAAAGAAGCCATAGCAAAGGAACCATCCATGACCGTAGTTGTAGGGCATGACAGCGCCAAGACCCGCAAAATCTTGGTCGCTGGCGGACTTAGCGCCGCATATTATTCGATTCCCGCCGCCGAAGCAGCAGGATTAGGCACATTCTCTCGGCTGCCCGCTGCTTTGAAAGTGGTGCTAGAAAATATGCTCCGCTATGAAGACGGCAAGACAGTTTATTTAGACGATATTCGCGCCTTTAGCGAATGGGCTGATAAGGGTGGCAAAAACCCCCGTGAAATAGCCTATCGCCCTGCTCGCGTTTTGATGCAAGACTTCACAGGCGTTCCGGCGGTCGTCGATCTTGCTGCGATGCGCGACGGGATCTTGGGTTTGGGCGGCAATGCCCAACAAATCAATCCTTTAGCCCCTGTCGATTTGGTCATCGACCATTCGGTTATGATTGACGAATTCGGTACGCCACGCGCCTTTCAACGTAATGTTGACCGCGAATATGAGCGTAACATCGAACGCTACACATTCTTAAAATGGGGCCAAAAAGCCTTTAATAATTTTCGCGTTGTTCCCCCTGGCACAGGAATTTGTCACCAAGTGAACCTCGAGTATTTGGCCCAAACTGTGTGGATGGATAAAGACCAAAATGGCGAAAATGTAGCCTATCCTGACACGTTGGTGGGCACTGACAGCCACACAACCATGGTCAACGGTCTAGCCGTCTTGGGTTGGGGCGTCGGCGGGATTGAGGCCGAGGCCGCAATGCTGGGCCAGCCCGTGTCTATGCTGATACCCGAGGTGATTGGCTTCAAACTAACCGGTCTTATGGTCGAAGGCACCACCGCCACCGACTTGGTGTTGAAAGTCGTACAAATGCTGCGCGCCAAAGGTGTGGTCAATAAATTTGTTGAATTCTACGGCGAAGGTCTGGACCATTTGCCGCTTGCTGACCGTGCAACCATAGCCAATATGGCACCAGAATATGGCGCAACCTGCGGCTTTTTTCCAATTGACCAAGAAACATTGCGCTATTTGCGTGGCACAGGCCGCGACGAAGCACGCATAGCCTTGGTCGAGGCCTATGCAAAAGCGAATGGCATGTGGCGCGATGCCGACTATGCGCCGATCTATACGGACACGCTCACGCTGGACATGGGCACGATTGTTCCAGCCATCTCTGGACCAAAACGCCCGCAAGATTTTTTGCCGCTTGATACATCAAAAAAAGGCTTCGCACATGAGATGGAAGCCACTTTTAAACGCCCCATGGGTGTGGAAGTGCCCGTTGCAGGTCGTGATTTCACGATGCATTCTGGAAAGGTTGTGATCGCCTCAATCACCTCTTGCACCAATACGTCGAACCCATCAGTGATGATTGCAGCCGGTCTTGTGGCGCGCAAAGCCCATGCTTTGGGTTTGAAATCAAAACCTTGGGTGAAGACTTCACTAGCACCAGGTAGCCAAGTTGTGTCTGAATATCTGAATGCTGCTGATCTACAGAAAGATTTAGATGCGGTTGGATTCAATCTGGTGGGCTATGGCTGCACCACTTGTATTGGCAACTCTGGCCCGCTTGACCCGGCTATTTCTGCGGCCATCAATGACGGTGATTTGGTCGCAACCGCCGTCTTGTCGGGCAATCGCAACTTCGAAGGGCGCATTTCGCCTGACGTCCGCGCCAACTATCTGGCCAGCCCTCCCTTGGTGGTGGCCTATGCTTTGGCAGGCGATATGAATATTGACCTAACCAGCGAACCTCTGGGCCAAGGCAGCAATGGCCAAGACGTTTATCTCAAAGACATCTGGCCCACCAACGCCGAGATTGCCGAACTGGTCGAAAAAACTGTGACCCGCGACGCATTTCTTAAAAAATACGCAGATGTATTTAAAGGTGATGAGAAATGGCAGTCTGTCAAAACAACAGACTCAGAGACCTATGATTGGCCCGCCAGCAGTACCTATATTCAAAATCCGCCCTATTTCAAAGGGATGTCAAAAACTCCGGGAGTGATCAAAAACATCGAAAATGCCCGTATTTTGGCGCTTTTGGGCGATATGATCACCACTGATCACATCAGCCCAGCTGGCTCATTTAAAGAGGGCACACCAGCGGGCCGCTATTTGAATGAACTCCAAGTGCCCGTGGCAGAGTTTAATAGTTACGGAGCACGTCGGGGCAACCACCAAGTGATGATGCGTGGTACATTTGCCAATATTCGCATCAAAAACGAGATGTTAGACGCTGTCGAAGGCGGCTACACCAAAGGCCCAGACGGCGCGCAAACCTCAATATTTGATGCGTCGGTTGCTTACAAAGAAACCAGCACTCCTTTAGTGATTTTTGGAGGTGTTGAATATGGCGCGGGCTCCAGCCGTGACTGGGCTGCCAAAGGCACAGCACTTTTGGGTGTCACTGCAGTTATCGCCGAAAGCTTTGAGCGTATCCACCGCTCAAATCTGGTTGGGATGGGTGTTATTCCGTTCGAATTCACCAATGGCGACACGCGTAAATCCTTGGGGTTAACAGGCGATGAAATCGTCTCGATCCAAGGTCTAGAGGGCGATCTTAAGCCGCTTTCAACAGTTGACTGCATCATCACCTATAAGGATGGGGCCGTCAAAGCCATCGCTTTAAAATGTCGCATCGATACTGAGATTGAAATTGAATATGTGGAACATGGCGGCGTGTTGCACTATGTGCTGCGCGACCTAGCCAAGTCGGTATAAAAAGAAGGGCCGCGCTTGACGCGGCCCCTTTATTTTGAGACCAAAGCCTCGGCTTGTGCAATGGCAGGCAAAATGTGATTTTCCAAATTACGCATCGTAATCGGCCCGGCCCAACGCAATAAAATCTTTCCCACTCCATCGATCACAAAGGTCTCAGGCACCCCATAAACACCCCATTCCAGAGCCATACGTCCCTGCCTATCTTGACCCATCTTTTCATAAGGGGCACCCATTTCGACTAAAAAGCCCAATGCAGCGGTAGCTTCATCCTTGTAATTTACGCCATAAACAGGCAAACCCATCGCCTGCAGCGCAATCAATTGCGGATGTTCGGCGCGGCATGGTTGGCACCAGGACGCCCAGAAATTCACAATCTTTACCCCCGACTTTTGCAAGTCCGCAGCTGCAAAGGGCGCATCAGGCCCCAAAGGCGTGACCAGAACTTGCGGCGCAAGTTGACCAATAAAGGTTGAAGGCAAAGCATCAGGATCGCTGCGTGCCATACCCAGGTAAAACAAAACCGCCAAACCCATAAATACAACAGGTGGCAAGATGACCATCGGACGGATCATGCCTCAGATCCCGCCTGTGCTGCAACCTCCGCGCGCGCAAGGGCCTGTTTCATCTTGCGGCCCTGCCAAAGGCTAAGCCCTACAAGAGCCAACAAACAAAGTATCGACAGGCAATAGGCAGCTAAAACAGTATCAGCATATTTTCCTAAATCAGGCATTACGTACCCTTTCTTGCGCCATTAGAACCGACAAACGGCGGGCGCGGATCTCGGTTCTTGTGCGCAAAAGAACCAGCGCCAAAAACAACAAGACAAAACCAAAAATACAAAGCAATAAAGGAAGGTAAAAGACATCCGCCACATGTTCTTCCTTGTCCATGCTTAAAGACGCGCCTTGATGCAAACCTTGGTTCCAAAAGTTAACAGCATAACGGCTTAAAAGCGCAAAAACCGATCCCACCAAACACAAGACCGACGTCAGATCCGCAGCGGTATCGGAATTTTCAACCGCCTGCCACATCGCCAAATAGCCAAAATAAAATAACGTCAAGATCAAAAAGGATGTCAGCCGTGGATCCCACGCCCACCAAGTGCCCCACATAGGCTGTCCCCATATAGCGCCTGTAACCAACGCAATGACTGTAAATGTCAAGCCAACCGGCCCTGCTGCCTTTGCCGCCAAGGCCGAAACAGGATGGCGGCGCACTAACCAAACCAATGACGCTACCAACATCATCATCCAAGCATTGATAGCCATCAAAGCTGCGGGCACATGCAAGTAAATGATTTTGACAGTTGCGCCTTGCTTATAATCGTCAGGCGTGAAAAAAAATCCCCAAATTAGCCCCACAAATAAAGAGGTCGCAGCCAAAATCGTGACCACAGGTAACACCCGCCCCGACAGGCCCATAAAACGTTTTGGATTGGCATATTCCCAAAGTGACATATTAATTCCGTTCAAATTTTTGATCAATTAACGCAAATTTATCCGCAAAGCCTTGGCAGAAACAAAGGGCAAAAGTGCAGCCGACGCAATAGACAGAGCGGCAAGAAAGGTCAGCGCGCTGGCCGCTCCCTGCCCGGAAGCCCCGCGTTTTATAACCTCGGCTCCAAAGATCAGGCTGGGCACATAAAGCGGCAAGACCAAAAGCGACAACAAAAGTCCACCGCGCTTGATCCCCACCGTTAGGGCCGCACCAAAAGCACCAATAAAACAAAGCGCTGGCGTGCCGCACAACAATGACGCCAACAGCCAGAGATAACCCTCTTGTGGTAAATGTAATAAAAGCCCCAATATCGGCGCAACCAAAGTCAGAGGCAAGCCCGAAACCAACCAAAGCGCCACCGCCTTTATTACCACAGTCCCCTCAAGCGGCAGGGGAGATGCAGCCAAAAGATCAAGGCTGCCATCCTCAAAATCCAAGGCAAAAAGCCGATCCAGCGATAAAAGCGTGGCCAATAAGGCCCCCACCCAAAGGATGCCGGGGGCGATTTTGGCCAAGATCGCTGGCGTGGGGCCAACACCCAGCGGCACTAGAATGGCCATGATCAAAAAGAACGAGAGCCCAAGCCCAAAGCCTCCGCCCGCACGAATGGCCAGCCGAAGTTCACGGATTAACAAAGCAATCATATCAGGGCCTCATCAAAATTGCTTGGGTCTATGGGGTATTTGGCACTATGACGCGCGCGAAATAAAGTTAAATCCAGCGTGCGCGCTCCCACAATTCCCAGGTCAATATGTGTGGCCAAGATTGCGATGCCGCCCTTTTCCAAGTGTTGCGTTAACATCTTTTGAAAAAGTTCGGTGCTGGGCCCGTCAAGTGACACCGTCGGTTCATCCATAATCCAGATTTTTGATGCCGTTACCATAAAGCGGGCTAATCCAAGACGGCGCTTTTGCCCCGCCGATAGATGCGCAGCCAACCGATTTTGTAGCCCCAAAAGGTTCATCGCCTCAAGAGCGGCATGGCAACTGATTTGGCCATAGACTGATGCCCAAAATTGCAGATTTTCCTGCACCGTTAGCGCGGTTTTTACCCCGTCAAGATGCGCGCCGTAAACTACCTCATCCAGGTCTCGTTCAATCTGGCCTGCAAATGGCGAGGACAGCCCTGCAAGGCTGCGCAGCAATGTGGTTTTGCCTATGCCATTATCTCCACGTAAGATTAGCGCTTGGCCGGCCGATAAAGAAAAGCTCAACCCCTCAAGTAAAGGTGCCCCCCCCCGCGCACAACTTACGTTTTGAACTTTCATGATCATAGCTTAGCCTACTCTAAGCTCAAGCTACTCTGCAACCGCGATCAGTGCCACAGCAATGCGGCGACCCTCTGACAAAAGAACATTATAGGTGCGACATGCGGCAGAGGAATTCATTACCTCGAGCCCAATGCCCGCACCCTCGACCTGAGCACGAAAGGCGCTTGGCGCGTGGGCAATCTCGGCGCCCATGCCCAAAAATAAAACATCAACCCGCTCCGCCAAAGCCAAAATTGGATCAAGCGCCACAAACCCGCCCCATGGGCCCGCATCCCAAGGCGTAATCAACGCATTACCCCAGATTACTTGTCCCGAAATGCGAAAAAAGCCAGGCCCATAGCTGTCTATGGGTTGGGCCGTTTCATAGGTGATTTCTTGCAACTGCATCTCTAGGCATCAATATCTGCATATTGGGTGCCAGCACCGCTTGGTTTTTTGGGCCCATCGCGGTTTACACCCATGAAAAGCACAATATTTTTAGCCACAAATACCGATGAATAGGTTCCTAAAACCACACCAAAGGCGATCGCAAAGGCAAAGCCACGGATCACATCACCGCCCAAAACCAACATCGAAATTAATGCAACCAAAGTTGTTGTTGAGGTCACCAAGGTACGCGATAAAGTCTCATTCACCGATAGGTTCATCACATCGCGCAGCGTCATTGTTTTATATTTGATCAGATTTTCACGCAAACGGTCAAAAACCACAACCGTGTCATTGATAGAATAGCCCAAAATAGTAAGCAAAGCAGCAATTATACTTAGATCAAACTTAATCTGAAAGAGCGCGAACACGCCAATAGTAATAAAAACATCATGCACCAGCGCCAAAACGGCACCAACGGCAAATTGCCATTCAAAACGTAGCCAGATGTAAAACAAAATCCCTATGGTTGCCCCCGTCATCGCCAAAATGGCCGACCAGATCAGCTCTTGCGATACTTTCGGACCGACTGATTCAACCGATGTAAAAGAAATCTGCGGGTCAAATAACTTAAGGGCGCGTTCAATCCGTTCAATTGTTTCGGGAGTGATAGCCTCAGACCCCGCAAGGGCGGCTATGCGGATCATGGCCACATGTTGATCCGTGCTAAAACTTGGGTCAAACACTTGAGTAATAGCCACATCACCAATCGAAAGATCCGTCAAAACCGCACGATAGTCAGCCACATCAATCACTTGCGAAGAATCGGTACGAATGCTGGTGCCCCCTTTGAAATCAATGCCAAAGTTCAACCCCATCACGGCCCAAAGAAAGAGTGCCACAACCATCAAAACCATTGAGCCACCAAAGGTCACCTTTTGATATTTGAAGAAATCATAATTAGTGTTTTCGGGTGCAAGTCTAAGACGCATCTATTTTCCTTACACAATAATCGTTTTTGGACGCCGCCACGCAAACCAAACCGAAATGATAGCCCGGGTCACATAAATGGCAGTAAATACCGATGCTATGATCCCAACTCCCAACGTCACGGCAAAGCCCCGCACTGGACCCGAACCTGCCATAAACAGAACTGTTGCTGTAATAAAAGTGGTAATATTAGCGTCAACAATGGCCGACAAGGCGCGCTCATACCCTAGTTCAATCGCACGTGCAGGATTTTTTTGGCTGCGTAGCTCCTCACGGATGCGTTCAAAGACTAACACATTGGCGTCAACCGCCATCCCAATGGTCAAAACAATTCCCGCGATGCCAGGCAGGGTCAGAGTGCCACCAATCAACGACAAGAACCCAAAAATGAGCGCCATGTTAAGCGCCAACGCCAAATTTGCAAACAGTCCAAAAAGCCCATAACTGGCCCACATAAACAAAACAACGGCGACCATCGCGACCAAAGCGGCCATACGGCCGGCATCTATACTGTCTTGGCCAAGCTCAGGGCCGACTGTTCGTTCTTCTAAAAAAACCATCTTGGCTGGCAAAGCACCTGCACGAAGCAACAACGCTAGATTTGTGCTTTCTTCCAGTGTGAAATTGCCTGTAATAATACCCGATCCACCCGGAATATGGCTTTGGATCGTAGGAGCAGAAATCACTTCATCGTCTAAAACAATTGCAAAAGGCGCACCGATATTGGCCGCCGTATAATCGCCAAAAGCACGTGCCCCTGAAGGATTGAAGCGAAAGTTCACGGCGGGGCGGTTGTTTTGGTCAAAACTTGGCTGTGCATCAGTTAAAGCCTCGCCTGAGACGACGGGAGCTTTTTCGACGACGTAATAGATGCCAGGTTCATTGAGAGATGGCAAAAGCGCCATGCGTGGATCTAGCTTTTCAGTTGCCGAGGCGGTGCGCCTGACAACAGCGTTAAAGGTCAGTTTCGCAGTGGTTCCGATCAACGCTTTTAGCTCGGCAGCTGAGCCGATGCCTGGCACTTGGATCAGCACACGGTCGGCCCCTTGGCGTTGAATGGTAGGTTCACGGGTGCCCACCTCATCAATGCGACGGCGAATAATTTCAAGACTTTGTTGCAAGGTACGGCTGTCAGTGGCAAGTCTTTCGGCGTCGCTTAAGCCCACCGTGACCTCATTACCTTCACCGCTGACTGTGATGTCATATTGCCCAATGCCCGTTATAGTGCTGACGGGGCGGGCCAATTTGCGCACGGCGATCAAGGCCGCCTCAAGCCCTGCGGCTTCAGATATGGCTATTTTAAGCAGCCCTTGAGGTGCAGCAATGCGACGTAAAGTGCCAATTTCATCACGCAAGGGGCGCAAAGCATCGCGTACATCGGGCCAAAGAACATCCATACGAGCTTCGTAAACTTCAGAAACTTGCACCTCGGCCAGCAAATGCGCGCCCCCCCGCAGATCAAGTCCTAGATTGACAAGACCACTTGGCAAAAACGACGGCCACCCTGCCAGCGCTTCAGATTGAGAACCGGTGGCCACACCTTGCTGCGCTATAATAAGTTTGGCGGCGTCATTATGATTTTCAACGCGACCATAAAAGAAATTTGGCGCCGAGTATATCAATCCCAAGGCGCAAATGCCCCAAATCATCACACGTTTCCAAAGGGGCATTTGCAACATCAGACATATCCATATTGGCCCTTTGGGCCATGACAGGGCCTTGAACAGCCCCGAAGGGCCGATTGTAAGGTGTTAGGAAGCAGCCGGTTCGGTTTTGTTCAAAACCTGTGCTATAGTTGCACGCATCACACGCACCTTAACACCCTCGGCAATTTCAATCTCCACAATGCCGTCATCAGACACTTTCGACACTTTCCCAAGAACGCCGCCTGAAGTAACCACTTGGTCACCTCGACGCAATGAATCAATCATAGCCTTATGCTGTTTTGCCTTTTTTTGCTGTGGGCGGATCATAAGAAAATACATGATGGCAAAGATCAAAATCAGCGGCACGAATGAGGAAAAGGCGCTAGACGCGCCACCAGCGGCTTGTGCAAAAGCAGGAGTTACAAACATTCTTTGTTCCTATTTAGGGCCCTGAGCGGGCAATATCTCGCGCACCCTAACGACCACATTTCAAAATGGCAAGGCAGGCCCAAACCAAGTTATTGCAAATTTCGGTTCAATTCTCTGCACATTGGTGGCATATGGGGGCCAAAGGCAGATTTGCCAATAGTAACGCTCTATTTTGATCAAGGTGACCCATGCATGATATTCGCGCAATTCGTGAAAACCCCACCGCATTTGATGCGGGCCTTGCCAAACGGGGCCTGGGGGCCATGTCGACTTTAATACTAGCACTAGACGAAGCAAGGCGGACGAAAATTCTTGCTTCTGAAATCGCCCAAGCGGCGCAAAATGCTGCGTCTAAGGAAGTGGGGGCCGCGAAAGCTGCGGGCAATGATGTTGAATTTGAGCGCCTGCGCGCCCTCGTCGCCGAAAAAAAGGCCGAAATTGGGCGCCTGACCGACGAGGCCAGCGCTAAAGATGCCGAGTTGCGCGCAGCCCTTGAAACCATCCCTAATATTCCTGACGCATCGGTACCCATGGGTGCTGATGAAAAAGACAATCAAGAAGTGAGCCGCTGGGGCACACCCGCAACTTTCGACTTCCCTCCAAAAGAGCATTTTGAAATTGCAGGCCCGCAAAAAGGCTTTGATTTTACAACAGCAGGTAAAATCTCGGGATCGCGGTTTGTGGTTCTTAAGGCGGCGATCACCCGTTTGCACCGCGCTTTGGGGCAGTTTATGTTAGATACCCATGTCACGGAGCATGACTTGACCGAAGTATGGACTCCCGTTTTGGTGAAAGAAGAGGCAATGTACGGCACCGGCCAATTGCCCAAATTTGCCGAAGACAGCTATCAAACCACAAACGGCTGGTGGCTGGTACCTACCGCCGAGGTGACGCTGACAAATATGGTGGCAGGCGAAGTAGTCGACGAAGCAGCTCTGCCCTTACGTTTAACTGCGCATACACAATGCTTTCGCTCGGAAGCAGGGTCAGCGGGCCGTGACACGACAGGAATGCTGCGCCAACATCAGTTTGAAAAAGTTGAAATGGTCACGATATGTACCCCTGAAAAGGGTTTGTTTGAACATGAACGGATGACCCGCTGCGCCGAGGTGATTTTAGAGAAACTTGCCTTGCCTTATCGGCGTATGTTGCTTTGCTCAGGCGATATGGGCTTTGGCGCGACCAAAACTCATGATTTGGAGGTGTGGCTGCCCGGTCAAAACACCTACCGCGAGATTTCCTCGGTTTCGGTCTGTGGTACGTTTCAAGCGCGGCGCATGAATGCCCGCTATCGCGGCGGGGGCAAGCCTGAATATCTGTGCACGCTTAATGGCTCAGGCTTGGCCGTGGGGCGCACGATGATTGCTGTGCTTGAAAATGGCCAAAAGGCAGACGGTTCGGTAAATTTGCCTGACGCACTGCACACCTATTTGAGCGGAAAAACCATGATCACCGCCGCCGGAGACCTGGCCTAACCTCCATGGTTGCGGCGGTTATCGCTTGGCCTTATACCATTTATTAAGCAGCAGCGGTTAACCGCAAATCATATAACCTAAGGAGAGCCCCATGGCCGGATCAGTCAACAAAGTCATTATAGTCGGCAATTTAGGCCGCGATCCCGAGGTGCGCAGTTTTCAAAACGGTGGCAAAGTTGTTAACCTAAATATCGCAACCTCAGAATCATGGCGCGACAAAGCCTCGGGCGAGCGCAAAGAACGCACTGAATGGCACCGTGTCTCAATCTTGAATGAACCTTTGGCCAAAATCGCCGAGCAATATCTTAAAAAAGGCTCAAAAGTCTATATTGAGGGTCAGCTTGAAACCCGTAAATGGACAGATCAGTCAGGAGCCGAAAAATTCACAACCGAAGTGGTCTTGCGTCCCTATCGTGGTGAATTGACCTTGCTTGATAGCCGCAATGACAATGGCGGCGGTGGCAATTACAGTGGTGACCAAATCAGTGGCGGCGATTATGGTTATGATGGAGGCTCAAGTTCTGGCCCGAGCGGTAACGCGCAAGCTCCCACTGGGCGTGCTGATATGGACGATGAAATCCCGTTTTAAACTATTCGCTCCTAAGTCTTTCAGACGTGGGAGTGCCACCCCCACTAGACCTTTGGTCCAAATACCCTATATGTTTAGTCAATTAATCCAAAGGCAGACCCATGACCCAAACCATCGACCTAGTAGAAGGCACGCCGCTTATTAAGCCCTCATCAACGGATCATCAGCTTTATGATGATGTGGTCGGCGCCTGCCGTACAGTATTTGATCCTGAAATTCCGGTGAATATTTTTGACTTGGGTCTGATTTATACCATTGAAATTGATAACGAAAACGCCGTCGAAATCATTATGACGCTTACGGCACCAGGCTGCCCGGTCGCCGGCGAGATGCCTGGTTGGCTGGCCGACGCTATTGAGCCTTTGGCTGGAGTAAAACATGTTAACGTGGCCATGACATTTGATCCACCTTGGGGTATGGAAATGATGTCAGACGAAGCGCGTTTGGAACTTGGCTTTATGTAATAATCTAAATTTCCGTGATGAAAGGACAATCAATGTTCGCAATCCCTGGCAAACAAGCCGTCACCATCACTGCTAAAGCGGCGCAACAAATCGCGTCTCTTATGGGGAAAAAACATTCCAACGGTCTGCGCATCGGCGTCAAAAAAGGCGGCTGTGCTGGTATGGAATATACGATGGACTACGTGAATGAGGTCAATCCCTTAGATGAAACCATCGAACAAGATGGCGCGCGCGTCATGATAGCGCCGATGGCGCAGATGTTTTTGTTCGGTACTGAAATTGACTATGAAACATCCCTTTTGGAGTCGGGTTTTAAGTTTAGAAACCCGAACGTATCCGAAGCCTGTGGCTGTGGCGAATCGATCAAGTTTAAAGAGGATCTGACCGAGCCAAGTAACGCCTAGCGTAAGGGGGGTTTATGCGTAAATTTGCCATTGGCAATTGGAAGATGAACGGCAATATTGCGTCCCTTAAGATGCTTGGGGAGGTGCAAGCTGCCCAAGCTTTTTCAGGGGTGTCAGTAGTCATATGCCCGCCCTATCCTTTGCTTCATGCCGCCACCTTGGCCAGCAATGGAAGCGGCGTCGAAATTGGCGCACAAAGCTGTCACCATTTGGCCAATGGGGCCCATACGGGCGATGTATCCTCAGATCTTTTGGCGGATGTCGGCGCGCGCTATGTGATTGTTGGCCATTCTGAACGGCGTGCCGATCATCACGAAAGTAACTCGGCCGTTTGCGCTCAGTTTCAAAGTGCTAAAACCGCAGGGCTAACCCCAATTCTATGTATCGGCGAAACCCGGGCCGAACGAGCTGCAGGCCGCACGATTGAAGTTATTAGCGCGCAACTTAAAGCCTCACTCCCTCCGCAAGCACAAGCGTTTATACTTGCATATGAGCCGATCTGGGCTATCGGAACGGGCCTCATTCCCAGCTTAGACGAAATTGCCCAAGTGCACGCCTTTTTAGCGCATCAGCTTGCGGAGATATGTGGGTCTGATAGTAAGATATCGGTTCTTTATGGAGGTTCAGTGAAAGCCAGCAACGCGGCCCAAATTTTCGCTCTGCCCCATGTTGACGGCGCTTTAGTGGGCGGGGCCAGCTTTGCTGCCAAGGATTTTTGCCCTATCATCACAGCACTTGGCCATGCCCAGTAACATGAACCAGAAGCGGCCCCTTCCCCTTTTTCATCAATCCCCCACCGACCCTAAATTTGTCCAAAACCCCTATGAATTCTACGAGAGAACTAGAGTTTCGGGGCCATTTTTTTACTGGCAGGACTATAATCTAACCTGCACGACATCACACGCTTGCGTATCGGCACTTTTGCGTGATCGGCGCCTCGGGCGCGAAGCCCCACCGCATTTACGCCCCCAGTTCGCCCCACATTTGCGCCCCTTTTATGAAGTCGAGGATCACTCGCTCCTTGAACGCGAAGCCCCTACCCATACGCGTTTGCGCGGCTTAGTATTGCGGGCCTTTACCTCGCGGCGCATAGCGGCACTTGCACCTGAAATAGCAGCATTGGCTCATGAATTGGCGGCGAGCTTGCCCAAAGGTGACTTTGACCTTTTGCCCAATTTCGCCGCCAAACTGCCCGTGATCATCATCGCCCGATTGCTAGGCGTGCCAGAAGATATGACCCCCCAGCTTTTAACCTGGTCGCGCGCAATGGTTGGCATGTATATGGCCAATCGAAGCTATGAAAGCGAATGTGCCGCGGCGAAGGCAGCTGAAGACTTTAGCGATTTCTTACGCCAATACCTAAAGGCCCGCGTGCGCGCCCCCAAAGACGATCTAATAAGCCAACTTATCGCCGCTGAGGCCGACGGCCAACGCCTGAGCGAAGACGAAATGATTGCCACCTGCATTTTGCTTTTAAATGCGGGCCATGAGGCCACGGTTCATTCAATCGGCAACGGCGTCAAAGTGATTTTAGAAAATCCAGATGTACGCCAATCGCTTGCCCCGCCGCTGATTGAGGGGCTAGTGGAAGAAGTCTTGCGCTTTGACCCTGCGTTACATCTTTTTACGCGCTATGCATATGAAGATATCGAAATAATGGGACATGTTATCCCAAAAGACGGACAAATTGCGTTGCTTTTGGGCGCGGCCAACCGTGACCCACAGGCCTTTGACGACGCCCAAAGTTTTTGCCCTACGCGCACCCCTAAGGGGCATATGTCCTTTGGCGCAGGTATACATTTTTGCCTCGGTGCACCGCTTGCGCGCCTTGAGTTGCAAATAGCACTGCCCATCCTATTTGAACTTCACCCGACCCTGACCTTGGCCGAGCCACCAAAATACGGTGATATGTATCATTTCCACGGGTTACAGCGACTGATCCTAACGCGCCGCTAAAGCGGCAAAGCATAGCTTGATTTGATCTCTTCCATGCTTAAAAGCGCTGTTACGTTAAAGATTTTTACCTCGGCTATCAAAGCTTGGTAAAAAGCATCATAGGCACGGGCATTGCGCACGCGTACCTTTAAAATATAATCAATATCGCCGGCAAGACGGTGGGCCTCTTGGACTTCAGGGCGCTCCAGCAGCGCTTTCAAAAAGGCATCTTGCCATGCGGCATCATGTTCAGAGGTGCGTATCAGCACGAAAAAACACGCCTCAAGGCCCAATGCCTCGGCGTCCAAAAGCACGGTGGTCTGTTTGATCACCTGCGCCTCTTTCATCCGTTTGATCCGATTCCAAACAGGCGTCTTGGATGAACTGATTTTACGCGCAATATCATCAAGTGACTGCGTGGCATCCGCCTGAAGCAGCGCAAGAATTTTCTTGTCGGTATCGTCTAAGCGGATTGCCATCTTTTATCCCCCCAATCCAAAAGAACTTAATTCTGCATTGGCCCTAAATTATGGCAAATTAGGCTTATATTCAAGCCCCCCATAGCCAAAATATAGAAAAATATCCTAATATGCACTCAAAGGAGCATAGGATGACACAATTTTCCACACCTGCCACAAAGCCCCAAGGTTTCGTTCATTTTGTGGGCGCAGGCCCGGGTGCGGTTCAACATCTGACCCTTGGGGCGCTACGAGCCATTCAAGGGGCCGACGTGATCCTTTATGATCGACTGATCGGCCCCGAGATTTTAGCCCTTGTCCCTAAAAACGCCGCCGCGATTGAGGTTGGAAAAACTGGCTTTGGCACCTCAACGCCTCAGGGCGTGATTAATGCGCTGTTGGTTAGCCATGCGCGCACGGGTGCACAAGTAGTGCGCATGAAGGCAGGCGATAGCGGCATTTTCGGCCGCCTAGACGAAGAGATCGAAGCGCTTGAAGCCGCATCCCTGCCCTTTGCCATTCTGCCGGGCCTTACTGCCGCCACCGTTGCCGCCGCTGCAATTGGTCAAAGCCTAACCAAGCGCGGGCGCAACGCCTCGGTACGTTTTTTAACGGGCCATGATGTGGCAGGCTACGCCGAACAAGATTGGCGCAGCCTTGCCAAAGCGGGGCAAGTGGCGGCCATATATATGGGCAAAAAATCAGCGCGTTTCTTGCAAGGTCGGCTTTTGATGCATGGGGCAAATCCCCAAACCGCGATCACCTTGGTTGAAAATATCTCGCGTGCCGATCAACAGATCATCGCGTCTAACTTGGAACGTCTGGCCGAGGACATTCTAGCCCTAACTGGCCCTGCAGTGCTACTTTACGGGTTAAAGCCGCGCCAAGCCCAACAGGCCTTGGCCCAAGTCCCCATAATGGCCGAGGTGCGCGCATGAGCCACTTCACTCCAAAAGTCTTAACAGGTAATGATTTGCTGTTGGGTGACGTAATTTATCTGACAGAAACAGACAGTTGGAGCCGCGATCTCTTGCTTGCGCAATTGATCACCGACCCTGATCAGGCCGCACGTAAACTGGCCTATGCCGAGACCCAAACACATAAGATAGTCGGGCCCTATTTGGCCGATATGCAAGCTGCACCATATGGCCCAATGCCCATGCACTTTCGCGAAGGGTTTCGCACACGCGGCCCCTCAAACTATCGCCACGGCAAGCAAGAAGGTCTTTTATAATGTATCACTATCAGCCTTTTGACACCCAATTTGTACGTAACCGCGTGGCTATCTTTTCCGATCAAATAGCACGGCGTATTGATGGCAGCCTAACTGAAGAAGAGTTTCGCCCCCTGCGTTTGATGAACGGGCTTTATTTGCAGCTGCATGCCTATATGTTGCGCGTGGCCATTCCCTACGGCACATTAAACGGACGTCAAATGCGCCAATTGGCCAGGATTGCTGAAACCTATGACAAGGGCTATGGCCATTTCACTACACGGCAAAATATTCAGTTTAACTGGCCAAAATTAACCGACGTTGGCGCTATCCTGTCTGACCTCGCAGATGTTGAGATGCACGCCATCCAAACTTCGGGGAATTGTGTGCGCAATGTCACTGCCGATCATTTCGCGGGGGCCGCCTTGGATGAAATAGCAGACCCCCGCCCCATAGCCGAGCTTTTGCGCCAATGGTCAACCGACCATCCCGAGTTTCAATTTCTGCCCCGTAAATTTAAAATCGCTGTGACAGGCAGTCCCAATGACCGAGCCGTGACCAAAGCGCATGACATTGGCCTACGCATGGTACAAAACGCTTTGGGCACGCCCGGGTTTGAGGTCAGCGTCGGCGGCGGCCTTGGGCGCACGCCCATGATCGGCCAAGTGGTGCGAGACTTTTTGCCCACCCAAGATCTGCTGCCCTATGTTGAGGCAGTCTTATCCGTTTACAACCGCCTTGGGCGCCGCGACAATAAATATAAGGCACGCATCAAGATCACTTTGCATGAAACAGGGGCCGCCGAACTAACCCGCATGATTGAAGCGCGTTTCATCCAAATTCGCCCACAGTTTTCGGGCCAAGATCAACAGGTACTCGCCGCTATCACCAAAGCCTTTGCCCCGCCCCTTTATAAAACCGCCGACCTATCCACATATCAAGCGACCTATCAGGCTGACGGGCTTTTCCGCTCATGGGTTGATACCAACGTCAGCGCCCACAAACAAACGGGCTATGCGATTGCCTCTATCAGCCTAAAGGCGCAGGGCCAAACTCCAGGCGACGCCACCGCCGCGCAAATGCGGGTCATTGCGGAAATGGCAGAACAGTTCGGTCATGATGAGCTGCGCATCAGCCATGAGCAAAATGTGATCCTACCCCACGTGCATCAAAGCGACCTTTATGCGCTGCATCAAAATTTGAGCGCAGCAGGATTGGCCACGGCCAACCTAGGGCTGATTTCCGACATAATCGCCTGCCCTGGCATGGATTACTGCGCTTTGGCAACAGCACGCTCTATCCCTGTGGCGCAAAATATTGCCCTGCGGTTTGACGCACTCAAGCTTGAACATGATATCGGGCCACTTAAACTTAAAATATCAGGCTGCATCAATGCTTGCGGGCATCATCACGTGGGCCATATTGGAATTTTGGGCCTAGATCGAGCGGGGGTTGAAAATTACCAAATCACCCTTGGCGGTGATGCAACCGAAACGGCCGCAATTGGCGATCGCGCGGGCCCGGGCTTTTCTTATGATGAGATTGTGCCCGCAATCGAAAGATTGATCATGGCCTACCTTGCCTTGCGGATAGAACGGAGCGAGAGTTTTTTAAAATGCTATCAGAGACTTGGCGCAGCCCCTTTTAAGGAAGCACTTTATCCAAAGGATAGGGCAAATCATGCCGCTTGATGCAGAAGAAAGCCCACTTTCCACGCGCCTTGGTGCGCTAAATAAGCAATATGAAACCCAAAGCGCTCACGATATTTTGGAAAAAGCGCTCACCGGGTTTGGGCGCACTGCACTTGTGTCGAGTTTTGGAGCCGATGCGGTGGTTCTTTTGCATATGGTCGCAGGTATTGCGCCGCAAACGCCGATTTTGTTTATCGATACGATGATGCTGTTTCCTGAAACGCTTGCCTATCAGCGTTACTTGGCACAGCGTTTAAACCTAACCGATCTGCGCATCATCGGCCCCGATCAGGCCTATCTGGCATGCTTGGATCCCAGCGACAGTCTACACCAACGCGACCCGAATGCCTGCTGCGCTTTGCGCAAGACCAAGCCGCTGGCAAAGGCGCTTTTGGGTTTTGACAGCTGGATAACAGGGCGCAAACGCTTTCAATCGACCAGCCGCGCAGATCTAAAAATTTTTGAATCTGACGATCAAAATCGATTTAAAATCAATCCACTAGCAGGATGGATCGCAAAAGATCTGCAAGCGTACCGCCTCAGACATGATCTGCCCGCCCATCCTTTACTGGCCAAGGGCTATCCGTCAATTGGATGCGCGCCTTGCACGTCATCTGTGCAACCGGGCGAAGAGGCGCGCGCAGGGCGTTGGCGCGGCGTGGTCAAAATCGAATGCGGCATTCATTTTATCAACGGTCAGGCCAAACCTCTCAGCCATCCAATAGAAGAAAAGAAAGAAAAAGCATGACCCTGCGCGTCACCGACCAAGGCTTTAGCCCGGCCCCACTGCAGGTGGCCACCCCGCTTCTTACAGCCACATCCGAAGACCAAGTACTTTTGCTTGCCAATAGCGACGACCCTGCCTTGGCCGTGCCGTTTTTTACCCATGTCACCGAAATTCAGATCACCTTCCCAAGCTTTAGCGATGGGCGCGGTTTTACCCTTGCGCGGCTTTTGCGCAATTTAGGTTATGCGGGGCGGCTGATTGCCAAGGGCCATGTCTTGGCCGATCAATATGCAATGGCGCGCCGCGTTGGATTTGATGGGGTTGATATCGCCAGTGATCTGGCCGCGCGTCAGCCCCAAAGCCAATGGCTTGGGCGTGCCAATTGGGAGGAAAACCACTATCAAGCACGGCTACGCTAAATAACGGTTTCGCTTGCTCCTTTGCTGTCCTATTCTGCCAATATTAAAAAGAAAGCCCCATAAGTGACTGAAAAAACCTACACACCAACCCTGCCTGATGCCCAAATCGTCACCTTTGTGCACCATTGGACTGAGAGTTTGTTTTCCTTTCGGGTAACGCGCCCGGCCAGCTTGCGTTTTCGCTCGGGTGAATTTGTGATGCTGGGTTTGATGGGGGAAACAGGCAAACCGTTGTTGCGCGCCTATTCGATTGCCTCACCCGCTTGGGCGGATGAGCTTGAGTTTTACTCTATCAAAGTACCAAACGGTCCTTTGACCTCAAAATTACAGCATATAAAAGTGGGCGACCAGATCATTTTGCGCCCCAAACCCGTGGGCACTTTGGTGCATGATGCACTTTTGCCGGGAAAACGTCTGTGGCTTTTGGCGACAGGCACAGGCTTTGCTCCATTTTCTAGCCTACTGCGCGAACCTGACACTTATGAAAAATATGACCAAGTCATCATGATGCACACGTGTCGCCAAAAGGCAGAACTGGACTATAGCCGCGCCTTGGTCAACGCACTACCCGATGACCCTTTGATCGGTGAGATGGTAGCCAATAAATTGCTATTTTATCCAACCACAACCCGTGAGGCATCGCCCTTAATGGGGCGGATCACAGATAATCTTGTCTCGGGAAAAGTACTGGACGATCTGGGTGCGGGCGCGATTGATCCTAAGCTTGACCGCGCGATGGTCTGCGGCTCACTAGCGTTTAACGTCGATGTTAAGGATTTACTTAATACCTTTGGCCTGCGCGAGGGCGCAAATTCCGACCCTTTAGAATATGTTGTCGAGAAAGCATTTGTGGGCGACGGAGTTTAAGCCGCTCCAAAGCGGCCAATTGCGCCCAATGAGCAATAAAATTAAGGATATTTTGACCTAATACCCCTCCAAGGGCTTGAACTTGTGGCGCCGCGCGGCTAGCTTCATTGGGCAGTCACATCAAAAGGATCATTACCATAGCCCGCAGACCCCACAACGCCCCGCCGCAACGCGAAACGGGCCCCCGTGTCAACGATCGTATTCGTTCATCTGAAATTCGCTTGATTGGTGCCGAAGGTGAAAATGTTGGAGTTGTCACCCCAGAACGCGCTATGGAAATGGCCGAGCAGGCTGGACTTGATCTCGTTGAAATTTCACCAAATGCTGAACCCCCCGTGTGCAAAATCATGGATTTTGGTAAGTTCAAATATGAACAGCAAAAACGTGAAGCCGAGGCACGTAAAAAGCAGCATATAATTGAAATTAAAGAAATTAAATTTCGTCCCGGCACCGATACCCATGATTATGACGTGAAAATGCGCTCGGTTCTTAAGTTTTTGGATGAGGGCGACAAAGTCAAAGTCACTTTGCGTTTTCGCGGCCGTGAAATGGCCCACCAAGATTTGGGGCTTGAGCTTTTGAACCGTGTTGCCGCCGATGTAGAAGAGGCAGGCAAGATTGAATCCATGCCCCGTCTTGAAGGGCGCCAAATGGTTATGATGATCGGCCCAAAATAGGCTCCACCAAAGGCGCATCAAAAGATGTGCCTTTGGTCGGTTATAACATTTTTAAATGCAGTGGCAATCTTTCTAGAATGGCAGGCTTATAGGAAGGGTTTCGTACTTACGAAATTTGTGGTTTTTATCTATGCGTTCCAAATTAGCCCCCAGAAGAGCGTGCACAGGCCATCCATCTGGCCAACCCTGCCCGCCATAAAAACCGCACCCAGTACGATGCATTGAATATGGCATCACCGCACCAAATTTTTAAAAATTTTGACTGGGAGATGGCGCTTGATATTGATGAGTACGCCCCTGCACTGATGGTGGCTTATCGCCCCAAACCGATGCCCTGCCGATCACTTGGCGGTTTTTAGCACTCCAGGCGTGGTTCGTTGTCAAGATGAGTGATCGCTCAACAATTAAATGAAGCTGCCCCACACAAACCTTTCGGGTCCAGGGTCTAAGGCCTGCGCGTGTCTGTCATGGCGCCAAATTGAAAGATAAGCCAAAAATTTTATCGATGCCGCAAGCGAGCGTGGCCTGGCGCAAAGCGCAAATCTCTAGGCAACTTGCGCGAAAAGCACAGCGCTCCTTCTTGGGATACTTGATTATGATGCGCACAACCCACCTACTCACATAATATGAGGCGGCTCTGATCTGCTGCAACTAAGCCCCTTTTTCCACTTTTGAGAGCAACCTTTAGCCCAAGGGGCTCTGGATACTTTCTGAAACTTGGGCTAAATCCAAAGGATGAACCAAACGTTTTCAATAACCCGCCCAGATGATTGGCATCTGCATTTGCGCGATGGAGCAATGATGCAAGCCGTGTTGCCCGAAACAGCTCGGGACTTTGGCCGCGCGCTGATCATGCCCAATTTGGTGCCGCCTGTCGTCACCAGCCAAGAGGCAAGCGCCTACCGCGACCGCATCTTAGCGGCCCTGCCAGAGGGGGTCGATTTTACTCCGCAAATGGCCCTATATCTGACCGAAGAGACCGATCCTAAAGATGTTCGTTTAGCAGCCAGCCAAGGGCTGGTACAGGCGGTTAAGCTTTATCCTGCCGGTGCCACCACTAATTCGCACGGCGGCGTGCGCAACTTTAATAAAGTGCGCGACGTACTAGAAGTCATGTCAGAAATTGGTCTACCACTTTGCATCCACGGCGAAGTAACAACCCCAGAAATTGATATTTTTGACCGCGAAGCCGTGTTCATCGATACTGTCCTTGATCCATTGCGACGCGCTACGCCTGGACTGCGGGTGGTCATGGAACACATCACTACATCACAAGCGGTCGACTATGCCAATAGCAGTGACGAAAATTTAGCTGCCACCATTACTACCCATCATCTTATCATCAACCGTAATCATATTTTGGTCGGCGGCATTAAGCCCCATTATTATTGTTTACCCGTGGCCAAACGCGAAAGCCACCGTTTGGCGTTGCGCAATGCGGCTACCTCCGGAAATAGTCGGTTCTTTCTTGGTACTGATTCTGCCCCCCATATTGACGCGCTCAAGGAACATGCCTGCGGCTGTGCAGGCTGCTTTACCGCTAGCAACACCATGCCGCTTTTGGCCCATATTTTTGAAGAAGAAGCGGCGCTCGATCGCTTAGAAGGCTTTACCAGCCACTTTGGTGCGGATTTTTACCGCCTACCCTATAATAGTGGCCGCATCACCTTGACCAAGCGCGACCAAGCCCATTGGCCCGCGAAAATCGAAACCCAAGGAGGTCCCGTAACGCTGTTTGATCCGGGCTATCCCGTATTCTGGCACGTTACCCCCTAACATCCGAGGAAAAATGATTCCCACCTCTTTCCCACCCCGCGCCGAGATTGCCCGCCTAACCGCGCGTATGTTGTTAGAGATTAAGGCCGTGCATTTTAATGCCGAAGATCCTTTCACCTTGGCCTCCGGCCTGCAGTCGCCCACCTATATTGATTGCCGAAAATTGATCTCTTATCCGCGCATTCGCGCGACTTTAATGGATTTCATGACCATCACCGTAATGAGAGACGCGGGATTTGAGGCCTTCGACAACATTGCAGGCGGCGAAACAGCTGGCATTCCCTTTGCTGCCCTTGTGGCCGAACGTTTAGCGCTGCCCATGACCTATGTACGCAAAAAGCCCAAAGGGTACGGGCGCAATGCACGCATAGAAGGAGCCATGCACGAAGGCCAACGCGTCTTGCTGGTCGAGGATTTAACCACCGACGGGGGTTCAAAGCTTTCATTCGTAGATGCAATACGTGAAACGGGTGCAAGCTGCGCCCATACGGCTGTAATTTTTTACTATGGCATTTTTCCTGAAACAGAACAAAAATTGGCCGATCATGGCGTAGCTCTGCATTATCTTTGCACCTGGTGGGATGTACTAGCCGAAGCACGCCAAAGCGGCATCTTTGACGAAAAAACGTTGGCCGAAGTGGAGAAATTTCTTAACGCCCCCCGCACGTGGCAAGAGGCGAACAAGCCCGCTTAAGCGCACTCTTATACACAGACTTATACAATTTGCGCCCCAACGGCGCAAAGGCTATAGATATGAGTATGCCCAAAAAAGAACTATTTTACCATTAAATGAGGCCGCATGTCCGATATAACACCCCTAAGGAATAATCTGCCACAAGGCGTTGCTTTGGGGGAAACAGGCCTAACGGATGATACTGCTTTTCCGCAAAATATTGAAGCCGAACAGCAACTTTTGGGTGCTATTCTGACTAACAACGATATTTACGACCGTATCAGTGCCATTATCTGCGCCGAACATTTTTATGACCCCGTGCATCAACGCATTTTTGAAATCGCAGCCGCCCGCATTCAAAAAAACGCTCTGGCCTCACCAGTCACGCTGAAGGCATTTTTAGAAGATGATTTGGGCCTGCGGGAATTGGGGGGGCCTGCCTACTTGGCACGCTTGGCGGGGGCGGCCATCTCAACTTTTGCCGCACGTGACTATGCCCAAATGATTTACGATTTGGCCGTGCGGCGCGAACTGATGGCTTTAGGCCGTGATATAGCTTCAAAAGCAGCCAAGGTCGATGTCGATTCTGAGCCGCGCGAACAAATTGTTGAAGCCGAGCAACGGCTTTATAAATTGGGCGAACAAGGCACAGTTGAGCGTGGTTTTCAAAGCTTTTTGAAAGCTGTGACAGATGCGGTAAATATGGCTAATGCCGCCTATCAACGCGGCGGCGGCATGGCAGGTATTTCTACGGGTCTTATAGATTTGGACAAAAAACTGGGCGGACTGCACCCGTCAGACCTACTGATCTTGGCGGGCCGCCCTTCGATGGGGAAAACCTCCCTTGCGACGAATATAGCCTTTAACATTGCCAAAGCCTATAAACGTGGCCGCACCCATGATGGACATGAGGGCGCCGTTGAGGGGGGTGTTGTGGGCTTTTTCTCACTTGAGATGAGCGCCGAACAGCTAGCCGCACGGATATTGTCCGAAGCATCAGAAGTCCCCAGCGAACAAATTCGCCGCGGCGATATGAACGAAGGTGAGTTTCGCCGATTTATCGAGGCGGCGAAATCGCTTGAAACCTGCCCACTTTATATAGACGATACGCCTGCCTTACCCATCAGCCAATTGGCCGCTCGCGCGCGAAGATTAAAACGTACCCACGGACTAGATCTGTTGATCATAGATTATTTACAACTTTTGAAAGCCGCTTCGGCCAAAGAAAACAGGGTTAACGAAGTTTCCGAAATCACTCAAGGCTTAAAGGCTATTGCCAAAGAACTTGATATCCCGGTCATCGCCCTATCACAGTTGTCGCGCGCGGTTGAGCAACGGGAAGACAAGCGCCCGCAGCTGTCTGACTTGCGCGAATCAGGTTCGATCGAGCAGGACGCCGATGTAGTCATGTTCGTTTACCGTGAAGAATATTATAAAGAACGCGAAAAGCCTGCCGATCACGAAATGGAAAAAATGGCTCAATGGCAAGCCACGATGGACAACGCCCATGGCAAGGCCGAATTGATCATCGGCAAACAGCGTCACGGGCCGATTGGTACGGTTGAGCTCAGTTTTGAAGGCCGATTCACACGCTTTGGCAACCTGGTCAAACCGTGGCAACAAGGTGCCGGACAAGATCAATATTGATCAAAATTTGTTAAACCGGTGCGAGAATGCCGCTTTTGCCCATCTTGGGCTTTATTCCCCCTTGACGTAGAAACTGGCCCTGTCAAAACGGGACTATGGGCCAAGCAACTTTAACAATTGATCTCGACGCAATCGGTGCAAACTGGCGCGCACTTGACCGTATGTCGGCGCAAGGCACCCAAACTGCAGGCGTTGTAAAAGCCGACGGCTACGGACTTTCCGCCCCCAAAGTGGCGCGGGCATTAGCCGAAGCTGGGGCGCGACGCTTTTTTGTGGCACTCGCCCAAGAGGGCGCAGCCATACGGCTGGCCTTGGGGCCAGGGCCGCAAATCAATGTTCTTTCAGGCCACATGGACGGCGACGCATCCTTGATCCGTGACCTTGACCTCACGCCAATGATCAATTCAATCGACCAACTCACCCGGCATCTTGATGCCCTCCCGGATCATGCTTTTGGAGTGCAACTGGACACAGGCATGTCGCGCTTGGGGATGAGCTTGGCCGAGTGGGACGCGGTGCGTGAGATTGTCTTAACCGCATCTCCCGAACTTTTAATGAGTCATTTAGCCTGCGCTGATGAGCCAAACCACGCAATGAATGCTGCGCAGTTGGCGCTGTTTCACCATATGACCGATGGCACACAAGTGCCGCGATCGCTTGCGGCGACAGGTGGAATTATTTTGGGGCAGGACTATCACTTTGACCTCACACGTCCCGGAATTGGCCTTTATGGTGGCATGCCGTTTGATCGTGCCACCCGAGTGGTAAGCCTGTCCTTGCCCGTCATTCAAACCCGCGTGATTGATGCAGGCGATGTGGTAGGATATGGGGGCAGCTACCAAGCCGCAGGCCCCACCAAAGTAGCCACCTTGTTGGCGGGCTATGCTGACGGGCTTTTGCGCGCCATGTCAAATCAAGCAGTACTGTGGCACAAAGACCACCCCTGCCCACTGATTGGTCGCGTCTCGATGGATTTGATAACGGTTGACATTTCTAGCCTTGAGGACGAACCAACAACACTTGATCTTCTTAACCCTTGGCAAAACATTGATGATTTGGCTGCAATGGCTAATACGATTGGCTACGAGATCCTAACATCCCTTGGGTCGCGCTACCGAAAATTATATTTAGGAGCAGGTAGTACGTGACACAAATCAACATCGCCATACAACAATTTTTGGGTGCCATTGGGCATTTAGCCTTTGACTTTTTGGCCCAAATAGGACGAATTGCGCTTTTTGGCATGTCTGCCTTGCGCCATATGGTGACAGGGCCATTTTATCCTCGCGAATTTTTCACATCTTTAGTGCAAATTGGCTGGTTTTCCTTGCCTGTTGTGGGACTAACTGCGGTTTTCACAGGCGGCGCCTTGGCTTTACAAATTTATGCAGGCGGCGCGCGATTTAGCGCTGAGGCGGTAGTGCCCTCAATCGTAGCTATTGGTATGGTGCGCGAACTTGGTCCTGTTTTGGGCGGTTTGATGGTGGCTGCACGCGTAGCCTCAAGCATCGCGGCAGAGCTTGGCACGATGAAAGTCACCGAACAGATCGACGCGCTGCAAACTCTATCGACCCATCCAATGAAGTATTTGGCCGTGCCGCGCATCTTGGCAGCAACGCTATCGATGCCCATTTTGGTTGCCGTGGGCGATGCTATTGGTATTATGGGTGGTTATTTGGTGGGAACCCATCGTTTGGGCTTTAATGCGGCAACCTATCTTAAAAACACTGTCGATTTCCTTGAATCGTGGGACGTAGGGTCGGGCCTGATCAAGGGCGCCGTCTTTGGCTTTATAGTAGCCCTTTTAGGCTGTTATCATGGTATGAATTCAGGCCGCGGCGCGCAAGGTGTTGGGCGAGCCACCAAGTCAGCAGTTGTGGGAGCTTCGGTGTTAATATTGGCCAGTAACTATCTTCTGACAGAGGTGTTCTTTACCTCATGATTACATTGAACTCCGTCCATAAGTCATTTAAAGATAAACATGTTTTAAGGGGTATAACACTTGAGATCCCGCGATCTGGAAGCCTTGTGGTCATCGGTGGGTCGGGCACTGGAAAATCAGTATTGCTGAAATGTATTTTGGGGTTGGTAACGCCTGACCGAGGGCAGATTTTGCTTGATGGTAAAGATGTGAGTGTGGGCGACCGCGAAGCCTTCTTAGACCGTTTTGGCATGCTGTTTCAGGGTGGAGCTTTGTTTGACAGCCTAAATATCTGGGAGAATGTGGGCTTTCGTTTGCGCCGCGGCCCAAAAGCACTTAACAAGTCTGACGCGCGCGATAAGGCAATTGAAAAGCTGCGCCGCGTGGGTTTGGGCCCTGAGGTCGCTAATCTTTATCCTGCCGAACTTTCAGGCGGTATGCAAAAGCGTGTGGGACTGGCACGCGCCATCGCGACTGCGCCTGAAATCATTTTTTTTGATGAACCTACCACAGGCCTTGATCCTATCATGGCAGGGGTAATTAATGATTTAATTCGCGAGATTGTAACCGAAATGGGGGCAACGGCTGTGACAATCACCCATGACATGACCTCGGTCAGGGCCATAGCCGACCAGGTGGCAATGATCCATGACGGTACCATCAAATGGCATGGGACGGTCAGCCAAATGAACGAAACGACCGATCCTTACGTTGATCAGTTCATTCACGGTCGCGCGACAGGCCCAATTGCGGCGCTGCGCTAATGGTCCTTTTGCTTTTCATAAGAAAGACCTCGTAATGGCCAAATCGACCACGTCTTTCACCTGCACCTCTTGCGGCAGTACATCAGGCAAATGGACAGGGCGTTGCGAAGATTGCGGCGCTTGGAACTCCATGGTCGAGGAAAAGCCCCTGTCATCAGGCCCCAAAGCCATCACCAGTCGTGGCCGCAAGGTTGAGCTAACTGATCTAAGCACCCATGAGGCAGAACCCCAGCGCGCCTCATCTGGGATAGATGAGCTCGACCGCGTCTTGGGAGGTGGGCTTGTGGCAGCTTCAGCAGTGCTGTTGGGGGGAGACCCTGGGATTGGAAAATCAACTTTACTGCTGCAAGTCACTGCAGCTTTTGCCAATAAAGGATTGAAATGTCTTTATATATCTGGTGAAGAGGCGCCCGCCCAAGTGCGGATGCGCGCCGCTCGTTTGGGCTTACAAAATGCACCCGTGACCTTGGGCGCAGAAACCAATTTACGTGATATACTAACCACATTAGACGCAGAGCGCCCTGCTTTAGCGATAATTGATTCCATTCAAACCATGTGGCTTGATACGGTCGAAAGCGCGCCGGGATCGGTGGCGCAGGTTCGCGCCTGCGCCCATGAATTGGTTACTTTTGCCAAGCGGCGTGGCGTGGCGGTGGTTTTGGTAGGTCATGTCACCAAAGAGGGGCAAATTGCAGGACCCCGCGTTGTCGAACATATGGTCGATACGGTGCTGTATTTCGAAGGGGAGCGAGGCCATCAGTTTCGAATTTTGCGGGCCGTAAAAAACCGTTTTGGTCCTGCTGATGAAATTGGTGTCTTTGAAATGACTGGCGATGGTTTGGCCCAAGTACCCAATCCGTCAGCCCTGTTTTTATCTGACCGAGACCGACCGGCCTCGGGCTCTGTGGTGTTTGCAGGGATTGAGGGAACAAGGCCCGTCTTGACCGAAATTCAAGCTTTGGTGGCACCCTCAATCCTAGGCACGCCACGCCGGACGGTAGTGGGGCTTGATTCGGGGCGTCTTTCGACCATTCTAGCAGTTCTTGAGGCACGCTGCGGCATTCCTTTTACGGGTCTTGATGTGTTTTTAAATGTGGCAGGCGGCATGCGCGTGTCGGAACCGGCGGCCGACCTAGCTGTGGCCGCCGCCCTACTGTCGGCCCGCGAAGATGTAGCCATTCCTACTGATTGTGTGGTTTTTGGCGAAATAAGCCTTTCAGGGGCGTTGCGACCTGTTGGGCAAACCGAAAATCGGTTAAAAGAGGCCTCCAAACTTGGTTTCAATCAGGCTATTGTGCCAACAAACTCAAAATTGGGCCAAGCGGAGGGTGTTAAGTTACGCCACATGGCTGATTTAGCCGCCTTCGTGGGTGAAGTATTTGGTGCGGACTGAGGAATGGAGCGACTGATGACCGAATTCACAATGATTGACGGCGTGGCCCTTGGAGTTGTCTTGCTTTCGGCACTTTTGTCCTATTCACGCGGTTTCACACGCGAGATGATGTCGATTGTCGGTTGGGTGCTGGCGGGAGTTTTAGGCTTTGTCTTTGCGGCCAGTGTGCAGCCCTTAATGAAAGAAGTGCCTGTAATTGGCGGCTTTTTAGAAAGTAGTTGCGAATTGTCGGTTTTGGCGGCCTTTATCGTAGTTTTTGCGTTTAGCTTGTTGGCCTCATCGCTGTTCACGCCATTGGTTGGTTTAATGGTGCAACGCAGCTTTTTAAATGCGCCCGATCAAATGTTGGGTTTGTTGTTTGGAGTGGCGCGTGGCAGTTTGCTGGTTGTGGTGGCGTTGATTGTTTACGACCGCGCCTTCACCAGCCAAAATATTGCGATGGTTGCCAATTCACATACCGCTAGTCTTTTTACGGGCCTAAAAGAGCGTATCGACGAAACTATCCCCTCGGACGCGCCAGGCTGGGTCACTGACCAATATACCCAACTGATGGGAGCTTGTTCCACGCCAACGCCAAGAGAATAGGCAAGTAAACCCACAAGTTGCGCGCCTTTGGGGGTGACATCCACCCTCAGTGGGCTTACATGAATTAACCGAGCAAGAGCAGGAGCACCATCAATGCAGCCCCTACACACAAATCCCTTTGATGAAGACAAGCTAAAAGAGGAATGTGGGGTTTTTGGGGTCATTGGCGCTGCTGAGGCCTCTAATTTTGTGGCGCTTGGCCTGCATGCACTGCAACATCGTGGCCAGGAAGCGGGTGGAATCGTTGCTTATGGCAAAGATCAAGGGTTCAACTCGGCCCGTCGTTTTGGCTATGTGCGCGATAATTTTACTAATCAAGAGGTGATGAAAACACTGCCCGGCTCCTTGGCTATTGGTCATGTGCGCTATTCAACGGCTGGATCAAAAGGCGCCACCGCGATCCGCGACGTGCAGCCATTTTTTGGAGAGTTTTCAATGGGCGGCGCGGCCATAGCGCATAATGGCAACCTAACAAATGCAGCCGCCCTACGGCGCGAATTGATCGAGCGCGGTTCAATCTTTCAATCGTCATCTGATAGTGAATGTATAATTCACTTGATGGCCCGATCTATTCAAAAGAACATTCCCGAACGTATGAAAGACGCGCTACGCCGCGTCGAGGGGGCCTTTTCAATCGTTGCTATGACACGTACAAAATTGATCGGCGTTCGCGATCCTTTGGGGGTGCGCCCCCTTGTTTTGGGCCGCATTGGGGAAGGGTTTGCGCTTTCGTCCGAAACTTGTGCGCTTGATATCATTGGCGCAGAGTTCATGCGCGAAATTGAGCCTGGTGAGATGGTAGTCATTGACAGCGATGGAGTTCAAAGCTTTCGACCATTTGCACCGCAGCCCTCTCGATTTTGTTTGTTTGAACATGTTTACTTTAGCCGACCCGACAGTTTGCTTGGCGGGCGCTCGGTTTATGAAACGCGCCACCAAATTGGAGTCGAGTTGGCCCGGGAAGCTCCGGTTGAGGCTGACTTGGTATGTCCCGTGCCCGACAGCGGCACTCCTGCCGCCATTGGATTTAGCAAAGAATCAGGCATTCCCTATGCTATGGGAATCATTCGCAACCAATACATGGGTCGTACTTTTATTGAGCCCACCGAAAGCATTCGGAATATGGGCGTGCGACTAAAACTGAACGTGAACCGCGCTTTGGTGCGTGGCAAACGCGTGGTATTGGTCGACGATTCCGTAGTACGAGGAACCACCAGCCGCAAAATCAAAGATATGATATTAGAAGCGGGTGCCGCAGAAGTACATTTTCGCATAGCCTCTCCACCGACCGCATGGCCTTGTTTTTATGGGGTGGATACTCCTGAACGCTCAAAGCTTCTGGCCGCAAATATGACCGAAGATGAAATGCGCGACTGGATTGGAGTGAATTCCTTGCGCTTTATCTCGCTTGATGGGCTTTACCGCGCCGCGGGCGAGGCTAAGGGGCGAAATCCCAAAGCACCACAATATTGTGACGCCTGTTTCTCGGGGGAATATCCTGTAGCGCCATCCGATAAAATAGCCGAAGGGTTTGAAATGAAAGCGGCTGAATGACCCGAAAAGTCAACGCTTAGATAAAAGTGACCCCCAAGTTTTTGACGTGCGCGCTGTGCTTTTAGAGATTTCACCCGATCATTTAAAATGTATATTTTATGTGATTATTGTCCTTAGAAAACCACAAAAGTCTCCCAAAATGACCATCGGGTATGGTGACTTTTCAGGCATTACCCCCATTATGGGCGGGTGATAGACTAGATCGATAGCAGCGGCTTAAAAGTTTTAAGTTGGGGCTTTTATTTCCATGTAAAAAGTTGCCCCCACGCGCTTTGATCTCGGCTATTATCTTGGTTCAACTAGATGAAATTTTTGATTAGGAGCAGCAAGATCTCTTGCTTTTTTTGCGGGGCTCGCGTAGCTCGGCCCAAACAATTTAAGGACACGCTATGGCCCAACATATCGCTTTAATCACGGGTGCGTCGCGCGGTTTAGGCGCCGGGTTGGCACAAGCCCTTGCGCTGCGGGGCTGGCATGTTGTGGCGGTAGCGCGCACTGTGGGCGCTCTGGAAGAGTTAGACGACCGTATCAAGGCGCAAAAACAGCCGGGTGCAGGCGCTTTGACTTTAGCCCCGATGGATGTAACCAATGAGGATGCTATGCGGCATCTTTGCGCCTCGGTACATGGGCGATTTGGGCATTTAGACCTATGGACGCACTGCGCTATTCACGCAGCCCCCCTCAGCCCTGCGGCGCATTTAGATGGTAAGGATGTCGATAAATCCATCGCCACCAATATGCGCGCTACGGCCAGTTTGATACCAATGGTAGAACCTTTGTTGCTCGCAGGTCCCATTTTTGGGACGGCCCTATTTTTTGACGATCCGCGCGGTTCAGAAAAATTCTTTGGCACTTATGGGGCGACTAAGGCTGCGCAAATCGCGCTTGCGCGCTCTTGGGCGGCAGAAACAGTGACAACGGGGCCGCGGGTTTTGATAGAAAGCCCTGCCCCCATGGCCACCGCCATTCGTGCGCGGTTTTTCCCTGGCGAAGACCGCACCCCTTTGGCTCAGCCATTGGCCGAGGCAGAGCGGATTTTGAACGCCCTGTACCCTACATAGCCGAAGCCTGACGCAGGGCTTGGAAAATCGCATCCCAAAGCGGCTCTACTGGTTCGCAGCCGATTGATAGGCGTATGAAACCGGGGGAAACCTGATCCCCCCAACGCGCGCGCCGCTCGCCCGAGCTGTGGGTCGACCCAAAGCTGGTAGCCTGAGCGATAAAGGGGCAGTTTGTTAAAAATGCTTCGGCCACGTCAGCCGATGGCAGATCAAAGCCCATGATAAACCCAAAACCCTGCATTTGCTTGCAAGCCAATGGGTAAGACGCATCCGATTTTAGGCCCGGGTAGCGCAGATTTTGCACAAGTCCCGAATCCAACAAACGGGTGGCAATCACTTCGGCCGAGGCGCACATGCGCGCCAAGCGCAGCTCTAAGGTTTCAAGGCCACGGTGCAAAAGCCAAGCTTCAAAGGCTCCCGGCACCGCGCCCGATAGGCGCCGCCAATCTAAAACCCGTGTCATAAAGGCCGCATTGCGGCTGGCCACATGGCCAAACAGTACATCCGAATGCCCGGCAGGCGCCTTTGTGTCCGAGGCCAAAACCACATCCGCACCCAAATCCAGCGGGCGCTGCAACAAAGGCGTCATAGTCGTGTTATCCACCATCACAATCCCACCAGCAGCATGCACTTTTGCACTAATCGCGGCAATATCGCAAAGATCAAGGCCTGGGTTGGATGGGCTTTCTAAAAGCACCACATCCACACCGCTATAGTCGAAATCTTGCATTTTTAAGATAGGCGCTTCTATAATCCGCACGCCGTAAGGCGCCAGAAAACCCGCCGAAAACACGCGTGACACGTAATAACCGTCAGACGGCAGGACCAAGGTTTTGCCCTGCCCCAAACCCACCATCAGCGCAGCTGAAATCGCAGCCATGCCTGACGGAAATGCTAAACAAGGCGCGTCTTCCAAAAGCGCCAATTGGCTTTCAAGTTCGGCCCAAGTGGGCATGGAATTGCGACCATAAAGAAAGGGCGCGTCCTGAATATCGGGCAAATGATAGCTTGCGGATGAGGTGATCGGCATAGCAATTGGATCGCCCTTGGCCAAGCGCGCCGCACGGTGGTGCTGCAACTGGGCCAGGCGCAAGTCGTTTGGGTTTTGGGTTTTCATCGCGCTCACTCAAGGCGCGCAGGAAAGCCCGAAGCGCGCAGATCGGTATTAAGCACATCTTCCAACAGTTTGACAATCTGCGTTGACTGGGCCGCCCCGCCATATGCCGCTTTACCTTTAAGAAAGGTTTGGTTGGTCATGCCCGCCAAGTCCAAGGGCACGCCAAATTCGCGGCCAAAGCCCATGGCAAAGCCCAAATCCTTAAGTGCCAAATCCATTGAAAAAGCAATGTCATAGCTGCCGTTTAAAATCAGCTGACCTTCGGTTTCATGCACGAAACTTGACCCTGACGACGCGGCAATTGCCTCCCAAGCGGTTTTGAGATCAAGTCCGCCGCGTTTTGCCAGCATAAGCGCTTCCCCGTCCGCCACTAGATGAATGAAGGCCAGCATATTGGTGATCACTTTGATAATTGCCGCCGAGCCCAAAGGGCCCATATGGAAGATTTTACCACCAATGGCCTGAAGGGCTGGTAAATGCAGATCATAGAGATCTTTATCGCCACCCGCCAGAACCGTGATCTCACCGCGACCTGCCAGATGTACGCCGCCTGTGACGGGGGCCTCCATCAAGCGCACGCCAGAATCCTCAGCCAATTGCCCTAAACGCAAAATATCGTCGCGCCCGAGGGTGGAGTTTTCAATCCACGTGGCCCCCACCGCCATATGCGGCAAAATCTGCGCCAAAACGCTTTCGGATACGGTAGGCGAAGGCAAACAGGTGAACACGTGATCAGAATTGGCTGCAACTTCGGCGGGGGTAGCGGCCCACGTGGCACCAAGCTTTACCAGACGATCTCCTAAGGCTGGATCAATATCCGTGACCGTAACTGCAAATCCGGCCTTGCAAAGCGAAGAGGCCAAATGGCCGCCCAAATTGCCCAGTCCAACATATCCGTAGCGCATTTTATGTCCTTTATCCAAGTTTATTGGAAATAAATGTTAAACTTGGCGCGGATGAGCGCGTCAATTTCAGGTTCGATTTGGCTGCCCGCTTTGGCCAAAATTTCGTTTTTACGCGCGATTGCGCGGTCTAAAAGCTGGGGTCTGCCCGCCTCAACCCATTCTTTGGGCGACATGCGGTTGCCAACATTGGGGTAGATATACTCGGTTTGCATCAAAGCCAGCGTTTGATCTGACCCCAAGTAATGCCCTGGGCCGCCCAAGCAAACGGCTTTCATAGCCTCAATCGAAGTGCTGTCAGGCGTTACATCAATCCCCCGCACGCAGCGCATGACTTGGCCCAAAACGTCATCACCCAAAACCAAAGATTCAAGGCAAAAACCCAGCAAGGATGCATGCATTCCTACAGACTCGTAAACCATATTTAGCCCCGAAAGCCCAGCCAAAACATTGGTGATCGCCGTTTCCCAACCCGCTTGCATATCTGGCAGCTTACTATCGGAAATTCCCGCCGCAGCCCCACCGGGCAGATTGTAAAAGCGGTGCATCTGCGCGCAGCCTGCGGTTAACAGGGCTTGCTCGGCCGAGCCGCCCGACATGGCACCTGTGCGCAAGTCAGACACAAAAGGCCATGTTCCAAAAATACAAGGCGCGCCGGGCGTAATGGCATTGGCATAGACCACGCCGGCCAACACTTCGGCCATGGCTTGCACGATGGCCAGCGCAATCGGCGCAGGGGCTGTGGCCCCTGCTTGGCCTGCGGAAAGCAAAAGCATCGGCATGCCGGCGCGAATACAAGCCTCCATCGTGATGCAGCTTTCTTCGGCGAATTTCATAGGCGGCACAACAAAACAATTCGAATTTGACACGAATGGGCGTTCGCGCCATTTCGCTTCGCCACCCGCCACATGGTGCAAAAGCTCAAAACAACCAACCACATGGCTTGGGTCTGAAAACGATGTGCCAACGTGTTTTTTGGTGCCTGAAAGACAAGCATAAAGCGTATTGATATCCATATCATAGTTATCAAGTACATCACGGCAGACCATGGCGCGTTGAAAGAAATGCACATTATCGAGGTTTTGGGTTAAGCGCGCCGCATCATAAAGATCTTGCGCGGTGGATTCGCGATAGTCATGCGTTATAGGGTCCACAATATGCACCGCCGCCCCTGCCGTGCCAAAATGCACATTGGTGCCTGTTAGATACAGGTCATATTTTTCATCGCGTCCAAACAGAGTGATGTCGCGCGCGGCTATATTCACCATGTCTTCGACCAAGGCACGCGGGAAGCGCAAGCGTCCATCGTCGCCCAAAATGGCGCCTGCTTTGGTCATGAGCTCAACACCAGAGGCGGGCGCTTGCGACAGGCCAATGGTTTCGAGCGCATCCAGCGCCGCCGCATGGATCTGCGCTATGCCTACATCGGTAAGCGGTTTATATTGCCCACCGGGCATGCCCGCACGCACGGGACGCATATTGTCTGGCAAAGGCGCCGCCCGCGCCGCAACACGCGCCGCGCGCCCCCCGTTTGCCGAACGCCCCGAACGTGCGGGCACGGTTGGCTCAGCGGTCACAGAGGAAATATGATCTTCCATAGCGATAATCCTTAAAGGGGTTAACCGGCCTTAGGCGCGGATCCGGGTTGATTTTGGGTCATACATAGGGGCGATACTGGCAGTAGCTTCAAATCTCTTACCAGCAATTTCAATTTCATAGCGCGATCCAAGTAGATCGGCGTCGCTTTGATCTAGGCAGGAAACATAGCCCAAACCAATGGCCCCGCCCAAAGCATGGCCATAATTGCCCGAGGTGATCTGATCTACAATCACTCCGTCACGCACGATGGCCTCATTGTGAAACAAAGTGGGCGCGGGATCGTTCAGGCGAAACTGCAAAAGCTTACGCCGCATGCCTTGTTCGGCGCGCGACAGCACCGCGGCACGGCCAATAAAATCACCTTTTTCGCAGCGCACGGCAAAGCCCAGACCCGCCTCGAGCACATGGTCTTCATCGGTGATATCATGGCCAAAATGGCGATAGGCTTTTTCGATGCGGCAGCTGTCAAGCGTGTGCAGGCCGCAAAGTTTCAGGTCAATATTAGTTTCCATCAGCGCTTCAAACACATGGGCGGCTTGGTCCGAAGACACGTAAATCTCCCAGCCAAGTTCCCCCACATAGGTGACACGATGCGCGCGGGAAATCCCCATTCCGATTTCAATTTCTCTAGCAGTTCCAAATGGATGCGAGGCATTACTAAAGTCATTTGGACTTACAAGTTGCAACAATTCGCGCGATTTAGGGCCCATCACACAGATCACGGCTTCGCCCGCCGTCACATCGGTGATGACCACAAACTCATCCGACAGATGCGCACGCAGCCAAGCCAGATCGCGCTGCAAAGTGGCACCTGGCACCACCAGTAAAAACGCGGTTTCAGATAGGCGCGTGACCGTCAAGTCAGCTTCGATCCCGCCCTTGGCATTGAGCATTTGCGTATAGACAATCTTACCTACTGGCACGTCCATTTGATTAGCGCAAAGATGCTGCAAAAACGCGCAAGAATCGCGTCCCTCCACGCGGATTTTGCCGAAAGACGTCATGTCAAACAAGCCCACTCCTTCGCGGACGGCCATATGTTCGGCTTTTTGGTTTTCAAACCAATTTTGCTTGCCCCAAGAGTGGGCATATTCGGGTTTTTGGTCGGGGCGCGCAAACCAATTCGCGCGCTCCCATCCTGCCATTTCGCCAAAAACCGCACCATGAGCCGCCAAATGCGCGTGCAAAGGTGAACGGCGCACGCCGCGCGCAGTGGCAAATTGGCGGTAGGGGAAGTGATCGGCATAAAGCAGACCCAAGGTTTCGGTCACACGCTCTTTCAAATAGCGACGATTCTTTTGAAAGGGCTGCGCTCGGCGAATATCAACTTCCCACATATCGAAGGGCGGCTCGCTTTCAGTGATCCAATGCGCCAGCGCCATGCCAGCGCCGCCTGAACCCGCAATACCAACCGAATTATACCCCGCCGCCACGAAATAACCGCCCAGCTCAGGCGCTTCGCCCAAATAATAGCGGTCATCTGGGGTAAAGCTTTCAGGCCCGTTAAAAAACGTATGAATGCCCGCGGTTTCGAACAAAGGCATACGGTTCATCGCAGATTCTAAGATGGGTTGGAAATGGTCAAAATCTTCGGGCAGACTGTCAAAACAAAAGTCTTCTGAAATACCATTCGTGCCCCAAGGTTTGGCAATGGGCTCAAACGCACCCAGCATCATTTTGCCCGCATCTTCTTTGTAATAGGCGCATTCATCGGGCACGCGCAGCACAGGCAAGCGGGACAGACCTTCGATCGGTTCGGTCACCAGATAGAAATGCTCACACGCGTGCAATGGCAACGTCACATTGTTTTGCGCCGCCAAATCGCGGCCCCACATGCCGCCACAATTCACTACAACATCGGCGGCGATATGGCCTTCGACCCCGTTTCCGTCTATATAGCTTACGCCTGTCACACGCTTTTCCGCCTCGGTCACTTTGGTGACTTTCACGCCTTCAAAAATCAGCGCGCCGCGCATACGCGCCCCTTTGGCCAAAGCCATGGCGATATTGGCAGGGTCGCATTGCCCATCAAGCGGCAAATGTACGGCCCCCACCACATCGGACACATTCAGATGCGGATACATGGCTTTCACATCCGTCGGCGAGATTTCATGTACTTCCACATCCAAAATCCGCGCCAAAGTGGCTTGGCGCAGCAATTCTTCATGGCGTGCTTTGGTAAGGGCCACGGAAATAGATCCCACCTGCCGCATTCCCGTGGCCACACCAGTTTCGGCTTCAAGGTTCACATAAAGCTGGGCTGAATATTTCGCCAAATTGGTCATATTCTTTGACCCGCGCAGCTGGCCAATCAGCCCCGCCGCATGCCATGTGGTGCCCGAGGTCAGCTGTTTGCGCTCAAGCAGCACAATATCCGTCCAGCCCGCTTTGGCCAGATGATAAGCGACCGAGCAACCCGAAACCCCGCCTCCAATAATCACCGCTTGTGCTTTTTTTGGAATATCGACCATGATTTTGCCTTTGAAGGTTAAAGGGCCGCGCGGATGCGGGTGTTTTGGGGGTCCCAAAGCGGGGCGTCAGCTTGCACGGTGGCCAGATGGCGTTCGCCAAAGATTTCAACTTCAACTTTGGTGCCTTCAACCGCCAAATCAGCGCGCATCATGCCCAAAGCGATACAGGCCTGAACACGGTGGCCAAAATAACCACTAGTGGTTTCACCGACCACTTTACCGTCATGCCAAAGGGTAGACATATAAGGCGGATCATAGGCGCCCGCCTCCACCACCAAAGTCACAAAGCGTTTGGCCACACCCGCTTTTTTTTGCACCATTAAAGCGGCTTTGCCGCGAAAATCTGGCTTTGTAAAATCAATAAAGCGGTCAAGCCCGCCTTCGAGTAGCGTGTAATCAGTGGAAAGATCACCTTTCCACGCACGGTAGCCTTTTTCAATCCGCAGGGAATTGAGCGCAAACATCCCAAAAGGCCGCAGCCCAATGGGTTGGCCTGCCGCCGTCAGCGCATCATAAATCGCAGGGGTTTGCGCACATTTTGAATGGATTTCCCAGCCAAGTTCCCCCGCAAAAGACACGCGCATTAAAAAGGCGTTTTGTCCGGCGATGGTGGCGTTTTGAATTGTCAGCCAAGGTTTGGTTAAATCAGCATCGGTGATTTTGGCTAAAATCTCGCGCGATTTGGGGCCGGTTAGGATTTGGGTTGACCACTCATTGGTCACGTCTTGCAAGCTAAGCCCTGCCGTCAAATGGCGCAGCAGCCACTCGCGATCATGACTTTGAGCGGTGGCGGCGGTGATCAAAAGCACCTCATCCTCGGCCAAGCGAGCCACAGACATTTCGGTCACAATGCGGCCTTGGTCATCGGCGAAATAGGCCAGACCTAGGCGGCCGATATTGGGCAGCTTCCCTGAAATTTGCGCAGATAACCAAGCACTGGCACCCGTGCCCGATAGGACAAAGCGTGAAAATCCGGGCAGATCCAAAATCCCAGCCGCATCTCGCACCGCTTCGGCTTCGCGTTTCACAGCCTTATACCAAGACCCTTCGCGCGCCCAAGTTTGCGCTCCCGGGTCTGAAGTATCGTCCTGCGCATCAGCATACCAATTCGCGCGTTCCCAGCCATTATAGGCACCATAAACCGCGCCTAAAGCCTCGGTTTTATCATGCACGGCGGATTGCTTTTTATTACGCCCCTCGGGCCAAGAGAAATGCGGGAAATGCATGGCATACTCATGGCCATAAACTTCCATCCCCTTGGCTATCACGTAAGCCTGATCTTCAAACCCCGTGAAGCGGCGCGGATCGCAAGACCACATATCCCATTCGGTGGCCCCTTTGGTCATCCATTCGGCCAGCACTTTGCCCGCCCCGCCCGCTTGGCAAATACCAAAAGTAAAGACGCAAGCTTCAAACGCATTGGGCACGCCCGGCATTGGGCCGATCAGCGGATTGCCGTCGGGCGTATAGGGAATGGGGCCGTTGATGGTTTTGGTCAGCGGAGCGGTTTCCAAAAGCGGCACCCGCGCCATTGCATCGGTGATGTACCATTCCAGCCGATCCAAATCATCGGGAAAAAGCTGAAAGCTGAAGTCTTCGGGGAAAGGGTCGTCTTTCGAAACCCAATGCGCTTTGCAGTTGCGCTCATAGGGCCCTAGGTTAAAACCGTTCTTCTCTTGGCGCAGGTAATAGCTGCTGTCTACATCGCGCAAAAGCGGCAGTTTTTTGCTCGTTTTTGCGGAATGTTCGGCCACTTCTGGCACGGTGTCAAACAACATATATTGGTGCGACATGACTATCATCGGCACATCGCGGCCAAACCATTTGCCCACTTCGCGCGCATAATAGCCCGCAGCATTCACAACGTAATCGCAAGAAATATCGCCCTTGGGGGTCGAGATCACCCATTTATCGCCTTCGCGCCGCGCGCCTGTGGCGGGGCAAAAGCGTTCAATCCGTGCCCCCAAATTGCGCGCGCCCTTGGCCAGCGCTTGGGTCAGTTGTGCGGGGTCAATATCGCCATCATAGGGATCATAAAGCGCGCCTTTTAAGTCATGGGTCGCGATAAACGGGTATTTGGCTGCGATCTCATCTGGGGATAAAAGCTCAAGCGACATGCCTTGATAGCGGCCCATGCCCACCACGCGGCGAAATTCATTCATGCGCTCATCCGTATGGGCCAAACGAATGGATCCCGTCACATGATAATTCATCGGGTAATCCACGGCCGCACCCAGACCACGGTAAAGTTCGGCCGAATAGCGCTGCATATTCATGATTGACCAGCTTGACGAGAACGTAGGCACATTGCCCGCCGCGTGCCAAGTTGACCCTGCGGTGAGTTCATTTTTCTCAAGCAAAACAACGTTGTTCCAGCCCGCCAAGGCTAAATGATAGGCGCAAGACGCGCCAACCGCCCCTCCACCAATAATAATAACATTAGCGTGGTTTGGTAATTCCGACATACGTGCCCCCATTCGCATTTCACGCCAGTATTGACAGAAGTTTTCGCACTTTCAATCATCCAAATTGCCAGTTATTAATCGGATAATTCGATTAGGAACTGTGATGCAAATTGAGCTTTTGGAAACTTTTCTTGACCTTGCGCAAACGCGATCTTTCAACCGCACCGCAGAACGTTTGGGCCTGACCCAGTCCACGGTTTCAAGCCGCGTGGCAGCACTTGAAGTGGCGCTTGGATCTAAGCTTTTCAACAGATCGCGGGCGGGGACCGAGCTTACGTCCGAAGGCGTAAAATTCGAACCCCATGCGCGTTCGCTTCTTCATGAATGGAACGAAGCTTCGAGGAGACTCAAGTCGCTAGCCAACGGGTCACAAACCGTGAAAATGGGCATTCAAAACGACCTTGCGGGACAGCAGATCGGCGAATGGGTGGCAGGTTTTCGCCGCGCTCTGCCCGATATGAGCTTTTACATCGAACCCGATTATTCGGCGCAAATGTGCGCGGATTTGCTAACTGGAACCCATGATTTTGCGGTGATGTTCACGGCCAAACCGCATCCTGACATCCACTTCACGTCGGTGGGGGATGTGGGTTACAAAATGGTTTCTTCCTACACCAATTTAGCGGCGGATTTGGTGCGCGACAACTATGTCTTCGCTCATTTCTCACCTGCGTTCGAGCAAATGCACCGCCAAATTTTTCCACATTTATCACAAGCCCCCTTGTCAGTGGGCCAAAGTGCCACTGTCAGCTCACTTTTACGCGCCATGGGTGGGGCGGGTTATGTACTGGAACGCACTGCCAAAAATATGATTGAAACAGGTCACTTTTTAGCAGTTGATGACGCTCCGCTGCTGCGCCAACCCGTCTATGCGGCCACACATCTGCGCCACCGCATCTCGCCGATGCACCGCCACCTTTTACGGGTGGTGCAACGCCATTTGGGTGAGCGATCAGGTTAGGTTAGATTTTTTGGTCAGAGGTCAGGCTTGAAAAAAGATCATCAACTGTTCCTAACCCGTTGGGCGTGGGGGTGGGGGCGCTTTGCACTTGCTGCTCAACCTCGGTAGGTGTGGCGGCTTTAAACTTTTGTTCGCGTAGTTTTTTGGTCAACCGATCCCACTGATCGCCCTCAGCCCAAACGGATACACAGACCGTTTCTTTACCCAACTCAGACATATGAGCGGGCAAACGGTCAACAATTCGAACACGCATCCTAATGGCAGCTTTGATAGCAGGGCTAATTAGGAGGGTAATATCTGGGTCTAGATAGCCCAAGAAATATCGCTTCGTTCGTTTAAAAAACAGCATAAAGCGATATTCGCGCTGATAAAAAACGCCAATTTTTCCTTCGGACGAGGACACAAGAACGGCATTATCCCCAATAGATACTATTTCAGGGATCGAACGATTTCCACTATGGGTTAGCAAGGTTTTTTGGATAACAACTTGCATCTAATTCTTTCACGTCTAGTAGGTATTTACACAAATGGAATTTTAGATAAAAAACGACAGATAATTCAACATTATCGCAGTTTCATATCTTACCAAATAACGTTCCTTCAGGCCTCTATACGCGTGTAGGTTGAAACGATCTCAGCCAGCTCTGGGTCGGCGGGACGGAGTGTTTCGTCAGAAATCAGACGCGTGGCGGTTGGTTGTTCTTTTTCTTGACGCACGATTTTGCCGTCAATTTTACCACCGGCTTCAACTACAAGGATTGAGTGGTAAATCTCGCCCGACACGCTACCTGTGGTGTTGACTTGCAGTTTCATGCATTTAACAATGCCCTCAACTTCGCCATCAACGATTACCATCGCAGCGAAAATCGAACCTTTAAGCCTTGAACCTGCTGCAACCGTGATGCTGTTTGCGCGCACTTCACCATTAATCTCACCCTCGAGCAAGATGTCTGAACTTGTTTTGATGTTCCCATCAATTTGAAGCCCCGCCCGAATAATCGTTGGTGCCCCGTTACGCGTTTGCGCGTTAGTATCCATAATTCCTGCCATTTTATCCTCCGGCTTCAAACCCAATTTTGCTTTTTAAAAAACGCAATTTAGCTCTATTTGACTCGATGCAATTATCGGGCCAGGTGTCTTGTTGCCCAGGGGGCTCGATTTGCGGAAGGTGGTTTTTTTATTATTACCCGCAACGCCTCATCCACCCATTTTTATAAAATGCTATCTTACGTGGAAAAAGTCAATCCATCAATCCACCACATAACTAATGTAAAAAACATACTAAAGTTTGTAAATATCAATAATTTCCTTCTTTGTGTGGAGGTGTTCCATAAAAATGGGCCACAACTGCTTAAGGGGGCTTGATATTTGTCAAACCAATCGATAGAGCCGCCAAGTCCGGGATGGGTGGCCGAGCGGTTTAAGGCTCCAGTCTTGAAAACTGGCGTAGGGGGAACTCTACCGTGGGTTCGAATCCCACCCCATCCGGACACAGCTTCTAAAATATTAGCCTATAATTGAGGCGTAGAGGCCATAGCTTTTGTAACAGCCACTTTATGGCTCAAACTAACTTATCAATATGCTGAACCTTAGCTATCGGTTGATTAATGTGCGTAAAAAGTGTGCTA
>ERZ889078.297-NODE-297-length-45106-cov-16.506581_pt1 | contig 45106 bp, 60 predicted proteins | sample MGYA00521266_ERZ889078 | MGnify/ENA primary metagenome ERZ889078 (study PRJEB32303, sample SAMEA104408618) | aquatic metagenome | biome: Brackish water; feature: Pelagic; material: water | place: Baltic Sea | collected 2014-06-16T06:34:00 | depth 76,534 m ... | reverse complement strand
ACAAAAGACATCGTGGATGCTATTGAAACCTGCATCCGCATGGCACCGAAACGACCAATCAATGTCAGGTCTAATGTGGAATACGAGTCATATGCCAGATATCTGCGATCCACCAAAACACCACCGTATATAATCGAACAAAAACTGGCCGAATTCCGGCGATCATTAAAACCATCTGACGAGTAGGAGAAAAATCATGGCTGATAATCCCCAGATTGAAAACAACTTCACAGCACACGATCTCGCGTCAAGCCAACGCGAACAATGCGAAGCAATTAGATCCCGAGCTAAGGATTTCGCATACCTGATCGATAAAATGTGCCCCAACAGTCGAGAGAAATCTCAAGCAATAATCAATCTTGAATTGGTTATGATGTGGTCAAATGCGGCAATTGCCCGAAATCAAATCCCATAATTAAACCTCGGAGAACATCATGGCAACAGTCACACAGAATCTCAAATCCAAAACCAATCAGGCTACCGTTGTTGCGGCGGCGGCTTTGTCAATCCTCCCAGTATTCGGGATTGTGGTAGATCCCGGAGTATCTGCGGGAATCATGGCGTTGGTCGGTTTGCTCATGCGACAACTAACGAATGGATCATTGGCTGAGAAATAACCCTTGACATCTAAGGGTAAATAACCAATACTTACAATAAGAAATTGCAATTCTTATCCATAGTATCAAAACTCCAAGGAGGTGTTCCATGTCCGTAAATAAAGTTCCTTATAAAGAAACCAATAACTACAACCAAGGCAAATCAGGCGGTGGTGTTAAGAAAAATCCCGGTCCCGCAAAAGGTCGTGGTTCTGGTAATCCAACATCCGGTGGTGCAATTACGACTCCAACGAAATCAAAGATGCGCTGATTATCCCCGCTGGGGAATTTTGATCTGTACCAACGTGGGGAATTTTGATCTAACCGATTGATATTCCCCATTTTTTTTACGGGAAATATAAAAAATGGCAAACGCATACGGTTCAACAACATGGAAATTAGATACTACGGGAATAATCTCAGTTGATAAAATTAGAATTAAAGGAATGAGATTGGTTCCAGCAGCTATAGGGGATGATTTACTTGTCTCAGATAGTGCTGGTGATATCATATGGGAAGTTACTGATGTGCTATATGGTGATCTTGACGGAGTTGCGGAGATAAATTTTGGTGACACCGGGCATGATACTGATGGTTTTGTTTTAACTACGTTGACATCCGGTGCGGTGTTATATGTTTGGATAATTTGATTAGAGATTAAATTATGGGTATGGATCTTAGATTAGGTTTAGCACTTGGAAGCAGTAAAAGGCGCGGAATCCCCGGCGATCCTATCGTATATTGGAAGTTACCGCTTTTGCAAGATACTATCGGCGAATATATCATCGACTCAACCCCAGGAGTAGGCACACATCAAGCAGTGCCACGAATCAGCACGAAGTTCGACGGTGTGCTGTATGGCAAGATGGTTGATGATGCCGGAGTGGATACGAGTATTACTTTGGTTGGGGATTTTATCATCAAGTGGTCTGGTGAAACCATAGGTAACGATAATGCTATAGTAGGTGCTATAGATGCAGATAGTTATCTTCGTGTATCTGGGACAAACGCCATCATAAAAATCAATAATATCACTTCGGCTGCCTTCGTATTAGATATGACCAAGGGAGGAACTGTAGCCAGAGTAGGTAGTCTGGTAACAATGGACAATGGGACGGTTACAGTAAGTTTGAATGTTACCAGTAATGACTTTACATTTGGATATGTCGGGAGATATACCTTCACATTCCAATGCGTAGGCAACCTCTACGACATCCACATGGAAGATAGCACAGGAGTAGTCTTCTCCAACTACCTGGCCCAATACAATCCCGCCAGCAACATCATGGAGTCCGAAGTCGGGCCGAAGGTTCTGGTCGTTGGCAACACGGGAGACTGGACAGAAGAGAGTCTGGCTTTCGGGCATGACTGGAATCTGAGTGGGTATAGTGATGTGGAGAACCTGTTATCTTTATCTAGCAAAACTCCCATAAATAAAACAACCGTTAAAAGTAGAAGTTTTATTACTGAAACTTTTACCGCTTTACCAAACACTACCTATACTTTTTCATTAAAAGTTAATGTCTTATCTAATCTTAATGCATCATATATACAAATATTGTTCTTTCTTACTATCCCATCAGGTGCAACTACTACAAGTATTTTTAAAAATGGCGTAGAAATTAATGCAGGCGATATTGCTCCACTAGGGGAATATACTCTTGAAATATCTTGTATAGTCGGGGCAACTGGTGGAACTACTATTATTAGATATGGGTTAGGTACAACTGCGAGCGTAACTGCATCTGCTGACTTTTCAATAGTTTGGCTGATATCGTCAGAAGATGCCAATTATGTCCAGACAGTAGGCCACGCAATCCAAGGCCGTATCCCCGAAGACCCAAGCAATCTCGGCTACGATGTAACCGGAGGCGCACTGACGAATCCCGGCAAAGCTCGGAATGACTTTGCGATTACAGGGTATGGCCCGAACTTTGATGGTGTTGCTTATGTCGATACCGGATATGTGCCGAACGCTGGATTTGAGTCAGGCTCCTTGGAGTGTGATTGGACGGTTGGGAGTGTTATTGGATATTCTTTATCTGGTATTTATGGTACTTCAACAAATTTATTTGTGGGTAATAGGGATGGTGCTTTTGTAGCTGGTTTCGGAGCTTTGAGTTTTAATGAGATAAAAGAAACTGTTGGGACTGCGACGATAGGTAAAAAAGTATTGCTTAGATTGCAGTGGGACGCAACAAGAGTACAATTGTTGGTGGATGGTGAAATTGTTTCGGATCGGGTGAGGTCGGGAGGAATAGCAACAAACACGTATCCATTTGCAATAGGGGCAAGAGCAACAAGCCCAACAGGTCTTACACCATCTAATATGGTAACAGGCTCAATCACCAACGTCAAACTCTCGGACTCCACAGGACTCGTCAAAGAATGGCTCCTAGAAGGCGATCCCGCAGACACCACAGTAACCACAGTCTACGACCGAGTAGGTGGCTCACACGGCACATGGGTTGGCGCAACTCAGCCTATCTATAGTGTTCCTAAGGATGGAAGTCTTTTGCTTGCTGGTGGGTATAGTGAGGGGTTGACTGATGGGGTGGAGCTGGTTGTTAATGGTGGATTTGATACTGATACTGGTTGGAGTAAAGATGCCGGGTGGACTATAAATAATGGAAAAGCAAATTGTAACAGTGTAGTTGCTGCAAATATTTACAAGGTCGGAGTTTTTACTTTAGGTAAAAAATATACGTTTACTGTTACGCTGAGTGGGTATTCTGCTGGATCCGGTTTAAGAGTATATTGTGGATTAGGGGACAGTTTTGAACTGCCAACTGTCGACGGTACATACTCATTTACATTAACCTGTACGACAAACACTACTTCATATATAGGTGCAACTACTGGTGGATATACTGGATCAGTTGATAGCATCTCGGCTCAAGAAATCACCACCGGCCTAGTCCCAGCCTCCCTAACTACACCAACTCAAGACGTATTCGGCAACGCACTCACTCATCTCCCCGGCAGAATCTACCCCGACACTCCGGTACTTCTGACTGCTCCTGATAGTGGTGTGATGTTTGATGCTGACACGATCGGTCAAGTAGACCCAAATACTTTACTCACAAACGACCCAATCAACTTCCTCTACGAACCAGACGAGGATAAGATCCCCTTTACTCCTGCTGAGATGTTCCCACAGTCGGGTGGTGGGTTGTCTTATAGTCTCAACGATCAGTATTGGTTCGGGCAGAAAGGCATAGCATTCTATCCGGCTCCGCTGGAAACTAAAGACGCAACTAAGATGATCACTTATATCAAACCATACGAGGCATAGCATGACAGAAAAGAACGGAATGATAATCAAGACCAATATGTCAACGGTTGCGGCTAACGAACCACTTAGGACATTTCTGGAATTACATAGGATGTTTGGCCTTAAGGTGTCTACCACCGAGAGAATCACAGCTATCGAGTTTGATTTTGGAGAGAATGACAGAGAGGATATTCTCTCATTTGCCGATATGACTATGCTGATGGGGATAACTCCAGGAGTATGGATCAGAAATGCTACCCTATATACCCACATCGTATCAGAGGCAAAGCTCTCTCAGTCCGTCCCAGAGGACTATCCGAACTCAAGTATTACAGAGGGTGAGGAAGGATCTGAGGTCACAAGGCAGAAGACGTGGCAGGAGTATACAAGAGCATATCCTGTTGAAGGTGGGTACCTTCTTCGGTACTGTAACGGGGTTGTTGGGGATGAGAACTCCTACCATTTCAACCTCTTAAATGACGCTACGATGAGACTGTGGGATCGAGACTTTGGCATAACGGTTAAGCGGAGAGCGGCTGATCTCATTGCTGCTTACAACGAGGAACCAGTTGTATAAGCTGATCTTGCTACTCGTTCTATTGGTAGTGAATGGGTGTGCTCAGATGCCAGGGGATACCCTAATGGCTGGTGTAGCAAGACCACATACACTAGAGGAGGTCAACCCTACATACCATTCAGGACTCTTTGCAACTCAGGTAGGATGCATCTCAGGGATGTGGGAGACTAATAAGGGAGTCCTGGCATTGACATGTGTGCTCAATGCGTGTGTACAGGTGGCTTGTGCGGATGTCAAGTGGAATGATGAGGGTATTATTTATAGTTGCGATATCTATACAATTGCTGATTGGATGATAGAACATGAAGAGAGGCACTGCATGGGCTATGCAGATTTGTTTTACTAGGAATTTGTGATATGAGTTATGACCTGAAGTGCAAACTGTACCTGGCTTTTATCTGCTGCGTTATTTTGGCAGTAATCGTCAGGGCAATTTGACAGATATGAAACCACTATCTTGCATTTGAGGAAAGGTAAAAAGATGATCTATCAAAGTTGCGGAGCATGGTTCCACGGCAAAATCTGCCCATATTGTTTATGGTAGAAAATTATAACATGGAGATAAGAATGAAAGCAGTATTTCTAATTTTAGCGATTTTCTTACTTTCAGGATGTGCAGCTCAACAACAATACCCCAACGAACTCCGAATTAACCAATACGGAGCAGCCGGACAATATATCCCGTTTGTCGACGCTCAACTGGGTGGTGTCGTTGTGCAAAAAAAAGGCAACATGGCTGGAATTACCATAATCTACAAAGATGGTGATAAAGTTAATATAACAGTCAACGGTGAAAACGATGAAAAATAAATTAATGAAGTTTTTAATCTCCTGGTTGGTTTTAATACTGATTCCGATTTTCGCCCAATCAGCCACACAGACAATCAACACAATACCCTCGGCTGATGCGTCGATGATGTCCGATTTGCAAACATTCTTATCCGACGAATCCGCAGATCGTGAACAACTCTACCCGAACAATAACATCCTGATTTTATCTGGTTGTATCGGTGCAACATCCGCATCATTATCTCATACAATTACCGAATGTACCGGATTTCCAAATGGTTATTATACCTATCAAGCCGCAACAGCTCACACCTACGATGCCTCGAAAACCACATTCGTTTATCTCCGAGATGATACCACCCGGATTATAACAATCGCCGGGGCTGCAATAACCTACGATGATAATCTGGTTTTTGCTTCAATGACACTCGGAACCTCTCAACCAACTCCCCCGACTGGTTGTTTGTCTCTTATGGAGATAACCACCAATGGAACCGCGATAACCACGGTAGATGATCTCCGCGCTCTTAATCATCCATTTGATACGATTAAAAAACTCACCTCAGCCAATGTGGAGATTGGTAAAACCTATTCCACTCAGGGGTATTACTCTATAGGTGACGGTGGGGGAGGTGACTATTTAATCGTATCGGGTGATTCTTCTGATGGCTATACTAATCATAGTGTGAATGGGGGAGCAGCTACAGCGAGACTAATTGTAACAGATATTATTGATGTAAGGCAGGCTGGGGCTGTAATGGATGGAACAGTGGATGGTACTGCTTCCCTGATAAGTGCTTTGGCAAACTCTGATAATGTATTAGTGCCTGAGGGTACATTACTGTACTCAGCTGTGCCTATACCTTCCAATAAAGTGTTACAAGGTGTGAGTAGGGAGTTATCAATATTAAAACGCTTTGATGGTGCGAATACAAATGGCCTCAAGATTATTGGGTCAAATTCCATCTACATAAAAAACTTAGCAATTGATGGTAATACAGCAGGTAATACAGCAGGTAATAACATAGATATAAGTCTGGTAAGCTCAGATATACACATATCCGACTGCGATGTGTATTTAGCTCCCGATATGGGAATTTACCAAGGCGGTACCGGAACAGATATCCATATTACTGGGTGCAGTATACGAAATAACGGTTTTGATGGAATCGCCTTAGCTTCTGCTGCTCGGTCAGTAGTTAGTGGAAACAAGGTAACTGGTAATGCTCGATACGGAATACTGTCAATTGGAATTTTTGCACAGGTCACAGACAATGTGGTAACTGGCAATAGTAAAGTTATGGCAGGTGGTTCTGGTATATCGTGTACTCAAGGTAGTGACTATAGTATAATAAGTGGTAATATAAGCACTGATAATGGTTTAGCCGGTTCGATATATGCTCACGGTATAGGTAGTAGTGCATCGGATTATTTAACCATTACTGATAACTTCAGTCAAGGAAACTCAGGAAACGGTATTGATCTTACAACAGATGGAGTCGACGGGTGTGTATCAGGTAGCATAATTAATAATGTAGTTCTGTCTAACCTGGATAATGGTATTGCAGTTGATTCCCAGTCCCACGCCGCGATTGTAAGTGGTAACCAAGTCAAGGTTAACGGTAATGCTGGTATAGCTGTCTATGCTTCGGCTTTTGCTGTAATCAGCGATAATAGTATCACTGATAATGGTCAAGATCCCACAGGAGCCGCCTATGCTGGCGCAGCAGCGAAACCCTATGGTATATCTCTGAATGGATTTTCAAATGGTGGTGTAGATTATTACTCTAATGACTGCATAATAACTGGTAATCTAATTCAGTCGCATGGTTATGCGGTAACTGGTACCGGTATACACGTTACAGCTGGCGTAATATCTCCCGAGTTAAATTTAATTATTACTAACAATAAGATACTGAATAATACGGTAGCAACAGTAATCCCTGATGATGCTGTTCTGGTAGATGGGTCTAATCAAGGGTATACTAAACCCGCTACTCTTATTAGTTTGGCTTCTAGTTGGGTAGCCTACGATGCCACTTGGAATCCTCCATCATACAGGTTGGGTTCTGATGGTGTTGTGCGTATTTCTGGGTCTATGAAGAGTGGTACTGTAACAGCAGGGACAGTTATAGGTACTATCCCTGTTGGATTTAGACCTAGTAAAGTAGTAGGTCCGTTTGCGGTATATACAGATAGTGGGTACTCAAGTTTATATGTATCTTCAAATGGAGAAATAACTGCTCAAGCTGCATTAAATGCCACTCGAACTAGCTTGGATGGCATTTCTTGGTCGTTATAATATATAAAAATTAAACAATAGGTGAGAAAATATCACTTAAAATAACAGTAATACCGAGGGTGTTTTAATATGCCGAAGATATTAACCAAGCACAATTCCAGGCCGGTTCTGGGGATCACGACAGAGCGTGAGACTGCGTTGAAAAACTGGATTTACGATGAAATCGAGGATGCTCTTAAATTCCGCAAAGTTCTCGAATCCTCATGGTCCAGTTGTCTCAAGATGTATAACGGAGTCCCGAAGATATTAGAGCGCAATATTCCAATTGAAGGTGCTCCGAATATTGAGGTCACAATCGGCGCGATTGCAGTAGACACAATCTACGCTCAGGCGATTGATTTAATATTCAACACATCCCCGCTGATCACCGCTCGGGCAAAGGGTCAATCAAACCAATCAAAAGAACGAATCGAAGCCATAAAAGCATTGCAGAATTTCATAAACCATATCGCTTCGTCGCCGGAATCAGGACTCCGGGATGCTGCGGATGCCTCGATTTTAGACGATACTCAACTTGGAACCGGATTTATCTACACTCCCTGGGTGGAGAAACAGAAAAAGACCAAAACCGCAAAGGTGTTATCGGTTGGTCCAAAATTTTATGCGATGCCTGTTGAGGATGTGATTGTACCAGCTGGGTCTTATTCAAACATCCAGGATTTACCGTTGTTGGGGTTGCGATTTTATAAAACAGAATACGAAATCAACGCACTGGCTAAATCAAACCGTTGGAAAATCGAAGGAATTCAACCGTTGGATGTGAAGTCGAATATTCGAATTGTCCGGGAGCAATTGGGGAAAAACTCTGAACCCGGAAATCGGTATAATAAATTTTACGAGATTTATCATATCTACTGCCAGTTTGATATCGATGGTGATGGGATCGATGAGGATTTGTTGGTAATCTGGAATCACTCTGGGAGAGTCGCCTGTCATATTGGATTTAACCCACTTGACAGAAGCCCGTTGAATAAAATGGTCTATCAACTGCAATCTCATATATTCTACGGGCTTGGTGTGTTACAGATGCTCGCACCTTATGAGGAAAAGGTTACAGATGTTCACAATTATGCGACATTAAATATCCTCTTGGCAAACAGTCGAATGTGGGTAGGATCTGAATCATTACCAGAAACCATGAAAATCTGGCCGGGTAAATATGTTCAGGTTGCAAACCCTGCAGCAGATCTTCAATCCCTACAAATGGCCGATGTTTATAATTCAATCTGGCAAGACCAGGCCGCAACCATGCAACTCGCAAATCAACGAGTCGGGATTAATGAGGTTTCACAAGGTTCGAATATACCATCCCGGACACCCGGAATAACCGCGATGTCATTCATCCAACAGGTTAATAAACGATTCGTACCGGCGTTTGATTCCATGAGAGCATGTGTATCCGGTGCAGTCTCACAGGCACTTTATCGCTATCAGGAAAGATTACTCGCCGGGGATGTGAATGCTGAGGCTAATATTTTAGCAGTTCTTGGATATAAAGACGGAACCGCAGTAATCAACCTTCTCCGTGATGAGAGTTTTGACGAGCAAGTTACCGTGGAATTAACAGCCGCCTCAGCATCGGTAAACCGTGAAGCTGATAAACAAAACTCAATGATGCTGGTGAATATACTATCCCAGTATTATCAGAAAACTCTCGAACTCTCAATTCTGGCCGCAAATCCACAAACACCACCCGAAGTCAGGTCGGTGGCATTAAAAATAGTCAATGCTGCCTCCGAGATAATCGATCGCACAATCCGCACCTTTGATCAAGTTCGAGATCCATCAACGTTTGTGATTGAACTTGAGAATGAGATAAACTCACTTGATGTATCAGCACAGGAACAACAAGGGCTTGCTCAGTTAATTGGTGTTATGGGCGGTGGGGGTGGAGTCCCTGAGCAACTCCCAATACCGGGTTTGGAGGGTTAAGTTATGAGAGCGTGGATTCGCACAATTCTTGACAACGAAGGACTCTATGCTGATTTTATCGACTATACAGAAGAGATGGAACGGAAGTTATCCCGAAAGGTCCAGGATTATGTTGCTGAATCAGAATTCACCAAGGCCCAGCAAATTGTAGCAGAGATTAATGTGTATAAGACAATGCGAAAGGGTTTTACAACCGAACGTCAGGAGATAATCTCCAGACAAAAACACTCTAACAAGGAGTAAGATATGCCTCCCGAGATAGATCCTATTACTGGTTTACCGATTGTTCCACCCGATGACAAGACCCCGAATCCCGATGTGATGCAAATCAAAAAAGAAGATTGGGATAAGCTCAATGCCCGACTGGATTCGTTTGATCTTCATGGTGCTGGGAATCAATTCCAGCAAAACCAACAAGCACCCGCCGGACCGTCAATCGATGACCAACTATCCGCGATTGATAGACAAATTGATGCGTTTGATGCTGAGATTGATCAAGCGGTTAAAGATGGTGATCCGGTTTCGAAACTGCTCAAACAACGCGATACACTCTCACGTAAATACACCAGGCTTGAGATCAAACTCCGCGACATAGATCCAGCAATGGGCGAAGGGATTGAGGTAATCGGGAAAATATCCTCCGAGATGGCCCGAGGTAAAATGCCACATTATGAACTCGTTAAAAACGATATGGCTAAACATCTCAACGGTATTCCGGCCAATCAACGAATGAATCCCGATGTGCAACAAGCCGCATACAACATGGCCGCTGGTGCTAATCTGGATAAAATCCTCGCAGCCGAAAGGGAAAAACTTCTCCGGGCTGATATTGCTGATCCAACAAAAACCGGGCTTAACCAATCCACCAAGAATAAAGGTAAATCCTCCGGTGGTGCCCCTGACCCGAAATCGGTACTTTCTCGGGGTGCTATGGATGCGCTCGAATTAAAAGGAATCACCGTGGATCAACACTATCAAAAACTCGGCCATAAAGACTGGGCAGATTTTTGGGAGAAAAAAGGCAAAGCACATTTCGGAAACCCCGACGAGGATTAAATTATGAGAAAAGCAAACGAGACTACGATATTTTCAAAGGATGAACTGGATGGTGTAACACCTGATACCAATTTACCACCAGCTGGTGCCGCGCGGAATGAAGAACTCGCAAAGCGCACCGATATTCTGGAACAGAAAGCGGAAGAATTATCGGAAAATCGAGGTGTTATCCCTGAGAAATTTCTCGATCCTGAGACAGAACGTGAAATCCAATACGATATGTCGCGTGGTTATATGGATATCGGAGCGGATAATCCCAACTTCAAAACCTGTTGGGTAAATTATGTCAATCTCAACGGTCAAAAAGTTTGGGAGAAAAAAGCACAAGGTTGGAAAACTGCAACCCCGGATGATTTCCCCGAGGCCCGGCATATGTCCCGCGAGGATAATACAATCCGTGTTGGGGATGTTTTACTCATGTTCATTCGGATTGATCATTATCTCAGAATCCAACAGGGTGAGGATCTCAAACGCCGCAGACAACAGTTCGGTCATGAACAGGCAATTCACGATCTGGCCGCTCGGAATCCCGGAGTGTTTAAATCCGTAAACATCGGAGAAACCTCTAACATGCCCGATGGACTCGGCCAAACTATAGAATCCCGAGCCAGCGTAACAGAATACTCCCGAAAAATCGCAGCTAAACATATCGGTAATCAGATGAAAACCGGCACAATCCCCGGAATCAAGAATCGATAAAACATTGACATTGTGTTGTAATTCTCGTATAACGAGAATATGGAAGCAGTAGAATTCTAAAATCAGTAGGAGGAAAGATTATGCCATTAGCTTTGAGAGATACATTTTATCCATACGGGATGCTTAACGGTATGCCTATGCCCACTTTGCGGGTAAAAAAGGAATCTGCAACTACCTGGGTAAAAGGCGCGGTAATTATTGCAACATCTGGATATGCGGTTGAGGCGGCTGATGGCCCGACAACTGGAACTATCCTTGGTGTGGCACATGAGGCCGCCGTTGCTGGACAACTGACCGCATTGATTGTTCCCGCACTACCCGAGGTTGTTTTTTCGGGTAAAATCGCAACCGGTGATACAGGAGGTGATTATACATCTCTCGTAACGAATCGTTATCTTCGCTACGGGGTTTCACTTGATTCATCTGGTGCTTGGTATATCAATGCTGCTGACACCACGGATCTTGCAGTTATGGTACTTGATTTCATCGATGCAATCGGCGATAATCTAGCCAAGGTGCAATTTTGTTTTATCGATTCTAAATTTAACGCGATTTAATTAACTAACGGTTATACTTCCCGGATAACCAACCTCTACACAGGAGAGAAAAATGATCACAAGAGGAAATATTGCCGAATTATTAGCCCCGGATCTTCGGGATGTATATATCGACACCGGGAAAGAACGACCAAAAGAGTATCCGCTTATTTTCAATGTCAACGGTATGGATTGGAACCCTGTTACTGATTTTCAGGTATCTGGACTTTCTACTATGCCGGAAAAACCGGAAGGTACTCAGTTTACTTTCGATGAAATCCTCATGGGCGGGTCGAAAACCTACACCGCGACTCCATACGGTATGGCTGTTGAAATCACTTGGGAAGCATGGCGAGATGAACTCTACGGAGTAATGCAGGAAATGATCCGCTGTATGTCTCGGGCTTCCAGAAACCGTGAGGAAGTCAGTGCATGGTCAACGTTGAATAATGCATTCTCAACCTCATATGTCGGTTTTAGTGCCGGTGAATCTCTCTGCGACACCGATCACGAAGGACTTGACGGAATCAGCCGATCAAATCGACCATCACCGGATATTGGATTTTCAATCACTGGAATCCAGAACGCAATCACTCGGTTTGAAAACATGACCGATGAACGTGATATGCCAAGGCTTCTGGCTCCAACTATGGCTGTTATCACCGCGTCGAATAAATTCGTTGCTCGCGAGATCTTTGGTTCCGGCGGCAAACCCTACACCGCAACCAATGAAATCAACGCCCTGGTTGATGAGGATCTGAGCTTTATGGTTTCTCATTACATCACCACTGCTTCTTATTGGTTTATGCTGGCTGCAAAAGGCGAACATGACCTTAATTTCTACTGGAGGGATCAGCCGATTTTCGATATGTTTGATGATCCTCGAACCAAAAACGCTATCGCCACATCCTACCAACGCCATTGTCAAGGTTACGGTACCTGGAGAGGTGTAGACGGATCTACCGGCTGATTTCAGAATTAGCTAAATCGAATTTCCCCCGAGGATGAAAAGGATTACCGGGAGAGTCCTGATCATCACCAACTCGGGGGGATTTTTTATAAGCTCCCATAACCCTAAAACCCGCATTGGAGGGGTATAAAATGTCTACTCGCTTACGTGAAATCGCCGCATCCGCACTTGGCCGACTTGGTTTAGTTGGTATCTCTGAAATTCATATCTTATCAAAAGCTGGCACCACCGGTTATCAATACTGGGAACAACTCTCCCACAGTTTCGGTGTTCCGGCGTTTCATACAAATCTAAACACCGCGCTTGGTCTTATGACCACCGGACGTAATGATGTGTTGCTGGTCACTCCTGATAATCATGTTCAGGCAGCTCAGATGGTGTTGTCGAAGTCCGAGACACACATTGTCGGTATGGTTCCAGATATGCGAATGAACCAACGTGCTCGATTTACCCATGCTGTTTCTTTACCGTCATTTATGGAGATCTCAGGTGATGGTAATATGCTTGCGAATCTTTATTTATCCTATGGTGTTAATGCTGCAGATATCCAGGCACTCTTAGTATCCGGCGATAGAAACACCCTGCAAAGTGTTCATGTTTTACCGGTTTTTGCAACCGCGATGGATGTTGCTGGATTTGATCTCATCCGATTAAACTGCGGTGAATTTTTCGCAAAAGATTGTGTATTTGGTGGTGAGACTGTTGCTATGACTACCGGGGATCTACTGTCAATCTATGGTGCCGCTGATCGATCTAACCGGTCGATTTTTGAAAATTGCACCTTCATGATGAGAGCTGATAATGCTCAGGCGAATTTCATTGAAATAGTCGGTGCCGGAGCTGGTAACGGGTTTTCAATTTTCAAAAATTGCCAGTTTATCAACTTCGGAACTTCACTGACATATGCAATCGACGGTGCCGGTCTTGGTGCCCATCAGATGTTTTTCGATAATGCATGTTCATTTGTCGGTGTGAATGATATCGTCGCTCTTGCCTACGAGAATTATGTCTGGTTCGGTGGTGTCAATATGCCGATTAACCAAGTCAACACCGCATCATCCGCATTGTTTAACGGAATTGCTTGCCATCCTGACGTTTCTTAATTTATAACCAAGGGGGGAGTAACATCCCCCCAGGGAGTCTCCCATGAAAACTAAAAAACCAACCGCGTTTGAACTCGCACTCGCCGCTCGAAAAGGTGAAATCCCTGTAGAATCAATCTCCGGTGCAGCTAAGTTACTCTATCGCGATACAACAATCGACGACGCTCGGATGGCTGAATTCGCGGCACCCAGAACGGCTCAGAAAAAATCCGGGCAATTCTCAAGCCCACAACCACACGTTAGGGCTAAATTAGCGTAATCTACACCAAATGGGGCATATATCATGGCAACCACAATTGACGAAATTATTCGGGATATCATAGGATCAGTTTCAACAACTGCCGGTGCCCCTGTTATTGCCAGATGGATTAATAACCGCTATAAGGAATTAGTTACTAAGGTAAAATTTCGACATCTGCGTAAAGTCGGTGAATTGTCGATTCCTGAGATTGTTAGTGAGGGTGCGGTTACAGTTTCTAAAAACTCCACCACAGTTACACTGGATGCTACAGCTCAAACGGTGGTCTTGGCCGCACTTGGCACCGGAGCTATCGAACATTGGTTTCTCCGAGTCAAAAACAACTGGTACCGGATTTCCACAGTTGCAGCCGGAGCAGTCACAATTGAACTTGAATCGGCCTTTGTCGAATCTAACCAAACCGGCTCAACATATCAAATAGTCAAACGATATCATTCACTTGATTCAACTGTTCGATGGTTGGGAACCATGACACTCGCCCGGCTATCGCTCGAAATTGAAAATCTCTCCATCACGGAACTTGATATAATATCCCCAGGTAGGCAATTTGTCGGCGGGATTCCAGCTAACTCAGCGCAAATCGGTGTGGATTCTACAGGGAATTTGTTGTATGAAATTTATCCGGTTTCAGCAAATGCCGAAATTCTCCATTATATTTATTGGTCCCTCCCTGCCGAACTCACATTCAACACCACAATTCCATCGGTTATTGATTCGGATATCCTAAAAGAAGCCGCATTGATTGATGTTTATCGGTTTGAAAAAACTCAACAAATCAAACTCGGAAATATCGAGGCTGCTGCAATTTACTCAAACGAGGAAGCTAAACAACGCACCCTTTGGAAAGAGAAAATCAAAGATGCAATCAGGTCATCTCGCGGATCGGACGATATAACCTTAATCCTTTCGATGTTCCGTGGAAAACAAAGCAATACCGGCGGCTATAGTCGTACTGAATCAGCCGAAGGTGTAATTTTCGGTGGATCTACTGTTACATGGTGATAATATGGGAATCGAACTTGACATAGACAATGATGGTGCAATTGATGAAATATGGGGTGGCCTTGGAGTTAAAAAACACCATCTTGGACCTTACCTTATCCGACCTTATGATTCTATAGCGGATCTTGTTGCTGATCCCGATCTGGAACTCGGTCGATCTTATGTCACTATGGGTAACGGTGAAGTTGCTGATGGTGGACACGCTAAATACTATTGTGTGATTTTAGCTGGTTTTTCTGGAACCCCCGACGATATAATTAATCACTATTGTCTCTCCGGTACTGCAGTATTGGTATTAATCCCAGATGGGGATACAATTAATATCCTTCAAGCTGGTGTTAAAAAGGACGGATCAATTGATTCCCAGACAAACACTCTCGCAGCATTAGGTCAATTTGACAAAATCACTGTCCCTCGGGGAGATTATCTCTATTCCGGTACCACCTATACAATTGCTGACACCTTTACAATTCAACGAAATGGTTTTACCTCCACAAATAATATTTATTCAATCGGTGAAATAACCTGTTTAAAATTTCTTGTTGAAACTGCCGATACTTTCCCGCAGGATACTCGGGCAACCAAGATTCCAATATCAATTAATATCACAGCACTCGGAGGGAACCGAGCCGATGGAATTCACATTTCACTAATCTCGGATGGGGATGCTGGGGTTGCCGTTGGTAATACTGGAATTTATTGTCGAGCAACGTCAGGGGAAAACTCAAGCTGGTGTGCTGCTGTTCATGGTGAAACTCGACACGCAGGTGGAACAACAATCGGTGTTTCTTCTGAGGTTGCCACATACTCACAAGATGGTGCCGCATATGGATTTTTGGCTAACTCAGTTTCCGGGGCTGCTGCAACACATTCACTTACCGGTGAGTTACTTCAAGAACATCCAGATTCTAATGCTTTTTGTGCGGTTGCATCTGCAGATCACACTTGGAAATATGGGCTAAGATTTAAGGGTGATACAATCAATCCTGTTGATGGTATTACAATTTATGATGCTAGCTCTGCTTGGACTGGTATGTATTTAGCCGGAGTTTATACTTCCGGTGTGGCTATAAAAATAATCTCCGGTCAAAAATTTGCATGGAATGGCCCGGCCACAATTACTACTAGATACGATGTTGACACAGGTAGACTTGTTTTCGCTAATTCTACAGATGTTAAATCGGTGTCTTTTGATCTTGTTTCTACAGGTACTGGAATGTATGTAAACGGTACAAAAGTAGTCGGGGAGCAGGGTGCCCTAATTGCTGATGCAGCCGGTGGTACTGAAGTCGCAACAATAAACGCAATTTTAGCTAGATTACGCGCACATGGTATAATCGCAACATAATCGGGTGGATTTATGACAAGGCAAATTGGGCCAATAGTTGAGATTCTTATGCAACGGGTCAGACAATCCGGGGGTCTTGCGGTTTCAGAAAACCAGGCAGTTTCTATATACTCTCTCTGTGAGCAGATTACTAACCTCTCCACAAAACGAGTAACAGAATCATCCACGGTGACGATCCCTAAAGAGAAATTAATATTCCCCTTTCGGGTGCTTTTACCAAACGCGATAGGGATTAAGCGAATAACCGAATCGGGTAGGGAGATTCTTCGGGCACGTAGTATCAATGATCTTTCCTCGTATGATATCGGTTGGTTTCGGTCAATTTCAGGCACCCGGTTTGAATCCTGGACACAGATCGGGTTTGATTTGCTGGTGTTATATCCTGGATCTGCCGCAGCAACCACAGTAGATATTGAATACGTTAAACTACTCACCCACCATACGGATTTCGCCGCCTCCTATAACATCGATTCAGAACTCCCATCGGAGGATGTGGAAATTGCCCTATCACTCGCGGAGATAATACTACTCAAACGATTCAGACTACTCACCACAATTAAATCCAAATTCACCGAGCTTAAAAAACTCCTCCTGCAACGTGGGATTAAGATATGAACCGAATCCAAATCAAATCGCTGGCAACTTACCTATCACTTGTTGGAATAAACGATGACACTCTCAGCCAGTTCATAGATGACATATTCAACGAACTTGGTATGTCCGGGATGGTTAAATTATTCAAAATTGATATAGTCCCCCTCACTGCTGGAACACAAGATTATAATTTCCCAGCTGACGCATTACAGCTTGTCTCGGCTTTTTATAACTCAGATCAAATCCACTTAGCCGATAATCGGGATCTCGAAGCATATTCCAAAGCCTGGAGAACATCCACCGGAGATCCGAAAGTAATCACACAGGATGAACAATCGGCTAGGGAGTATACAATTTTCCCGATTCCATCCAGTACATCAGATCCGGTAATCCCAATCCACGGTGAACCGTTTGGTGAGGATTTTCCAGATAATGCATTCACATTGTTGTATTCGGACAATAGACAGGATGATATACCGGATATTTATATAATCCCGGTTGCCTTAGAGTCCATAGGGAGAGAGTTTGATTATCCATCTGACCATACAGATACAGAATTCGCTGAATCGTGTCACAGCATCGCAGGGGTGCTGTTTAAACTTATCGGTGTTTAAATGCCAATAGAATTTTACACAATCGTATCGCAGGATATTTTATCACTTAAAACCGAACTCAATCGGATTTTGGATTCAATTTCCCGTAGGTTGAATAATATTGTTCCCGATGGTGAAAATATATCATTGGGTGGTAAGAAAATTACTGGTCTTGCTGCGGGTGTTAGTAACTCCGATGGTGTCCGGCTTGATCAGGCGTTATTGCTGGATAATTTGGCTGCTATAATTTTAGGTACATCAAATCGAATACTCATCACCGATAATCTAAATAACACAATCACGATTGATATCGTTGAAGCTGGGATTGATCATAATTTACTAAAAAATCTCACCGCAGGTAACGTTCACACTCAGTATGTTTTAAAGTCTGGTTCGATTACCCAGATCACCACCCGAGTACATTCGGATCTTCAAACACTCACCGCTGATGATCACAGTCAATATTTATTACTAGCTGGTCGAGCTGGTGGTCAAGCAATTACCAATACAGCCGGATTAACAATCGGAATCGGGGCTGATTATGCCGAATTTGAACCGGATGGTACACTGGTTTTTAACGGTGCTGCTACAATATGGAAGGATATTGACTTCCCAATAATAATCAGGACCACTGGAGCAAACAAACCAGTCTTGACTACGATTCAGGGAAATCTTACCATGCCATTATGGTTGGTGAATGATTATAACGTTTGTGAGACCCAAGAGCTTGTCCATGAGTGGAAAGAGGGATCAGCAGGGTATTGGCATTGCCATATTATAACATCCGCAGCCCAAGCAACAGATGCTTATACTAAATGGGAGATTGAATATTTAATCCTGCCTGAATCTGGTACCATGGCAGGATCAAACACCACAGTATCATCCGGGGATGTGTTGATTCCGGCTGGAACTGCAGCGGGATCTCATTTTTTAGTTCCAATCCACATACACGATTTAACTGGTTTTAAAATCGCTGATCATATAAAAGCCAGATTAAAACGAGTAGCTTCAGCCGGAGCAGCACCCACCGGGGGTGTTTTTTGCGAAATGCTTCAAATGCATATTGAATGTGATACAGTGGGAAGTCGATTAATTTCAACTAAATAGGCGGTTAAAATGCCAACAATAAAATCATTCGATAAAGGATTATTCCTGCATGATCCAGTTGATGAGATTTCCAGCGGTGGTACCATCTCCAACCGTGGATTATCAAACTCCGCATCTCAATCGTTTAAATCCCGGTTTGGATCTACGTTAATCGCGGATCTTGACCCACATTCGATTATATCTTTTAATAACTCCTGGTATACCGGGGTTGATGATAGTCTTTATCGCGGCCTCAATCCGATTCTTTCTGGGCTTTCAGGAAATCTAATATCCTTTGCTAAATCCCCACCAACTGCCGGGGTTGTGGATTATCTATTTCTCACGGATGGTTCTACTCTTCGGAAATCTGACACCACCGGAAATCTCACAAACTGGGGAATCACACCACCGGTTTCCAATCCAGTCGCCGCCACTAATTCTGATGACTATACCTCAATCAGATCAGCTACATATATCTGGACTGTTTCCGGTTCCGGTACCAATGAATTTTATTGTACTCTTGCAGCCAGCACTGATCCATCCCTACTAGATCCAACGTTTGTACGTGAAGATTCAGTTAAAATGACCCTTGGGGTTTTAGGATCTCTAGCAGTTAATGAGTATGCCTACGGTGATAATGATGTTTTAGGATTTTCAACTATTTATGTCCGACTTGCGGATTCCGCAGATCCAGATTCAAAAGCTGCCGGGTGGGTGGATTATACCGATGCGACATTCTCCCTCGACAACGGCACATATCAATATAAAATCACCTACTTAAACTCAACCACAGGCACCCGATCGAACGAAAATCCCGCCGCCGCATCTATACTCATCGTCAATCAGGCGATTGATATTTCCAGTATCCCGGATGGTTCACTGGTTGATCCCCAGGTTAACTATGTTGAAATATGGCGAACAGTAGCTGATGGGAATGCGTTTTTTTACCTTGATCGAGTAGCCGCCGGGACCACAATATACGCTGATGATGGGTCAGTTTCATTATCTTCAATCGAACTCCCTTTAGACAACATCAAACCGTTTACATATTTCACCGATTGTCTCGGACCTTTTAACGCTTCGATGTTTTGGATCGCCCGTAACAGCTCCGGTAATCGAGGAAGATTGTTCTATTCCCCAATCGGACGCGCTGAAGCAGTTCAGGGATTTATAGAAGTCACAAACGATTCAAATGTCCTTCAACGGATTTTTAGGTTCCAGGGTCAACTGGGGGTAATCGCTGAGGCTGGGATTTTTCTCATCGGAGGTGCGAACCCATACTCATCTCGGGAAGTCGTTGGATGTCCTGGAACCACTGAACCGCAATCAGTTGTTGAGACACCGCTCGGTATTGTCTATCGAGCATCTGATGGACTCCGACTATTCGATGGTAGTCAATCCAGAATAATAAGCCCGAATACAGTTGATCGGTTATTCACAGAAAATACCACCTCGCAATCAACCGGGGATTTAGATAAATTCGGTACGATTAAATGTGCTAGTCGATTTCGGGATGAGTATATTATCTCGGATGGTGTGCAATCAATAGCTTATTCACCTAATCAGTCTCGGTATCGTGATCTCGGGGTTGGTTTTGATGCGCTTTACTACGAACAAGAAACCGAGGTTCTCGCCGGAAATTTCAACAACCAATTGATTTCGTTTGAGAAATCGAATAATTTCAAGGATTATCTGGTTAATATCCCAGTAATATTAGAACCACCGCATTTTAAAACAACCAGTGACAACGAGATTATTTTACAATTTTTAATGTTTGATGTATATCTTGGTGAGGAATCCTTGGATATTTCATTAATCATTGATGGTGTGGAATCGGTCATTAGTACAATCCAATCAACCACCCGAAGTATTATAACACTCCATATCGGACAATCGGGTAAGATTTTTGGGCTTCGACTTGTTGGATCTTTATCGAAAAATCAAATAGAAATATTCTCAATTAAGGCAGTAACCTACTCTCCCGGAGGTTGATTATGAACATCGACATTAAATCGATAGCTGAAAAGTATAAAAAGATAATCGATAAATACCCCATTGCGCTCTATGATAAATCCCACTCTGCGGATATGAGATTATTACGCTGGTGGATGGATTTAACACAATCCGGGGATATGTTAAAAATCCGACAACCTGGATCTACCACGTTGACACAGTTTTTATCCTCCTTCCAACCACCGGTTGCGCTGCTGTATTCACTGGATAAATCAAACGATATCGATTTTGCAATGTGGATAGAACCGGCTGATGCATCTGAGAAAGTTGTATATCATGGTGCTTGGGCGAAAAAATCTATCCGTGGTGGCCGGAAGATATTCGAGCTTTCCAAACTTGGATTCTCGATGATTTTTGAAGTGTATGAAAACATCCTCGTATATACGTGGCAACAAGAGTTATTGCCATTGCATGATAAATTTGGGTATAATGTAATAGGTGTAGTGCCGAATTTTCTCAGTCATAAGACAGTATATCACCTACATCTGAGTAAAGAGAATTTTTTAAAGTCTCGATTAATGAATGTTGGAGGTTTGTAAAATGAGCGCATCAGTTGGTTTAGGTGGAAGTAAAGGCAGTACAAAGGATACCTCTGCATCTGCGGCTAATCGACTTGGTTTGGAATTTGCCAAGGAAACTAGCCCACTTCGTGGTAATTTAATTAGTATTTTCAACGAGATGCTAACAACTGGTGGATCTCGATTGCCTATATTCTCTCAGGCTGAGGAACAATCTCGGTTAGCTGCAAGTAAAACCTCAGCGGATACCTCGAATTCACTCGCACAGTCTGGGTTATCAGGGACTCCGTTCGGTCAGGCGATTATGGCTCAGACTGCTCAATCAGGTAATCAAGCGGCGGCAAATTCGCGGAATACTATGTTTATGCAGCTACTCCAGCAAATCCAACCGTTTGTTCTTGGTACGGGTACCCAGGCAGTTGCGGCACAAACCGGATCTGTTGGGGGAAATACCAGTTCCAAGGGTTCTGCTATGGGTACCGCTGGTGGTGCTAAAATTAAATAAGAGGAACTAGATCATGGCAAACAACCCATCACTTGCTGCCTCACAAAGCATGTTAAGTTCAGTTATGTCCAGAGTGCAACCGGGACAATCAGCTAAACCGGAAAAAAAACCCGGTCAGGTTGCATTTGAGCAGGTTATAAAAAAATTCACCGAGGCTGGCGATGTGGTGGGTTTATCCAGGATCTCCCCAGATGCTTCAAACTATAATTATACTCCGCAAGATATGCAGATGCTCATAAATGCTGCCGGTGGTGATACTCGACTTGCTGAACAAGCACAGGTAAATGTTGATAAGCAATATTCTAATAATCTTGGTAGAAGTATTTTAGGTGTTCCGATTGTTGGTGAGAGTGAAACACCAGCTAGTGCGCCGACTGGAACACCCGCACCACAAGCACCCGTACAACCTCAAGATATAATCGAGCCTCAACCATTAGCAGGAACATTTGACGGTCAAAACCAACCCGTAAATGCTAACGCTCCTAGCACCTTAGCAACTCCGCCGCCCACAAATTTAAAGCGAGTCAGCCCAAGAATGCGAATCACCAGCGTTAATCGATCTGCCGATGGTAATTACTCATTCCAATTAAACAGCAAAAACCTTGAAGGTGATGATTATATCACAGAGCTGGAAAGTATGGGTAGATTAACTGCACAACAAGCAGACGATACCCGAGCAACAATATATCAACTAAAACTTAACGATATTCTTTCTGATGTTAAATCAATTACAAGTCAGAAAGATTCAGCAAATAACCTATTCACACAGGTTATATTTAAAGATGGGCAATCTGTTGTAGTTCCGGCGCAAGGTGCGAAATTAGAACCCCCACTCACAGCAAGTCCACAATACCAATTATCCCAAGAGGAACTTGTAGCCCTAAATACAGCACAAGTCGAAGGTCGAATTGATCCCAACCGTATTAATAGTAGAACAGCTAAAATCCTAGCGCAACTTGAGATGGTCGATCCCGGAAGAACAGATTACGCTCAAATATCACAGGATATTCTACAAGGTCGAACAGAAACCAAACAACGTGCCGGTGTCAGGGCAGTCTCCGTCACAGCAGCAAGTCAACTTTACGATTTCAACATGCCCCGACTTATCGAGCTTCGACAAAAGATTGTGGATTCTGGTTATTTACCTCCAAATAATTTTAAAACATTCAATGCTTTCGATCAATGGACGCAAGAGCAAGTATCAGACCCGGATGTCGCTGAATTTAAAGGTAAGGTGTTGTTGATATCCGAAGCATTGCAGCGAACTTTTGCATCTGGTCAAGGTGGTGAATGGGCATTTAAACTAGCTCAAGATCTCCTTGATGGATCACTAGCACCGGAAGCATTTGAACGTCGACTTAGATCCCACGGTGAAGATCTAAGGGCAATGGTAGCATCTCTTAGAACCTTTGGTACTACACAAGAAGACTTCAATCTATTATTCAGAGAATTGAGTAAAAGAGTTGCACCAGAGAAAACCACGGAACAAGTAGATCTCGAAGCTGCCGAATATCTTAAAGGGAAATAAACTATGGACGTACAAGCAATAGTAAACGATCCTGAATTTCAAGCTAAATCACCGGAAGTTCAACAAACAATACTTGAAAAATCCGACCCGGATTTTGCCGGTAAAGATCCAGCGGTAAAGTCTGCAATTTTATCCAAACTTCGCACCAGCGGCGGGAATTTGGATAATAAAATAGCAGATCCCCAGGCAGCTCCAAAAATTCCAACAATTACGCCAAACGATAATGAGAGTTTACTTAAACGAGTTGCGGCTGACTTTTCCAGTCGGCAACAAAACGTTAAGGATATTTATGGTCGATCTGGGGAATCAACTGGTGAAAAATTATTTAATGCTCCAGGTACAGCGGCGTTAGCTTCAGGTCAAGCTGCTGGATTTGCTGATGATATGATCGGCGAGGCAATTATAAGTGCATGGAATACCCTTGCCCCGACAGAGTTTAAACAATTAATCTCCGAACAAATAGGTGATTTTGCCAAAACTAAACTTGGTCAGATGGGGATTGATGCGCTTTCTCGGGGGGTTAAAAAATATGAATTGTTCAGTAAAACATATCCTGATGGCGCAAAAGCCTTAGAGGGTATATTGAATTTCTCCGCGCTGGGTTTAACTAATGCAGCAAGGAAACAAGCATCGAAAGCAATAGCGGACACTTCAACTGTTACAGCTAAGGCTCTAAATCGAACTATTAATCACCCATCTGTTGCAGTATGGGAAGCCGATAAGCGATTATCAAATCAGATTCGGGATTCAATTAAGCAGGTAATTGATTTATCCGGCGAGGGTAAAGGTAGATTTAACCAACGAATGAAATACCTTGATCGATCCGAGGGTGCAATTCAGGATATTGTAGCTAATCGTGATAATATAAGACTTGTAGATACTAATGGTGCCTTGGTTGCGAATAAACTTCCGACAAATCCTGATACTGCATTATGGGATATGACTCAGGCAATTGAGCAGACTAAGCAAAAAATCTGGCCCGAAGTTGAAGGCGCGATGCAATCCGCTGAAGCTATTGGATTAAAAATTTCACCTAATCAGGTAATCGATAATATTCAAAAATATATAAGTAGCCCTTCAATTATATCTCGACCAGATGCAAAATCGATTATTAAACAAGGCGAGGATATGATTAAATATTATAGTGAACTCGGCCTTATGGATATATTTGAAACTCACAATATCATCAAAGATCGTGGGGCTACACTGAAAAAAATGGGCCAATACTCTTCGGTTAGTTTATCTGATACTGATCGGGCTGGACTTTTTAGTGCCGAACTTGCAGGATTGAATGGTGCATTTAAAAAATCTATCGGCCCTGAAGCATCTGGTGCGCTTGGAAGATATGGCAGTTTATTGGAGATTGAGAATGATTTTAATAAATTAATTCACACTAAAATAGCCGGAAAGGGAATTGACTATGCAACAACGTTCTCATCTCTTGAAGCGTTGAAAGCCGCTACAGGTCATGGATTCAATCCAAGTGCGCTTGGTACATCGCATGTTATTGCCGCAATTACTAAGGCAAATAGACAATCCGGTAAAATAATCGCTAAAATGTTTCAAAAAGTTGATGAGACAATGCAGCGTCAAGTTAAAGCAAATACACCAACATCAATTAAACCAATTGTCGGAGCCGCGATTGCAGAACCAGTTATAGCATCCGGTAACGACTTTCAAGCGAGATTAGCGGCATTCAAACAATCCACTAAAGCGACAGATAGTCAACGATAACGCTTGAATTTACCGCTGTATTTAACATAGAATTCAAATGAGATTAGCATTAAACCGAGAAACATAAGCATAGAAACATCTCCTAATCAACGAGGTGAGTAAATGGTTGAAAAACCCGACAGCTGTAATGGTGAATGTGCTGCATTTGCAAGACTGGAAGAACGATCCATTGGTACAGATAAGGAGTTAATAATCATGTGGAGAAAAATCAGCAAACTTGCAGATGCAATTGATATGGGCAAAAGTTGGATCATCGGAATTATGGTGACTCTTTGTTTAAATTTAATCGCCGGAGTTGGTACATTGGTCATGGTGATTATCCATAGTTCTCCGAAATAGTGGGGTTAGATTTCAGGTATATTTTTTAAGATGTGAGCAATAATGTCAATTGTCCAGCCATTTCCAAGCATTTTATATCTTTGCCTACTAGATTTTATACCTGAGCTAATAACCGGTAATGTATAATCTATAGGCACTGTTTGTAATTTCTCGCATTCATTTGGTGTGAGTTTTCGCCAGTTTCCAAGTTCGGCGCATATGCCAATCCCTTGTGTTTTACATCCTGCATTTGCTCGCAAACACTGAAACTTTTTTGAACTTATCGGGATGGGAAATCCTGATTTATAATTACCCGTATATCTTGGCCGATCAAGAGGTATGGTCACATCTATGATATCCTTTAACATTATGTCGCGGTCATTAGGTGGAGTTATATTCGGTATATTTGTCCAGTATAGTCGATCTCTGTTTTGTGCTGATACCAAATTTGAATTTATATTTATTGGCTCGACACCGAGTGCTTCTGTTATAATATTCTGCCATTCCTGGAACATTTTGACATTCTCTAAGAGGAAGTATTTAGGTCTAAGCTCTTTTAATATTCTTACAAATTCCCAAAACAAACCACTTCTTTTACCGCCTAAGCCTTTTCTGTCCGGCTTACCGGCAATTGAAAAATCTTGGCAAGGACTTCCAGCAAGTAAAAGATCTACTGCAATACTACTGCTGCCGATATTCTGGACATTACCTAATTGTACTGTGTTTGGGTAGTTACTTTGCGTAACTCTAATTGCATGTTTATCTATTTCTGACGCTAAATATAATTCAACCTTTACACCAATTCGATTAAGTGCTATTTGGCCGCAACTCATACCATCAAATAAACTTAAAATTTTCATTATAGTTCTCCTTAAAGTTAAGCAACAACCTCACGCCATCGGTAGGATGTCTTGCCGGTGGCTGTTCGTTCTACCTCAACTGAACCTTCGGCAATAAGTTGAAACACCGCATCTTTTACCTGCTTACTATCCATCCCGCGTTTTGATCTAAAATACCGCAACATATCTGAATGTCCCGACCAATCACTTCCTTTTACTTCCAGATAACTTGCGATCTCATTGGATGGTTTTGTTGCGTAGGTTTCATGGGCAACCTCCAATAACCGGCTAGTAAACCTTACTATCTGCCTCACCATTGCTTTTGCTTTCAACATATGACTGGCATTAATCACCGGTGGACCCGGATCAGCGAGACAATTAATCATGGCGAATTTCAACATCATATCATGGTGTCTATGCCACATTGAATACCAGGCTTCTTCGGTTGGTGCCGGGCGCATCATATACCATTGATCGACAATAGATTCAGCTTGTTCGGTCATTAATATCCGACCTTCAAATTGTTGAATCATCCATAAGCGAAGTTGGATATGTTCCATGACTTCATCATAATCAGGTGGGTAGACAATACGTGGATAGCGTTTGTTGAAATCGTATTTCCCGAATATAAAACAGGTCCGGGCAGTGAATCCTGAATCAACCAGATCCTTTGTGAGTACCATACGAAGCCATGCTTCCGTGGTTCCAGCCATCCAGTTTACCAGCGGATCTACAATATCGATTTCACCGGATGTCCGGGTACCGGTGTTGATTGTATAATTCGTAGCTGTGTATAATTCCGTCATCATGGCAACGAATTCCTCAGCGAGTTGTTTATGCGATCCAACATCGTTTTTGAGTTCATCCATTAACAGCCAAAGTCGGGGATTTTTTACAACTTTCCGATCAAATTCATCCTTTTCAGCCTTTCCCAGAACGTCGATTAAATGGGCACAGGTTAGTTTACCCCGATATGTTTGGATGTTTATGGATGATTTTGCAATCCTGACAGCTTGCGAGATTGCAGTTCCCTTACCCAGACCACCAGCACCCACAAGCATCACATATAAATGAGGATATAATTTCTCCCCTTTGTGTTTCTCATACCAGACACGGTTTTCTAAGGTCGCCGCCAACATCGCAACAGATGACCAGAAATTAAACACTGCAGGAACTTCCGATTTACCGCAGATATATTGATAGAGATCAAATAGGTTCTGGGTCCGTTGAAGTGCTGGTATGAATTGTGTCATATTATTTCCTAATCCTCGATAACTCAAATAACCATTTCTCTACGGTTTTTTCACATCTCCGACCATCCCGGAAACCTTGCATAAAATACTCAGCGATAAAACCGGATATAAACCCGATTATTGCCAATGGGAGTGATAATATCGCCATCGTGAAGATTATTAATCGTTTCATGGTTTGGTTTCCTTTGGTGGATGGTCAGTTAATATTTTGCACTGTTATACCACTTTAAATTCACCACACCAACTAGCTGCATTTGTTATTGGTTGTTGCCAGCAGGTTACTAGAGCTTCACAACCCTCTCCCTTTTCCTTTTCCATCTTACCTGCATAAACAGTATCCAGTTGGGGTGGATATCTACGGCAACAACCTAGAAAATCATCTTTGTGATAAAATTCCCTGAGATATCCGTCTGGATATCTATATTCATACTTTAACTGCCAATATACACAACCATCACACCGCATAACTGGCTGCTTCAGCGTAATTTTTACAGTTTTATGTTTTACCTTAGTACCTTGCTTTTTATTAGTTTCCATGTATAATTATCTCCTGTGCGATTTAAATTAGTCAGTCAAAGTTTTCAAAGTCAACACAACCTCATCACCCTCAAACGTCTGTAGAACACGATATTCTTCCTTGAAACGCAAAAACTGACTCTTATGGAACCTGAGTTCCTTCTTCGGTAACATCGCCAGGATCGTGATTATCAGTTTCCAGAGATCCGCGTGTTGTTCTTTCAGATCAGACAACTGTTGATAGTATAACTTGTTCTCAGCTTTCAATGTCGCGATTGATTCAGCCAGTCCACGTTGTTCGGGTGTGAAATTAGCCAGGATTTTTTTAACTGTTTCTTTTGATTTCATTCCCAATCACCACCTATAACTTTGGTTGTATTTTTTAAAACCTGACCATTATCCATAATCCGGCAAACAACTATATCTGATTTGACTCCCCGGACTTTCCTACCTTGTTTAATCACTGCGGGATTTCTACCACTTAATCGGACTTTATGAACACAGAAAGAAAGCCCTTTATGAATTACGATGTCACCCTCTTTGCAGATGTATCTTTCCATACCCACCCCCAATCAATCGAAATTTTCACCCATCAGATCATAATCCGGCCCAGCATCATCCTCGGTTGATTCATCCTCATCCGGCAATTCATACTTTGGGTCAGTCTCACAATCATACTGTTCTTGTAGTCTATCGAGTTTTTGGCTCATTTGCAATCTCCCTAAAAAGTCCCACTAATAATAGGCACGATTAAGATTGCACCCGCCCCATACCCCAAAACATCAACGTAATCGAAATTTTTATCCAAAGATTCAATAACCACTCCCACAGTCAATGAACCAAGTACAGCATAAATCGCCTTCATTGCCGGATCGGTATCTTCAGGGAGGATATAATAAACTCCAGCGGCAACCCCGGCACCGATTCCTACATGGATTGTATCATCCACCCAGCCTGGAGCCTGGTCGATTTTGCGATTCAATGATTTATAACCACCACAACTGGATAATGACAACGACAACACGATTAAGATTAATAATACTGATGTTTTGTTTAGTATAATTCAAACCCAGCCGATTTTAATTGTTCAAAATACCCATCCCGACCCGGCAATAATTTAAACTCCACAGATTTCAAATCTCCCCATGATCGACCGATTGTAATACCCGCCGGAACCTTTAAATAATTCCCCGATCTCCGGGGTATCTCCTTTGTCTGCTCAAGAGCATCCGTAATAAACCGAGCAAAATCCCAAGATTCCATAATCGGCACAGAGGCAATAACCTCATCATGTACCTGAGCGGTTAATGGTTTGTTATACCTCGCTTGCATATAAACCGAGCCAGGTAAAAACCCAAATTGATTACACCAGTCTGCGCAGTCTGCTTGTGGATAAAAGGAATAAGCCGCACGATATAAATCATCATCCACCCTGCGGCCTTGAACATCCAACCGGCGACCGAATGAGTTATATAATATCCCGACTTCCCGAACTTGCTTCCGCACCCACGGCATATAGATATCCCGGATCTCCCAGTTGGTATCGAGAAAAATATCAATCATATCCTGACATTTACCAGCGGGTACGAATAATTTCCCATCGGTGTCCTTTGATACTGACTCGGATAATTTATCTCCCCGCATCCCACGCCAGGAAGCATGGACCGCTTTTTTACCGAGATATCGCTCTTGTTTATCGATGGTGGATTTCTTAAAAATAGCCTTAGCGTTTTCGGTATGCGCGTCATAGATAGTCGGGTGCCTGTTGGCAAGCTCGATCATCCTTGGAGTGGCACAATACATCTTACCAATTCGATCCTCGATTTGACTCATATCGCACCGGACAAATACCTGTGGAGATCCGTCAGGGTTTAAATCTGGGAGAAATGTTTCCCGGATTGACGATAGTTGGGGTTTTTGCGGTTTGGGTTTAGGTGTCATTATTATCTCCGGGATCAATCATCAAATATTAATTTACGGTGGATTTGTTTTTTTGGATTTGGGAGTTTGGGTGTTTTCTTACTAGACAATATTGCATCAATATCAGCGCGGGTATATCGGGGTTCGACTTTTTCTTGCATCATCTTCCGATTATCCACCCAGGCTTTTATTTGTGTTTCACGATTACTCGGTGATGGTTTTAATAAATCCTCAACCGACTTATCAGCCGCAACCTGCGCTCGATCCAACATTCTCCCAATCCGATCCCCTTCACCTTCAGCAAATTCAATCTTCCATTTACTCCGGCTTCGGATATTCCACTTAACAAAAGCATCATTGATATACATCTCAACGGCTTCCATCGGCCAATCATTGACCTTGGCTAACTGATTTTTTGCCTCCTGATATGTCCCATTAACCCTCGAATACCCGATATGCTTCACCGAATGACAAGCCGGACATAACGACTGTAACCCTATAAGTGTTTGAATGTTAAACTCATCGTCATAATCCCAGATCTCATGACACTCAACCGGCCAGTTCGGACCCGCACCATCGCAGATTTCACAGCGATATAAATTACGTTGGTATGATTCCCGGCGAAGAATATCCCAATCGCCCGTAGGGAGCATATTTCGGAGATTTTGATAAAACGATGTCCGGGGTACGAGTTCGATTGTTAACATCCGGCGGCGCGGTTCTGGTTGCCAGTTAACCGGAGTACCTGGGACAGTGGGGATTATGAAATCAGCCATATCGATTACCTATTTTTTAAATATGAGTTTACGGAAGTTTTCTTTTAATTGTTCCTGGTTGCTGGTTGATTTTGATTCAGGTTTTTTAAGTTTAAGTTTATCAGCTACGGCTTTATCGTATTCTTCTTTGAGTAATTCCCTGTATTTTGGATCGAAATTACCTAATCCGGTGCTACCAGTTCCCTTTGACATAAATTATCCTGTAATTTCAACGTTTTAGGTTCTGCAAATTATACCCAGTTCGCCTCGGATTTTTACTACTCGCAAGCCTCCCGGCCTCCGTCAGCATCTTATAACTACACCGTATTCTCCCATCCTTATCCCAGGCACCCTTCAAATAATCTAATTCTTTTTTCTTTTCCCGATGAGTCAGTAACAAATTCCCCCAGTTGCCGATCTTATCCGGGAATTTAGCGGTCATTTTGCGAATACTCCCCTCATCCAGAGACACCCGCATCGTTCGACCCTCTTTACCTTTGACGTATTTTTTCTGTTTGGGTAGTCCCAATGTCTCATAGAAAAACTTATGCAACTTATCCCCGGAGAAATCCTTTTTAAGTTTCCGAACCTTAAACCTCATCTTCCCGGCAGTCTGACCACCGATCATATAGGTATATCCATCCTCGATTAATTTACTCCGTCGATCACGATCAATTAATTTCGCAGCTGGTGTCTCCCCTTTATAAGTCTCACCATCGATTAATAAAAACTCCCACTCATCCGCAGTAACATCCCGAAGCTCGGTTTTTTCATCAAAAGCAAACAACTCTTCCCCGGCGGCTTCGTTTAACTGCTTATGGATCTCGGCCATTTCTTTACGTAATCTCCGCGCCCATACCTTTTGTGCATCTTTATCAATCCGAAACCCATGCAGCATCGTCCGACAAAGCGGTTCAATCATCGCCTGGTAATGCCTGAGATAAAACTCACGCATATTCTCCCGATCCAGATGAGCTAACACCAAATCTTTCAACTCGCGGGTATAACAACAATCCAACCCGTTATACACCCATAGCGATTCAAGATTACTGGAATATTTAATAATCTCTTCCGCATCTTTCGCTTCATCTTTCCAATATTGGTAACTCGGGCAATAGATAGATGCCAGAAAATCAAGTGAATGATTCTCACCGGGATCGACTGCGTGGTGCATCAATTGCACATCCCATTTGAAATTAGTTAACCACAATTTATACCAGGCACCCCAGTACCAATCGAAAAGTCCGTTACAGAGAATCTTTGCTGCTTTAGAGGCCCATAGTCTACGGATATACGGCATAAACACATCCCCAGCATATCCAACAGTCGGGAAGGTTATCGATTCTGATGGCGATGCGGCAAACCCCACACAGGATAACTGGTTCCCCCAGGTTTCAACATCGGTCGCGATTTCAATCTCCTGATGGTATGTCTCGATAAGATTGGTAAAGGCAATCGCTTGTGATTCATCTGGATCGACAATATGCTTTCGTATAACACTGGGAGTAGGTGAAGATAGTTCGGATTTAACTCGTTCCCAATCTCGAATTGATCGCTTTCCCCATTTATCGTTGAACAAAACCTGCTCAGGGTGGATAATCGGAATAACCCGCAAAATTCGATTATTAATATCCTGATAGTCATACATTGACCCCCGGAGTTTAGAGATATCAGCTTTTTTCTCAGCAACGGATGCACTCGTATCACCAAGGGAGAAATGATTCCTGACTGCTGCTCGGATTTTCCCTTTCCCGGTTAATGCAAACGCTGCAAAGTTCCCGAGCGGGACTATGATTTTCACCCCCGGCAACCGTGCTATGTCCTCGTGGAGCTTATTTATCCATTCCACCAGTTCTAAGGTCGGCACAGAGTCAATATCACGCCCAGGAGGTTTAAACGGGTATAGATTCGTGAGGTATAAATCCGTCCGATTTAATCCGGCCTTCCATAACCACCTATCCAGCAATTTTCCATCCCGACCGCAGAACGGGCGTTTCTGATAAACATCCTGAGCGCATGGTGCTGAACCTATGACCACAATCGGGGCATTTGGAGATCCTTCAGGTCGGACCATATTTTTTAGGTTGGTCATGTTGATCATGGTTTAAATTTCTCCAAAAGGATAAAAACAAACCACGGCACCTGTATAATTATACAATAAATACCTGCAATACGATCTGGCATACCCAATGTTTTATCCTTAGACATAATCATACCGCCGGAAATGGGCATGACGTAAAAAATTACAATAAACAAATACCAAGGTGATTGCATTATATTGACTAGAAATTCCACTGGTTAACCCCCATGTTGATCATTATTCACTCCGGGATTGAATCGCCAATCCGCTTACTAAGCACCTTCAACTCACGAATCTCACGTTGTTTAGTGTGAATCGCATTATCAATCGCCTTTACCTGCTCAATCGGCGAACCTCGGATTATCATCTCTCGGAGAAAATCTACATTAGTTATAGATCGCTTATCCAGGTATTTTATGTTTTCTGGCCTCATGATTTACCTTACTTTGATTGGTATTCCGTTAGTATCGGGCATGGTGCCTGACAGCCTACAGAATACAAACATGGGCAACATGCCCACAGGATTTGCATTTTTCTTTTCTGCTCTTTATATCCCAACTACACGGCTCACCACTTTTTGGGTCATTCTCGCAATTGCAGCACAAAACCCTTTCGTTGTCGGCAAGCTCAAAGGCTCCAATACACTCATAGCACTCTTCTTTTCTCATAATATCCTCCCGCCCTATTGTACTTTCAAATAAATCAAACGACCTTCTCAACCTTCTCGATCTTGAGTCCGTTGATCTTCCGTTTTGTCGGATTTTCCTTCAATATCCTCGACAACGCAGGTATATCAATCTTCACCACCTCAGCCAGATGATCCGTCAACCAGAAAAGTCGATTCTGTTTGGAGGTCATGATTTTGAGAAACTCCCCGAGATCCATCACCTCAACAGATAAACTCGTTCTGGTGTGAACCTTGGCACCACTTCCTGACTCAACCACATTCCCTGGTAACTCCGGCAACGTCGGCTCGAAATCCACCTTGGAAACGCCATCATCAATCTCGGAGGATTCTAATTCACCAGCTTTAGCCTTCTCTTCAGCTTGAGCCACCAACAAAAGCGCGGCCTTCTCATCAGCGGATTTCTTATCCTGGATCAATTTCCCCACAATCCCACGAGACAAATCAATCGAATCCCGAACGGTTTTGAACAGTCCATTAATCATGCTGACTACTTTTGTCGGAAAGGCAACATATTCTTTCCGCAGTTCCTCCAGGGCTTTATTTTGCTTTTTCATCTCATCGAAAATATCAATAGCATGTTTGTATTGCTTATCATCGGCAATCGCTGCGGGTGTCGCCGCATGTTGACCTTTCCAATGGATCTGCTTAGTCATGATATCAATAAACCGCGAATCCGTTGCAGGTTTAACGAGTTCCATATTCGCCCGGAGTTCTAGGGATTGTTCCGGGGTCAGAATTACAGGTGTTACAGGTGGTGTTGGATTATTTGATACAAAGTCATCATTCATAATAATCTCCGGGTGTTTATAGGTGGAAAAAATTAGCTATACAATTTCTTGATAGAGTTTTCTACTTGCCGCATTGCCCAATCAAGCCTATCCTCGGGCATGATGTCAACAACATCATTTATGTCGGCATCGAGATTATTGGGTGAGTACATACGTTTGAAAATCATATGATTAGAATCGGGGAGCATAGACAACCCCGCTTTTAATTCCCCACGGGCAAATTCTTGTAATTTATCGTTCATGGTTATTACCATTATAGATCAAAGGTGGAAAAAATAGCCGAACAAGTTTCCCGGCCCGGCTATTTTATATTAAAAACGTGTTACTGGTTGTGCTTTAAGTGGTATCAGTCCACACCATTCCACGCTGGGTCAGTAGCATGGCGTTGAACATGGGCACCGAAAGTCATCACATCGACATCACGATTACACAGGGTGCAGCGAACTGTTTGTGCGGGTGGTGCTGCAACTGGAGGTATTGCGGCCGAGGCTGCTACAGGTGCCGGGGTCACTGGTGGAGCGGGTGGTGCCGGGGCTGCAACCGGAGGAACTGGTACCGCTACAGGTGCAGGTGCGGGAATCGGGGCAGGTGCAACGGGTGCCACAGGTGCCGCAACCGCCGGAGCAACTGGAGCAGGTGCCGGAGCTGGTGCCGCCGCAGGACTACCCACAGGAGGCGCAAGAGGTCGCCCCACTGGTGCTTTCGGTCCAGTAGCCAGAATCTCAGGAGTAAACTCCCCGATTTTCTTATAACTGTTAATATTGTTCTTAAAATCAGCATCCGGCTTATAAGAAATCGCCGCGCCCACTTCAGCCTGTTCGAGATTATTCAGCAACTCTTCAACCGTATTCGACCGGGGAATCTGGGCAGCAATAACGAGTTTCTTGAAATTCTTCGCCCCAGGTGTTCCGGCATTAAACGCATCCGGCTGTTCAGGAGTCCCGACCACATAATTCTCAAAGTGACTCATCCCCGCAGCGTCAAAAGGTGCAATGACCTTAAACCCGATTCTGATCATCCGGTTTCCAGAAGATTGAGATTTTCCATCATCTTTAAAAATAATCTGCAGATGATAATTGCCAGTAAGAAGTTCATCCTTCTCATTGATCTCATCCCAGGGAAAATAATTGTTAACATCTTGCATTTGATACCTCGTTTTGTTAATGGTTTGTAATTGACTACGATTTAATGGTGCTGGTGGTACAACGTGTTACTGATTACTGGCTTTCTTTGATCCTCGCCAAAACCTGATCCGGTGTTTGGACTGTCCGAATGCAAAAGTTAGAAAACTGAATAAGATAGCAATCACTATCCTGGTGATGCAAAGTAACGATTTTACTCACCTGAATATGAGTGGGAATTTTATCCTTATCAGTATTAATAACATCAACAACGATCCAACCTTTCATAACTATTTCCTATTTTAAAATATACAACTCGTGATATATAGTTCGATATACCCGACCCGATTTACTCCTATCCTTGGATTAATTCCCCATAGGCAAGTTCCTCCAATTTTTATGGTTTGTTGAGCCTCCCGAATTTTACCTCGATTATTATTTAGAATTCGTGGTGTTTAAAATAAGGAATCTCTTTCCCGCCACCATCGAACATAAACACCAACATCGGTTTCGGCCAGGTTGCAGCGAACTGTGATTTCCCGACTCCGAAATCCCCATACACCAGCGCATGTATATCCAACCTCTCACCTTCCCAACCTGACCAGAGTGAGTCATAGTGCGGAAAGCAAGGATCAGGCGCATCGATTTGGCTACTCGCCGCCCATTGTCCATCGTTTCGAGTTTTCAATTGATGTTGCATCTTTTTTTCGGAATCCCGGAAAGTCGACATATAATACTGCTCTTGATAGGCGGCGTTTAGTAATTTCCGATCACTCAACCGACCAGGGGCAAATGGCATCCGCAAAATCTCCCCGCTTACCTCATTGCGTTTCTCGTTAATATGACAGACAATCACCACGTTCATAGGCATGGCGGCGAACCGGATACAGAGCATCTCCTCAAGCGCATCTGTTGAAGCACCAAACCACTGAATCGGACTAACCCCATCTCCCTTTTTCAAAGTCTGAGCGGTTTTCCCAAACGGCACCGGGTTCATATTCTTTTCATCATTCTTTCGTGCCAGCAACTCCATGAATGTCACCGAATCAATCACGAGTGTTTTCCAGGTGTCCTGCTCGGCAGCAAAAACACCCATCCTGGTACGAAAAGTCGCATAAGCAGTCGGAGTATCAGGATCAATATCACGATACATCTCAACCCGCACAACACCGTCAGGGTGAATAACATCCCGATATGGGATCGTGCAATTACCGATCTGGTATGATTGCAGCGGTTGGATTTGTCCGTTTTTTAACATTCTAATTCCCCTTACTTGTTATATTGTTTAAAACGCATCACATCAACACCCAACTAATCAACCCCAATCCAATCGCCGCACATGGACCAAACGCGAGCCACAACAACATCACCGCTATTATTAGAATTATTAGTCTCATCACATCACCCGCTTGTGGTATCCCAAGGTGCCCAAGGTTCATAAACCGTTAGAGAGTCCATCGCCGACTCCGCAAACCCCATAGAACACCATTTTTTATGTTCACAGAAATTATCACACCCACCATTAAAAGCACCCTGTCTTTGAGCATAAGGCAACAATTTAACATCTGCGAAGGCGGTTTTCAATGTTCTAAATCTATTCGCTAATATAATCGCGTCCTGCTTCCATCTGGCAATCATCTCCGGGGTCCGTGAATATGTCAAAAGCTCAAACTTTGCGTGTTCCACCCCGCACTCATTATACGGAACTTTATGACTCTTACACTTCGCGGTTCCACTGGGCAATTTCCCCAACTCAATCGCATTAACTTGACATTCCAGACAAGGTTTCCCAGTTTCCTGACTCGTTGCCCAACAATAACCAGTCATTTGACTTGTCATGCGGAATCTCTTCGCCCAATAATCCGTAACTCTCCCGGTGGTTTTATGATCAACCGGATACATCATACCGGAATTCTTATCCTGAACGAGTAGATCCCTTTTAACATAGAACACAATCCCCGGAGCAATCTCAAACCCAACAGTTTCCTCGAATTTCACAGGGATAAACGGGTATCGTTCGAGCGGTCTGACCTGGATATATCTACGCATAATACGTAATACATTCTCCTTGGCAAACCTCGGTTCCGCTGGCTGTTCCCCTGGGGGAATCAACGCATCATAAGCAGCCTCGAAAACAAACATCACATTGTCAACCGACCCACCACGGAAATGTTCCTCAAGTGCAGCATGGAACACATTCCCCATATCGGCGGCGATTTTATCCTCCTTGGATCTCCGATGGAGAATATTACCGGCAATCGCTCGTGCATCACAGATCGCGACATTTACCAGTAACGTGTTATCGACCCTTACAATCTCATCCATTAACATCACCCCCATCACCCACCCCACCATCAATCTCAACAACACCCATATCCTGCAAACCAAACCCACCCGCTCCGGCTTTCTGCGCGAGTGCCTCAATTCCGGCTTCCAACGTATAATTCACCATCTCCTCCATAGTCATCCGATACCGTGGACAATTTGACTTAATCCACATATGAATGGCCCGTTTCATTTTCCTGGTATTATACGGCACAAAATCCTTCTCTGGTGTTGTCGCCCTTGATCCTGTGATAATTGTATTTCCTTCCATAATAAATCCTTTTGATTAGATTTCATAATCCCCCCATAGAGACAAAAACCAAATTGGCTTATCCGCTGGGGGAGATTTTTTGAATCCGAGAGTATTAAATACAAAGATAATAAATCTAATCTTTCTTGTCAATATTAAAATGCTACTCAGGTTGTTTTTTATCCAACAAATCTTTCACCACGATATACTCACACCACATAGGTACAATCCCGGCCAGAATTACAGGATCTCTATTTAAATCCACACCACCATATTCATCCTTGAAATTATCCGCACCGATAACCACACCGGGCAAGGCAATATCAACAATAACCCTATTACCCTTAAAATCCCCCTCAAGCCAGCAATGGCAGCTTTCTGGGGGATCATAATCAAACCCGAAACTCGACCCACCATTGACCGAAAACACATCAATACTACCAACCACCGGAGTTAACCCCAGAAACCATAGCACGTCATACGCCAATCGCATTTTCTCAAAACAATCACCCTGCAACGCAAGACCGGCACACTTAACCATTAACTTGTTAATAATATCCACAATCAACGGCACACCGGCAAATTGCCCGATTATCTGATATCTCTCCCGACCGGTCATTTTCACAGTCAAATCATTTGTGTTGTATGTCATTATAGATGGCATAGTATTCTCCCAGATTTATCCAACAATACCCAATTTCAACGCGATTTTTTGACAGTATGAACACTCTGTGCCGTGTTCAATCTGGTGATTAACTACACCCTGGAAACAATCAACCGATTCCAGATCACAACCACATCCGATTTTGATATGCTCAAGCTCAACCAACGATAACCCATCGTACCATTTTTTATTTTCAATCTCTGGCATTATTTAACCCCGCATAGTTATAAATCACTCGTTATACACCGTAAATCAGCCTTAAACCCAAAAAAGGATACCCGACCGAAGCCAGATACCCTTTCTTTATAAAATCGGCTAATCAGCCATTAAACACCGTCAATCATCAAATGATAATTTCCGCCCTGGCATATTCTCAATCGACTTCTCCAACTCAGAATCAACACTCAGCATCGCCGCTGCAATCCCCGCTTTCAATCCCTCATTATCCCGGAGAGATTCAAATTCAACACCCTCAACGATTCCGCGCGCCCGGCTAACAAGTTCGTCAAGTTCTGAATCGTTAAAAATATTACGATCCTTAAACGACTCGAAAAACTCGACAAAATTCCCAGTCAATGATCTCTTAAACCGTTTGGCTTTTCCGTCCTCGCCTGGTGTTAACCGCTCACAACACCTTTTAACCATTGTTTGGAACTCTTCCCTCAATGCCATAACACCCATTTGACGCGCTTTCTCCATTGTACGGAGAAATTTAACCTGCTCGCGAGCTATAAGATCCGGGGAGAGATATTTATTATCACCAGGTGCGGCAAGTGTAATAAATCGCCATTCAAATTTAAAATATCTCTCTATATCTGTCGGGTAGTCAGTTTCGTCATACAAATCCCCCAGGACAATACGCGCACTTTCGACCAATAATGAATAGCTGGCGGTAAATTCCTGAACCGTCACCAGATAATCCCGGTGTAATTCTTTCAACCGATCATCAATACGACTCACCACACTAAACGGAACGAACAAAATCCCATCCACTGGAAACGGCAAACTTAAACTCCTGATAAACGTCCGGGCCTCATTCCTGACTTTCTCAATCGGTTTCAAACTCTCACGATCAACGAGCAATTTCCGCGCTTTTGCCCATTCACTCCCCAACGCTTCTTGTGCTTTTGCCTCATTGATCTTTTTCGCCCCGCCCCAAACACCAATACTTAATTGCACCAAACAACCTTTGTCGAATATATTCCCTGCATCGCTGATATTTTCCATGGTATTCATCTCCAATTTAAAAGTTAAAAAACCCGTTTAATAAACTTAGCTCAATTTCCGAATTCCCACACTCTCAACCGATTGTGTTGGTCCGCCCGAATTCGCTAAAATCGCATTCCATTTTGCCCACTCACGCGCTTTATCAATAACAATTTTATTCTGCTCTGATATCGGTCGAATTCGACTGGCAGCAACACCCACACCATCGAATATACTACCCCTGACCAGTTTCTCAATCTCGGCACCGGTCCAGTTTGTCATATCAGCCGCATACACCTCTAATCGCGCACCCTCATCCAGATCATACCTATCACACATAATCTTGACAATCTCCAACCGCTCAACCGGACTTGGCAAATCAACAAAAAACACATCATCAAATCGCCGCATCAATGCACCCTGAGACAATTCCAACAACACATTAATATCATTACAAGTAGCAACTATATAATGCTTCTCTTTTGATTCGCTAAACCAGGTTAACAACTGCCCGAACATATTTGCACCGGTCCCGCCATCGGTTTTTCCTGAACTCCCAACACCGGCAAGAGATTTTTCAATCTCATCCAGCCAAACAACACACGGACTCACGCTATCAATCAATTGTGTGAATTTTCTCATGTTCGCCTCACTCTCACCAACCAGGCTACCTTTCAACGTCCCTAGATCACCTTTAATCAATGGTAATCCAAGGATACTGGCTGTTGCCTTCGCCGTGAGTGATTTCCCACTACCAGGCAACCCAGTTAATAAAATACCCTTCGGAGTAGCCAACCCGGCACCCTCCAGAAATCCTTTAGCTCTCCCGGCGATATAATCTTTCAAAGGTTGCAACCCTCCAACCTGATCAATCGGCACCGGTTCCCAGATCTCCGCTAACCCCGATTTTTTGACCGCCTGCAATTTTTCCGCTTCCAATATCCGGCGGTTAAAACTCTTCCCCTGAATCAATGACCGAGCAAAGGAATTTTCTGCCTCAGCCATTGTCAAACCCTTTGCAGCACCGATAATATCCGCGCTCACTTCACATTCCAACTCGTTATCATCCCGCAGTTTTATCGCAAGATCAACCAATTCCGAGATAGTAGGCAACCCGAACGAGTAAACCGTAATATCTTTCTCAAGCTCCACTGGGATTTTCTGCACCGGAGATATAAACACTAAATGTCGGTCGGTCGATTTCAACTTATCCAACATATTCTTAACGGTCCTGCAAACGTTAATATCCTCCATAAACCGATGACTATCCTTAATAAACAAAATAGACGATTCGGATTTTCTCAGTATTAATTCCATCGCCTCAACCGGTCCCTCAATTTCTTCCCGGCGACCATTTCCGCATTCACCAAACCCGCTTACCAAATCCCAGTCAAAACATTGATAACCATCTGCAGATTTCATAAGATTAGAAATAGCTCGGTCCTCCTCAGATGTTTCGACCCACAACGCAGCATACCCGGCCCGGAGATAATTCCGAAATTCTGTATTTTTATCATTCATAACCTGAATCTCCTGAATCAATGAACTATTTTATTATCCGACTTCCGGGTACCATCAACTGCATCTAATTTCTCACGCAGTCTATCCGTATCACCATGCATAACGAACATATCATACCCATAACTTGACGCGCATTCTTGCAATATCTGAGCTACAATCTCAGTAGTCTGCTCAAATCCCAGATGATAAGAAATCCCGAAAATCAACTCAGCCAGCATAGTAGATATCAAAACATGCGGATTAGTTTCTAGCTTCTCACCTCGCGATACCATATCTTGTATAGATTCTCTGACCAGTTTTTGAACCCTTGCAATTTTAATCTTTTCCATGATCAACCCTCCTGAATTTCAACCAATCAATGCGAGTGTTTAACCTTAACCCCATTAACCTCGTGAGAATGAACCGCGCGTTTTTTAACCGTCTCCCGGCCACCACCCGCAGCACTCTCAATCTCATTAATAAACTTATCCGCGCTTACGTGATTCTGGCCCGAAATTCCCTCGGTACTAATAGAAATAGTACCATCTTCCAGGATCTCAATTATCATTTTATCAGCCATTAACACACCCTCCACAGTTAAATATCCAATAATTAACCATATCTAACCTCTCACGAGTATTGAACCTCCAATAAACCGGACACTCCATCAACACCCGAATAGCTTCCCGCATCATTAGATGTCGCATAACCTCACCATTTATTAATAACAATTTTATTCTCACCTTTAACACTCACCGACCAACCATTGCGCTTTGCCACCTGTTTGACTGTAGACCGACTATAAGCCCTCTTCACTTGATTTATATAGTCAGTCTCACCACTAGCCATACCACGACCCAAATCGACCTTCACCCGGCCAATCTGGACTATATTCCCATTATGGCTATATCTCCAACCAAGATCCTTTGCTGCCGCTTTTAATAACGCGAGCGATTTCCCCGAAAATTCCACACTAATAACGTTTATCTGATAACATGGCATGATTTACCCCCCCCCATTAAATATTCCAAACAATCAAATACAAAACCGGCACAATAACAAGCATAACAACACCAGGCCAGATTTTCATTTTTTAACCCTCTCCTGATATCCGCGCTCCGCAGCAATAGCTGAAATAGCTTTATCAAGATAACTCATTGTCGATTGATAACCATCAACCTGACCCTGCAGCAATTTAACCAGATCTTCCAACACCCGGACCTGATCAGTTAAATTTGCATTCGCATCTCTTAATTTCTGAATTTCTAAAAATGGCATAATAACCTCCAATTTTAAACGATTAATAATTCTATAACTAGGTACAAGAAGAATATTTACACAATCCTGGTATACCCTGCAGCTTCCCAAATAAGCTCGCAGCTGTTACTGTAAAAGTATAAGCCAGTTTGTTTACCGTTTACATAAACTTTTAAAAAACCATTCGGACATATTTTGTATTGTTTCATCTCGTCACCCAATAGTTAAACCGATTAATAACCCCGCCTGGTAAACACTCAAAACAGACCACTCAAACTACTTAGAATGATCTGTAATCAAAGTTCACCAAACCTTAATGTTCCAGCATCCTGACCTTAGTAAACCGACCACTGACCGCCGACCGTACCACAACGACCTTTTTCCGAATCCAGAAAACACCTAGCCAACACTTATCTTCAAAGATAACTTTTTGTTTATCCGCGTAAGTAACCGGTCTTACAATACCGTCAATTTTAATAACGTGTTGTGTTGTCATGATATTTTATCTCCTTTAAAAATTAACTAGCACCTACCAAATATTCTACCAAGATCCATACAAGCGATCAAATTATCACGTTGCCATTTTTGCCAAAACTCAATGCTCAAAATACCATCAATAACCGGGATTTCTTTTATACCTTGCCTTTCCAGGTGACTAAGAATCGACACAAAATAACCCGGACTAGTGTTATGATATCCAAACCAGAAAACAGCTATTTCCTCAACACTAGCCTGCTTATAGAATTTCTGTATAATTCTCTCAGGTATCATTTGCCCGTAATACGACCGCAGCGGATTATCATATTTTTCTTGATATCTGATATACATTTTTTCACTAGTTATAATTTTGTCAATTTGCATAATTTTCCCCTTTTTGTTTAGTGAATAATGCATTCGATTACTTTAACCTTGCCTGATAAACAAGCACTACAGGATTTACAGCTACCAGGACACGCCAGGTTATTACCTGTTGAGGCCTTTACGGCGACATATGATAAACCATTAATTTCCGCTCCGCTGCCGCGAACAATAAACGATATATTGTCAAAAGAGAGATCATGTCTAGCGCTATAACCATAGGTCTTGATGCCAAGCTTTTTAAGCGCTCGAGCGATAGTATTAAGCTTATCGATACAACCCTGAGTGTAAAAATCGCCTGACTCGTTAAATCTAAATTTCTTAATAGTTCTCTTTGATGAGATCTCAATAATAGCATCAATAAACTGCTCAGCTGACCATTCTTGCCACAGGGTAGCTTGCCTGGCTCGATAGGGTAACACACTAGGGTACAAGCGCTCCGCTTTCTTTGCGTAACATTTAGCTGAGCACTGGCATAATCCCAACTGATCAGAGGGACACATCGCCGCCGGGCCCATATTAAATATCATAGTAGTCTTTGGTAGCTTGATATTCCCAAATGATAAGTGATTGAGTAATGTTTTTGTTTCTTGCGAATAGGCCATAATATTTACCCCATTAAATTGTGCCCGGCCTGGACCGGGTATTGATTGTTTAGACAAACAGCAAACATCCCAAGGCACCAATGGCACCAAACAGACAAATAGCACTCACACCGACTAACAGGATCGTTTCTAGCGTATCAAGTATTTTGTCCAGTATGATCACGATTCTCTCCAGGTGAAAAATTAAACATCCAAAAAAACCCTAATAAACAACCCCACTAACTCGACCACATTTAAAACAAGTGAAATTATCATCTTCCTTGATCATGTCGTCGTAACAGTTGCCTGCAGATATCGGATATCTTTCGTGACAAAAAGAACATGACCAGATATCGAATTCTTTGATGCAATCGCTATCATCAGCAGATATACCATGATCTTGTAATATGGCTATTTTCGCTTTTTGTGTGGTCCTGATTTTTTTGATCATGATAATTATTCCTATTTAGTGTGGTTGATTCCGTTTCCCTATACAGAGTTATATAACACGCGTTGCATGATTGTCCAGCTAAAAATGCTAATCAAGCTAATTAATTTGACCCAATGCAAACTATCCATCCAGATCGTAAACACAACCACGATGTAAACTAGATTAATGATCATATATATTATAGGCGGGTTTTATAAACACACTGAGATTGTAAATAAAACAACCGACCTAATATCAACCACTTGCGAGCCACTTTATCATTTTATAATTCTAGGGAATAAAAATAACTGGCTGTTATTGCGTGCTTAATGGTGATTTTTATCATTTTATCAACACTCAGAGAACCACAGGTAAACACCAGGATAAATAAAACACTGAGGATGTAAATCAATGAGGTTGTAAACAGAGAAAAAAGAAGGGGGGTAATAGAGAGAGTATTAATTTATAAAAATGAGATATATATTATATATATTAACTACTTAGGCCCGCCCAATTTTTATAGATTCGGTTATAAAATTATAAAAATGGGCAAATTGTTCAATGATATTAGATGGTTAACTGCTGATAAAAATCGAGTGTATTGGTTAGGCGGCTGTTAGGTTTGATTAGCAGGTATTTATTTACACTGAGGATGTATTTCATTTACATCCTGAGTGTATTTTATACAATCTGGCTGTTTGTCAGACATCCTGAGTGAATTTCGGTTTTGCGGAATTACA
>ERZ889078.295-NODE-295-length-45331-cov-16.128677_pt1 | contig 45331 bp, 41 predicted proteins | sample MGYA00521266_ERZ889078 | MGnify/ENA primary metagenome ERZ889078 (study PRJEB32303, sample SAMEA104408618) | aquatic metagenome | biome: Brackish water; feature: Pelagic; material: water | place: Baltic Sea | collected 2014-06-16T06:34:00 | depth 76,534 m ... | reverse complement strand
ATAGCTGGGTTTACTTTGATATTCCGGATGAACGGCATCCGAGAAGTAGACGGCCGTGTCAATAGACAGCACATATTTCACGTGGCAGGTTTGACATAATCGCGCCAGCTGTATTGCGGAACAAAACCTAATAGCTTCTTGGCCTTTTCATTCGAATAAAAACTGCCCTTCATCTGGGCATCATGAACAGGAACACCTTGATAGTATTTCTGGATCAGTTGCGCTGATGACAGGGCAACCGAGTGATCGTCATTTGCAACGTTAAAGAGCTCATAACCCAACCCGTCAGTCGCAAGACATCTTTCCACCATTTGCCCTAAATCGCGTGCATCGATATAGGAAAAAATATTGCGTCGCCGCAACTCAGGATTTTTAATATATGTTGGAAAGTTTTGAATATATTCGTGCGGCTCTATGACATTATTAATTCGAAGTCCATAAATATCAAAGCCCGATTTTTTTTGAAAACTGCGGGCTGTCACTTCATTCACAACTTTGGACATCGCATAGGCATCTTCGGGAACGACGGAGTGATGTTCATCAATAGGCAAGTAATCGGGTTTGCGGTCGCCATTAGCAAAGCAAATCCCATAGGTCGTTTCAGATGAGGCAAAAATTATCTTTTTTACTCCCAACTTCACAGCCGCATCTATCACATTATAGGTGCCAAGCGTATTAACCCGGTAACATTCATGATCGCTAGCCATCATGAAGCGTGGCACGGCGGCAAAATGTACCACCGCATCAAAAGTTTTGGGGCCTGCGGTTTCGTCCAACTCATCATAATTGGCATAGCTAGACATGACATCAAACATCTGCCCCGCATCGGTGATATCGGCCAATCTGGTTTGCACAGTGTCATGAACGAGAATGGTTTTATCAATATTCAAGACCTTGTGGCCACGCTGCACAAGATGTTCGACAACATATTTGCCCGCTTTGCCCGACCCACCTGTGAATAATACTCTCATGAACCACTCCTTTTAACCTGTTGCGATTAGCTTTTATAGCTTAGCCTAATTTAAAGAAAAAACACAGATCACAATGCCAAAAACAATTAAGAAGTCACATTTTGAAGAAAAAATTTGTGCCGCCTGTGGCTTAAAATTCGTTTGGCGTAAAAAATGGGAAAAAAACTGAGCAAATGTGAAATATTGCTCCGATCGGTGCCGATCAAAAAAATCAAAAACTTCCGAAGGGACAAAGCATGGTTGCTAGAAACGAACTAAAAATGAGCCGCTACCTCACCGAGGCCGAGACCAGCGAAGTCGTGGAAATGGCGCTAAGTGATCACGTTTCCTTTAGCAGTATCAAAGGCCTATATGATCTTTCAGAACAAGATGTAAAAACTTTGATGCGCGAAAATTTAAAAGCAGGGTCTTATAAAGCCTGGCGCAAACGGGTGAAAGATTTTTCAAGCCGGCGGGAAAATTAAAAATAATCACCCGCGTCTTTGGTGCCATTTATAATGTAAAGACGCCAAAATGCGATCGTAGATAAAAACTGCACCCCCATAAATAATGGGAAGGGCAATAATTTTTGCTAGAATTCGAAAACCCGGCAAGCAGTCCCAAATTGCCAAAAAAGCGTCAACGCCAGAAAAAACTTTATCATCCTTGCGCAGATACAATCCTTGCAAAGCTTGCGTCGAGGTTAGGCCCCATTCGGACAGGTCGGCGTCAGTGATTGCGCAAAAATCCAAATCCAAATTTTGCTCAGCACTTATTTTTTTATAATGGCCTATTTCTGCCGAACAAATCGGGCAGCTTTCGTTAAAAAGAACGGTCGGGGCAGCTCTTTTCGCCATGTTACGCGGTCAAGGCTTTATACGCATCGTCACAAATAGCAACATTAGCTGATTGTGTGCATCCAAAAAAAAATACTTTATTTTTTTCAGTCGCAATGAATTTCACATGCGTAAAATCGCTGCCCTCGTGGCTACAATCACAAAATAGTTACTTTGCGATTTGACCGTATGAGTAACAGAAATAGAATTTTTCGTATTCCACTTCAACTTCGTAGTGGGGTGCGGTTTTAAGGATGCAGGCTTGGTACGCCATACGCGTTCAACCTTACAAAGCGGCGAAAGCCCATCCATCACCCACACTTTTAAAATAATTTTAAAGCAGATTTTGACAAGCAACAAAATCAAGAAATACTTAAAAAAAACGTCTTATTTATCCCGCTTAAAAATGAAAATATCACAATCAGAAATGTTCAAACCGCTTTAATTAAGAATTTTTGTTATTTAGATGCGCGTGGTGAAGCTTTACAATAATAAGTTTTTTGGTTTTTTAAATTTTATTCACAATGACCAGGCAGTCATAGGCCAGGCCCGCTCAAAGCCAAGCCAATTTTACCGAATACGCGCGCTCTGTGCTTTTCATACCTTAACTGGTCAAGGCACGTAAGGACGGCGCTATTTGTGTATATTTTTATGGTTATTTGAGTAGTAACGCGCTTAAAGCGTTCCATTTTCTTTGGCTTTATAGCACGCTCAACGCCATTGCGCTTTGACGGAGCAGCCTAGACCCTCATAAGATTGGCTGGCCTTTCGGTCTGGCTTTTAGTAATTGTGTTAAAATAATTCAACGCATTTATTAAAGGAATAAAGCATGTATTTCATTCTGTCGTCATTAGCTTTAATGGCCCAACCTTCCCATGTGCAAATCATTCGCGGTCCCTATTTTAACGCCAAAAAATGCGAAAAAGATATGGTTCAGCGTTATTTCCAAGACGGTTGGGTGAAACAAATAGATGACAACAATGATCTAATTCTGTTTAACGATGCTGGTAAATCATCACAGACCTTTACCTGTCAGCCGTTGCCAAAACGTGAATAATCAGTCTTTTTTGCGAAAATAAGGGATTAAAAACACAAGATTGGCCAGCAAAAAGAAGATCGAGCCAAACATAGCCCAAAAACTCCCGACGCTTGCGATGATAAAGCCCACCGCCGAAACGATAAACAAGATCCAGCCTAGAATATTTATCTGAGTGTTGCTCATGCCGCTTGATAGCAGAAAACCGCTTTGCGTCAAATATCAATCACCTAAAAGTGGTAAATGGGCTTGAAGTCTGGGGGCTTTTGCCCCCAACTGGCGGTTCAGATTGAAGCCAGAATAAAAAGGTTAACAATGTCAAAAGAAATTACCCGCATCAATGTGGGCGCACGCATGTCAGAGGCCGCCGTATTTAACGGGGTGGCCTATCTTTCGGGGCAAGTGGGTAATCCCAAAGGCTCTGTCACCGAGCAAACCCGCGACTGTTTGGCCGAAGTTGATCGGATTTTGGCGGCAGTTGGCTCTGACAAGACCCGCATCTTGTCAGCGCAAATCTGGTTGGCCGATATGACAACTTTTGCGCAGATGAATGCGGTTTGGGATTCTTGGGTGCCCCAAGGCCACACGCCCGCACGCGCCACAGGCGAGGCCAAGCTGGCGACGCCCGACTATCTGGTAGAAGTGATTGTCACGGCAGCATTGAACTAAAGGTAACAGGTCAGCCTAACGGCTGGTTTTGCCCAAAAAGCGCAAAAGCCCTTGCGTTGACGGGTCTTTATCCGCCATAGAGGCCTGCCCCGACAAGATGGGAGCAATGGCTACCGCCAGTTCTTTGCCCAACTCAACTCCCCATTGGTCAAAGGAATTGATGCCCAAAATCACCCCTTCCACAAAGACGCGCTGCTCATAAAGGGCGATGATTTGTCCAAAGACGCGAGGTGTTAGCTTTTCATACGCAAGGGTCGTTGAGGGGCGATTGCCTGAAAAAACGCGGTGGCGGGCTTGGCGTTCGGCCTCGACCCCGCTTAGACCACGAGCTTGAATCATAGCTAAAGCCACCTCAAAACTGCGCCCTTTCATCAGCGCTTCGGATTGGGCCAGACAATTGGCCACGAGCAAAGCGTGCTGATGGGCGAGTTCGGGTTCATGCCCGTGGCGGCCCACTAAAAATTCACAAGGAACGAACCGAGTACCTTGGTGGATCAGCTGATAGAACGCGTGCTGGCCGTTGGTGCCGGCCTCACCCCAGACCACAGGCCCCGAGTGATAGGGCAAGGCGCTACCATCCATCGCCACGCCCTTGCCGTTACTTTCCATCTCTAATTGCTGCAAATAAGCTGGTAAGCGTGAGAGGCGCTGCTCATAAGGTAGAACGGCGCGGGTGGCGTAGCCACAAAATTGATTATGCCAAAGCCCCACAAGCGCAAGCAAGACGGGTAGGTTTTCGCCAAAATCAGCGGTACAAAAGTGCGTGTCCATCTCTTGGGCGCCTGCAAGCATTTGGGCGAAATGATCGGGACCAATGGCCAACATCAAGGAAAGACCAATCGGCCCCCAAAAGGAATAGCGCCCCCCAACCCAATCCTCAAATCCAAAGACCTGTTCGACATCGATTCCAAAGGCTGCGACTTTTTCGGTCGAGGTCGACAGGGCAACAAATTGTGCGCCGGTGTTTTGAACTCGCGCTGACATCCAATCACGCGCGGTGGCGGCGTTGGTCATGGTTTCAATAGTGGTGAAAGTCTTTGAGGCCACAATCACCAAAGTCGTTTCAGGATTAAGCTCACGCAGAACATCATGAATGTGCGCCCCATCGACATTAGACACAAAGTGGCATTTGGGCCCATCGTGATACGGGGCAAGCGCCAAGCAGGCCATCAAAGGCCCCAAGTCTGACCCCCCGATCCCTATATTAACCACATCAGTAATCGCCCCACCCTGCCCGTGCACATGGCCTGAGCGCACGGCCGAGGAAAAGGCTCGGAGCCGACCATAGGTCGCGCGCAACCCAACGGAAATGTCTTGTCCGTCCACATTAAGCACCAGATCCATATTGCGCAAAGCCGTGTGCAAAACGGCGCGCCCTTCGGTCTCATTTATCGATTGGCCTGCAAACATCGCATCACGTCTTGCGGCAACATCCTTTGATTTTGCCAGCTCTAACAGCAGATCCAAAGTTTTGTCGTCAATATTTGTCTTAGAAAAATCAAACATTAACCCCAGCGCATGGCGGCTAAAACGCTCCATACGCTTGTCTTTTTCGAACAAGCTGGTCAGAGGGCGGCCTTTTACGGCATCCGCACTATTTAAAAGATCATTCCAAAGCGATGTCATTATACAGCCCAATGAAAAGTGGCGCTTTCACGCATAATATTGATAGGTGCTTTGGTAAAAGGCAAGCCGACTGCAGCCAACAAAGCCTGCTTCTTTTCGGTACCGGTGATTAAAACATGGGCTTTGTGCGCTTTTGTCAAGACCCGAGCGGTCAGGGTGATGCGTGGCTCTTGTGCGGCATCGACGCGCATAGCCATGATTAAGGGTGCATCGTTGGCTAGTGCCACATCCAAAAGATCAGCACCCGGAAAAAGGCTAGCCGTGTGTAAATCAGGCCCCATCCCCAAAAGTAAAACTGAAATAGGCAAAGATGTGGCAATCCCTTCGGCCAAAAGCGACAGCGCCTGTTCTGGCGTCTCATAGGGCAGATAAAGCGGCACGAGGCGGGCTTTGGCGGCATTGCGAACCAAAAGCCGTTCTTCCAACAAACGGCTGTTTGACCGAGTGCTTTCCGCGCCTACCCAGCGTTCATCATTCAGCAAAATATCAACCCGCGCCCAGTCCAAATCTCTTCTCGCCAAAATATCGAATACGGGACCTGGGGTTGTGCCCCCAGGCACAGAAAGGGTCACACGCGTTAATTGCACAAGAGCCGCTTCTAAATCATCAATAATTCTAGCTGCCACCCCTTCCATTAGGTGATAGCGGCTGTCGTACGAAGTGAATTTCATTCTTTAATCTCGCGCCAGCGGCGGCCATCCTTATGCAAAAGCATCATAGCATCCTCTGGTCCAGAGCTGCCTATTTCATAGGGTTTGGGTCGATCTGCGCGCGCTTCCCATCTGGCAATGATAGGATCGGTCCAAGCCCATGCAGCCTCAACCTCATCTCCGCGCATGAACAGAGTTTGATTGCCGCGAATGACATCCATGATCAACCGCTCATAAGCATCGGGGATGTTTGCGCCCTCATCCCCCAAAGCTTCGGCAAAAGACATATCAAGCGGCACTTCGGTCAAGCGCATGCCGCCTGGGCCTGGCTCTTTGATCATAACCATAAGGTTCATGCCCTCATTGGGTTGCAAGCGAATAGACAGTACATTTTCATGAGCGCCCGTTTCTGCACCAAAGATCGAATGTGGTGGTTGGCGAAAGGTGATCGCAATTTCTGAGGTGCGCGCCCGCAAACATTTTCCCGTGCGCAAGTAAAAGGGTGTGCCCTTCCAGCGCCAATTGGCAATATCAACCTTCATCGCCACAAAGCTTTCAGTTGTCGAATCGGGATTTTCACAATGGTTCAGATAACTGCCTTTGCCCCCTCGCCCGCTATATTGACCGCGCACAATATCCGCCGTGGCCACCGGATTAAGCGCACGAATAACTTTGAGCTTTTCATCCCGCACCGCATCAGGGGTAAAACCATAGGGCGGTTCCATCGCGATTAAACATAAAAGCTGCATCAAATGATTTTGCACCATATCGCGCATAGCACCCGACGTGTCATAATAAGCACCGCGACCATCAACCGAGACGGTTTCAGCGACGGTGATTTGGACATTGTCGATATAATGATTATTCCAAAGCGGTTCGAACAAAATATTGGCAAAGCGCACGGCCATCAGGTTTTGTACGGTTTCTTTACCCAAATAATGGTCGATACGGTAGATCTGCCCCTCATCAAAGTGCTGGGCCAAAACTTGGTTTAGATTATTGGCGGTTTTAAGATCACGACCAAAGGGTTTTTCGACAACGATACGACTTTGCGTATCTGCTATGCGGTAGCTTAGCAACCGTTGCGCAATGTCACCAAAAAGTGCTGGTGCCACCGAGAGGTAAAAGGCCTGCACCACGCCTGCGCGCATCAACCCTTTCAGGCCCGTCCAGCCCCCATCGCCCTGCGCCTCAACGCACAAATAGTCGACTTGTTTCAAGAAAGCTTTGATATGAACGGGGTTTTGGCTTTTGGGATCCAGAAACTCCAAAAGAGCGGCTTCGATCATCTTTTGAAAAACCACGCGCGTCAGGTCCGAGCGTGCGGCCCCAATGATGCGCGCGGTTTTGGGCATTTGCTCATCAATAAAGCGGCGATAGAGGCCAGGGAATATTTTCCGCCGCGCCAAATCACCCGTGCCACCAAAAATGACCAGATCAAAATCTTCTACTGGTATGACCCGCGAAACCATTCGCCATCCTCGCCTTTATCAATATTATACTATGTTAGCGCTAACGATTGAGTTCTAACGCCGCAATTGCCCTATGTCTAGATTGCAGAGCTGAATTTTCGATAAAGTTAGCCCCGCTTACGCATCAAGCTCGGCGTCCCAATAAAGATAATCTACCCAACTTTCATGCAGGTAATTGGGAGGAAAACGCCGCCCCGAGGTTTGCAACACACCAGCGGTAGGCTGCGCAGGCGCGCGCACCAAGCGCATATTCGATTGGCGCAAAGATTTCGACCCTTTTCGCAGATTACAAGGTGAGCAAGCAGCCACCACATTCTCCCACGAGGTAATGCCGCCACTGGCGCGAGGCACTACATGATCAAAAGTCAAATCGCCACGGGCCCCACAATATTGGCAGCAAAAATGATCTCGTAAGAAAAGATTAAAGCGCGTGAAGGCCACGCGCTTTTGGGGTTTGATATAATCCTTCAAGACGACAACCGACGGGATGCGCATCTGATTACGTTGACTTCGCACTGTCTCAGCATATTCGGCAACAATATGGACACGGTCAAGATAGACGGCCTTAATCGCATCTTGCCAGGGCCAAAGCGACAAAGGGTAATACGACAAGGGACGGTAATCGGCATTTAGCACCAAGGCTGGAAACCTCTTAAGTGCCGAAGGTTCGCGCACAAAATTTGTCCTGAAATCACCGTCCATTTTCATTCGACCTTTAGCGATGTTCCACCGCAGCAGCGTATCGTTCCACTGAAACTATATATTGTGTAATCTATGTGACAAGTCCCTGAATTTAGCTTTTTAGCTCCCATTAGGCAGATTTTTTATCAAAAACCCCAGCGCCATTTGCAAACCGTCAGGAGCGATGCCGTGGCCCATGCCTTTCGAGACATGGCCAAAACAATCAAAACCTTGGGCGTTAAAATTTTTTCCTGCTTCGGCCATGTCAGAAAAGGGCACAACCTGGTCTTGATCCCCATGGATGAGCAAGATCGGCGGCTTGACTTTAAGATCATCCTCTAGAAGCAGCGGCTCAAGTAACCGTCCCGAGCAAGACACAACGCCCCCAAGAGCTTGATCAAGCCGCGGGGCTACATGCAGGCTAAGCATTGCCCCTTGCGAAAAGCCAAATAAAAACACATTCGCCAAGGCCAACCCTTCGGCCTCAGCTTGCGTCAGAATAAAGGCGCTAAGATCTTGGCGCGCGCGCTCTAGCCCCTCAAGGTAAAGAGTCTGGGCAGAGCCATCGAGCCAAGGAATGACAAACCATTGCCGCCCAAAGCCACTTATAGCGCAAGGTTCTGGCGCGTCGGGGGCGATAAAGGCGGTGGCATGCATTCGCTGAGCCAAAACATCCGCAAGCCCCAAAAGATCCGCCCCATCGGCCCCATAGCCATGCACAAAAATCACCAAGGCTTTGGCCTTGCCAATAGCAGGACCTTTTCGGTCAAAATTCAATCTGCGGGTCATCACTTTTCCTTTTCGCACCATCGAGCACATAATAGGCTCATAAAAGCTGTGCAGCAACCACCCACCAAGCGTGCTAGCTTACTCCACTCTTTTAAGCTGGGTCCTGGTGGGACGCGTTTTATGTTAAACAGCCACTTGGCACCTAAGCAAAAGGGCAAAGCACTGTAGGTAAAGAGCCAAATAACTTTTGCGGATTTTGAAGGGCCCAAACCGAATTGACGGATAAATTTGGCAGCAAAGCAAAGTCTAAGCCATTGTAGGCAAGCCGATCGATATATCCGGCCCAAAGAAGTGAAACGCCCGTTTTGATCAAAAACCTGCGGGTCAACAGTCAGTATTGCCAAGGCACCAAGCCCTTTGACGACAAGCCCAAAGGAAAGAACCCATTGTTATGATAGCACCACATAGAACTCTTTTATGATGCAAGATAAAAGTTGCCATTACCTCTTCCAGACACTCGGCATTTTTGATAACATTCATTTGCATTTTATTTTTTCAATTCGCGGCATTCTTGGCCAAATCCAATAAAAAGGCCCTCCAAATGACAGCCGCCCCTTTACTGATGGCCGAACCCATTGATGCGCGTACAAAGCGAAATTTGCTTATCCTCGTCGCCGCCCAAGGTTTCATAGGTGCGCAAATGCCCATTATATTTATCGTCGCAGGGCTTGCTGGCCAATCTTTGGTGTCTAATCCTTGCTGGGCCACGCTGCCAATCACCTGCATAGTAGTAGGCTCTATGCTTGCGGCGAGCCCTTTATCTCTATTTATGCAGCATTTTGGGCGACGTGCGGGCTTTATTCTGGGGGCATTTGCGGGCGCGCTGGGTGCAACGATTGGGGCATACGGCTTGATGAGCGCTTCATTCCCACTTTTTTTATTGGGTTCATTGTTGACGGGCATCTACATGTCGGCCCAAGCTTTTTACCGATTTGCAGCCACAGACACAGCCACACCCAGTTTTCGTCCAAAGGCGATTTCATGGGTTATGGCAGGCGGACTTATATCTGCGGTGTTTGGACCCTTTTTGGTTAAGGTCACGGCACAAAGCATGATGGTGCCGTTCTTGGGCTGCTATTTGGCGGTGATCGGCCTTAATATTTTTGGAATGTTGCTGTTTATGGGGCTAGACGTGCCCCATCTACCCAAGCCCGAAAAAGGCACAGATCAAGGACGCAGCAGGATACAAATGCTAAAAGATCCACGCATTGCTGTGGCTATTATTTGTGCCACCGTTTCTTATGCTTTGATGAATTTAGTCATGACATCAACCCCGCTGGCTGTGGTAGGCTGCGGCTTTCAAACAGCAGATGCGGCCGACGTTGTCACGGCTCATGTTTTGGCCATGTATGCACCAGCCTTTATCACGGGCCATGTGATCGCGCGGATTGGGGTGGAAAGGGTCGTGGCCATTGGTCTCATTTTACTAAGTTTTGCTGGCATCGTCGCCCTGATGGGGATCGAGATGATGAATTTCTACGGCGCGCTAATCTTGCTGGGTGTGGGTTGGAATTTTGGTTTTATCGGATCTACGGCCATGTTATCGGCCCACCATAGCCCTCAAGAGCGCGGGCGTGTGCAGGGTTTGAATGATCTTTTGGTCTTCGCAGGCGTGTCGGTCGCATCGCTTTCATCTGGAATATTAATGAACTGTTCGGGCGCGTCGGTGATTGACGGGTGGGACGCGGTTAATATCGCCATGTTGCCACTTTTGACAATGGCGGGGGCCGCACTGATTTGGCTGAGCCTTTTGAACCGCAAAGCGCAAGCCTAAAGCCTACCAGAGTCCTAAAATCCCTGCTTTCACTAAGCCAAAGCTGCGCCCTAACGGGTGCTGCACTAACTGATCAAGCCCAATAAGTGCAGGCAGGCGCGCAGCTTTCTGCAACAAAGGCTGCACTTGCCAAAGGGGTAAAAAGGCCGCCCGCTCATTTTGGGTACAGGTACCTTGACCCTGGCGAGCCGTTTCAAGTTGTATCAGCCCAAATTGCGCAATTCTGGTAATCAGCCCATGATCCGCCACATCAAAAGGGGCCGCCGCCACATCTGTAAGTCGAGGGGCCGCGCGCAGCAAGTTTAGCGCACCAAGCGCAATGCCCCCCGCCTGAAAAACGCTGGAATTCGAGGATTTGGACCCTAATGCTTGGCCAGCAAGCTGCATCAAATTACCTGCACTGGCCCCAAGATAACTGCAAAGCGCATCAAACCCCTCAAACGCCTGTCGATCAATGTCGAATTGGCGTGCAGTGATCATCGCGCCTAACAAAGTGCGATCTAAACCTTGGGCTAAGATCAAATCCACCAAAGGGCCTGCAACCTCATGCGCAGGGCGTGCAGACCGGCCTGCCTGATCAACTATATCCCGCCACCATTGCAGGCGCATATGCGAAATCAGGCTTTCTTTACTAGCCCAAGGGGCGCGGGCCACCTCAATATTAAAAGCATAAAGTACCAACAAGGGTGCTCGCGCAGGCAATGCCGTAGCCATGGTGGCGGCAAAGCGGTCAGGGTCACCTTTGGCAACTAAGCGCGCGCAAGCGTCAATGCTCATAAGAACCGCTCATTGAGGGTTGGCTTTGTCTCGGATCAATTTCCAATTGATCGCGTCGAGCAAAGCATCAAAGCTTGCGTCCACTATATTGGCCGAAACCCCAACCGTTGACCAACACTGCCCCTTGTTGTCTTCGCTATCAATAATCACGCGCGTGACTGCATCGGTGCCACCTTGGGTGATACGTACTTTAAAATCAACCAGATGCAAATCATCTATACTGGCCTGATAGGGGCCCAAATCTTTAGCCAGCGCTTTTGACAAAGCATTCACAGGCCCGCGGTCGGTGCCCATCTCATCCGTTGATTCGCTGACCGATAAGGTCTTATTGGCTCCTATTTTCACAACAACCACTGCTTCAGACAGGCTGACCATCTCATTATATTTATTTTTGCGCCGCTCAACCGAAACGCGGTACCGTTTGACCTCAAAGAAGTTTGGCATCAGCCCCAGCTCGCGCCGCGCCAACAGCTCAAAACTGGCTTGCGCCCCGTCATAGGAATAGCCCTGGTCTTCACGATCTTTTACCACTTCAAGAATGCGTAACAAACGCGGATCTTTGTCTGCCACCTCAATCCCTGCCGACAAAAGCCGCGCGCGTAAGTTAGACTGGCCAGCTTGGTTTGACATGGGTATCACCCGCTCATTGCCGACCAAGACAGGGTCGATATGCTCATAGGTACTGGGGTCTTTTAAGATGGCCGAGGCATGCAGCCCCGCCTTGTGCGCAAAGGCCGACGCACCCACATAAGGGGCCGAGCGTAGTGGCACACGGTTTAAAATATCATCCAGCATCCGACTGACGCGCAGCAAGGACGGTAGTTTTTCAGGCTGAACACCAACTGAGTATCGGCTTTTATAAGGGTCTTTAAGCAGAAGCGTCGGGATCAGGCTTATCAAATTAGCATTGCCACATCTTTCGCCCAAACCGTTCAGCGTGCCTTGCACTTGGCGCGCACCCGCATCGATAGCGGCCAAAGTGTTTGCAACCGCGTGGCCCGTGTCATCATGGCAATGAATGCCCAAACGCGCGCCATCAATACCTTGGGCAATCACTTCGGCGGTGATACGGCCAATTTCTGCAGGCAAACGGCCGCCGTTAGTGTCGCAAAGCACGATCCACCGCGCGCCTGCTTTATAGGCTGCCATCACACAAGCCAAAGCATAAGACTTATTGGCCATATAGCCGTCAAAGAAATGTTCGGCGTCAAAGAGCGCTTCGCGCCCCAAAGTCACCAAATAGGCGATAGATGCAGTGATATTTTCAAGATTTTCATCTAGACTAACGCCCAAGGCGCAGGTCACATGATAATCATGTGTCTTGCCCACTAAACAAACCGATTTGGTTTTGGCATTAATGACGCCCGCCAAAACATCATCATTCTCCGCCGAGCGCCCGACCCGTTTGGTCATTCCAAAGGCGGTAAGGCGGGCGGCAAGTTTGGGTGGATGTTCAAAAAACTCGGAGTCCGTAGGGTTCGCGCCCGGCCAGCCGCCTTCGATATGATCGATCCCCAGTTCATCCAGCATAGTTGCTATTTTTACCTTATCAGCAAAGGAAAACTGCACGCCTTGGGTCTGTTGCCCATCGCGCAAAGTTGTGTCGTAAAGATAGATTTTTTCAACCATTTGAAGATCAATTCATAGTTTGGGTAATTTAAGCGGATCAAAATCGTCAGCTAAGGACCATTCGACCGCATGCGCACTGTCTTTTATAATCACACCCGCTTGCACGATTGCATCGCGCAGCGCGTCGGCTTTTGCAAAATTACGACCCTCACGTGCAGCTTTGCGCGCTCCAAGCAAAGCGTCAATCAAGGCCTCTGTGTCCGCATCTGCGGTTTTGACCGCAACCCATGTGCCTTGGCCAGCCCCCAAAAGCCCCATCAAACGCGCGCCCGCCAATAGACTTGCAGCGTCGCCCACTGCGGCCAAATCATGCAAAGCCGCGATGGCACCCGCGGTGTTTAAATCATCACAAAGCGATGATAAAACACTAGACGGAACGGCATGGCAAAAGTTCGGATCTGCGCTGTGATTTTTGCTCAAAGCGTGCCACTTGCGCAACGTGCCTGCGGCCTGGCGGGCTTTGGTATCAGTCCAATCCATGGGGCGGCTATAGTGAGTGCCCAAATAGACCAAACGGATTACTTCACCACCATACCCCTTGTCCAAAAGATCACGTAACGAAAAGAAATTGCCCAAAGATTTCGACATTTTTTTGCCATCAACTTGCAGCATTTCATTATGCATCCATACATTAGCAAAGCCCGCATCAGGATGCGCGCAGCAGCTTTGTGTAATCTCATTCTCATGATGGGGAAACAATAGATCATTGCCGCCGCCGTGAATGTCAAAATGCGGACCCAAAAGCGCATGGCTCATGGCCGAGCATTCAATATGCCATCCGGGGCGGCCATAGCCGTAGAGGCTGTCCCAGCCTGGTTCTTGCACGCCTGAGGGTTTCCAAAGCACAAAATCCAACGGATCGCGCTTATAGGGGGCCACCTCAACGCGGGCGCCTGCGATCATATCATCGAGCCCACGCCCCGAAAATTGCCCGTACTCGGAGTAAGAGCGCACGTCAAACAAAACATGGCCCGCGGCCACATAGGCATGTCCTTTGGCGATTAAATCGCCAATCATATCCAGCATTTGGGCGATGTAGTCGGTGGCGCGCGGCGCATGGGTGGGGCGCAAGGCCCCTATTGCGTCCATATCCTCATGGTACCAGGCAATGGTTTCATCGGTGATGTGGCGGATAGAAAGGCCCCGCTTGGCCGCCGCCGCGTTGATTTTATCATCAACATCTGTGAAATTGCGCACATAAGTGACGTGATTTTCTCCGAAAACATGGCGCAACAGTCGAAACAGCTGATCAAACACAATCACAGGGCGCGCATTGCCGATATGTGCGCGATCATAAACCGTGGGGCCGCAGACATAAAGACGCACATTTTTTGCATCAATTGGCGTGAAGTCTGTTTTTAAACGTGTTTTACTATTGTGAAGTTTTATCACTGTCATGCCCCATTTCGCCTGCCATAGAGGTTCTAGACCAGAACCTTAGTCAGGCCAAGCCCCTTGCCCTTTAACCCCAACTATAAGAGCTTACAAAAAAACATGAGGGCCCCATGAACCACGATGATTTGCTCCATTGGTCAAAACATGCAGCTGACTGGGCGCATAAGTATCATACCACATTACGGACGCGCCCCGTGCGCGCCCCCTTGAATAAAGGCGCTAGCGCTGCACTTTTATCCAAATCGCCACCCAATGATCCAGAACCGATGTCAGTGATATTTGCCGATTTCGAACGGATCGTGCCTGCCGGCATGACCCATTGGCAACACCCGCGCTTTTTTGCCTATTTTCCCGCTAATGCCGCCCCCGCCTCCATGCTGGCAGAGCAACTTTGCAATGCGATAGCCGCCCAAGGCATGATTTGGCAAAGCGCCCCCGTCGCCACCGAGATGGAGGAGGTGATGATGTCTTGGCTGGCCCAAGCGCTTGGTCTGCCCGCCCATTTCAATGGCACAATCCATGACAGCGCCACCACCGCAACGCTTTCGGCTGTCTTAACGATGCGCGAAGCGGCCCTGAACTGGCAAGGCCTAAGCGCGGGCCTAAGCGGACAAAAGCGGCTGCGGCTTTACACCTCGGCGCAGGCCCATTCGTCGGTTGATAAGGCCACGCGAATTGCGGGAATCGGTCAAGATAATCTGGTCAAAATTCCAACCAATCCCAATTTTTCAATCAATGTTGACCTTTTAGAACAATCAATCTTAACTGATCAGGCCGTAGGCCACCTGCCCATCGGCCTCATTTTGGTGATGGGGGGTACTTCGATCGGGGCGATGGATGATATTGCCGCAGCCCAAAAAATAGCAGCCAAATATAATATGCCTGTGCACGTGGATGCCGCTTGGGCAGGATCAGCGATGATTTGTCCCGAGTTTCGTCCTCTCTGGGGGGGAATTGACGCAGTCCAAAGCATTGTTTTCAATCCACATAAATGGCTTGGCGCACAGTTCGACTGCGCGGTACAATTCATCGCCGACCCTGCCCAGCAAATCCGCACCTTGGGTCTGCGCCCCAGCTATTTGCAAACCCAAGGCGCACATGAGCCTGTGAATTTCAACGAATGGACTGTGCCTTTGGGGCGACGATTTCGGGCGTTAAAACTTTGGTTTTTGGTTCGGGCTTATGGGATCACTGGACTGCAAGCGCTCATTCGCAATCACGTAAGATGGGCGCAAGAGTTGTGCGCGATGATAGAAGGGCTTGGCCCATATCATATCACCTCACATCCGCGTTTGTCCTTGTTTAGCTTTGCCCATGAACAGGGCGATCAAGCGACCGCTGACTTACTTGAGCGGATCAACAATGAAGGGCGCATCTATCTGACCCAAACTCAACATGAGGGGCGTTTTGTGATCCGAGTACAAGTTGGCCAGTTCGATTGCACGCGCGATGATGTGATGATGATCGCTCAAGTTTTGCGCGATTTTGCGCCAACTTAAGGTTACTCTGTGGGTTAGGCCTTAGGCTTAAGCGCGCTCTTCTAAAGTAATCCATTCGGCTTCGGCCTTATCGAGAATGGTTTGGCGCTCTTTCATTAATTCGCTGGCTTTGTCGAATTTGATAGGATCTGCGCTGTAAAGTTTTGGGTCGGCCAAAAGCGTAAACAGCTTCTGAATTTCGGCCTCAAGTTTACTGATGACATTTGGCAGATTTTCTAGGCGTTTGCGCTCGGTAAAGCTTAGGTTTGAAGGTTTTGGCGCAGCCGCTTTGGGGGCCTCTTTAGCAACGGATGCGGTTTTGACCACGTTAAAGGCCTTATCAATGGCCACAGTGCCGCGTTGGTTTTGATAGTCGCTCCAACCGCCCGGATAGACCATGGCGGCGCCTGCCCCTTCAAGCGCCACAGTCGAAGTGGCAACCCGGTCGATGAAATCACGATCATGGCTGACCAGCAAAACCGTGCCGTCATAATCGCCCAAAATATCTTGCAAAAGATCCAGTGTTTCAACATCAAAATCGTTGGTCGGCTCGTCCAAGATCAGCAGGTTGCTTTCACGCGCCATAATACGGGCCAAAAGCAAACGCGCCTTTTCCCCCCCGGAAAGCGAGCGCACAGGCGCGCGCATTTGACGTTCATCAAACAGAAAGTCTTTCAAATAACCCACAACATGGCGCGGCGTGCCGCGCACCATTATCTGATCAGACTGTCCCGACACGGACATAGTCGGATCATTGGTCAAATTATCCCAAAGGCTAGCATTCGGGTCAAGTTGCGCACGGGTTTGGTCAAAGACCGCGATGGCCAAATTGGTGCCCAAGATGATATCGCCATGATCGGGGGGAACTTCGCCCACTAACATTTTTAAAAGCGTGGTTTTGCCTACACCGTTGGGCCCCACAAAGGCCACACGGTCCCCACGCAAAACGCGCAGGTCAAAGTCAGCGCAAATCACTTGCGCGCCAAATGATTTCGAAATTGAGCGCGCCTCAATCACGCGTTTTCCTGATTTTTGTCCGGCCTCAAGCTCAAAGGCGGCAGTGCCTTGGCGGCGAATTTGTGCACCGCGTTCGGCCCGCAAGTCAGCCAGCGCGCGCACCCGCCCTTGGTTGCGTTTGCGTCTGGCCGATATGCCCTCAACCGCCCAACGCGCTTCAGCTTTGATCTTGCGATCTAGTTTGTGGCGGGCCTCATCTTCTTGTTCCCATATTTCTTCGCGCCATTCTTCAAACCCGTCAAACCCATGTTCTCGTCGGCGCACTTGGCCACGGTCAACCCAAAGGGTGGCACGTGTCAGCGCCCGCAAAAACGCCCGATCATGCGAGATCAAAACAAAAGCGGTGCGGGTGCCTCTGAGTTCTTCCTCAAGCCATTGAATAGCTTGAATATCAAGATGGTTGGTCGGCTCATCTAGCAGCATAAGTTCTGGCGCCTCGGCCATCAGCTTGGCCAAAGTCGCACGGCGTTTTTCACCACCCGAAGCCGAAGTGACCAGGGTTTCGGGCTGAAATTTCAACCCTTCGGCCACCATGGCTACGCGATATTCTTCTCCCTCGGGCAGATGCGACGCTGCGTAATCGCCCAGCGTCTCAAACCCCGAGAGGTCAGGATCTTGTTCCATATAGCCCACTGTCACGCCTACAGGCACTACACGTGTGCCCTTGTCAGGCTCAATCAACCCCGCCATAATTTTCATCAGCGTCGATTTTCCAGAGCCATTACGCCCCACCAAAGCCACCCGATCACCTGGATGCACTACCAAATCAAGCTTATCAAAGATCGGCTCGCCCCCGAAGGTGAGTGAAATGTCAGAAAGCTGAAGTAAGGGTATACGTGCCATGGGCGCGACCTATCTGGGCGCGCGCGCAAGGTCAACTGGGGTTGATTGATTTGCTATATTATTAGCATCCAAACTGGTTGCAATATTATATAATTGCAATTTGACCCATGCGGCAGGGGTAGCACCAAATATCAATTTCGATCAAAACAATCGGCACCGCCAAGTCGTAATCTATCATTGCACGATCAGAAACTCAGACCCTGGCTTAGATCACTTTTCAGCAATGGCCGAATAAGGTCTAGTGCGGCAGATGAGCGCGCTGAGCCCTGGATTTGGGCTTAGGATCAGGCACAAACGGCTCAGTTCGGCCATGGTTTGTGGCCAAACCCTGAGGGCGCTTAGATTAAAAATTGCAAAACATAGAGGCAGTGGGGCACCAGACCGGACAGCCCAATTACCACTAGAAGACTGAATAAAAGCTCGCTATTTTTACAGTTTTTTATCAGGCTCTGCGGCCATTTGGTATCAGAATAGTTTGCGTCGTTTTAGCTATATTTACGAAACGATTCTTTATGAATTTTGAAAATTTTCCTCGGACATTACGGAGTTTGGGCGCTACTCGGTTGATGGAGGCCCTTTAATTAAGCAAGCATCAACTCCTCTAAACCCATGGACTCTGCCAGAAGACGGATTAGATTTGCATTTAGTAGCCTGATATAGCATCAGCAATAAAATAGCAAAGAAGGACGCTTCCAGTGAACGATAAAGTGTCGAAAACCGATGAAGAGTGGCAAACGCAACTATCTGAGCTTGCCTATAAGGTAACCCGCAAGCATGGAACCGAACGCGCCTTTAGCCATGATGACTTCCCAAACGCTGAGGGAGTTTTTTTGTGCCAGTGCTGTAACGCCCCCTTGTTTGATATGGACACTAAATTTGAAAGCGGCACAGGCTGGCCCAGTTTTTATGCACCCATCAGCCCTGATGCTGTGGGCGAAACGGTGGATCAAAGCTTTTTAATGCGCCGCACCGAGGTGCACTGCGGGCGCTGCGCGGCCCATTTGGGACATGTTTTCCCCGATGGCCCCGCTCCCACAGGCTTACGCTACTGCATGAACGGCGTAGCCCTACTCTTTGAAGAAAAAAATAAATAGACTTTTTAACTTAATTACCCAGAATATCTGCGGCATTCACTCGCCCAGCATTGCCCATTAATTGGCGCAAGAAACTGACTCCACGAATATCACTTTGCGTCACACGGCTTGAAAGCACCACAATTTGCCCCCGAGTTTGGCCAAATTCCGCGACATTAGCCACGATACCTTTGGCATCAAAACTGATGACTAAGACTTGACGGCCTTGTTCTACCGGAGCTTTTGGGCCGACTTGTACAATGTTGGTCTGCACATAATACCAACCATCTTCTGTCAAAAGACTTTGAATTGAAGGCCGGCCAATCTTCTCGGCCACACTCTCGCGTGTATCAGTGCCTATTTCAATCAACGCAATTTCGCTGGGGTTGGGCACGTAACCATGTGTGCGCACCAGTGGCCCACAAGCCACCAGCACCAACAAAAGCCCAAAAAAGGCAAAGGGCAGGGACAGCAACTCCAACACACATGCGGGACTCGTAGCGCGTACATTGCCTCCCTTCTTGGGGGAGACATCTGGATCAAAATCTGCAGAATGTGTCATAAATTGTCCTTGCGGGATAAATTTCACCAATCATCTGCCCTTGGCTTATAGAAGCTCAGGGCGTTGTTCAAGATTTCAATGTTTATCACTTGCGCCCGAGTGGGTTTTAGCGCCATATTACTACAAAATATTGGATGAACCCGTGCAAAACCCTATAAAATATGCCTGTTCTAACCCTTTTAACGTAGCCAAACTCTCACCAAGAAAACCAACACGATTTGACATCACGGCCCCACAAGAAGATTTGCAGAAAATGGCGCATTTTTTAGACATCCATGCGGTGAAAGCATATAAGTTCAAAGGCGAAATTACGCCAAAAGGCAAACACGATTTCAGTTTGACAGGGCAGCTTATTGCAACCGTAGAACAGGCCTGCATCATTTCACTTGAACCTGTTTACACCAAAATCACCGAAGAGGTAGTGGTCACCTATCTAGCAAAAATGCCCATTCCCGAAGCAGACGAGGTTGAAATCCCCGAAGATGACACGCTCGAACCCCTGCCCGAAACAATTGACCCCACCGATGTCGGCATGGAAGCTCTTTCCTTGGCACTGCCGCCCTTTCCACGCGCACCGGAAGCCCGCATGGATCAGGCGGCTTTTGCCGCCCCAGGTGTAGAACCTTTAGTAGACGCCGACGTGCATCCCTTTGCCGGCCTGGCGGGCCTTGTAGAGAGCTTGACAAAGCCCCCCAAGACAGGCGCCTGAGGTACAGGCGGACTTTTTACGTCGAAAGACTAAAAAACTGCAATAAAGACTTGCGCTGACATGAAATAGCAGTATGTTCCGCGCTTTATTATATGGTGTCTTGTCGGGTTTTAAATCCGCATTTGAACCGAAAGAAATCTGGGACATGTTCCCAAAATCGAGGATGTGACATGGCTGTCCCAAAGAGTAAAATTACCAAATCGAAACGCAATATGCGACGTTCTCACGATGCACTGGTTGCGGGAAATCCTGCTGAATGTGCAAATTGTGGCGAATTGAAACGCCCACACCACGTATGTGGTGCTTGTGGTCATTATGATTCTCGCGAAGTCGTGGCTATGACCGTAGCTACTGACATGGACGAGGACGCGGCGTAAGCCGCGCCCCGTTAGGCGCTGCGCTATGTCGCACGAACAAAAATCGGCGACACCAACGACCAAGAAAGTCGTTATATCAGTTGATGCGATGGGATCAGATCGTGGGCCTGCGTCAGTTGTCGCAGGCTTAGCTTTGTCTGCCGCAGAGTTTGTGGATCTGAACTTTATCATACACGGCGACGAAGCTATGCTAGCGCCTTTGATAGGTTCGCACAGTATTTTAAAGGCGCGGTGCACATTGTCCCATGCGCCGCGTGTAGTCACAATGGATGACAAGCCGAGCCACGTGATGCGCCACGGCGAAGGGACGTCGATGTGGTCTTGCATCGAATGTATTAAAAAATCAGAAGCAACGGTTGCTGTGTCCTGTGGTAATACAGGCGCTTTGATGGCACTTTCAATGATCAGGTTGCGCAAATTACCTAATGTCAATCGTCCTGCTATCGCTTGTCTTTGGCCCTCGCGCAATGCGGGTGGATTTAATGTTATGTTGGATGTAGGAGCCGATATCAAGGCTGATGCTGGCGATTTATTGCAATATGCAACAATGGGGGTAGCCTACGCGCGCAACGGTTTACGTTTAAAAAAACCGCGCGTTGGGCTTTTGAATGTAGGCACCGAAGAGCATAAGGGCCGGGTTGAACTGAAGCTTGCGCATGAGCTCATTGCCGCGGCTAGTGCTGCGGGCAACTATGATTTTATCGGATTTGTCGAAGGCGGTGACATTCCAGGCACCGTGTGCGACGTGATTGTAACAGACGGATTCACGGGCAATATTGCGCTAAAAACTGGAGAAGGAACAGCAAAACTGTTATCCGACTTAATGCGCGAGGCTTTTTCTGCAACGCTTTTATCCAAAATAGCTGCACTTGTGTCGATGTCGTCACTCAAACGCTTAAGTAGAACAATGGATCCCCGCCGCGTGAATGGGGGTGTTTTTTTGGGTTTAAACGGAACAGTTGTGAAATCGCACGGGTCCGCTGATGCGACGGGTGTTGCTGCTGCTGTGCGCCTTGCCTATCAGCTGACCGCGTCGAATTTCACTAGTGATTTAGCCGAACAGGTTGCATCTGCAACGCATGCAGGGCAGTCTTCTGCATTAAATGAGATGCCTCAGGCAGCGGTGAACGGATAAAACATGACAATAAGGGCAGTGGTGGCAGGCATTGGGCACTATTTGCCACAGAATATTGTGACAAATGCAGATTTGGAAAAAATCGTTGATACATCTGATGAGTGGATCAAAAGCCGCTCGGGTATCGAACGGCGCCATTTTGTGGCCAAAGGCGAAACCACCTCGGACCTAGCAGCCGCTGCGGCGCGCGCAGCTTTGCTAGATGCAAATCTTTCGGCTGGTGATATTGATGCCATTGTTTTGGCTACCTCAACCGCAGATTTGACCTTTCCTTCAGCTGCCACAATGGTGCAGGCAAAAATTGGTATGCGCCAAGGATTCGCCTTTGATGTGCAAGCAGTCTGTGCAGGCTTTATTTATGCGTTGAGCACTGCCAATGCCCTGATCCTGTCGGGTCAAGCAAAACGTGTTTTGGTGATTGGCGCGGAAAGCTTTTCGAAATTAATGGATTGGCAAGACCGTACCACTAGCGTTTTATTTGGTGATGGCGCAGGCGCGCTGGTCCTAGAAGCCGATGAGACGGCCACAGGCACAAATACAGATCGTGGAATTTTGGCCACCGATCTGCATTCAGACGGACAATTTAGCGACTTGCTTTATGTTGATGGCGGGACCTCAACCGGGACTACCGGATTTTTGCGGATGCAAGGCAAAGAAGTATTTCGCCATGCCGTTGAAAAGTTGGCCCAAACAGCCCATGCTGCACTGGAGAAAGCGGGGTTTGGGGCGAATGATGTTGATTGGATTGTACCTCATCAGGCTAATTTGCGCATCATCTCGGCCACGGCACAGCGAATGGGCGTTGAGATGGAGCGAGTTGTGGTCACGGTGCAAGATCATGGCAATACGTCGGCGGCATCGATTCCTTTGGCCCTATCAGTTGGAGTGGCACGCGGGCAGATCAAACGTGGCGATCTTTTGGTGACCGAAGCAATTGGTGGCGGCTTGGCTTGGGGGGCAGTGGTGTTGCGCTGGTAGCGCATACCACTGCTACCACCTTGACAGACAAAAAAAATCGGCACATCTTGAAACAAAATGGAGGATAGAATGAGTGAAAAAACTTTAACTCGGATGAACTTAAGCGATGCAGTTTTGAATGAAGTTGGACTATCACGCAACGAATCTGCGAAGCTGGTTGAATCAATTATTGGCCATATCTCTGATAGATTGACCGAAGGCGAACAAGTTAAAATATCATCCTTTGGAACCTTTTCTGTGCGAGCTAAAAAAGCGCGACTGGGCCGTAATCCTAAAACTGGCGACGAAGTTCCAATCAGTCCCCGCCGCGTTTTGACATTTCGTCCGTCGCATCTTATGAAAGACCGTATTTCCGGCACCAATGAGGCTTAAGATTAACTGTGACTATAAACAAAGCCCCTGATGCATTTCGCACAATTTCGGAAGCAGCACAGGAGCTTGACACAGCAGCCCATGTCCTGCGTTTCTGGGAAACGCGCTTTACCCAAATCAAACCCATCAAACGGGCGGGTGGGCGGCGATTTTATCGCTCCAATGACATGGATCTGCTGTTTGGCTTGAAAAAAATCCTCCATCATGATGGGCTTAGCATCAACGGTGCGCAAAAGCTTTTACGTGAAAAAGGTGTTAAGTTTGTGATAGCTTTGGGCAAAGGTCACGGTGTTTCTTCCTTTGAGCTGGGTATTGAAACGAACCTCCCTAGCACTGAACCTGCGGGACTTATGGCGCGCGCACCAATCACACCGGCACCACAAAACGAAATAAAACCTACGCCGTTTGTGGTCGAAGATGACGGCCAACTTGACCTGTTTGGCGCCTTTTTTCAAGATACGGACCCTACCTCAAAACACACCATTTTAGCGCCCACTCCCAAGCCTAATCCGATGGCAAGACCAGCGCTGACGCCCCGATATGCGCCCCCACCACTGGGCAACACCACAGGCCCCAAAACAAATCAAGAGCCTGCCCAAAGAGCTCAGGCGCCAACTTTAACGGCAGTAAACGACACAGTCAGCCCCGATGAGGCTTTCCAAGCTGACCTTCCTTGGACGCCCGCACAACTGCAACGCCCATCACATCCAAACGCAATCAAAAAGGATGAGCTGCGCGCCATTGCCAAACGGGCAGAAAATTTACAGAAGAAATTGGGCGCTTGGTTTGCTTGGCAAAGCTAAGTGGATAAAGATGCACTTTGAGGCTTGCCCCTGCTTAGAATATTGTTATGTATCGCCTCTGTCGGGCCATGGCGCAGCCTGGTTAGCGCGTCCGTCTGGGGGACGGAAGGCCGTGAGTTCGAATCTCGCTGGCCCGACCACTCTGAAAACGTCTGCATTCTGTCAACAGGATGCGGGCGTTCTCATTTATACCAATGATCAAAGGAATTTAAAATGAGCTTTGGTGTACTCGCATCGCAAACCCTCGTCGAAATGATTAAAACAGGGGCCATCCGAGCTGATCATGCGGTCTTGCCCGCGCAAGTGCAACCTGCAAGCCTTGATCTACGTCTTGGTGCCGTGGCCTATCGCGTGCGTGCATCTTTTTTGGCGGGCCACGGAAATTTGGTGTCAGATCGGGTAAAAGATTTTGAAATGCACCAAATTGACCTGACCAAAGGCGCCGTTTTGGAAAAAGGCTGCGTTTATGTGATTCCCCTAATGGAATCATTGGATTTGCCCGCTGATGTAACAGCCGTGGCCAATGCAAAATCTTCGACAGGTCGCTTAGATCTTTTGACCCGCACCATAACCGACGGAGGAGTTGAGTTTGACCGTATACCCCAAGGATATAAAGGGCCACTGTACGCCGAGGTTTGCCCAAGGTCGTTTTCGGTCTTAGCGCGGGCGGGTCAAAGGCTTAATCAAATTCGATTTCGTGTGGGCCACGCAATTTTATCGGATGCTGATTTGTACACGTTACACGCCCAAAGTACTCTTGTATCGGGTGATGCTGTCATTTCCGAGGGTTTGGGGTTTTCGGTCGATCTGCGCCCTCAAATAGGCGATTTGGTCGGCTACCGTGCAAAACCTCATACGGGCGTGATCGACCTTGATCTTTTGAACCACTATAAGCCCTCCGATTATTGGGAAGAAGTCCGCACGCTAGATACACGCATTATTCTAGACCCAGGTGCTTTTTACATACTTGTCTCGCGCGAATCGGTGACAATCCCACCGCAATATGCCGCTGAAATGGCCCCCTATTTGGCCATGGTTGGAGAGTTTCGGGTACATTATGCAGGTTTTTTTGATCCCGGCTTTGGCCATGCGGCCGCAGGTGGCGCGGGCTCTCGCGGGGTTTTGGAGGTGCGCTGCCATGAAGCCCCTTTTGTTTTGGAACACGGACAAATTGTAGGGAGATTGGTATATGAACATATGCAAAAACTGCCCGATATTCTTTATGGGTCGGGGCTTTCGTCAAATTACCAAGGGCAAAGCTTGAAACTGTCAAAACATTTTCAAACCAGCTAGGATCGGCGCTTTTAACCTTGGATAGGGCGCAGCACCTGACTAAAATGACGGGCATTGTTTTGATAGATTTGAGCACTTTGTAAAAGACCCGCAATAACTTGATCATCAAGCTGTCGCACCACGCGCCCCGGTGTCCCCACCACTAATGATCCGTCAGGTATCACCTTATGTTCAGTTACCAAAGCGCCCGCGCCAATCAAACAGCCTTTGCCTATCACCGCCCCATTTTGAATGATAGCCCCCATCCCGATCAGGCTGCCGTCACCAATTTTGCAGCCATGCACGATGGCGCTATGGCCTATGGTTACATTGACCCCAATATGAACGGGATACCCTATATCGCTATGCACCACCGCTTGGTCTTGCACATTGGCCCCAGCGCCCAAGGTAAGTCCCTCATTATCGCCGCGCATTACCGCGCCAAACCAAACAGAGCTATTCGGCCCTAATACAACATGGCCGATCACTTGCGCGCTGTCGCACACATAGGCACTTTCGTCGATGCAGGGAGTGAGGTCGCCCAAAGCATAGATCATAGCGAGTTAAATTCTTTGTAAAGGGCACGTACGAAATCTGAAAGATCAGGCTGGCGGTCACGTTTTTGTCGCTCGGCTTGTAAGATCGCGATAAGCTGGACTAAACTTGTCTCGACGTTATCGTTGACCACGACATAGTCATACTCCGCCCAATGGCTTATTTCGTCTTGGCTTTTTGCCATACGGGCCCGGATCACCTCATCACTGTCCTGACCGCGGTCACGCAAGCGGCGCTCAAGCTCACTGATTGATGGAGGGAGGATAAAAATCGACACCACATCGCGCCCAAGGCTTGAGTTGCGGATCTGTTGACCACCTTGCCAATCAATATCAAAAAGAGTGTCGGAACCTTGAGCCATTGCAGCGGCCACTGGGGCCTTGGGAGAGCCGTAAAAATTACCAAAAACTTCCGCATGTTCCAGCATGTCACCGTTCGCTACCATTTTTTCAAATTCGGTTCGACTTTTGAAGTAATAATCTTTCTGATCCGCTTCATTTGCACGTGGAACGCGGGTAGTGGCCGAGATAGAGAACCGAATACTGCTGTCCCATGCGATCAAACGGTGTGATAAGGTTGATTTTCCTGCCCCAGAAGGTGAAGATAAGATCAACAAAAGTCCCCGTCTATGCATTACGGCCCCCGTTTTTACATTTTATCTCCCATGTGACCAATGCCAAAGCTAAGGTCAAGCCGGATGCGCCCGCATTAACGAATTTGTCACCGTTTTATTTTGAATCAAGAAAATATGGTTAAAATCTGCAGTGGTAAATCTAGGATTATCATTAATGTTGGGCTGTAATTTTTTCTAACGAGATTGTTCGCCACTTTACGCGCACACCGCATCTGCCCCCCCGTCCAAAAAAGCCTAAAATAAAATACTAAAATATTCCAACTTTTAAGCAGATGCTAAGCCCACAAAGCGAACAGGTGGCCCTCCCTAAAGCGCCACCCCTCAGTGATGAACGCTAAGCGCCCGTCCTATTGGAGAGTTTGAGCCCGATAGTTTCGCAGGCTTGAGAGCTCTTCCGATACTAAAAAGGCCAGTTCCAACGATTGGCTCGCGTTAAGGCGTGGGTCACAAGCAGTATGATAGCGATCAGCCAAATTTTCATCGGTGATATCGCGCAAACCGCCTGTGCATTCGGTCACATCTTGTCCTGTCATCTCAAAGTGCACACCGCCTGGGACGGTGCCTTCGGCTCTGTGAATGCCAAAGAATTCATGTACCTCACGCAAAACAGATTCGAACGGCCGCGTTTTATAGCCCGAGGCAGCTTTGATCGTGTTGCCGTGCATCGCATCACAGGTCCAAAGTACATTAGCCCCTTCCGCTTGCACGGTTTGGATCAAGCCCGGCAAGTGATCTGCGACTTTCCCTGCGCCAAAGCGCGCAATCAATGTCAAACGCCCCGCTTCATTTTCGGGGTTAAGCTTTTCCATCAGTACTTTTAAATCGTCTGCGGTGGTGGTGGGGCCGCATTTAAGACCGATGGGGTTAGTAACCCCACGGCAAAATTCGACATGAGCGCCATCAGGCTGGCGGGTGCGATCGCCGATCCAAATCATATGGCCTGACCCTGCGATGGGTTTGCCAGAAATACTGTCAACGCGACACAGTGCTTCTTCATATTCAAGTAACAATGCCTCGTGCGAAGTGTAAAAATCAACCTGAGCCAATTGATGGGCAGTCGCCCCATCAACTCCCGCCGCTGACATAAAGTCTAACGCATCTGAAATTCTATTAGATATTTCGCGGTAACGTTCGGCCTTGTCATGCTCTGCAAAGCCCAAAGTCCAGGAATGCACACGGTGAATGTCGGCGAAACCACCCGTCGAAAAGGCGCGCAAAAGGTTTAGTGAGGCCGCCGCTTGCGTGTAGGCTTGCAACATACGCGACGGATCGGGCATCCGTGCGCTTTCGGTGAAATCAAAACCATTAATGATATCGCCGCGGTAGCTTGGCAGCTCAATCCCATTCACCACCTCAGTGGCGGCGGAACGTGGCTTGGCAAATTGCCCCGCCATTCGTCCCACTTTGACTACTGGCACTTTCGCCCCATAAGTCAAAACCACAGCCATTTGCAGCATAACGCGGAAAGTGTCACGAATGTTATCTGCGTTAAATTCGGCGAAACTTTCGGCACAATCCCCACCTTGCAGCAAAAAAGCTTTCCCCATTGAGGCCATGGACAGCTTGTCCTTCAAGCGACGCGCCTCACCTGCAAAAACCAAAGGGGGATATTTGGACAGCTGGGCCTCAACCGCGTTAAGGGAATCGCCGTCGAGATAGTCAGGCATCTGAACCCTGGGTTTCGTGCGCCAGTCCGATTTTTTCCAAGCTTGAGCCATGATATTATCCCTATTTAATGTATGGATTTTATAGGTCGACGTCAGTCCCTTGCCAAGCGGCAAATCGGAAGATTCCCCTTGTGAGCGCTGAAAAAAGCTTTATCGGTGTACCAAAATCGGCACAAATAGGTCGCAAAATGATTTTACCAGAAATGAAAGCCACGCGCACAATGCCAAAGGCACCGCAAAAGCGGTTTGTGTTTTTGTTGTTAAATGAATTTACAATGATGTCTTTTTCCAACGCGCTTGAGCCGCTGAGGCTGGCTAACCGCATTGCCGAGCGTACGCTTTACACTTGGGCTTTGGTGGGCGAAGGCGGCGAAATAGCCACCTGTTCGAATGGTGTAAGTTTTAAGCTGGATATGGACTTAGAAGATGTGGGCAAAGACGATATAATCATGGTGTGCGGTGGAATTAATGTGCAGCGCGCCTCAACCAAAGGGGTTTTGGCTTGGCTGCGCAAAGAGGCACGCCGCGGCATAACTATAGGCGGGCTTTGCACAGGTGCGCATTGCTTGGCTAAGGCGGGCCTTCTTTCGGGTAAAAAAGCGACAATACATTGGGAAAATCAAGACGGCTTTTTTGAAGAGTTTGAAGACGTTAATCTTACAAAATCCGTTTTTGTGATTGATGGTAATCGTATTACCACAGCGGGGGGCACTGCCTCGTTAGATTTAATGCTTAAGTTAATTGCTACCGATCACGGTAATGATTTGGCAAATAATGTGGCCGATCTTTTGATCTATTCATCTATCAGAACCGAACAAGACGTGCAGCGCCTATCTATTCCGACCCGCATTGGGGTACGCCATCCAAAATTAAGCCAAGTGATCTTACTGATGGAAAAAAACATCGAAGATCCTATAAGCCCTGCCGAATTAGCCGATATTGTGGGTATGTCAACGCGCCAGCTTGAGCGCTTGTTTCGTCGCTATCTGAACCGTTCACCCAAACGCTATTATATGGAGCTGCGCCTGTCAAAAGCCCGTAATTTATTAATGCAAACGGATATGAGCGTCATCAATGTAGCACTCGCTTGCGGTTTTGCTAGCCCTTCGCATTTCTCAAAATGCTACCGCTCACACTATAACACCACCCCATACCGCGAACGTGGGTCACAAGGCACGACTAGTTTTGGAAAACTATCAATATAACCTCAAAAAAACCATTCGATTCTGCAGCGTTCAGCCATCCGTTGACATACGAAGTTGAAAAAGTGCGTAATATAGATACAGAAACTGAAATATATCTATATTAAAAAAAGTTATCGACTAATTGTTCATAACTTAAGTGAAAAAAATTTAGTTCTACATCAGCCACTATCCTACAATCATTATATAAATCTATAAGCCTTAAAATTCAATTAAATTCAGGAAATATTCCTGTTTTATTAGCAGTAAATATTAGCTCAACTTGTCCAAACAAACTTTTTTAAATTTGAGCTAATAATTTTAAGCGTACAAAAATGAAATCAAAATATCTTCATATTGGATTAACACCTTTAAATTTGATCAAACATTATTTTTGCTTTACGATAACTGAAAGAATGAAGTAAAAACCTTCATCTTTTCGTAAAACTTTAACTAAAATATGGGAGCTGAAAATGAAAAAATTATTAATGGTAACTACTGCAATTTGCGCTTTTTCTGGCGCTGCAATTGCTGAAGAAGTGAAAATTGGTGTCTTACTTGGTTTCACAGGGCCACTTGAATCAATCACACCAGCAATGGGCGCAGGCGCTGAGTTGGCTATGGCTGAAGTAACAGCCTCTGGCAAATTAATGGGGGGCGCGACGGTTACCTCTGTCCGCGGCGATTCTACATGTGTTGACGCAGCGGCTGCGACATCAGCGGCTGAGCGTTTAGTTACCTCGGACAAAGTCTCTGCTATTATGGGCGCTGACTGTTCCGGCGTTACAGGTGCTATCTTGCAAAATGTTGCACGTCCAAACGGTATTGCGATGATCTCGCCCTCAGCAACTTCACCAGCTTTGTCAACTGCAGAAGATGATGGCCTGTTCTTCCGCACGGCTCCATCTGACGCGCGACAAGGTGTTGTTATGACCGAGATTCTTATGGATCGGGGTATTAAAAATGCGGCATTAACCTATACAAACAACGATTATGGTAAAGGTTTGGCTGACGCCTTCCAAGCCGCCTTCGAAGCTGCTGGTGGTACGATTACAATTTCAACATCGCACGATGAAGATAAGGCCGACTATTCTTCCGAAGTTGCATCTTTAGCAGCGGCAGGTGGCGACATTCTTGTTGTTGCGGGCTACGAAGCCGGCGCAGGCCGTGCAATCATTCAATCGTCACTTGATTCAGGTGCTTTTGAAACATTCGTTTTACCAGATGGTATGGTTGGTCAATCTTTGGTTGATACGATCGGCGCAGGCCTTGAAGGTTCGTTTGGTCAATATCCAGGCACTGACAGCCAGGGCGCTGAAATGTTCCAAGCTCTTGCAACAAGTGCTGGCTTTGATGGTACAGGTGCATTTGCACCAGAATCATATGATGCAGCAGCTTTGATCATGTTGTCTATGGCTGCAGCCAACTCAACAGCCTCAAAAGACTGGGCTGGCAAGGTCATGGATATAGCAAACGCTCCCGGAGTTGAGATTTTCCCAGGCGAGCTTGGCAAAGCTTTAGATCTTATCGCAGCTGGCACCGACATCGACTATGTTGGCGCAACGGCTGTTGACCTGATTGGCCCTGGCGAATCTGCAGGTAACTACCGAGAGATCGAAATAAAAGGCGGTAAAATCGAAACCGTTCGTTTCCGTTAATCTACGCGAAATAAAAAACAACGGCTCGGGGAAACTCGGGCCGTTGTTTTACGTAGAGACCAAAGATGTTTGGAGAATTTTATGATTGTCGTTGAAGATCTGCACAAACATTTTGGCGGTTTTCATGCTGTTGACGGGGCAAGTTTAAAGATTGAGACGGGGTCTATCACTGGATTGATAGGTCCAAATGGCGCTGGAAAAACAACTCTTTTCAACGTTATAGCTGGGAATCTTAAATCAACCTCCGGTCGTGTTTTCATGGACGGTGAAGAAATCACCGGCCTTGCCCCGCATGAGCTTTTTAAAAAAGGCCTGTTGCGCACATTTCAAATTGCCCATGAGTTTGGCTCTTTAACTGTGCGCGAAAACCTGATGATGGTCGCTGGTGCACAAAGCGGTGAAAACCTGCTTAACGCCTGCTTCAACCGCAAGGCAATCAACGCCCAAGAAGAGGCGTTGCGCGCCAAAGCTGATGAAGTGCTGGCGTTTTTAACCATTTCGCATCTGGCAGATCAACGTGCGGAGCATATTTCGGGTGGTCAAAAAAAGCTTCTTGAGCTTGGCCGCACCATGATGGTGGATGCTAAAATCGTTTTTTTAGATGAGGTGGGCGCGGGGGTAAATCGCACGCTTTTGAACACAATCGCAGATGCTATTTTGCGCCTAAACCGAGAAAAAGGTTATACTTTTTGCGTAATTGAACATGACATGGACTTTATAGCTCGCCTCTGCGACCCCGTCATTTGTATGGCCGAGGGGCGGGTTTTGGCTCAAGGCACCGTGGACGAGTTGAAGAATAATGACCGCGTAATTGAAGCCTATTTGGGCACGGGGCTAAAGAATAAGGTGGCACATAATGGCTGAACCGTTTTTGATCGGCGACACGATGACGGGTGGCTACGGCTCTAGTGATATTTTGCACGCCTGCACCATTGCAGTAGAAAAAGGCGAAATTGCTGTAATTGTGGGTCCTAATGGTGCGGGGAAATCAACCGCGATGAAAGCTATTTTTGGGATGCTGAGCCTACGCGGCGGCTCGGTGCGCCTGAAAGGCGAAGATATCACCAAACTTAGCCCGCAAGATCGCGTGTCAAAAGGCATGGGCTTTGTTCCGCAAACGCATAATATCTTCACATCGATGACTGTGGAAGAGAATTTGGAAATGGGTGCCTTTTTGCGCCGTGATGATATCAGCGGCACGTTAAACCAAGTCTATGATCTGTTTCCAATTTTGCGCCAAAAACGCTATCAGCCTGCGGGTGAACTTTCGGGCGGGCAGCGCCAACAGGTGGCCGTTGGTCGTGCCTTGATGACCGAACCGTCGGTATTGATGCTGGACGAGCCGACCGCAGGTGTTAGCCCTATTGTGATGGATGAACTATTTGACCGTATTATTGAAATTGCCCGCTCGGGCATTTCAATTTTGATGGTCGAGCAAAATGCTCGCCAAGCGCTTAATATTGCCGATAAGGGCTATGTTTTGGTGCAAGGGGCAAACCGGTTTACCGATACGGGTGCAGCATTGATGGCGGATGACGACGTGCGTCGTTCCTTCTTGGGGGGTTAAGATGGACCAGTTAAACGCGCTGATTGTCTTTTTGAATTTTGTTTTTGTGCCAGGGCTGACTTACGGAGCGCAACTTTCGCTTGGGGCCTTGGGTGTAACTTTGGTTTACGGTATTTTACGCTTTTCCAACTTTGCCCATGGCGACACGATGGCCTTTGGTACGATGGTAACCATTCTTTTCACATGGTGGTTCCAGTCGATGGGATTTCATTTTGGCCCCTTGCCCACCGCCCTATTGGCGATGCCCTTTGGTATCTTGATCACGGCGCTGTTTGTTTTGGGCACCGATCGTGTGGTTTACCAATTTTATCGCAAGAAAAAGTCTGTTTCGACCATTCTGGTTATAGTCTCGGTTGGGGTGATGTTCGTGATGAACGGGCTCACACGCTTTATCATTGGGGTTGAAAACCGCAATTTTGAAGATGGAGAACGGTTTTTGATTACAGCGCGTGATTTCAAAATTCTGACGGGTTTGAACGAGGGTTTGGCCATAAAAACCACCCAAGTGATCACCGTTGTGGTGGCCATTTTGGTTGTAACGGCGATGTTTTGGTTTTTAAACCACACACGTACTGGCAAATCGATGCGCGCCTTTTCTGATAATGAGGATTTGGCTCTTCTGTCCGGCATCAACCCCGAGCGGGTAGTGCAAGTCACCTGGATACTTGCTGCCACTTTGGCCACGGTTGCGGGCGTGCTTTATGGGCTAGATAAATCCTTTAAACCCTTCACTTATTTTCAACTTTTGTTGCCTATTTTTGCTTCGGCCATTGTGGGTGGGCTTGGCAATCCTTTGGGTGCCATCGCAGGCGGTTTCATCATTGCCTTCAGCGAAGTGATGGTCACCTATGCGTGGAAAAAAGTCGCCACCTATGCGCTACCCGACAGCTGGGCCCCTGATGGGCTTTTGCAGCTTATGTCAACGGATTATAAGTTTGCGGTCAGTTTTTCGATTTTAATCTTGGTGCTTTTGTTCATGCCTACCGGATTATTTAAGGGGAAATCGGTATGAATTTAAGAACCGTCGCACTTTTTGCGGGCCTTGCCCTTATGTTCATTCTGACGGGGCAGTTACAAAGCTGGAACTTGTCACTCAGTATCTTAAATACCGCTTTATTGGCCGCTATCATGGCGATGGGCGTCAATATGCAATGGGGCTTCGCGGGGCTTTTTAACACGGGCATCATGGGCTTTGTAGCGCTTGGAGGACTGGCGGTTGTGCTTGTCTCATCCGAGCCGGTTCCCGATGCTTGGCGCGCTGGCGGGCCGGGTGTTTTAGCCGCTTTGATTTTGGGTGTTTCGATCATCAGTCTGTCTATCATAGCCTATAAAAAACTGCCGGCAGGACGCAAACGCACTTGGGCGATGATTGTGATTTTGGGGGGTGGCTTTTTCGTCTTTCGTGCCGCCTTTGACGGGCCCGTGGCTTTGGTCGAGTCAGTAAACCCCGCCACCTCGGGAAATCTGGGCGGACTTGGACTGCCCACGCTAGTGGCTTGGCCTGCGGGCGGCCTTTTGGCGGCGGTGGTGGCTTGGGCCATTGCCAAAACGGCTTTGGGCTTACGCTCTGACTATTTGGCGATTGCCACCTTAGGGATTGCCGAAATTATCATCTCGGTTATGAAAAACGAAGATTGGCTGGCACGGGGCGTAAAAAACGTGATATCGCTCCCCCGCCCCGTGCCATATGAGGTTGATTTCCAAGCGGATCCTTTGTTCCTTACTTGGGCAGATCGTTTGGGATTTGATCCTGTGATAGGATCGTCGATTATTGTTAAACTTTGTTATGCGGGCCTGTTTGTTGCGGTTTTGACGCTGGTGATCTTTTTGTCCGAGCGCGCGCTTAATTCGCCTTGGGGGCGCATGATCCGCGCTATTCGTGATAATGAGGTGTCGGCCTCAGCCATGGGTAAAAATGTCACGGGCCGCCATTTACAAATCTTCGTCATCGGTTCGGCCGTGGTGGGGGTTGCGGGTGCGATGATGACCACGATGGATGGGCAATTGACCCCTGGCACCTATAATCCTCTGCGATACACATTTTTAGTTTGGGTGATGGTGATTGTAGGCGGCTCTGGTAATAATTGGGGGGCGCTTTTGGGCGGACTTTTGATCGGTTGGCTGTGGTTGATAGTAGAAAGCCTCGGGCCAAATATAATGATGGCGCTGACAGGTCAGATGATAGATGGACCGCTTAAAGACCATCTGCAAGATGCCGCCGCCCATACCCGACTTCTCACCTTAGGCGTGATTTTGCTGCTTGTCCTACGCTTTAGCCCCAAGGGCTTGATCCCCGAGAAATAGCAAGATCACCGCCCCAACAAAACACCCGACAGTTTGCGACATATTTTGTCGCAAAATTATATGATTACAAACACCTGTCGCGGCAATATCTCTCCAAACAAAGGAGTATTATCGTGAAATCTCATGCGCGGGTTGTGGTCATTGGTGGGGGTGTGGTTGGCTGTTCGGTCCTTTATCACCTGACGAAATTAGGCTGGCCTGATGTCATGTTGATTGAGCGGTCAGAGCTGACCAGCGGTTCAACATGGCATGCCGCGGGCGGCTTTCATACTCTGAACGGCGACACTAATATGGCCGCCTTGCAAGGGTATACTATCCGTCTTTACAAAGAACTTGAGGCCCTAACAGGCATGTCTTGTGGTTTGCACCATGTGGGCGGCCTAACCCTTGCTGACAATCAAGATCGTTTTGATATGCTCAAGGCAGAGCGTGCGAAACATCGCTATATGGGCCTGGATACGGCCATCTTGACCCCAGCTGAAGTGGATCAGATGACCGACGGTCTGGTAAATACAAAAGGAATTTTAGGCGCACTCTATGATCCGCTAGATGGACATCTTGACCCGTCGGGCACCACCCATGCCTATGCTAAGGCTGCGCGCATGGGGGGGGCTGAAATTGTCACTCATACGCGGGTTTTAGAAACAAACCCGCGCCATGATGGCTCGTGGGAAGTAGTGACGGACAAGGGTACGGTCATTGCCGAACATCTGGTCAATGCTGCAGGGCTTTGGGCGCGCGAAGTGGGTGCGATGGCGGGTGTCTATCTGCCGCTTTTCCCAATGGCGCACCAATATTTGGTTACTGATGATATTCCCGAACTAGTTACCAGATCCAAAGAATTTCCCCATGTTATGGATCCGGGCGGCGAAAGCTATTTGCGCCAAGAAGGCCGTGGGTTTTGCATTGGTTTTTACGAAAAGTCCTGTAAAGCATGGGCAATTGAGGGCACGCCCTGGACCTTTGGCCAAGAGCTGTTCACAGAAGAATTCGACAAAATTGCAGATTCGGTTGAATTTGCCTACCGTCGTTTTCCCGCGCTTGAGCGGGCAGGAATAAAACGTGTGATCCATGGCCCGTTTACCTTTGCGCCTGATGGAAACCCTTTGATGGGACCAGTGCCGGGCTTGCACAACTATTGGTCCGCTTGTGCAGTGATGGCGGGCTTTAGCCAAGGGGGGGGCATGGGTCTTGCGCTGGCACAGTGGATGATTGAAGGCGAAGTTGAACGCGATCCGCGCGGCTTTGATGTTGCGCGCTTTGGAGATTGGACGACCCCGGGTTATAGCCTGCCCAAAGTCATCGAGAATTACCAAACCCGCTTTAGCGTGGCCTTTCCTAATGAGGAAAAGCCGGCCGGGCGGCCCTTTCGGACCACCCCCATGTATGATGTTTTCAACGCGAAGCGCGCGGTTTGGGGTCAGCAATATGGGCTAGAGGTGGTCAATTACCACGCTTTGCCGGATGAACCGCTTTATGAAACGCCAAGCTTTCGCCGCTCAAACGCGTTTGAGGCCACCCGACAAGAGGTGATGGCCGTGCGCGACGATGTTGGGATTAATGAGGTGCAGAATTTCGGTAAATACCGGGTCACAGGACCCAAAGCACGGGCTTGGCTCGACCGGATCATGGCAGGGCTTATCCCTGCGGAGAGACGCCTGTCTTTGACGCCGATGCTGTCGCATCAAGGCAAGCTGATAGGTGATTTCACCGTCTCGTGCCTGTCCGAGCAAGAGTTCCAACTGACCGCCAGCTACGGCGCGCAGGCCTGGCACAGCCGTTGGTTTAAACAGAATATAGAAGATGGGGTTTGTGTCGAGAATATTTCGGATCAGCGCACAGGCTTTCAGATCGCAGGGCCTAATGCGCGCCAACTGTTAGAGCGTGTGACGCTGGCCGATGTCTCGGCGCAGGCATTTAAATTTATGGATGTGCGTCCAATGACCGTTGGCATGGCCAAATGTCTGGTGCAACGCGTCAGCTATACGGGCGATTTGGGTTTTGAAATTTACTGCGACCATATGTCGGTGCGCCATTTGTGGGATGTGCTAGACAAAGCTGGCGAGGATCTGGGCCTGCGGCCCTTTGGGATGCGCGCTATGATGTCGCTCCGGCTCGATAAGTTCTTTGGCTCTTGGGGGCGCGACTTCACGCCTGATTATACGCCATTGGAAACCGGTCTTGACCGTTTTATCCGCTATAACAAGCCCAGTGATTGGATAGGCAAAGCCGCCGCGATGGGCGAGCGTGAACTTGGGCTAAAACGACGCCTCTGCGCCTTTGAGGTCGTGGCCAAAGATGCAGATGTCGTGGCATGGGAGCCTATTTTCAGTGCAGATAAGGTGGTGGGATATTGCACATCTGGTGGCTACTCCCATTTTGCGAAAAAATCAATTGCCATCGGCTTTTTACCAGCCGATCTTGCCGAGACAAGCGGCGCCTTTGAAATTGAAGTATTAGGCGAAAAATGTGCGGCGCGCAGGCTCACCACCCCGTTATTTGACGCCGATGGCACAAGAATGCGCGGTTAAATGATTGCAGAGGGTGCCCCTATAGGCGCGCACCTTCTTACATAACATCAAATCACCCCCTTTAAAAACAGCTCTCACAAACAAATAAAGCGCCTAGAAAACCCCTTTGCTTTGCCAAAGGCATTACAAAATACATACTGAGGTCAAACAACCGTAACTATAGTTCCTGTTACCTCTTTTTTACTGTGAGCAATAATTATTGCTGTAAGATAAGTGTACGCATTTATAACTAAATAATATTAAATATTCTCAAAAGCCTAAAGTCTTTATTTGGCCTTAATTCACAGAGTTACACCGTAGAAAAGGAGGCAATCTCGCCTTAAAGCTGTACTTTTTTTAGGAGTTTTCACTATAGTAATCTACCATAACGAGAGGGTGTGTTTCACCAACTTGCCCCAAGCCAAATGGGCTGCGACAAGCTCGAGACTCGGGATCAAAAATTTACAATTGCCCTCGTGATTTTTTAGAAATCGCACTAGACGTCACAAAAGACTCCTGCTAATCAGCAACAATGGTGAAAACCTAAAGGCCCGAGTGGCGGAATGGTAGACGCAGAGGATTCAAAATCCTCCGCCGCAAGGCTTGCGAGTTCGAGTCTCGCCTCGGGCACCAATACCGCAGAAACCCTGCACTCTAATCGAGTGTAGGGTTTCTTCGTTTCATACCCTTTTTTACAGATTTAGTGGAAAGGCACCGTTAACCGGGCTATTAAGGCGGCGGTACTGGGGCGCTTGCCGTGCCAGATCAGGCAGCTTTCGGCGGCCTGCTCAACCAACATGCCGACACCGTCAGCCAAATGCCGCGCCCCGCCCTGTTTTGCCAGCTGCAAAAATGGGGTTAGGCCTTTGCCATAGGTCATATCATAGGCCAGGCCCGTCTTTTCAAATACCTGCGGCCCAATATCAAGCCCTGCACCGTGCAAAGCGCCACTGGTTGCGTTAATGATCACGTCATAGCCACCCTGCAAGGTTTCAAAACTCTGGGGTTGCACGGCGCCATAAGAAGCCATGCATGCAGCCACCGCTTGTGCACGAATTAGCGTCCGGTTGGCCAATGTTATTTGGGCGGGCCTTGCCTCCAGCAAGGGCAAAAGCACACCACGCGCAGCCCCACCAGCCCCTATAACCAAGATCCGAGCGCCTAACAGCGCCAGGCCTAGGTTTTGGGTGATATCGGCCACAAGCCCCACGCCGTCAACATTATCAGCAATGATTTGACCAGCCTGCAGGCTAAGCACATTAGCCGCCCCTGCCGTTTTGGCGCGTGTCATCACTTGGGTGGCGCCGTTGAACGCGTCAATTTTAAATGGGGCGGTTATATTGCATCCACGCCCACCACCCACGATAAACGCGTGCAAGGCGGCGTTAAAACCGCCTTCGGGGGCCAATATTGCCTCATAGGGCGCATCAATGCCCAGCTCATCCGCAAAAGTCGCATGAATAAGTGGGGATTTCGATTGGCTTATTGGATTTCCAAAAACGGCATAGGGGCTCGACATAATAGCCTTTAGTGTCAAAAGGAAAAGGCCAGATGAACCCATCTGGCCTTTGTTTAGGGCTTAGCTGCAACCCGATGTGCCACCGCAGGTATTGCATTTCATACAAGTGCCATTTCGCACCAAGGTATAATTGCCACATTCCCCACAAGATTCGCCCTCATACCCTTGCATTTTGGCCTTTGAGCGGGCGTCCATCGAAACGGCACCCGAGGTCACAGTGGTTGGCGCTGTTGAGTTGACAAACCCTGTGGTTGCCACTGCTGCAGCACTTGGGCTCATACCGTTTAGGGTTGCGACCGCATCGTAAGTGCCGGTTTGCGCCTTCATACCTCCTTGTAAGACAACTAGCTCTTGTGGAAGGCGTTTGCGTAAATAGCCTGTTGAGCTGATTTGCTTAAGCACTTCCAACGACCTTGTAGCTGCGTTTTCTGAGACTTGAGAGATGTTCTTTTGCCCCTCTTTCACGCCGCCGCCCAAATCGTCAAAACTTGAACCTTGAGGCTGAACATGGGCCAAATCAGTGCGATCCAGATAAGAGACGGCCAATTCACGGAATATATAATCCAGAATTGAGGTAGCACTTTTGATCGTTTCGTTTCCCTGAACCATACCCGCAGGTTCAAATTTGGTGAAGGTAAAGGCATCAACAAATTCTTCCAATGGCACGCCATATTGCAAGCCCACCGAAATAGCGATGGCAAAATTGTTCATCATAGCGCGAAAGCCTGCGCCCTCTTTATGCATATCAATGAAAATCTCGCCTAAGGCGCCATCTTTATATTCGCCAGTACGCAAATATACCTTATGACCACCAACCACCGCTTTTTGCGTATAGCCTTTTCGCCGCTCAGGCAGTTTTTCACGGTTCGAGCGCACGATTTCTTTTATGATAATTTTCTCGATCACTTTTTCAGCCAAGACGATGGCTTTTTCTTGTTGTGATCCGTTGGCCAGAATTTCTTCTGCCTCTTCATCATCTTCAACAAGCGCCGAGGCCAAAGGCTGGCTGAGTTTCGAGCCGTCACGGTAAAGCGCATTGGCTTTAATACCAAGCGAGTGCGACAACTCGTAAGCTGCAAGGGTTTCCTCGATCGAGGCCGAGTTTGGCATGTTGATTGTTTTAGAAATAGCGCCCGAGATAAAGGACTGCGCAGCCGCCATCATGTAGATATGGCTTTCAACCGACAAATAGCGTTTGCCTTTTTTGCCGCAGGGGTTGGCGCAGTCGAAAATCGAATAATGTTCGGTTGTCAGATACGGCGCACCCTCAAGCGTCATGGTACCGCATACATGGTCATTGGCCGCATCAATATCGGCTTTTGAATAGCCCAAATGGCGCAAAAGGTCAAAAGTTGGATCGACCAGTTTTTCGGTAGGAATGCCCAAAGCGCCTTTGCAGAAATCTTCGCCCAAGGTCCATTGGTTGAACACAAAGCGAATATCAAAGGCCGCCGCCAGCGCGCCGTCAATTTTCTCAAATTCACGCACGCCAAACCCATGACCTAAAAGTGAGGCATGATTGATCGCGGGGCAATTGCTAAGCGTGCCATGGCCCACTGCATATGCCACAATCTCGGCCACTTTGTTTGACGGATAGCCCAATTTTGTTAATGCCGCCGGCACGGATTGGTTGATGATTTTAAAGTAACCACCACCTGCCAGTTTCTTGAATTTGACCAAGGCAAAATCAGGTTCAATGCCTGTTGTGTCACAGTCCATCACCAGACCGATTGTGCCAGTGGGCGCAATAACTGTGGTTTGGGCATTGCGAAAGCCGTTTGCCTCACCCAAGCTCAGGGCTATGTCCCACGCGGTGCGCGCCAGATCGACCAATAAAGGATCAGGGCAGTTGGCCGCGTCAAGCGGCACTGGGCCCACGTTCAACCCCTCGTAACTAGTTTTTGAATACGCAGCAGCGCGGTGATTACGAATGACGCGCAGCATATGTTGGGCATTGCGCTCATAGCCTGCAAAGGCCCCCAATTCCGACGCCATCTCGGCCGAAGTTGCGTAAGAAACGCCCGTCATCAGCGCGGTCAGAGCGCCACACATGGCGCGCCCTTCGGCGGAATCGTAGCCGAAGCCCATGTTCATCAACAGGCCACCAATATTGGCAAAGCCCAAGCCAAGGGTGCGGAACTCATAAGACAGTTTCGCTATCTCTTGCGAGGGAAACTGCGCCATCATTACCGAAATTTCCAGGGTGATGGTCCAAAGACGCGTGGCGTGCATATAGGCCTCAGAGTCGAATTTTCCACCCTTATAAAAGGTCAACAGGTTCATCGAGGCCAAGTTGCAGGCCGTGTCATCCAAGAACATATATTCTGAACAAGGGTTCGACGCGCGAATCTGGCCATCTTCGGGGCAAGTATGCCAAGCGTTGACCGTGTCGTGAAACTGAATGCCAGGATCGGCGCAAGCCCAAGCCGCGTGACCCACTTGGTCCCAAAGTTCTTTGGCTTTAATGGTTTTGGCCACTTTCCCGTCAGTGCGCCTAATAAGCGCCCAGTCCGTATCCGCTTTGACCGCTTGCAAGAACGCATCCGTGACCCGCACAGAATTGTTGGAATTTTGGCCCGAAACCGAAATATAGGCTTCAGAATCCCAATCTGTATCATAGGTTGGAAATTCGATCGAGGCAAAGCCCTGACGCGCATATTGCAAGACCCTATTGATATAAGTTTCGGGGATCATTGATTTTTTAGCGCTGCGAATGGCAACTTTAAGAGTGTCATTCTTAGCCGGATCAGTGGCATCTGCCATTGATCCATCCCAACCGCCAATGGCGGTGAAAATCTCATTTAATTTGACTTCGTGGATTTTTGAGCCCGCCACAAGTGAGGCGACCTTTTGCTCTTCAATCACTTTCCAATTGATAAACGCTTCGACATCGGGGTGATCCATATCACAAATCACCATTTTCGCAGCACGCCGTGTGGTGCCACCGGACTTGATCGCGCCTGCGGCCCGATCTCCAATTTTCAAAAAACCCATCAAGCCCGAAGATTTACCCCCGCCCGATAGTTTTTCACCATCGCCGCGCAATGAGGAAAAGTTAGTGCCGGTACCCGAGCCATATTTGAACAAACGCGCTTCACGCACCCAAAGATCCATGATGCCGCCGTCGCCGACCAAATCATCTTTAACCGATTGTATAAAACAGGCGTGTGGCTGCGGATGTTCATAGGCGGAAGTTGATTTCGTAAGCTCGCCCGAGACATGATCGACATAAAAATGGCCTTGACCTGGTCCATCGATACCATAAGCCCAATGTAGGCCCGTATTAAACCATTGGGGCGAGTTTGGGGCGGCCATTTGGCGCGCCAGCATGAAGCGCATTTCATCATAATAGGCGCGCGCGTTCCCTTCGGTCGAGAAATAACCCCCCTTCCAGCCCCAGTAGCACCAAGCGCCCGCCAAACGATCAAACACTTGCTTGGCTGAGGTTTCGCCCGTGAACTGTTGGTTTTCGGGTAGTTTATTCAACGCCAACAAATCAGGCACCGAGCGGCGCAAAAATTCGGGCACTCCCTTTTCTTTTACAGGTTTTAAAATCGCAGGAATGCCAGCTTTACGGAAATATTTTTGTGCAAGAACATCCGAGGCCACTTGGCTCCAGCTGCTCGGCACTTCAACTGCATCATTTCTAAAAACGATTTTTCCATCGGGATTACGAATTTCAGAAATGGTCTTTGTAAACTCAATTGCACCGTACGCGCCGGTCGTTTCAGTAGTGAACTTGCGCTCGATTTTCATTTGCCCCGTCTCCGTCTTTTAGTTTGGACTTTGTCCTATTAAATTTTCCGCAACAGTACGCAAACGCCCATCATTCGCTTTGATGATTCTGCACAAACGGCGCAAAAACCCAATAATTTCAGCAAATGAACAACCCAATTACACACTACATTTAGTGTTCCGTAGCATTACTAAGACAACCTGTCGTAGTTAGTCGTTAATTTCAATTCATTTTTTTAAAATTTTGTCACAAAATTTCCTTGACCTAGATACATTTTTTAAATCGGCCAGCATGGGGATTTCGATTCGTGCAATTGTCCCACCCTCCCCCCAAGCCTTAGTTATGACTAGATCACCGCACACTATTGTCGTAAGAGTTCAAAACAGATCCAGAGGCGCGCTATGACAGATGACATCATTCACCGCTGCGAGGCTAAAGGCCTACGCATGACCGAACAACGACGCATTATTGCTCGTGTGATTGGGGCTGCAGATGATCACCCCGATGTCGAACAACTTTATGCCCGCGCCGTACTTATCGATCCGCGCGTCTCGATTGCAACTATTTACCGGACGGTGAAACTGTTTGAAGAATCCGGCATTTTAGATAGACTTGAATTTGGTGACGGGCGCGCGCGCTATGAAGATGCGGAACGCGACCACCATGATCACATGATTGATGTAAATACAGGCGAAGTTATCGAATTTATTGATCCAGAAATCGAAGCCTTGCAAGAGCGCATCGCCGCCAAACTGGGCTATCGTTTGGTGGATCACCGGCTTGAGCTTTTCGGCGTGCCGCTAAACAAACGCAACAAAAGTTAAAGATGGACAATATCCGCGGCATTAGCATTATGATCGCCGCAATGGGCTTTTTCGCAATTGAGGATATGTTCATCAAGCAAGCGGCTCGTGCAATGTCAACGGGCCAGATTTTAGCAATATTAACGCTGGTTGCTGTGCCAATCTTTGAAATTATGGCGCGTTATCAGGGTAAAACCATGTTTGATAGCACCATCTTTCATAAAGGGGTTTTGACACGCAATTTCTTTGAAATGCTGGGCACTTTGGGCTTTGTGACAGCTATCACTCAGACCCCTCTGATCTCGGCTACAGCGATTTTTCAAGCCACCCCTTTGGTCGTTACCTTGGGGGCTGCGCTTTTCTTGGGGGAAAAGGTCCGCTGGCGGCGCTGGGTGGCTATTTCGGTTGGATTTTGCGGGGTTATGATCATTATTCGCCCTGGGCTTGAGGGATTTGATCCAAAATCCCTCTGGGCGGTTATGGCGGTTATTGGCCTTTCGGGGCGTGACTTGGCGACGCGGCGCTTGCCTGTGGGCATCACCAATGCGCAGCTGGCAGCTTGGGGCTTTTTGGTGGTAGGGCTTTTAGGTGCGCTTATGGCCAGCGTGCAGGGCGCTTGGATCATGCCCACAAATCAGACAATGGTTTGGTTAGTGGGGGCGTCATTTTGTGCGATCTTTGGCTATTGGGGCATTACTGCGGCCATGCGATTGGGCGAAATATCTGCCATTGCGCCTTTTCGCTATGTCCGCTTGGTTTTCGCGTTGATTATCGGTATTGGAGTTTTTTCAGAGCGCCCCGACGCCGCCACTTATAGCGGAGCAGCGCTGATTATTTCGTCAGGGATCTATAGTTTTTGGCGCGAACGCCAAGTAAAAGCCAAAGCTCTAGCCAAACTCACGAAATAAAGTTAAACGACCCACGAGAGCACGACCCTTTAGGAGGCTTCTGATGAGCACCATTATCGACATTCACGCCCGCGAGATCCTTGACAGCCGCGGCAATCCCACCATCGAAGTAGATGTGACACTCGAAAGCGGTGCCTTTGGCCGCGCAGCCGTACCATCAGGTGCATCTACTGGCGCTCATGAAGCGGTTGAGCGTCGCGACGGAGACAAGGCGCGCTATATGGGCAAAGGCGTGCTAGACGCAGTTGCCGCCGTCAACGGAGAAATCGCCGAAGAAATTATTGGTTTTGATGCAACCGAACAGGTCGGCATTGACCGCACTATGATCGAGCTAGACGGCACCTCCAACAAGGGCCGCTTGGGCGCCAATGCTATTTTGGGGGTTTCCTTAGCGGTAGCCAAAGCCGCAGCCGATGTCTCTGGGCAGCCGCTTTATCGTTATGTAGGAGGCACATCGGCGCGGGTTTTGCCTGTGCCGATGATGAACATCATCAATGGCGGTGAGCATGCGGACAATCCGATCGATATTCAAGAGTTTATGATCATGCCCGTAGCGGCTGAAAATATCCGCGAAGCTGTGCGGATGGGCTCAGAAGTGTTTCACACTTTGAAAAAAGAACTGTCAAATTCCGGCCTGTCAACGGGTATCGGCGATGAGGGTGGCTTTGCGCCAAACCTATCTTCGACGCGCGTGGCTTTGGATTTTATTTTGAAATCGATTGAAAAAGCGGGCTACCGTCCGGGGGAAGATATTTATCTGGCACTCGACTGCGCCTCGACGGAATATTTCCGCGGTGGAAAATATGAAATGAAGGGCGAAGGTAAGTCTCTGACATCATACGAAAATGTAGAATATTTGACCGCTTTGGTGGCGGATTATCCTATTATCTCGATTGAAGATGGAATGGCGGAAGATGACTGGGCTGGCTGGCGCGCGCTGACCGAACGGTTGGGCAATAAAGTGCAGCTGGTGGGCGATGATCTGTTTGTCACTAACCCCGAGCGTTTGCTCCAAGGCATAAAACAAGGTTGCGCAAACTCTATGTTAGTCAAGGTCAATCAAATCGGCACGTTGACTGAAACGTTGGCCGCAGTAGATATGGCGCACCGCGCGCGTTATACGAATGTGATGTCGCACCGCTCTGGCGAAACGGAAGACAGCACCATTGCTGATTTGGCCGTGGCGACGAATTGTGGGCAGATCAAAACAGGCTCATTAGCGCGGTCGGACCGGTTGGCCAAATATAACCAACTTATCCGTATAGAAGAAATGTTGGGCGCCGTTGCAGAATACGCAGGACGCAGCATTTTACGCGCATAATCTTAAGGGCGGCTGATAAGGCCGCCTTTTACCGCCCTTGGCACGCCTGTGGTCGTCGGGCCAGA
>ERZ889078.293-NODE-293-length-45355-cov-15.464106_pt1 | contig 45355 bp, 26 predicted proteins | sample MGYA00521266_ERZ889078 | MGnify/ENA primary metagenome ERZ889078 (study PRJEB32303, sample SAMEA104408618) | aquatic metagenome | biome: Brackish water; feature: Pelagic; material: water | place: Baltic Sea | collected 2014-06-16T06:34:00 | depth 76,534 m ... | reverse complement strand
GTATAAGTTATAATAATAAAAAAAAAGTTTAATTAAATAAAATATATAAAGTGAGTAGTATTCCTTGGCAAGAAAGACCTGAAAATTGTAATGATGTTGTTTGGAGATATTCTGAAAATCCAATAATTAAAAGAAATCACATCCCTTCATCTAACAGTATTTTTAACAGTGCAGTAGTTCCTTTTGAAGGAGGTTTTGCTGGTGTTTTTAGATGTGATAATAAAGCGGTTCAAATGAATATTTTTGCTGGTTTTAGTAAAAATGGAATTGATTGGAACATTAATCTTGAACCAATTGTTATGAAAGCTGGAAATACTGAAATGATTGATTCTGATTATAAATACGACCCTCGTGTTGTATTTATTGAAGATAGATATTGGATAACGTGGTGTAATGGATATAACGGGCCAACAATAGGTATTGGGTATACATTTGATTTTAAGGAATTTTTTCAATGTGAAAATGCCTTTTTGCCGTTTAATAGAAATGGTGTGCTATTTCCACAAAAAATAAATGGAAAATACGCCATGTTAAGTCGCCCAAGTGATAACGGTCATACGCCTTTTGGTGATATTTATATTAGTTATAGTCCAGACATGAAATATTGGGGAGAACATCGTTGCGTAATGAAAGCTACACCTTTTGAAGACAGTGCTTGGCAGTGTACAAAAATTGGCGCTGGACCAATCCCAATTTTAACTAAAGAAGGCTGGTTAATGTTGTATCATGGAGTTATTAATACCTGCAACGGATTTAGATATGCTATGGGTGCGGCAATTTTAGATGAAAATCAACCAGATAAAGTTAAATACAGAACACAACCTTATTTATTAGGACCACATGTTAATTATGAGCAAGTAGGAGATGTGCCAAATGTAGTTTTCCCTTGTGCGGCATTACATGATATTGAAGAAGATAAGTTAGTAATTTATTACGGTGCTGCAGATACTGTTGTAGCAATGGCATTTGGAAAAATTAGTGAAGTTTTGCAGTATACCAAGAATAATAGTTTATAAAACCTAAATTTTATGTATTTAAAACTTAAATTTTCAACGCTTCTTTTAGGCTGTTTTTCAATTATAGGTTGTGCACAATCTAAAAGTGAAATCATACCAAGTAGTTATGTTGCATACCGAACTTCTGAAGAAATAAAAATTGATGGTGATGAATTGGATGCTTCTTGGAATAATGTAGACTGGTCTGATCCTTTTATAGATATTGAAGGAGTTAAAAAGCCAACTTACAAAACACAAATTAAAATGCTTTGGGATGAAACATATTTTTATGTCTTAGCAAAACTTGAAGAGCCTCATGTATGGGCAAATATTGAAGAACACGATGCTATTGTTTTTTATAATAATGATTTTGAAGTGTTTATAGATCCAGATGGAGATACTCACAATTATTACGAGCTTGAAATGAATGCTTTAAATACAACTTGGGATTTATTTATAAGCAAACCATATAGAGAAGGAAACGTTGTTTTAAATGATTGGAATGTTACCGGATTAAAATCAGCCGTGAAAGTAAATGGTACTTTAAACAATTCAAAAGATACTGATAAGGGTTGGGTGATTGAACTAGCAATTCCTTGGGCTGCATATAAAACATCTTATTTCGAGAAAAATGTACCAGTAGATAAGTTTTGGAGAGTAAATTTTTCAAGAGTAAATTGGGATTTTGAAATTATGGATGGAAATTATGAAAGAAAGAAAGATACAGCCGAAAAGTTTTTACCTGAATATAATTGGGTTTGGTCTCCAACAGGTGTAATAAATATACACGAACCTGAAAAATGGGGATATGTTTATTTCTCTTCAAAAAATGCAGGAGAGAAAGATAATTTCAACATTCCACAAGATGAAAAAATTAAATGGGAATTGTACAAATTGCATAGAGCTCAAAAAGTCTATTTTGAGAAGCATCAATCTTATGCAAAATCAATAGATAGTTTAACAATTTCATCAATTATTGTTGATCATAAAACGTTAAAACCTTTAATTGAAATTCATAGTACAGGATACAATTTAACCATAATAAGTCCATTTTCCAATAAAACGTTAATAGTAAAAGAAGATGGTAAATTCATATCAAAATAAGTTAACAATGAAATTACACAAGTTATTATTTTTCGCATTGGCACTATGCATTGTTTCGTGCAAAGAAAAAACAGAAAAGGAAAGTAGTATTGAAAAACCTAAAACCGAATTTGAATTTGGGGTTTGGATTTCCGCTAATAATGAAAGGTCTAATGAAGACTACGCAACTGAATTCACTAAATATAAAGATGCAGGGATTGATGAGGTGTTAATAAATACGGGAACAGATCCAGTTTTGTTAAAGAGAATTACTCCAATAGCAACAGAAAAAGGATTAAAAGTTCATGCGTGGATTATGGCTATGAATCGCCCAGGAGATTCTATTGCATTAAAACATCCAGAATGGTATGCCTTAAGTAAAGAAGGTAATTCTTGTTTTGATACGCGTCCATATGTAGACTATTATCAATGGCTATGTCCAACAAGAAAAGAATCACGAGAGCATATTTTAGGTTTGGTTGAAGAATTAGCAAAAGTTGACGGAATTGAAAGTGTGCATTTAGATTATATTCGCTTTTCTGATATTTTCTTGCCAATTGGGTTACTGCCTAAATACAATTTAAAACAAGAAACGGAACTTCCACAATTTGATTTTTGCTACTGTGATGTTTGTATTAGTGAATTTAAAAAATTACACCATAAAGATCCAAGAGATAGTGAGAATACTTCTATAGATATGGAGTGGAAACAATTTAGATTAAATGCAGTTAAAAATATAGTAGATGATGCCTATAAAATTGTTCATAAATACAATAAAAATTTAACTGCTGCGGTATTTCCTTATCCAGAAATGGCAGACCATATGGTACGTCAACGTTGGGATAAATGGACAATTGATGAGGTATACCCAATGATTTATCATGGTTTTTACAATGAAGAAATAGATTGGATTGGTTTTGCAACTAAACAAGGTGTGGAAGACGTAAAAGACAATGGAATTGGGGTGAATACAGGTATTTATATACCATCTTTTAAATCTGCTGAAGAATTAAAGGATGCTATTTTATTGGCAGAAGAGAATGGCGCAAAAGGAATTACATTTTTTGATGGACCAGCTTTAACTTCAGCATATTTAAAAGCAATTAATGAAACAAAGGGAAGCTTAAAATAAAGGTTAATGAAAAAATACGGACTTGCATTTATCATAGTTTTGTCGCTTACTATTGGTTGTAGTAAACAAGAAAAGGGGCCACTAAAACTAACCAATTATGTAAATCCTTTTATAGGAACTGATGGACCTGGGAATACCTATCCTGGGGCAACTGTCCCATTTGGAATGGTGCAATTAAGTCCAGATATTGGTATTCCGGGTTGGGATAGAATCTCAGGGTATTTTTACAAAGATTCTATTATTACCGGATTTTCCCATATGCATCTTAGCGGAACGGGAGCAGGTGATTTGTATGATATTTTAGTAATGCCTACAAACAGTAAATTCAACAAAAGAATTAAAGAAAACAATTATAAACCATTTTCTAGTTTCTCACATAAAAAAGAAGAAGCTTCTCCGGGGTATTATGCTGTGGATCTTTTGGATTTCGGAATTAAAGCAGAACTCACTGTAACTGCAAGAACTGGAATTCATCAATACACTTTCCCAAAAGATGATAAATCACAAATTCATATAGATTTAGGATATGCTTTAAATTGGGATAGTCCAACTGAAACTTATTTAAAAGTAGTGAATAAAACCACTATTGAAGGTTATAGAAAATCTACAGGTTGGGCAAAAGACCAACGAGTGTATTTTGTAATTAAAGTCTCTAAGGCATTTCATTCCTTCCAACTTTTTAAAAATGATTCATTAGTAACTTCTTCGGCTTTAGGGAAAAACACTAAAATAATTTTAAATTATAATACTTCTGAAAACGAACAAATAGTTTTAAAAACGGGTGTTTCAACAGCTAATATTGAAGGAGCTTACAAATCGTTAGCGATTGAAGTTCCAGATTTCAATTTTGAAAATTATAAAGCAAAAGCAAGTGAGGCTTGGGAGAAAGAGTTACATAAGATTGAAATTTCAACTTCAGATGAAACTAAAAAGCAACTATTTTATACGATGTTGTATCAATCTATGCTGGCACCAACGTTATTAAGCGACCTTAACGGAAACTACAAGGGAGCAAACGATACCATTGTAAAAGCTGAAGGATTTAATAGATACGACACGTTTTCTTTATGGGATACTTACAGAGCTGCACATCCATTGTACACAATTTTACATCCAAAGAGAACTTCTGATATGGTGAACTCTTTATTGGTACATTATAAAGAAACTGGTTTGCTGCCTGTTTGGTCTATGCAGGGGAATGAAACAAATATGATGATTGGTTACCATGCTGTTCCTGTTGTTGTAGATGCTTATTTTAAAGGAATTGAAAATTTTGATATTGAATTGGCTTATGAAGCTTGTAAAGCAAGCGCTATGGACAATTCCAGACAAATTGACGAATATAAAAAATTGGGTTATGTTCCTGTTGATGAACATCATGAAAATTGGTCGGTTTCTAAAACACTGGAATATGCTTATGACGATTGGTGCATTGCACAATTTGCAAAGGCATTAAATAAAACTACTGATTTTGAAAATTTTTCAAAACGGTCAGAAAATTGGCGAAATGTGTATGATTCTCAAAGTACTTTTATGCGTCCAAAATTAAAAGATGGATCTTTTGTGACTGCATTTATTCCGAAGGAATATTCTCCTTATTTTTGTGAAAGCAACGCTTGGCAATATTTTTGGTCTGTGCCTCAAAATATTGAAGGCTTAGTTAAAGAAGTTGGCGGAAATAAACTGTTTGAGAAAAAATTAGATACTATGTTTACACTAAAACCACTTCCGGAAGACAAACTCCCGATATTTAGTACTGGAATGATTGGTCAATATGCACATGGAAATGAACCAAGCCATCATGTCGCGTATTTATATAATTACGTTGAAAAACCTTGGAAAACACAAGAGTTAGTTCGAGAAATTTTAGAAACACAGTACAAAAATGCACCAGATGGACATTGTGGAAATGAAGATTGCGGGCAAATGTCTTCTTGGTATATCTTTAGTTCGTTAGGTTTTTATCCGGTAAATCCTGCTCAAGGAATTTACAGTTTTGGCTCGCCTTTATTTGATAGCGCCACCATTAATTTAGAAAACGGTAAAAAGTTTGTGGTGGAAGCATTAAATAACAATGCTAAAAATATTTATATCCAAAACATTGAATTAAACGGTAAACTAATAAATAGAAATTATATTACTCATAATGAAATACTTGAGGGAGGAAAATTGATTTTTACAATGGGTGAGTTTCCAAATAAAATGAGTACAAATACAATGGCATTATCGTCAAAAATATATAATTAAACCAAGTTTATGTCAGATAGAAGAGATTTTATAAAGAAAGCAGCTTTGGGAACTATTGGAATTAGTGCCTTAATGGGTTGTAGAGAGATATCAAGAAAAATTGAAGATGAATCAATAACAGCTAATGTAAATAACCAAAAAAAACCTTTGATTATTTCTACATGGAATCATGGTATACCCGCTAATGAAGAAACTTGGAAACAATTAAAAAACGGAAAACCAGCATTAGACGCTATCGAAGCAGGGTTAAAAATACCAGAAGCTGACCCAAGCATTAGAAGTGTTGGGTATGGTGGTTTTCCAGACAGAGAAGGAAAAGTAACTTTAGATGCTTGTATTATGGATCATAACAGTAATTGTGGTTCGGTTTCTTTTTTGGAAGGAATTATGCATCCCATTTCAGTTGCTAAAAAAGTATTGCTAAACACGCCACATGTGATGTTGTCGGGTCAAGGAGCACTTCAATTTGCATTGTCTGAAGGTTTTGTAGAAGAAAATTTATTAACAGAAGCTTCAAAAAAAGATTGGGAAAAATGGTTAGAAGAATCTAAATATCAACCCGTAATAAATATCGAAAACCACGATACAATTTCTATGCTGGTTATTGATGAAGATGGAAACCTTTCAGGAGGATGCACTACAAGTGGTGCCGCGTGGAAAATGCATGGACGCGTTGGGGATTCTCCAATTATTGGGGCAGGTTTATTTTTAGATAATGAAGTAGGAGCAGCTGCAGCAACTGGTTTAGGTGAAGCTGTTATTAGAACTGCCGGAAGTGCAATGGTTGTTGAGTTAATGCGCCAAGGAAAAACACCTTTTGAGGCATGTAAAGAAATTGTAGAACGTATTTATAACAAACATAAAAATCATAAGGATATGGAATATTTGCAAGTTGGATTTATTGCATTAAATAAAAACGGAGAACACGCTGGGTACAGTTTAAGATCTGGTTTTAATTATGCTATTTGTGATGAAGAAAAAGGAAATAGAATGGAAGATACCCAATTTAAAATGTCTTGGGATAATTAAGAAAAATAATGATGAATATAAATTATCCAATAAAATTTGAACCTATTTTAAAAGATAAAATTTGGGGAGGAGAGAAATTAAAATTACTTTTTAACAAAAAATCAATTAGAAATGATATTGGTGAAAGTTGGGAGGTTTCAGATGTAGATGGAAATATTTCTGTAGTATCTAATGGGAATTTAAAAGGTCAATCTTTGCAAGAGATTTTAAGACTTTATAAAGATGAATTGGTTGGAAAAAATGTTTATAAAAATTTTGGAGATAATTTTCCATTATTAATAAAATTTATTGACGCAAAAGAGGCATTAAGTATTCAAGTACACCCAAATGATGATTTAGCAAAAGAGCGTCATAATTCATTCGGAAAAACTGAAATGTGGTACGTAATACAGGCTGAAGATAGTGGTAATTTAATCGTCGGTTTTAATAAAGATTCTTCAAAAGAAGAATATGTAGATCACCTTGAAAGTAAAAGGCTTTTAAAAATTTTAAATCAGGAAACTGTTGAAAAAGGTGATGTCTATTTTATTCCAACGGGGAGAATTCATGCAATTGGAGCGGGTGTTTTATTAGCTGAAATTCAGCAAACAAGTGATATTACTTATAGGGTGTATGATTGGGATCGTTTGGATGATGCTGGAAATTCGAGAGAGTTACATACCGAATTAGCTGTAGACGCAATTGATTATAGTTCCGAGAAACAATATTCAACGGATTATAATACTGCTGAAAATGTATCCACTCCTGTTGTAAGTTGTGATTATTTTACCACCAATATAGTTGTTGTAAACGGTGAAGTACAAATAGATAATTCAGCTAATGATTCATTTGTTATTTATATGTGTGTTGAAGGTGAAGTTATCATTAAATATGGTGATTCAAAGGAAGAAAAGTTGGTAAAAGGTGAAACGGTTTTAATGCCTGCCAGCCTAAAAATGTATCAATTTAAATCTAGTGAGAATTCAGAATTACTTGAAGTGTTTATTAAAAATTAAAAGGATTTAATTATATAGAAATGGAAAAAATACATTATTTAAAATTGGTTGCAGTTGTATTGTTTGTGTCACTTGCTTCATGCAATATGCAAAATAGAACCTTTTCAGTAAGTGATATTCAAATTATTCCAAAACCAGCTGAATTAACGCTTACAAAAGGTGTCTTCAAATTTTCAGAAAGCACTAAATTTGTTGCTGGTAACGAGTTTCAAAAAGAAATATCAAATGCTTTAATTAATAAGTTTCAAAAAGCCACAGGCTGGAATTTAAATGTAATTGAAGAAATTCCTCAAAATGATTATGTTCAATTTATTACGGATGCTAGTTATGAAAATGAAGCATACAAATTAGAGGTAAATAGCCAAAAAATTAGCATTACAGCTAGTGGAAATGCAGGTTTTATTTACGGATTAGAATCAATTCGTCAGTTACTTCCGGTAGCTATAGAAAGTTCAGAGATAGTATCAAATGTAGCATGGGTAATTCCAACTATTGTTATATATGATCAACCACGTTTTAAATGGAGAGGTTTGATGTTAGATCTTTCTCGTCATTTTTTCGATAAAAGATATATAAAAGAAGTGATTGATGGTTTAGCAATGCATAAAATGAATGTATTGCATTTGCATTTAGTTGATGATCAGGGCTGGAGAATTGAAATTAAAAAATATCCAAAATTATCTGAAGTTGGTGCTTGGAGAGTCGATCAGGAAGATAAACATTGGAATGCAAAAGATCCAGTTGCACCAGGAGAAAAAGGAACTTACGGAGGATTTTTATCTCAGGAAGATTTGAAAGAATTGGTGAAATATGGTCAATCCAAAAATGTAGAAATTATTCCTGAAATTGAGATGCCTGCTCATGTTTCAAGTGCCATTGCAGCTTATCCTGAATTGTCCTGTTTTGAAAAACCTATTGGAGTGCCTTCAGGAGGAGTTTGGCCAATTACTGATATTTATTGCGCAGGAAAGGAAAACACTTTTGAATTTTTAGAAAATGTATTAATCGAAGTAATGGAAATTTTCCCCTCAAAATATATTCATATAGGTGGAGATGAAGCAACAAAAACAAATTGGAATGAATGTCCAAATTGCAAAAAGAGAATGAAAAAAGAAGGCTTGAACAATGCTGAGGAATTGCAAAGCTACTTCGTTAAGAGAATGGAGAAATTTATCAATTCAAAGGGGAAGAAACTTGTTGGCTGGGATGAAATTTTAGAAGGTGGTTTAGCACCTGATGCTACAGTAATGAGTTGGAGAGGTGTACAAGGTGGAATTGAAGCGGCTAAACAAGGGCATGATGTTGTGATGACACCTGGAACACATTGTTATTTTGATCATTATCAAGGCCCACAAAATGAAGAACCTTTAGCAATTGGAGGATATACACCTTTAAGTAAAGTGTACGAATTTGACCCAATAGTTGAATCTATGAATGAAGAAGCAGCATCACATGTATTAGGAGGTCAGGCAAATTTATGGTCAGAGTATATTCCAACAGAAGAGCACTCTCAATATATGATTTATCCAAGAATAGCTGCTTTGGCAGAAACTGTATGGAGTCCAAAAGAGTTGCGTAACTGGGATGATTTTTCTTCAAGAATTATAACAATGTTTAAGCGTTATGATTATTTAGGTATAAATTATGCAAAAAGCGCTTATTTGGTAACTGCAAATACAGCCATTAATTTAGAAAATAAAGTTATGGAAGTCATATTAAAAAATGAATTCTCAAATTCTGATATTCGATATACTTCAGATGGAGGCGAATTGAATAATTCATCGGAAAAATATATAAATCCAATTCAACTTTCAGAAACTACGACTATAAAAGCATCGTTATTTGAGATTGATAAGGCTATTGGAAAAGAGTTGAATGAAACCATTAAGTTTCACAAAGCAGTTGGTAAAAAGAATACTTATAAAGAAATTTATAGTGATAGTTATAAAGGGGCTGGTGAATTTGGAATGGTAAACGCTTTGAGAGGAACGAAGAATTTTCATGATGGCCAATGGCAAGCTTGGCTGGGAAAGGATATGGAATTAACTATTGATTTAGAAGAAGAAACTTCTATTAGTGAAGTAACTGTTGGCTCGATGGAAAATCAAGGTCCAGGAATTTATTTTCCAATTCAAGTTACAGTTTTTATATCAAATGATGGTGAAAATTATCAAGAAGTTGGAAGTGTAAATAGAGATTATGCTAAAAATACAGCATCAGAACTTAAAGATTTTGTGATAGAATTTAAGGAGCAAAATGCAAGATATGTAAAAGTAGTTGCAACAAATTTAAAAAAAACTCCTAATGGTGGAGATGTATGGTTATTTATTGATGAGATTTTAATAGATTAAAATGAAGTACTTAAAAATTATAGTAATATTTATATTTCTAATTAACAATCAAGTCAATGGACAAGAGAAAAAGTTGACAAAAGAAGAACGTTTAGAGTGGTTTCAAGATGCCAAATTGGGAATTTTTATTCATTGGGGATATTATGGCGTAAAAGGAATTGGGGAATCGTGGTCGATGTATCATAAACAAATTTCCTACGAAGATTATATGTCTCAAGGAAATAAATTTACTGCAGCAAATTACGATCCTGAAATATGGGTCAAACTATTCAAAAAAGTAGGTGCACGTTATGCTGTGTTAACCACGAAACATCATGATGGTGTGGCTTTGTGGGATACCAAATTAAGCAAATTAAATGTAAAAGAAAAAACACCTGCTAAAAGAGATTTGGTGCAACCGTATGTTAACGCTTTAAGAAATGAAGGGTTAAAAGTAGGTTTGTATTATTCATTATGTGATTGGTCGCACCCAGATTATGATGTGGTTTTTCCGCGCCCAAATAAAAAAAAAGACTATCCACAAACAGGACAGAAAAATCTGTCCAAATGGCAACGTTTTGTTAAATTCTACAAAGGTCAGTTGAAGGAATTGAGTGATGCTTATCAGCCAGATTTGTATTGGTTTGATGGAGATTGGGAAAAGTCAGCTGAGGAATGGAGAGCAGAGTCTTTAAAAGACTCATTATTGGCTTGGAATCCTAAAACAATTGTTAATTCCAGATTAAAAACCTATGGAGATTATAGTACCCCAGAGCAAGGGATTCCAGTAGTGAGGCCAACAGGAGCTTGGGAATTTTGTATGACTATGAATGATAGTTGGGGTTATTATCCGACAGATACAAACTACAAACCAAATTCTCAAATCATAAGAACTTTTGTTGAAGTGATTGCTTCCGGAGGTAATTTATTGTTAAATATTGGGCCAAAACCTGATGGGACCATTGCAAAGGAACAAGAAGAGCGTTTGGAAGCTTTGGGAGAATGGGTAAAAAAACATGAAAAAGCGGTCTTTGGAACCAAGGCAGGATTGCCTTATGGTCATTTTTATGGTCCAACATTGTTAAGTAAAGATGAAACTAAGATTTATTTATGCTTGTTTGACGCACCAAAAAATTACATTTCGTTAAAAGGAATTCAAAATAAAGTAAAATCTATTAAAGTTGTTGGCAACAACCAAGAGTTGAGTTTTGAAAGAAATGGAGGAGCTGCATGGAATAATATTCCTGGTATTTTAAGAATTGAAATTCCACAAGAGAAAAATATTGATAGCTATGTGACTATAGTGGAAATTGAATTGGAAGATGACTTAAAATTGTATAGAGGGCATGGAAATGCTGTTGAATTAAATTAATTAAATTAAATGATGATAAAAAACATTCTAAAAACGGTACTAGCCTTTTCATTTGTAATTATTTTTTCTTGCACAGATGAAGGGAACAATAAAGATAAGATAACTGAAAAGGCCACAAATGTTGTAGATTTTGTGAATCCATTAATGGGAACGGATTCCGATTATAGTCTGTCAAACGGAAATACCTATCCAGCAATTGCTACCCCTTGGGGAATGAATTTTTGGGCTCCAATGACTTCAAAAATGGGAGATGGTTGGATGTATAAATACGATGAAAATAAAATTAGAGGGATTAAACAAACACATCAACCAAGTCCGTGGATTAATGATTACGCTGCCTTTTCTTTAATGGCTGTTACTGGCAATTTAAAATTTCAAGAAGATGAACGAGAATCTTGGTTTTCTCATAAAGCAGAAACTGTAAAGCCGTATCATTATTCTGTATATTTAGCTAATTACGATGTGGTTGCAGAGGTTTCTCCAACAGAGAGAGCTGCACATTTTAAATTTACTTTTCCGCAATCGGAAGAATCTTATATAATGCTTGATGCATTTTTTAAAGGCTCCATGGTGAAAATTATTCCAGAAGAACGAAAAATCATTGGGTATTGCAGGAATAATAGTGGTGGTGTTCCAGATAATTTTCACAACTATTTTGTGGCTGAATTTGACAAGGATTTTGAAGTAAACCATACTTGGAATGATGATTGGAAATTGATAGAGAATTCAACAGATAGTGAAGGAAATCACGTAGGAGCCATTATTGGTTTTAAAACAAAAAAGGGCGACGTAGTTCATGTAAAAGTAGCGTCTTCATTTATAAGCTCAGAACAAGCCCAGTTAAATTTATCTAGAGAAATTGGAACAGATACTTTTGAGCAAACTAAAGAGAAAGCAAAACAAGCTTGGGAAACGGAATTAAGCAGAATTCAAATTGAAGATGATAATTTAGATCATATTAAAACATTTTATTCTAGTTTGTACAGAGTGTTACTATTCCCAAGAAAATTTTATGAGTTTGATGCTAATAATGAAGTAGTGCATTATAGTCCATATAATGGAGAAGTGTTACCTGGTTATATGTTTACGGATAATGGTTTTTGGGATACGTTTAGAGCGGTTTATCCATTTTTTAACATGATGTATCCTGAATTAAATGGAAAAATCATGAAAGGATTAGCGAATACCTACAAAGAATCGGGTTGGTTGCCAGAATGGGCAAGTCCGGGTCATAGAGATTGTATGATTGGTTCAAATTCTGCCCCTATTATTTCAGATGCATTTTTGAAAGGCGTGAAAGATATGGATACAGAAGTATTGTTTGAAGCGATGCTTAAAAACGCAACAGTTTCAGAAGGCAGACCAGCAAATTCTGTAGGGAGAGCAGGATTGGATTTTTATAACACATTAGGATATGTTCCTTACAATGTTGGAATCAATGAAAATGCTGCCAGAACTTTAGAATATGCTTATGCCGATTTTACCATTGCAAAAATGGCTGAAAAATTGGGAAATTCAGAAATTGCAGAAAAATATTTTCAGCAATCTCTGAATTATAAGAAGCTATTTGATCCTTCAACAAATTTAATGAGAGGGAAAAATAAAGAAGGAGATTTTCAAGTACCTTTTAACCCCTTAAAATGGGGTGATGCATTTACGGAAGGAAATAGTTTGCACTATACTTGGTCTGTTTTACACGATGTTCAAGGATTGATAGATTTGATGGGAGGTAAAGAAAAATTCGCTTCAAAATTAGATGAGGTTTTCGAAATGCCGCCAAAATTTGATGATTCATATTATGGACAAACAATTCATGAAATTAGAGAAATGCAGATTGTAAATATGGGTAATTATGCGCACGGTAATCAGCCTATTCAGCATATGATTTATTTGTATAATTACGCAAATGTACCTTATAAAGCACAAGCGAGAGTGAGAGAAGTGCTTACAAAATTGTATGCAGCTACACCTGATGGATATTGCGGAGATGAAGATAATGGACAAACTTCAGCTTGGTATGTGTTTAGTTCTTTAGGTTTTTATCCTGTAACTCCAGGAGCTGATGAGTATGTAATTGGAAGTCCGCTATTTAAAAAAGCAACCATTCATTTACAAAATGGAAATAAATTTACCATTAAGGCTAAAGATAATTCAGTGGAAAATTTTTATATACAATCTGCAAATTTAAATGGGAAAGACTATTCAAATAGTTATTTAAATTTTGAGGACATTCAAAAGGGAGGTGAATTGCAATTTAATTTAGGGAATACACCAAATAAAAACTGGGGAAGTAAGTTGGAAAATGTTCCATATTCATTAAGTAATGAACTAAATAATTAATCATATTTAAAAATTTAGAAATGAAAAAAGTAATAGTAGCATTAACTCTCATATTTTCAGCTCAATTATTTTCACAAGCTGTTTATGAAGATGAAAGATATGTTCCTGAAACCGATTCATTGGTACTTAAAAAATTAGACGAATGGCAGGGTAAAAAGTTTGGATTGTTAATGCATTGGGGAACCTATAGCCAGTGGGGAATTGTTGAGTCTTGGTCTTTGTGTCCAGAAGATTATGGATGGTGTGAACGAACAAAAGGAGCAAGTCCTGAAAATTATTTTGATTATAAAAAAGAATACGAAGGCCTTAAAAAAACATTCAATCCTGTAAAATTTAACCCTGAAGAATGGTCGAAAGCAGCTAAAAATGCAGGGATGAAATACATGGTATTTACAACAAAACATCATGACGGATTTTCAATGTTTGATTCAAAATATACCGATTATAAAGTAACAGATAAAGAGTGTGCATTTAGTAATAATGCTAAATCTAATATAACTAAAGAGATTTTTAATGCATTTAGAAATGAAAATTTATGGATTGGGGCTTATTTTTCTAAACCAGATTGGAATCATAAAAATTATTGGGATCCCTATTTTCCGCCATTGGATAGAAATGTAAATTATAATCCTGAATTATATCCTGAAAAATGGAAAAAATATGTAGACTTTACGCATAATCAAATTATGGAATTAATGACAGATTATGGCAAAGTAGACATTTTATGGTTAGATGGAGGTTGGGTTGCAAAAACATCTCAAGAAGAAATTAACGATTTTTATTACAATAAAATTAAAACAAATAAAGGAGGGTTTCTTAAAAGTAGAATTGTAAACCAAGATATTAAAATGGATGAGTTGGTTGTGAAAGTACGCCAAAAGCAACCAGGTTTAATTGTTGTTGATAGGGCTGTACACAGTAAAAATCAAAATTACTTAACACCAGAAAATAGAGTTCCAGAAAAAACATTGCCTTATCCTTGGGAATCTTGTATTATTTCAGGTGGAGGTTGGTCATACACACCAGATGCAAAATATATGACAGGAAGAGAAGGTATTCATATGTTAATTGATGTAGTTGCAAAAGGAGGTAATTTATTATTAAATATAGCACCTAGCCCAGAAGGCGATTGGCAGCAAGGAGCGTATGATTTATTAGAAGAATATGGAGCTTGGATGAAAGTAAATAGTGCAGCTATTTACAATACAAAACCAATTGCCCCTTTTAAAGAAAATAATATCTGTATGACCCAAAATAAAGAAGGCAATGTGTTTTTATTTTATATGGCTGAAGAAGGAGAAAATCAAATTCCTTCAGAATTTATTGTAAAATCAATCAATCCTAAAAAAGGTACTAAAATTAGTCTGTTAGGTTCAAATTATCAATTGAAATGGGAGAAATTAGAGATAGGATTTAAAGTGGTTATCCCAGAAAATTTAAGAAATAATTTACCGTCAAAGTACGCTTACACATTAAAAATTGAAGCTGTAAATCAATAATTAAAACTATGTTTTTAAATAGAAATAGAGTAATTCGGTTAAAATATATTTTATTAATGTTGGTTTCTTTTATTTGCTCAATTTTTTACGGACAGCAACCAGCAGATTATGTAAACCCATTCATAGGAACCTCCAATTTTGGAGCAACCTATCCTGGACCGATTGCACCAAGAGGAATGGCAAGTATTAGTCCGTTTAATGTTGCTGGACCACAAAATTTACCTTTAGAAAAAGATAGTCGTTGGTTGTCAAATCCATATGTTCATGAAAACACCTTTTTAACAGGTTTTAGCCAGGTTAATTTGAGTGGAGTAGGTTGTCCAGATTTGGGTGTACTTTTATTAATGCCAACAACTGGAGAAGTTGAAACTAACCATTTAAAATATGGGTCAACATATTCTAATGAAGTTGCAAAAGCTGGTTATTACAGCAATGAAATCGATAAATACAATATTAAAGCAGAGTTTACAGCATCAAAAAGAGTTGGTGTTAGCAAGTTTACATTTCCGAAAGGACCGTCTAATATTTTATTAAATTTAGGGGTGGGTTTAACAAATGAAGAAGGGGCAATGGTAAAAGTTATTTCAGCAACAGAAATAGAAGGAATGCGCACTGTTGGATCTTTCTGTTATAATAGCCCTGAAGATGCTTATCCAGTTTATTTTGTTGCAAAATTTTCTAAACCGGCTGATAATTTTGGGGTATGGAAAAAACCGACGAAGTATACTGGTGTTGAAGCTCAATGGATGGGATACAACGGAAAAACTCGTTTAATGGAGAATGCTACAAAAATGGTTGCGGGTGATAGTATTGGAACTTATTTTTCTTACAAATTTGATAAAACGGAAACTGTTGAGGTGAAAATTGGAGTTTCTTATGTAAGTATTGAAAATGCCAGAGAAAATTTAGAAAAAGAAACTTTAGATAAATCTTTCGAAACTATTTACAAAGAAACTTACAATGAATGGAATGAACTTTTATCAAGAATTCAAGTTGAAGGTGGCTCAAAAGATGATAAAACCATTTTTTACACGGCATTGTATCATACCTTAATTCATCCAAATATTTTAAATGATTTTAATGGAGAATTTCCTAAAATTAAAACCGGTAAAATTGGAAAAACTGAAGGAACTCGTTACACTGTATTCTCCTTGTGGGATACCTATAGAAATCTACATCAATTGATGTCTTTGGTATATCCTGAACAACAGTCAGATATGATTAAAAGTATGCTAGATATGTATGATGAAAACGGATGGTTGCCAAAATGGGAATTAAATTCTACTGAGACATTTACAATGGTTGGTGATCCTGCTAGTATTGTAATAACAGATACATATTTAAAGGGAATTAAAGATTTTGATATTGAAAAAGCATATGAAGCAATGTTAAAAAGTGCCGATCAACTTGAGAATAATCCATTAAGACCAGGATTAAGAAATTATATCAAAAAAGGATATCTAACAACTGATAATAGTGGTTCAGTATCTATCACAGAAGAATACAATGCTGCAGATTTTTCAATTTCCGTATTAGCAAAAGAATTAGGAAAAACGGAAGATTATAAAAGATTTAAGAATCGATCTATATCTTACAGAAAACTATTTGATGAAAATTTAAACTTATTGAGACCACGTACTTCTGATGGGAAGTGGTACAAGCCTTTTGATCCTGAAGCTGGTGCTAATTTTACTGAGAATATTGGATTTATTGAAGGTAATGCTTGGCAATATGCATTTATGGTTCTTCACGATATTGAAGGATTAATTAAATTAATGGGAGGCAAAAAAGCATTTTCTGAACAACTACAAAAAGTGTTTGATAAAAATAAATTTGATATGGCTAATGAACCAGATATAGCATACCCTTATTTATTTAATTATATAAAAGGGGAAGAATGGCGAAGTCAAAAATTAGTTAAAGAATTACTAAAGAATCACTTCAAGAATACCCCAGATGGAATTCCAGGAAATGATGATACAGGTACTATGTCTGCTTGGTTGGTGTATTCAATGATGGGGATTTATCCAATTTCTCCTGGAGAAACAAAGTATGCTATTACAGCTCCAATGTTTGATAAAATTACGATTAAATTGAATCGTAAATATTACAAACAAAAAGAGTTGGTTATTGAGAGATTTGGAAGTGAAAGTGGAATTATTAGTAAAATCTTATTAAACGGTAAAAAGCAAACTAGCTATTTCATTAATCACAATAACTTGGTGAATGGCCAATCCCTTCAAGTAATTCAAGATTAACCTATTTTTCATAAACCATATATCATGACAACAAGAATTTTAACACTATTACTAACAGTATTTTCTCTTACCACTAGTATTTCACAGGAAGAATTAAGTTGTAGTGTATTTAAAAATCAACCAATAAATTTTGGTGGAGAAGAGGGTATGGATAGTGAAGTTATTCGATTACAGGAAGGTCGTATTATTTATAAAAAAGTGACTGTTCCAAAATTTTCAAGAGGGACAGATGTTAAAATTAAGTTATCACTGCGCTCTAATGGAGATCGCTGGGATAAATCAGGTTCGTGTTTTATTGTAACCAATCCTGATGATATTTCAATAATCAATGTTTCTGAAGGTAAAAAGGAATTCCCAACTGAATCAACTATTAATAAAAAATTTAAAGGTGTAAAAGCAACAGAGACGTATAAACCGGTTGTTGAATTATTGCGTTTTATGACACCTTTTGGAGTAGGATTTTATAGTAATGATATAGGAAAGCATAGAAAGCCAGTCTATATTCCTAAATGGGAAAAAGAAGTGGTTTGGGAGAGAGATATATCTCATTTGAATAGTTTAGTTACCAATACTTTTTATATTGGGGTTTGGATTGATTCTTGGACAAAAGAAGGATATGAAGTAGATTTAAGTCTTGTTTATTCTAACCGTCCGAGAGCTACATTTAAAGTGAAATCATTGGTAAATACAATTCCATATATTAACGGTCAATCTTTACCAGATTTTTTTGCAAATGTTTCTTTAGAGCAGGCATTTAATTTTCCTAAAAACGCTAAAAATGTAAAGTTATATTATACAGCTACAGGTCATGGTGGACATGAAGGTGGAGATGAGTTTATTAAAATTAGAAATAGCGTTTTTTTAGATAACAAGCTAGTTTTAGATACTATTCCTTGGCGAGATGATTGCGCTTCTTTTAGAAGATTCAACCCTACATCAGGTGTTTGGCTTAAAAAAGATTCGGCTTCATATATAGATTTTGAGGCAAAAAAATATAAAATAAAAGAAATTGAGGAGCGCATTGCTTCTTCAGATCTTTCACGATCTAACTGGTGCCCAGGCTCACACGTTAAACCATTTGTTGTTGATTTGGGAGATTTAAAAACAGGAACACATACATTAAAAATTTCTATACCAGCAACAGAAGCAAATGAAGATAAGTTAAACCATTGGTTGGTAACAGTTTATCTTGCGTATGAAGAATAGGTTTTTGAAATTTGCTAAAAATAATTAAATGTGAATTTATTTAAATTAATAAATTAGAGTAGTAACAATGAAGAAACTAACAACTTTTTTGTGGATTGTTTTGGCAGTATTTTGTCATGGAAATGCGCAAAGTATAAAATATCCTTATCAAAATTCTAAATTATCTATTGAGGAAAGAGTAAAAGATTTACTAGGTAGAATGAGTTTGGAAGAAAAAGTTCGCCAAATGGATATGTATAAGGGCGAATATTTTAAAGATGGTGAAAACTTTTCACATACTAAAACAATTGCTAAAATTGGAAGTCTAGGACTTGGAGCTGTTCATGACATATATCCGCGTTCTGCAAAAATGATTAATAATCTTCAAAAAAATGTTATTAAAAATAACAGATGGGGAATTCCAGCACTTATTATGTGTGAAATGCTACATGGATATTTAGATGATGGAAGTACTGCATTTCCAATGAATATTGGTTTAGGTGCTACTTGGGATACCGATTTAATGGAGAAAGTTGGTAATGTAATTGGGAGTGAAGCACGAGCTCATGGTGTTCATTTTGGATTTGGTCCAGTACTTGGTGTTGGCCGAGAACCACGTTGGGGAAGAGTTGCAGAAACATTTAGTGAAGATGTTTATTTAGTTGGCGAGATTGGTTTAGCAATGATAGAAGGCATGCAAGGTGATACTTTAGCCTCTGACAGATCAATAATAGCTGAGCCAAAACATTTTGCAGTTCATAGTTATCCTCAGGCCGGAGGCAATTCATCACCTGTAATTGTGGGTGAACGCTCAGCTCGAGAAGATTTTTTACCATCATTTAAAAAAGCATATATGATAGGAGATGCATTAGGAGCAATGTGCGCTTATTCTGAATTAGATGGTATTCCATGTGCTGCAAATGAATGGTTATTAACCGATGTTTTAAGAAAAGAATGGGGTTTTAAAGGAATTGTCGTTTCTGATTTAGGTGCTATAAAATATATCCAAACCACTCATAATGTGGCAGATTCTCCTAAAGAAAGTATACGGCAAGCAATAACTGCAGGAGTTGATATGCAGTTTTATGATTTTTCAAACAAGTTTTGGCAAAACACTATTATAGAACTTGTTCAAGAAAATAAATTATCAATGGAACATATAGATAGAGCTGTTGGAGGTGTTTTAAGACTTAAATTCTCACTTGGTTTATTTGAAAATCCATATACTGATGAGAACTTAATTAAAGAGCGGTTTCATTCAAAAGAGAATCAAGATATAGCCTTAGAAGCGGGTCATAAATCAATTTGTTTATTAAAAAATGAAAATGATATTTTACCTCTTAATAAAAACGTAAAAAGAATAGCGGTTATAGGTCCAAATGCAAATGCCTCGCGTTTAGGAGGGTACTCGGTTAAAAATAAAGTAGCAACAACTGTTTTTGAGGGGATAAAACAAGTTGTAGGCGCAGATACAAAGGTTTTATATGAAGAAGGAGTTTCGTTAATTGTTAAAGGTCAAGTAATTTCTTCGTCTTGTTTACTTACTCCAGACGAGTCCCAAAATGGATTGAAAGGAGAGTATTTTAACAATCGAAAATTAGAAGGCAAACCTGCTTTAACTAGAATAGACAAAAAACTAGAATTCGATTGGCCATGGTCTCCAGGAGATGGAGTAAATGATGATGAAATTTCAATTCGTTGGACAGGTTTTCTTAAGCCAACAACTTCATTTGATGGTTGGATTGGGCTAAGTTCAGATGATGGTATACGAATGTGGGTTGATGATAATCTTGTTATTGATAATTGGAAAAAAGGGGGGACTAATATTATTACAACCCCAATGAATTTTAAAGCTGGCAAAAAATATAAAATCCGCATAGAAATGTGGGAAGGTGGCTGGGGAGCAAGAGCTCATTTACGTTGGAATTTAGAGAAAGTAAATTTTCAACCAGCAATAGATCTAGCTAAAAATGCAGATGTTGCCATTGTAGTTTTAGGGGAATCTAGAGAACTTGTAGAAGAAAATAGAGATGTGGCTACTCTGGATTTGCACGGAGAGCAAGAAGAGCTTATTAAAGCAATACAAAAAACAGGAACTCCTGTAATTTGTGTTTTATTAAATGGTCGCCCATTATCTGTTAATTGGATTAATGATAATGTTCCTGCAATTGTGGAAGGTTGGTTTCCTGGAGAAGCTGGAGGAAAAGCTATTGCGGATGTTTTGTTTGGAAATTATAACCCTGCAGGAAGACTACCAATTACTTTCCCTAAATCTGTTGGGCAGTTACCTATCTACTATAACCAAAAGCCATCAGCTATTCATAGATATGTTGCCGAAAGTGAAAATCCACTATATACTTTTGGATTTGGATTAAGCTATACAAAATTTGAATATTCAAATCTTTCAATAAGTGCGAAGAAAATAAATATTGATGGTGAAATTAAGGTTAGTATCAATGTTAAAAATATAGGTGATTTTGACGGAGACGAAGTTGTTCAACTCTATATTAATGATATCTATAGTATCGTAACAACACCTCAAAAAACATTAAAGGGGTTTAAAAGAGTTAATATTAAAAAAGGAGAAACAAAAATGGTTGAGTTTGTATTAACTTCAGAAGAGTTAGCTATTTGGAATAGAGATATGAAACACGTTGTTGAACCAGGTGAATTTGAAGTAATGATTGGCGGGAATTCTATGGATGTACAAAAAATAAAATTTGAAGTACTAAATTAATTCTACTTTTTGATTTTTGGTTAATGAATAATTAAATAGGTAATTAGTTTAAAATTTAAAAATATGAATCAATTAATAAAACAGCTTATAAAACCTCATAAGGTCTTAAAATTTACTCTCCCATTTTTAATAATTGCTATAATATCATGTGCTCCCAATAATAAATTGGAGTTAACAAATAAAGGTACTTCAAATTATGAAATTGTAATTGCTAAAAATTCTTCAACAACTATAAAATATGCATCAGAAGAATTACAAAACTATATTAAAAAAATTTCAACAGTTAAAATTCCAATAGTAACAGAGGAAAATCAGACAGAAGCTAAACACAAACTTTTTGTTCAAATTGCAACGTTAGATAAAGATCAAATTAAAATTAATTCAGAAGCTGAAAATATAATTATTAGTGGAGGTTCAGATTCAGCAGTGAAAAATGCTGTTTATGAGTTTTTGGAAATCTATCTAAATTGCAAATGGTACGCACCGAATGTTGAAGAAATTCCAATTTTAAAAACGATTGTTTTAGATAAAAATATAAATTATTTATACACGCCTAATATTATTACAAGAACAGTGCATTCTAAATTATTTTATGAAAACCCCGCCTTTGCAGATAAGCACAAAGTAACAATAGAAGCATTTCCATATTACGTTCCTTCAGCAAGAGTGCATACCTTTAATAAGTTTTTACCAGAGGAAGTTTATTATAAAAAACATCCAGAATATTTTGCTTTAAGAGGTAATAAGAGGTTACCAACTCAATTGTGTTTAACAAATAATAATGTTTACCAAATAGTAAAAGATTCTGTAGCTTCCTTGTTTAAACAGTTTCCGGAAGCTACTGTTATTTCTGTTAGTCAGAATGATAATCAACAATATTGCCAATGTAATAAATGTAGTGAGATTGATAGTTTAGAAGGAGGTCCATCTGGAACAATGATTCAGTTTGTAAATAAAATTGCAGGGGATTTTCCTGATAAAACAATTTCAACTTTGGCCTATCAATACACACGTAAACCTTCAAAAACAAAACCTTTAAGTAATGTTTTAATTACACTATGCTCAATTGAATGTGATAGAAGTGCACCAATTGAAGAAAAATGTACTGATTTTGCTGAAGATTTAAAAGGCTGGAAACAAATTACTAAAAACATTAGAATTTGGGATTATACAACTCAATTCACCAATTTTTTAGCACCGTTCCCAAACATTCATACTTTAAAACCAAATATTCAATTTTTTAGTGGCAACAACGCAAAATGGATTTTTGAGCAACACAGTCATAACCCTAGCGAATTGTTTGAGTTACGTTCCTATGTTACTGCAAAATTACTGTGGAATCCTAATTTAAACATGGAGGAATTAATTACTGAATTTACCAATGGATATTACCAAGAAGCCGGACTTTATGTGAAAAAATATATTGATTTAGTTCATCAAAAAATTAAAGAAAATCCTGATTTTTTTCTCTTTTTATATGGAGATCCATCACAAGCATTTGATTCCTTTTTAAATCCGGAATTATTAAAAAAATATGATGAATTTTTTGATAAAGCTGAAAAAATAGTTACAAATAAACCATTGATTTTAAAACGAGTTAAAGAAGCTCGCATAAGCATAGACTATACTATTTTAGAAGCTTGTAAAAAGAATTTATCTAAAGAATTTAGCATGGTGTTGTTAGATAATAAAGGAAATAAAAGTATAAATGAAGCGGTTGTGAAACGATTGGATAATTTTTATAATACTTGTGTAAATGCAAATATTAGCCTAATGAATGAAATGGGCTTTACAGTGCAAGAGTATTATGTAAATTATAAAAAAGCTATGGAGGTTGCAATACAGCCAAATAAGGCCTTTGGTAAAAAGGTTACATTACTATCAAAACCTAAAAAATATGCAAATGAAGATCCTCAAACCTTAACTGATGGTGCTTTAGGAGGTAATAGTTTTTACGCCAATTGGTTAGGTTTTGAAGGGAATAATTTAGAGGTTGTAATAGATTTAGAAGCAAGCGAATCTATAAGTTCTATAACAACTGCATTTTTACAAGTAACTAATCATGTGGTGTTTTTTCCTGAAAGTGTAACCTATTTTTATTCAAATGATAATAAAAAATTTAAAAAACTAGGGTTAATTAGTAACGATATGCCACTTATTAAATCTAGTAAGGTCAATGATATCAAATATTTCGACTTGAATTTTTCTACGGTGAATGCTCGCTATATTAAAGTAATTGGAGAAAACATGATTGAACCACCTTATTGGCATCATGCAGCAGGAACACCAGCTTGGATTTTTGCAGATGAAGTGATTGTGAATTGAATTAATAGTTATAAAATTAAAAGTATTGTTGAGTAAAAAATATAATAAAACAATGAAAAAAATAATTTGCACGTTAAGCATGTTTCTATTATTAACTTCTTGTTCACAGCAAGGCATAAAACCTTTAACTAAATATGTAGACCCAATGATTGGCACAGATACCCACGGGCATACATTTCCAGGAGCTACAACTCCTTTTGGTATGGTGCAATTAAGCCCTTCTAACGATTTTAAAAATTGGGATTGGTGTGCAGGATACCATTATTCAGATTCAATAATTAAAGGTTTTGCTCACAATCATATTAGTGGAGCAGGCTTGTCTGGCTTAGGAGATATTTTAATTATGCCAACAATGGGTAAGAAAACGACTAAATCGGGTACTGATGAATTAGTTGATTTGAGTTATCGATCTCGCTTTTCTCATAGTACTGAAAGTGCAAGAGCAGGATATTATGCAGTAACTTTAGAGGATTATAATATTAATGTAGAATTAACAGCCACAACAAGGGTTGGTTTTCATAAATATACTTTTAATACAGCTGGCGAAGTAGACATTATTATAGATCCTACTCATGCTGTTATGGAAAAAGCTTCTGAAACTTCAATTGAAATAATTTCAGAGACTGAAATAAGAGGATTTAAGCGCATTGCAATGGGGTCAAATAAAAGTAGATGCAGCTATTTTAGCGCAAAGTTTTCTAAACCTTATGTAAGTGCAACCTTAACTAATAATGATATCCCAGTTGAAGCTGATAAATTAACAGCTTTAAAAGCGAAAGGTTTTGTAACTTTTAATGTTGAAAAAGGGGAGGTAATAGAAATTTCAGTGACCTTATCAGGAGTAGATTATGCTGGGGTTGAAAAAAATTATAAAGCTGAAGCAGAAGGAAAAGCCTTTGCAGATGTTTTAAAGGAAACAACAAGTACTTGGGATCAAGTTTTAAATAAAATTGTTATAAATGACTCAAGTTCAGATTCAAAAAAAAGAACTTTTTATACTGCAATGTATCACTCTTTTATATCACCTAATATTATTTCTGATGTTGATGGTCGATATGTTGTTGAAGGGAAAACGTATCCTTCTAACATAGTTCAATACAGTAACTATTCTACCTGGGATACTTATAGAGCTGAACATCCTTTATTGACAATAATTGATCAAGAATCAACTTCTAAAATGGTGAATAGTTTAATCTCTCGTGATACACAGGTTGGTATCGGACAACCTGTTTGGGAACTTGTGGGGTATGATAATGCATGTATGATTGGTTATACTACATCTTCTGTAATTGGTGATGCAGTATTAAAGGATATACAAGGAATAAATAAAGAAGAAGCGTTTTACTCCATGTACAAATCTGCTTTTGATCTTTCAAAGCATAGCGCTGTTTATGATGTAAGTGGGCTTGAAGATTATATAAATTATGGATATGTAACTGCTGAAACTGGATGTTCTGTTTCAAAAACAACGGAATATAATTATCACGATTTTGTAATAGCTAGAGTAGCTGAAAAACTTGGTAAAACAGCCGAAGCTGAAGAATTTTATGATAGAAGTTTTGGTTACCGTAGGTTATTCAATAAAGATAATGGGTATTTATACCCTGTGTTTAGTAATGGAGATATGAGGTCATTAGATTTGACTACTTGGGATAATTTAATAACTAATTATATTTCAGGAAACATTTGGGCTTATTCGGCTTACACTCCTCATGATATGATGGGAATAATTCAATTACATGGCGGAAAAGAAAAATATGCAGCTTGGTTAGATAAAGTATTTTTAGATACCACGGTATTGGGTGGTGCACAGCACGTAGATATTTCTGGATTTATAGGTAAATATGGTCATGGTGATGAACCAGGTCATCAAATGCCATATTTGTATAATTATGTAGGGCAACCATGGAAAGGTCAAAAATATATCAATGAAGTTGTTAGTACCATGTATTCAGATAAACCAGATGGAATGATTAATAATGAAGATTTAGGTCAAATGTCTGCGTGGTATATTTTTAGTACACTTGGTTTTTATCCTGTTTCACCAGCTGACTTAAGTTATCAATTAGGGGCGCCTTATTATGAATCTGCAACGTTAAATTTAGAAAATGGAAATACTTTTACGGTCAATGCTTTAAATCTTTCCAAAGAAAACTTTTATGTACAGTCTGTGAAATTAAATGGAAAAGAATATGATAAAACATATATTAATCATGAGGATATAATGAATGGGGGGATTTTAGAATTTACCATGGGAAATACACCAAATAAAAATTATGGGTCTAAAGATAGTAGTACCTCTATTGGTGAAGTTATAGGAGAAGCTAAAATATTATCAAAAGCAAGCGCATCACCTTATGATATTAATCCTTCCTATTTCTTTTCGAATAGCCATATAGCGCAACTTAAAAGCAATGATAAAGGAGTTGAAATTCATTATACAACCGATGGGTCTACACCTACAATAAAATCAACAAAATTTGTAAAACCTATAATAATAAAAGAAAACTATACTTTAAAAGCAATAGCTGTTAAAGAAGGATTGAATTCTAGTAAAGTATATGAAAAGCCAATATATAAAAGTGTTTTTCCATTATTAAAAAAAGGATATCCTAAGATAACTATGAATAGCTGGTCAAATCCTAATTATGGAAAATCGGACGGAAGTTTACTTTTTGATGAAATTACGGGATCTAGTAGTTATGGTGATGCAAAATGGACAGGATTAAAAGATAAAATTGATGTAGATGTAGATTTAGGAACAAATCAAACAATATCAAATGTTTCTATAGGGGTGTTAGATGATATAGGAACATGGATTTTTCCAGCAGCATCTATTCAGATTTATGGAGGTTCTTCAAAAGAAAACTTAAAACTTATTGGAGAAAAATATTTTGAAGCAAAAAAAGGATTTGATAAAGAGGTGATTCGTAAAATTTTACAATTAGAAAAAGGAAATTATAGATACCTTAAAGCTGTTATAAAACCATTTGATGTAGCTCCAGAATGGCACGCTGCAGCAGGTAACAAAGTTTGGTTATTTGTTGATGAAATTATTTTTTATTAGATCAATGAAGAAAAATGTATAAGAGATGAGCAAAGTAGTAATAGTATTTTTAGGGATGTTAATTTTGTTTTCATGCAAACAAAAAAACTGTATTGAAGAAAATCAAAAAGTAAAAGATATAGAATTAACAAAACTTCAAGAGGAAGTCAAGTTAGAAACTTTACGTTCTTGGAATGATTATAAAAAATATGCTTGGGGGCATGATGTATTATTACCATTGTCAAAAAAATCTTTTGATTGGTATGAAGAGTCTTTAGGGATTTCGCCAATTGATGCTTACAGTACTTTAAAAGTAATGGGTTTTGAAAAAGAAGCTAAAGAAATTGAAGAATATGCTTTAGCAATGGATTGGGATAAAGACCTTTATGTACAAACTTTTGAGGTAAACATTAGAATTTTGGGAGGTTTATTATCTATGTATCATTATTCTCAAAATGAAGCAATTTTAGCTAAAGCACAAGATTTTGGAGATCGTATTCTACCAGCTTTCAAAACTCCAACAGGTATTCCTGCACATTCTGTAAATTTAAGAACAGGGAAATTAGCGGGTAATCAAGGCATAGGAAAAGGTGATGTGGTTAATGTAGCTCAAGCCGCAACCTATTTATTTGAGTTTGGAATATTGAGTTATTATACAAAAGATGCAAAATATTATCAAGTAGCAAAAAAAGCGACAAAGGCAATCTTTAGTAGAAAATCAAAAATTGGATTACCAGGAGAAAATATTAATGTTTATACAGGAAAATGGGAAGGTACTCAGTGGCATCATTTACAAGCTGGAGTAGATGCATATTATGAATATATGTATAAGAGTTGGATGATTTTTCCAGATCCTGAAATAAAGGAAATATGGGATTATAGCAAATCGAAAATTGATGAATATCTACTTGACGAATATGAAGGACATACTTATTATACCATTGTTGATATGCATACCGGTGAAATTTTAAAACGATCAGTTTCTCTATATGATGCATTTTGGCCTGCGATTCAGGCTGTTTCTGGAGATGTTGAGGCTGCAGAAAAAAATCAAAAAACCTGGGATTGGTTGTGGAATAAAAATGGGCTTTTACCAAGTAGATATAAATACGATGATGACACCTATGAGTATCCAAATTCTGAAATAAATCCTGAAATTATTGAATCTGCCTATTATTTGCATGAAATTACAGGAAAAGAGGAATATTTGAATATGATTAAGAAGTACTGGAACGATATAAAGAAAAATTGTAAAAATGAAGTTGCATACAATTCTATTGAAGATGTTAGAACAATGGAGAAAAAAGATTATTTAGCTAAATTCTTTTTTGCGGAAACTATGAAATATTTTTATATCGCATTTTCACAAGGAGAATTTGATTTTAATGAACATGTATTTAATACGGAAGCGCACACTTTTAAAAAATCCGATTTTAATTCAGATGAGGCAAAAATAAGGCTTGGGTATTAGTATTTAAAACATAATTCAAGGAATAAAATAATTATTAATTAAGTAATTTTTATGAAATTAAAGCATAGTATAATAGTTAGTATTTTTTTAATTTTTTTTAGCAGTTGTAAAAATAAAAATACACTAACTGTTAAATCCCCTAATAGTCAAATTAGCGTCATTTTTAATTCTAATAATGAAGGAATAAACTATACAATAGCATACAAAGATTCTGTACTAATTAAGCCATCAAAATTAGGTTTTCATTTTAAAGAAATGCAACCTTTAGAAAAGGATCTTGTAATAAATGAGTTTAAATATTCAAATTCGAACACTATCTGGACTCAAGTATGGGGAGAAAATGAAGAAATAATTGATAATTATAATAAATTATTCATTTCACTTCAAGAGAAAGAGGGGCTAAAGCGTAAAATTAATATTGTATTTAAGTTGTATAATGACGGTGTTGGTTTTAGATATGAAATTCCAACCCAAAAAAATATTGACAATATTTATATAACAAATGAATTAACGGAATTCAATTTTGTGAAAAATCATAGTGCTTGGTTTATTCCTGCAAATTTTGATTCATATGAGACGTTGTACAAAAATGAACTTCTATCTGAAGTTCCTTCAGCAAATACTCCAATAACATTTGAGACAAAAGACGGAAATTTTATTAGTATTCACGAAGCAAACCTGACTAATTATGCAGGAATGACTTTGAATAAAAATTCAGAGGATAACTTATCTTTTGAAGCTAATTTAGTGCCTTGGCCAAATGGTGTTAAAGTAAAAACAAAGACTCCCATGCAATCGCCTTGGCGTACGATTCAAATAACGGATAAAGCAGAAAAGTTGGTAGCATCAAATTTGATTTTGAATCTGAATGAACCAAATAAAATTGAAGATGTTTCTTGGATAGAGCCCATGAAATATATTGGGATTTGGTGGGGAATGCATTTAGGAACACAGACTTGGACTTTAGGAAATAGACATGGAGCAAACACAGTTGAAACTAAAAAGTATATCAACTTTGCTTCTGAGCATAATATTTCAGGTGTCTTAGTTGAAGGATGGAATACAGGCTGGGAAAATTGGGGAAAAAGAGATGCCTTTGATTTTGTTACACCGTACGAAGATTTTGATTTAGAAGAAATTACTAAATACGCAACTTCAAAAAATATAGAATTTATTGGTCATGTTGAAACTGGAGGGGCAGCACAATCATTTGAAACTAATCTTGATAAGATTTTTTCAATGTATCATAATTTAGGTGTAAAAACGGTAAAAACTGGTTATGCTGGAGGTATTCAAACAAAAGGGCAATATCATCATGGACAATTTATGGTAAATCATTATAGAAATGTTGTGGAACAAGCTGCGAAGTATCAAATAATGATTGATGCCCATGAACCGATAAAACCAACCGGAATTAGAAGAACCTATCCTAATATGATGACTCGTGAAGGTACAAGAGGAATGGAATGGAACGCTTGGAGTTCAGGAAATCCACCAGAACATCATACTATTTTACCTTTTACCAGAGGGCTTGCAGGTCCAATAGATTACACACCTGGAACATTCGATATTTTGTTTAAAAATGCAAAAAATAGAGTAAAATGGAATGGGTTAGATGACGGTACTTCACGTGTAAATACAACTTTAGCTAAACAATTAGCACTATTTATAGTATTATATAGTCCGCTTCAAATGGCTTCGGATTTAATTGGAAATTATGAAAATCAGCCTGCGTTTAAATTCATTGAAGATTTAGCAACGGATTGGGAAACTTCAAAAGTACTGAATGGAAAAATAGGAGATTATATTACAATTGTAAGAAAAGACAAAGAAAGTGCTAATTGGTTTTTAGGAAGTATTACAGACGAAAATGATAAAAATTTAGAAATTAAATTGACTTTTTTAGATATTAATAAAAAATATTTAGCTGAAATGTATGCTGACGGAGAAACGGCAGATTGGAAAATAAATCCACAAGAAATTAAGATAAGTTCAATAGAAGTAGATTCCAAAACAATTCTAAATTTAAAATTGGCTCCAGGTGGAGGTCAGGCAATAAAGTTCACACCTATAAATTAATATAAATGAAAAAAATCAGTATATTATTCCTTACGGTAATTATAATTTCTTGTTCTTCAGAAAATGAAGTTTTTAATATAATGACTTATAATATTCGTTATGACAATCCAAATGATGGTGAAAATCAATGGGCCAATAGAAAAGAATTTCTAGTTGATCAAATAACATATAATGAAGTTGATATTTTCGGAATTCAAGAAGGATTACATCATCAAGTAATGTATTTGGCTGATAATTTTAAAGATTATAGTTATATTGGAGTCGGAAGAGATGATGGTAAAGAAAAAGGAGAATACAGTGCTGTTTTTTACAATTCAAAAAAGTTTAAAGTAATAGATAGCAACACATTTTGGTTATCAGAAACGCCAAATAAAATTTCTATTGGTTGGGATGCTTCAATGGAACGTATTTGTACCTATGCTGAATTTGAAAGTGTTAATTCAAAGCAACATTTTTTGGTATTTAACACCCATTTTGATCATATTGGAGATGTTGCTAGATTAGAAAGTTCAAAATTGATTTATAGTAAAATAAAAAAAATTAACTCTAAGAATTTGCCAATTTTTGTAATGGGTGATTTTAATTTATTACCATCAAGTGAACCTATTCAATACTTGTCTAAAAAATTAAATGATTCCAAAGAAGTTAGTCTATTAAAACCGTTTGGGCCAACAGGCACATTTAATGGTTTCAAATTTCACGAACCTGTTAGAGACAGAATCGATTATATTTTTACGAACAAAGAAAAAATTCGAGTAAATAAATATGCAATTATTAGTGATTCAAAGGATTGTAAATATCCGTCAGATCACTTACCAGTTGTAATTGAAGTACAATTTAAATAAATTTCTCAAAATGAAAAGAAGAAATTTTTTAGTTCAAAGTTCATTGTTTACTGCTGGAGCTTTAGCAATGCCTCAAAATATTGTTGCAGCATCACAAGATAAATTTATAAGTAAACGCCCTTCTTTAGCAGATAGAAAATTTGTAAGTGAGGAGGTTGAAAATGTGATAAAAAAAGTGAAGTTGGTTATTAGAGATGAAGAGATTGCTTGGCTTTTTGAAAATTGTTTTCCAAATACATTGGATACTACAATTGATTATGAAATTATTGATGGGAAGCCTGATACGTTTGTAATTACGGGAGACATTGATGCAATGTGGCTAAGAGATTCTACGGCTCAAGTTTGGCCTTATATGTCATTAATTTCAAAAGATGAAAAACTAAAGAATCTTGTAAAAGGATTAATTAACAGACAAGTGAAATGTGTGTTACTTGATTCCTATGCAAATGCATTTTATAAGGATATAACGAAAATTTCTTACTGGAAAAGTGATCAAACTCAAATGCTAGCAGGTATTCATGAGCGTAAATGGGAAATAGATTCTCTATGCTATGTTGTTCGATTGGCAAATGAATATTATCAAATTACGAAGGATGATTCTATTTTTGATGAAGACTGGGATAATGCAATGCGTTTAATTGTAAAAACCTTTAAAACTGAGCAGCGAAAAAATAATGAATCAGATTATTATTTTAGTAGAAACACTACTTCAGTAATTGATTCTCCTCCTTTTGGTGGAACAGGAAGACCTGTCAAGCCAAACGGGTTAATATGCTCAATGTTTAGACCGTCTGATGATTCTACAATGTATCCCTATTTAATTCCTTCAAATATTTTTGCTGTATTATCATTAAATCAATTATCAGTAATTTATAAAAATGTAATAAATAAAAATGAGTTTGCAATAATTTGTGAAGAAATGGCAGAAGAGGTTGATGATGCTGTTAAAAAATATGCAATTTCTGAACACTTAAATTATGGTGAAATTTATGCTTATGAAGTTGATGGGTTTGGTAATAAATTATTTATGGATGATGCCAATGTGCCTTCATTAATGTCATTGGCTTATTTGGGGGCTCATAAATTAACTGATGACATTTATAAAAATACTAGAAAATTTTTGCTAAGTGAAAATAACCCATATTTTTTAAAAGGAGAGTTGGCTGAAGGTCAGGGAAGTCCTCATACTGGTAAAAATAAAATTTGGCCAATGGGAATTATTTTAAGAGCAATGACGAGTACGGATAATGAAGAAATAATAAAATGCCTAAAAATGTTGAAAGGAACTCATGCAGGAACAGGTTTTATGCATGAAGGCTTCAATAAAGACAATCCAAAGGAGTATGGTAGAGATTGGTTTGCTTGGGCAAACACATTATTTGGTGAACTAATTTTGAAAATTTATAAGGAAAATAGAAGCTTGCTAGCTTTGAAATTTTAAAATCATAAATTATGTCTAAACAAATTTTAATAATTCTCTTAAGTCTAATCTTAATTACTTCTTGTGAGAATCAGAATAAGACTCAACAAATAGTGAATAATAATGATGTTATTCACAATAGAAAAAGAGTTGTAGCTTATGTTAACAGTTGGCAAAACAATTGGGGTGATAATTATGAAAAAGCAAAGCGCATTACTCATATTAATTATGCTTTTGCTAATATAAAAGATGGAAAAGTTGTAGAAGGAAATGAAAATGATGAAAAAGTCTTAAAAAAATTAAATAATCTTAAGGAAGTTAATAGAGATCTGAAGATCTTAATTTCAGTTGGAGGTTGGAGTTGGTCTAAAAATTTTTCTGATGCGGTTTTAACTGAAAAATCTAGAGAAATTTTTGCAAATAGTGCTATTGATTTTATGTTAAAGCATAATATAGACGGTATTGATTTAGATTGGGAATATCCCGGTCAATTAGGAGATAATAATAAGTTTAGACCTGAAGATAAAGAGAACTTCACTGCTATTTTAAAATTACTAAGAGAAAAATTGAATGTAATTTCAACCAATAATAACCAATATTTATTGACCATTGCAACAGGAGCTAATCAACAGTACTTAAATCATGTAAATATGGAAGAGGCGCATAAATACCTCGATTTTATCAATATTATGACTTATGATTTTTTTACAGGAGGATCAAATCGAACTGGTCATCATGCGAATCTATATAAATCAGGATTTGATAATGGGGAAGGAACCATTGCATCTAAAGCTGTTGAAGAGCATATTAATGCAGGTATTCCCATTGAGAAAATAGTATTAGGCGTTCCATTTTATGGTAGATGGTGGAATAAAACGTCCCCAAAAAATAATGGTTTATACCAAAATTCAAAAGGAAAAAAAGGGAGTATAGATTATAAATATATAGCGGATAGTATTAAAAATAAATTATTTGTTTCGTATTGGGATGACAAAGCTAAAGCACCTTATATATGGAGAAAAAAAGATTCATTGTTTTTGACATATGAAAATTCTATATCTTTGAAAATTAAAATAGATTTTATAAAAAGCAAGAAAATGGGAGGTGTAATGTTTTGGCAATTTAATGGAGATAATGGAGCGCTTTTAAATACTATTTCAACTAACTTGAATAATTAGTAAATAAGATTATATCAAATACCCAAATTCTCTAAACCCTTTTAAAAAACATGTATAAATTCAATAAATTTTAAATTCCGAAAACAGTTAAAAGACTTCCTATAACGTTATAAATATGTTATTGGTCGAAATTATTGAATCAAAACTTTTGTTTAATATACATTTAACTTAATATTAACTCAAACAATAAAATGAATGATACAAAAAACACTTAAACTGTTTTTTTTAATTTGTGTACTAGGTTTTTCTAGTTTACAAGCTCAAACAGTAAATGGGACAATTACTGACGCCACGGATGGGACTCTCTTGCCTGGTGTAAATGTAATAATTAAAGGCACTAAAATTGGGGCCTCATCAGATTTTAATGGAAATTATAGTATTGAAGTAACAAGTACTGATGCTATATTACAATTTTCTTATTTAGGATATTCTACTAAGGAAATTAAAGTGAATGGGAAATCCATAATGAATGTTTCGTTAAATCAAAGCGCAGAGTCTTTGGATGAGGTGGTAGTTACTGCTTTAGGGATATCTAGAGAGAAAAAATCTCTAGGTTATTCTGTTTCTGAAGTAGATGGGTCTTCGGTTTCACTTGCAAAAGAAGCCAATGTTGTAAATTCACTTTCAGGTAAAGTAGCGGGTGTTGTAATCACACAATCTGCTTCAGGACCTGCTGGGGGAACAAGAGTTATAATTAGAGGTAATAACTCTATTACAGGTAATAACCAACCATTATATGTGGTAGATGGTGTACCAATTGACAACTCAGGTATTGGTTCAGCAAATGGTTCAAATACGTCGAATTACAATCGTTCGGATTTAGGTACTGGTATTTCTGATTTAAACTCAGATGATATTAAATCTATGTCTGTATTAAAAGGTCCTAACGCTGCTGCACTTTATGGTTCAAGAGCAAGTAATGGTGTTATTTTAATCACAACTAAAAAAGGAAGTAATCAACAAGGGTTAGGTATTTCTTTATCTACAAATATTTCATTCCAAAACCCATTAATTTTACCGGAGTATCAAAACGAATATGGTGCTGGTAAAGATGGAGTTTTTGCAACAGACTTAACTGAATTAAAAGGAAATGGTTCTTGGGGTCCAAAATTTGATGGTTCATCACAGTTATATTACACAGGTGAAAACAGACCTTATGTAGCGCAGCCAGATAATGTAAAAGATTTTTTTGAAACAGGTTCAAGTATCGTTAATACTTTAGCAATAAGTAAAAGTAACGAAAATTCTTCATTACGTTTTTCTTATTCTAACTCAACAATGCAAAGTATTTTGCCAAATTCTGAAGTTGATAGAAATAACTTTAATTTAAGGGGATTTAGTCAATTAACTGATAAGTTCTCTTTAGATGCTAAAGTAACTTATTTCTTGCAAGGAGCTAAAAATCGTCCATCTCAAGGTACTGAAGGTGTCATGGCATATTTGTATGGCTTAAACAGAAATATAGATATTAACGATCTAAAAACTTACCAAAATTTAGATGATGGTTATGGTGTTATTTCTGCAACTAATAGTGGAGGTAACCCTTATTGGATTCTTTACAATGATAAAAACGAAGATAATAGAAAACGTTTTTCAGGTTTTGCAAAAGCAAAGTATGATTTTTCAGATACCTTTAAAGCATTTGTAAGAGTTGGTACCGATGCAGTTTCTCATGATACTGAAAGCTATAGTGCTGTTGGTCATCATTTTTACCCTGCAGGAAGAATTAATTATTCTGCAACTGACCGTACTGAAACAAATTACGATTTATTATTAATGTATAATAAAGATATTAATGAAGATTTCAATTTATCAGTAAATGTTGGTGCAAATGCATTACATTCTACTTATAAATCTTCTAGTATAGCAGGAGAAGATTTTAAAATTCCTGGAAAATACTTTATTAGTAATACAGATCCTTTAAAATTAAGTGTTGGTCAAACTGACTTAATTGAAAAAAAGGTAAACTCTGTTTATGGGTCAGGTTCTTTAGCTTATAAAGGAATGATGTATTTAGATATAACAGGAAGAAATGACTGGTCATCTGCACTTTCAAGCGAAAACAGATCATATTTATATAAATCAGCTAGTTTAAGTATGTTATTAAATAAAATGTTTGATTTTGGAGCTTCAAAAATTAATTTAGCAAAATTACGTTTAAGTTATGCTAATGTTGGTAATGATACAGATCCTCAACAAATTGTAAACTTATTTAGTGTTGCTTCTAATGGTTACCTAGGAAACACTACTGTTTCTCGTCCAAATATTAAGTTTAGTGAAAGTTTAAGACCAGAAGATGTAACTTCTACTGAATTTGGATTTGAAGTAAAAGCGTTGGAAAATAGATTATTTGCAGACTTTACATATTATTCTATTAGTTCAAAAGATTTAATTTTTGATGTACCTGTTGATCCAGCAACTGGATATAGTTATTTCAGAGAAAATGTAGGAGAGGTTTCAAACAAAGGTTTTGAATTAATGATTGGAGGTACTCCAATAAGGAATGATAATTTTAAATGGGATGTTTCTTTAAATTTATCTCAGAATACTAATGAACTAGTAAGTCTTATTGATGGACAAGATTTTTTCGAATTTAGTACAACTAACAGTGGTGCAGTTGATGTTAGAGCTCAAGTAGGAGAAGGATTTGGAGATATTTATGGAACAACTTGGAAAACTACAGATGATGGTCAGTTATTATTAACAGCAACTGGGCGTCCGCAAGCTAGTGATGAACGAGTAAAGTTAGGAAATTACCAGCCAGATATGACAGGTGGATTTAGCAATACTTTTAACTATAAAGATTTTGCTTTAAACTTTTTACTTGATTTTAGAATTGGCGGAGAAGTTTATTCAGGTACTGATGCAGCCTTAGATGCAAGAGGTGTTTCTGTGAAAACCTTACAATATAGAGAAGATGGTATAACTGTTGAAGGTGTATGGGATGATGGTGGAACATTAACGCCAAATACTACTAATATTAGTGCTCAAGATTATTGGGGTGCTGTAAGTGGTATTGCTTCAGAATATATAATTGACCAAACAAATGTACGTTTAAGAGAGATAAGTTTATCATACAACTTCCCAAATGCTATCCTTGAAAAAACATTTGTTAAAAACGCTTCTATAAGTTTAACAGGAAGAAATTTATTTTTCCTTTATAAGAAAAGCGATAACTTTGATCCAGAAGCAAGTTATTCAACAAGTAACTTTGCGCAAGGAGTATTGTATTACAACTTGCCAACAACAAGTAGTATAGGTTTAAGTTTAAATGTTAAATTTTAATAATTTTTTAAAATGAGAAATATAAAAATAACAATATATAGTGTTTTAATGTTCTTCACTTTTTCTTGTACAGGAGATTTTGATGAAATAAACACAAACAATCAGGGATTCGAATCTACTGATTTAAGTGCCAAATTTTTTGTAACTGAGGCACAATACCAATTATATGCTCCTGCTCGTTACCCGTATTGGAGAGCACACTTAATTCATACAGATAGGTATGCAGGTCATTTTACTTTTGGAAGTAATGTTTCTTGGTGGGATGATGGTCTTGGGTATAACTATAGTGGTGGTTATACCGATGCAGCTTGGGATTGGTTAGCAGGTTACTTTGGAAATGTAAAATCTTTTATGGATTTAACAGCAACTGGAGCTGAATTTGAAAATCAACAAATGTATGCTATGGGGTTAATTATGAAATCTTTATATTACCAAATGTATACTGATACTTTCGGAATGATTCCTTTTAGTGAAGCTGGAGTAGAAGGTAATTTAACACCAAAGTATGATACTCAAAAAGAGATATATAAAGGTGTTATTGCAGATTTAGATGCAGCGATGGCTCTTATTGGTTCTGAAACAGCAACTGGAGTTAATGTAGACGACGTAGGTAGCAATGATATTTATTGTGGAGGAGATATGCAAAAATGGAAAAAATTAGCAAATACATTAAAACTAAGAATTGCCATGCGTGCTTTAGGTGCAACAGGTGATGATTTTGCAACGACTACTATTAATGAAGCTTTAAGCTCACCTTTATTAGATGGTGATTCAGGTAGTGTTACAATGGAAAAAGACATAATAATTGGTCAATGGGGAAGTGCTGCTTACGGTGACGTATGGCATAGCTTTGGAGAAGGATCAAATTGGTCTATTGGAGCAACTTTAATTAATCAATTAAAGAACACTCAAGATCCAAGACTATCTGTATATGCATCACCAGCAAATGGAGGAGAATTTACATTTGAAGGTACTGGAGCTGATTACCAAGAAAGATTAGATTTCATAGTAGCAACTTTAGACGAAGCAGGTGCGACTTATACCTCAAGTACATTAGGTGATGTAACAACTTTAAATGTTGATGCAGGTCAATATATTGGTCAGCCAACAAGATTGAATGGAGATATTAAGCCATTGGTTAAGATTGATTTGTTTAGCGCACCAGGTCAGTTGATTAATCAAAAAACAGGAGAAGGTGTTGGAACGTATCCAGAAATTATTTTAACTAGTGCAGAAGCATATTTTTTACAAGCTGAAGCAGCAGTAAGAGGAATGGGATCAGGAGACGCTCAATCATTATATGCGGATGGAATTAGACAAGCAATGAAATTGTGGGAAGTTTCAGATGGAGATGCTGAAAGCTATATTAGTTCTCAAGATGCTGCTAATATTAGTGCTGGTACAATGGATGAGAAATTAGAGAAAATTGCAATCCAACGTTGGTTAGTAAGTTATACCGATGGTTTTGAAGCTTGGGCTGTAGTAAGAGATACAGGATATCCTACAGAATTGTCTCAAGGTGTTTCAAATTATACAATTTTTGAATTAGGTACATTAAGTGGTGATTACCCCCAACGTTTACGTTATGGTAGTGGAGCTCAATCAAACCCAAATTTTGGTCAAGCAATTTCAACTCAAGGAGCTGATTTACAAGCTACAAAATTGTGGTATGCTAAATAATTAATTTTCACGATTCCTTTAAATAAATTTAAGGATTGTTATATGAATTGACGAATTACTGTAGATTTATTTCTACTGGTAATTCGTCAATTTTTGTTTAAATAGATATATCTATTTTACTTAGAACTTCTTTAATCTACTAAAACTTGTTATTGGTCGAAATTATTTATTAACGATATTTATATTTCGTTAATTTATAGTAAATACAAGAAGTTGTATTATTCAAGTTTAAAATTTGATTTATTGACTTAAGTTTTTTAATGATTTTTTTTTGATTTAATAATTTGTTATTAAAAAGAACTAGTCCAAACTAGTTCTTTTTTTTTAAAAGCAATAATTTGATAGTTAAAATTCAAAATAAATCATTTTGGCAAAGGTTGATAAAGTAGTAAATAGTTATAAAATTAAACTTCTTTTATTTTTAAATATAAAAAAATGAATCAGCATATTGTAATTGGTGTAGATGTAGGAGGAAGTCATATAACTAGTGCAGCTATTGATCTAAGTACACTTCAAATAATTTCAAATTCAACGAAATCGAGTAAAATAAATAATAAAGGAACAAAAGAAGAAATACTTAGAGATTGGAGTGCCGTTATTAACGAAACAATACAGTGTATCCCACAAGTTAAAGAACTTAAAATAGGCTTTGCAATGCCTGGGCCTTTTCATTATAAAAGTGGTTTGGCAAAGTTTGAAAATAACGATAAGTATGAAAACCTATTTAATGTTTCGATACCAGAGGAGTTACCTAGGTTTTTGAATGTAAAAAATGTTGAACTACGTTTTTTAAACGATGCTACCTCATTTGGAGTTGGTGTTTCACAAGTAGGTAAAGCAAAAAACTATAATAATGTTATTGCAGTAACTTTAGGAACCGGGTTTGGTTCTTGTTTTATTACAAAAGGAATACCAGTTGTAAATTCTAGTACTGTTCCAAAAGATGGATGTTTATGGGACAAACCTTTTAAAGATGGAATTGCAGATGATTATTTTTCTACACGATGGTTTAAAAATACTTATAATGAAAAATCCGGAAAAAATGTAAAAGGTGTTAAGGAGGTTGCAGAGGCAAATAATGATTATTCTAAAGCCGTTTTTTCTGAATTTAGTTTAAACCTTGCTGAATTTATGAGCCCAATAATTGAACAATACAAACCAGAATTAATTGTTCTTGGAGGTAATGTTTCAAATGCAAGTGAACATTTTATTCCTAAGTTAAAAGATGAATTAAAAAAGAAAAACTTAAAAACCAAGTTTACGGTTTCAACATTAATGGAGGAGGCTGCTCTTATTGGGAGTGCACGCCTTTTTGATTCCTATTTTTGGGATAAAGTGAAAAACGATTTACCAAATCTTTGATTAAAGTATTATGAAAAATAAAAATATGAGCGTAAGTAAATTATTACCAGTATTCCTCACTTTTATAGTAATGGGATTTGTTGATATTGTAGGAGTATCAACAGGTTACATTCAAGAAGATTTTAATCTGTCAGATACAATGGCGCAATTTATACCATCAATGGTATTTGTATGGTTTTTCATTTTTTCTATACCAGTTGGTGTGTTACAAGATAAAATTGGTAAGAAAAAAATGATGAATATAGGTATTGTAATTAGTTTTTTAGGGTTAATAATTCCTTTTTTAAGTTATTCCTTTGTAACAGTTTTAATTTCATTTGCATTTATTGGAATAGGAAATACAATAGTCCAAGTTGCAGCTAACCCATTATTACAAGAAGTTTCTTCAAAAGAAAAATTATCAAGTTTTTTAAGCTTATCTCAATTTATAAAAGCTATTACATCACTATTAGGGCCAATAATAGCAACATTTTTAGCGCTAAGATTTGGAGATTGGAAATTAGTATTTGTTGTTTATGCTGTACTTTCTTTGATTTCAATTTTATGGCTTTCAGCAACTTCAATTGATGAACGTATAAAATCTGAATCACCAGCAACATTTAAGTCTTGTATGGAATTGCTTAAGAATAAATTTGTATTAGGAATAGTAATTGCAATTTTTTTAATTGTTGGAGCTGATGTTGGAATGAATTCTAATATTCAAGGGTTTTTAATGAAATTGCATGGACTTACGCTTGAACAAGCATCTTATGGAATTAGTATTTATTTTACAGCGCTAATGGTTAGTCGATTTTTAGGTGCTATTTTATTACAATTTTTAAAACCTATTCATTTTCTTATTACAACTGCTGTGTTAGCTATATTAGGAATGGGATTATTATTAGTTTCAAATTCGGTTTTAACAGCTCAAATAGCAATATTTATTGTTGGGTTAGGAGCGGGTAATTTATTCCCTCTTATTTTTTCAATTGCAATAAATAAGATGCCAGATAGAGCTAATGAGATTTCAGGTTTATTAATTATGGCAATTGTTGGAGGAGCTATAATTCCACCAATAATGGGCTCATTAAGTTCTTTAATGGGAATAGCAGGAGCTTTATACATGTTAATTTTATGTTTTGTTTATGTACTTATATTGGGATTAAAAAATATTTATAATGAAAACTAAATCAGTAGAAAATTCAAAAAGTATTAGATACGAAGAAGCGGGGAAGTTTGAGGAAACTAGATTTGAAAAAAAACACAATGTTATTTTTTCGAACTCAAAAGAAGGGTCAATTAAAGTTGCAAGAGAAATTGCTGATTTAATTATTAGTAAAAATGCAAAAGGAGCGTTATGTGTTTTAGGTTTAGCAACAGGTTCTTCTCCAATAAAAGTTTATGAAGAGCTTGTTAGAATGCATAAAGAAGATGGTTTAAGTTTTAAAAATGTTGTTACTTTTAATTTGGATGAATATTATCCGATGACTAAAGAAAACATTCAGAGCTACCACTATTTTATGCATGAACACTTGTTTAACCATGTAGATATATTACCTAAAAATATTAACATTCCAGACGGAACTGTGCCAGCTGATAGTTTACATCAGTATTGTATAGATTATGAAAATGCAATAGCAGAAAAGGGTGGTATAGATTTACAATTGTTAGGTATTGGTAGAACAGGGCATATTGGTTTTAATGAGCCTGGTTCGCATTTTAATTCAGAAACGAGGAGCATCATTTTAGATTATATTACAAAAGTTGATGCAGTACCTTCATTTTTAGGTATAGATAATGTCCCGAAAAAAGCCATTACTATGGGGATTAGGACTGTTAGAAAAGCTAAGAGAATAATTTTAATGGCTTGGGGACAGAACAAAGCTTCAATAATTAAAAAAACGATAGAAGGAGACATTTCTTCAAAAGTGCCAGCTACTTATTTGCAATATCATGATAACACAACATTTATTTTAGATATTGAAGCTGCATCAGATTTAACAAGAATTAATACACCTTGGTTAGTTGGTCCTTGTGTTTGGGATGAAAAACTAAGTAGTAAAGCAATTATTTGGTTGTGTCAAAAAACAGGGAAATCAATATTAAAATTGCTTGATGAAGATTATAATGATAATGGAATGTCTAGCTTATTAGCAGAAGAAGGATCATCTTATAATTTAAATATTAAAATGTTTAATAAAGTACAGCATACAATTACAGGTTGGCCAGGAGGTAAGCCTAATGCTGATGATACTTCAAGACCTGAGAGAGCAAATCCAGCTAAAAAAAGAGTGCTAATTTTTAGTCCGCATCCAGATGATGATGTAATATCAATGGGAGGAACTTTTGATAGATTGGTAGAGCAAGGTCATGAGGTGCATATAGCTTATCAAACATCGGGAAATATTGCAGTATCTAATCATGAAGCTCTTAAGTTTGCCGAAGTTACAAAAAGCATGAGTTGTAATAATGATAATGGTTTAATGAATAAAATAGTAGACGATATTAAATCTGAAAAAGAGAATGAAATTGATAGTTTTGATGTTAGGAAATTGAAAGGGATTATTCGTCAGTGTGAATCTTTGGCAGCAACTAGATATTTAGGAGTTTCAGATAACAACATACATTTTTTAAATTTACCATTTTATGAAACAGGAAGTATCAAAAAGAATCCACTTGGAGAGGAAGATGTTAAAATAATGTGTAATATTATTGAAGAAATTAAGCCACATCAAATTTATGCTGCAGGAGATTTAGCAGATCCACATGGGACACATAGAGCGAGTTTAGATGCATTATTTGAAGCTTTAAAAATTTTAAAACCAAAGTCATTTATGGATGATTGCTGGTTGTGGTTGTATAGAGGCGCTTGGCAAGAGTGGGATATTAACGAAATAAATATGGCGGTTCCTATGAGTCCAGATCAGGTATTAAAAAAGAGAAAAGCAATATTCTTTCATCAATCTCAAAAAGATGGCGTTATGTTTCAAGGAAATGATATAAGAGAGTTTTGGATGAGAGCAGAAGATAGAAATAATAAAACAGCTGAAAAATATAAAGAATTAGGGCTCGCTGATTATGCAGCTATGGAAGCATTTGTTAGGTGGAATTTCTAAATATTAATAAAAATATAAAGTTAAAAAAGCTTATGAATTTTAAAAAACACATTTATACTGTAATTCTCTTTATTTTAGTTGTAATATTAACTTCTTGCTCTTGGGGAGAAAAACCTAAGATGGACCTTTTAAATGAAGTCATTTTACCTAAACCTCTTTCAGTAAAAGCGTCAGGAAGTTCTTTTGAACTAAATGCCAAAACCAAAATTTTAGTGAATGAGGAATCGAAGGAATTAATGAATATAGGACACTATTTGGCTAATTTGATTAAACCGGCTACAGGATTCGATTTAGAAGTTAAATCAGGCGTTACAATGTCAAATTCAAATAGTATATATCTTTCAATTTCGAAGTTAGAATCCGAATTTGGTAAAGAGGGTTATAAATTGAAAATTACAGGTAAAAATGTAAGTATAAATGCTAATAGTCTTGAAGGGGTTTTTTATGGAATACAAACGCTTCGTCAAATTTTACCAAAGGAAATTGAAGCTTCTACAAAACAAAAAAAATCATGGTTTATTGCTACCGGTGAAATTTATGATTATCCACAATATGAATACAGAGGAGCTATGTTAGATGTTTCTAGACATTTTTTTAATGCAGAAGATGTAAAAAAATATATTGATATGCTTGTCGTTTACAAATTAAACGTGTTACACCTTCATCTATCTGATGACCAAGGTTGGCGCATAGAAATTAAGTCGTGGCCAAATCTTACTGAACATGGTGGCTCTACTGAAGTTGATGGAGGTACAGGCGGATTTTATACACAAGAAGAATACAAAGGTATTATAGAATACGCGCAGGAACGCTACATAACCATTATTCCTGAAATTGATATGCCAGGACATACAAATGCAGCATTGGCATCATATCCTGAACTGAATAGAAGTGGTGAAGCAACTCAGCTATATACAGGGGTGAAAGTTGGATTTAGTACATTGGATACAAACAAGGAGATTACGTACCAATTTATTGGAGATGTAGTTAGAGAACTGTCTGAAATGACTCCAGGTCCATATATACATATTGGAGGAGATGAATCACATGCAACTGAAATGGAAGACTATATTCCATTTATAAATAGAGTACAAGAGATTGTGTTGGCAAATGGGAAACAAATGATTGGTTGGGATGAGATTGCACATGCTGATTTAAAAGTGAATGCTATTGTACAGTTTTGGGCTAGATTAGAAAACGCTCAAAAAGGCGTAGAGAAAAAGGCAAAAGTTATTTTATCTCCAGCAAATAAAATGTATTTGGATATGAAGTACGACTCAATTACGAAACTTGGATTGAATTGGGCAGGATATGTTGATGTAGAGAGTGCTTATAGTTGGAGTCCCTCAGCTTTAATTCCTGGAATTTCTAAAAATGATATTCTAGGAATAGAATCTCCACTGTGGACTGAAACCATCACGAATATGGAAGAACTTGAGTATATGGTTTTTCCAAGAATTATTGGACATGCTGAAATTGGATGGACACTTGATTCACTAAGAGATTGGAATGACTATAAATTTAGATTGAAAAAACATTTTGAACGGTTAAAAATTATGGGAATTAATTATTATGCTCCAGATGTAATTTTAGCAGATACGACAGAACCGAAACCATAGGTCATATATAGAATTTTAAAAGAGGTTGAATATAATTATAGACACATTAAAACCTTCAGTCTAAAAGGTCAGGTCTTTTTATTCCAGAATTTCCACGTTTAAGTTTTTAAAAAATTCTAGATTTTGGTTTGAAGTTAGGTCTATATGGCCCACCAAAGTAAATCCTACTAGAAATAGTAGGTTTTTTTTATGCTTAAAATTTAGTAATCCCCTTGATTCTACTACATTTTCTAATTTTTAATTATTACCAATCATCTACTAAAAAGGTATCATAATAGGGACCTATTTTACTACTAGGGACCTATTTCAACTAACAAATAAAATTCAATAATTATGAACATTCATAAACTTAATATCTTGTTTGTTCTAAAAAAGAACAAAACAAGAAATAATGGAGAAGCACCTTTAAATTTTAGGTTAACTTACAAAGGTAAAAGGAAAGAAATTGCAACAGGACAATTTATAAATCCAAGTGATTGGATAAGTAATAAACAGATTGCCTATCCTATGGAAGAACATAATTACTTCAATACACAACTAAGTCTTATTAAAAGTAAAATTAATAGGGCTTTTTTATTGCTTCAAGTGAAGGAATTAGATTTTGATGTAGATGATATTTATAACCAATTTATTGGTAAAAGTACAACTGCTGAAAAAACATTGCTAGAAGCATTTGAGTATCATATTAACAGAATGCAAAAGCTAGTTGATATTGATGTAAAGCAAGTATCAGTGGGAAAATACAATC